>Ga0118677_10000246_pt1 | contig 116096 bp, 98 predicted proteins | sample AliMusrvi5mmetaG_FD_86154 | JGI IMG/M metagenome (GOLD analysis project Ga0118677, IMG submission 86154)
GCTGATCACGTCGGAAGAGGTGCGCCAGTCCCTGATGGAGCCGGTGCAGCTCATCCTCGACGTGATCAAGAACACGCTGGAGGAGACACCGGCGGAATTATCCGCGGATCTAGTGGACCGAGGCATCATGCTGGCCGGCGGCGGGTCGCTCCTGCGGGGGCTGCCCGACCTCATCCGGCAGGAGACCGAGCTGCCCGTGCATCGCGCCACCGACCCCTTGAGCTGCGTGGTCATGGGGGCGGGGAAGTTCCTGGAAGAACTCGACAACATCACGGGTCAGCGCTCGGACTTCGTCACCTCGTACCGCTACCGCGGGTCATAAGCCGCCCGCGTCGACGAACGGCTCGAGTGACTTAGTTCACACTTCTCAAGATCGCCAACAGGAACTTCCAGAACTTCCCGACCGAACCGATATAGATCTTTTCTTCGGGCGTGTGCACGTCCTTGAGCGTCGGCCCCAAGGAGACCATGTCCATCCCCGGGATCCTTTCGCCGATGATGCCGCACTCAAGCCCAGCGTGGATGGCCTTCACTTCCGGCTCCTTGCCGAAGAGGGACTTATGCGTGCTGGCGGCGAGTTTCAGGATCGACGAATCCAGGTTCGGCTTCCAGCCGGGATAGCCGTCGCTGTGCTCGAGGCTCGCGCCGCCGAGCTCGAAGACCGCCGCCACCGTCTGCGCGATCTCCTCGATCTCGGAGGCGACCGAACTGCGCTGGCTTGTGGCCAGCGAGATGGAATCCTCCGCCGTGCTGATGACGGCGACGTTCGTCGAGGTCTCAACGAGCCCCAAGATGTCCGCGCTCATCTTGATGACGCCGTGGGGCAGGGCGGAGACCGTCCGGCAAAGCCTCTTCTGCAGCGCTTTCCCAAGGACCTGGCCGTCCTGCGCCCCCGGCATTTCCGTCAAGGCGATGGCGAGATCCTTCTCCACCGTAGCGAACTCGGCCCTCACGGCCGCGTTGAACTTCGCCGCGACTTTCTTCGCCTGGTCCACCTTACTCCTCGGGATGAAGAGGATTGCCTCGCACTCGCGGGGAATGGCGTTGTGCTTGTTCCCGCCGTTGATCGCCGACAGCCGCGCGCCGAGGGCGGCCAGCTCGATGACGACCCTGTTGGCGATCTTGATCGCGTTGCCCCGGCCCTTGTCGATGTCCATACCCGAATGGCCGCCGTGCAGGCCCGAGATATTGAGCCGCATCGCGACGCTTTGCTCGGGCGCCTTTTCGAAGGCCGCTGGCCATGAGCCCAGGGTGTCCTGGCCGCCCGCGCAGCCGACGCAAAGCTCTCCTTCCTCCTCGGAATCGAGGTTGAGCAAGGTCCGGCTCTCCAGGAAATCGCTCGCGAGATTACTCGCCCCCGTGAGACCCGTCTCCTCGTCGATCGTGAACAGGAGTTCGAGCGGACCGTGCTCGATCGACCTGTCTTCCATGAGCGCGAGGTTGATCGCCACGGCGATTCCGTTGTCGGCGCCGAGCGTCGTGCCGTTGGCCATCAGAGTGTCTCCCTTGCGGACGAGCTCGATGGGGTCTTTAGTGAAGTCGTGCGCCTTGTCGGCGTTTTTCTCGCAGACCATGTCCAGATGCCCCTGCAGGCAGATCGGGCGGACGTTCTGCTTGCCCGGGGAGGCGGGCTTCTTGACCACGACGTTGCCCAAGGGGTCCTGCTTGGCCTGGAGGCCGAGCTTCCCGGCCGTCTCATAGATGTATTTCGAGATGGCGGCCTCATTCTTAGAGCCGCGGGGGATGCGGGAAATCTCGGCGAAATACTTCCACACGGATTGCGGCTCGAGTCCTTCGATTGCGTTTGGCAAATTAAACCCTCCCTAAATCATGCAGAAGATACCACATTTGCGCCGGCTTTGAGGCGAAAGCGGGGCGACCGACTCCGGGGACCTGGGGTTTTGGGCCTGCCCAGGCAGACGCCCCATCACGACAGGGTAGGCTTCCAATCCATGGACGATGCCTGACGGCCCGGACTTGGCGCGATTGTGAAGAAGGAAAGACGATTTGCTAAAATAGCCGCGCTCCCAATGGCTCGCCCAAACATCCTGGTTGTCATAGGCACCCGCCCCGAAGTCGTCAAGATGGCTCCGGTCGTCGCCGCATTGCAGTCCTCCCCGCGCTTGCGCGCGACGGTCCTCGGCACAGCACAGCACCGCGGGCTCATGGATCAGATGCTCGAGACCTTCGGGCTCAAGCTCGATTACGACCTCGACCTCATGCGCCGCGATCAGACGCCCGCGCAGGTCCTGGCTCGGACCGTCGAGCGCCTGGCGCCGGTGCTGCGCAAGGAGAAGCCGGCGCTCGTGCTGGTCCAAGGCGACACCACGACCGCACTCGCCGCGGCGCTCTGCTCGTTCTATCAGCGCGTGCCGGTCGGACACGTCGAAGCCGGGCTGCGCTCCTTCGACCTGGCGCGGCCGTTCCCCGAGGAAGGCAACCGCATCCTGGTCGACCGCGTAGCCGACCTCATGTTCGCGCCGACGCGCGAGAGCCGCGCCAACCTGCTCGCGGAAGGCCTGCCCGCGCGCAAGATCCACGTCACGGGGAACACCGTGGTCGACGCCGTGCAATGGCTGCTGAAGCGCAAGCCCGCCGGCTTCCCGGCGCCGCTCGAGCGGTTCCTGGCCTGCGCCGGTCCGAAGGCCATCATGACGATGCACCGGCGCGAGAGCTTCGGCGCCCCCGTGCGCGAGGTGTTCGCCGCCATCAAGCGGCTGCTGAGCGAGTATCCGCGGCTGCGCTTGGTCTATCCGGTCCACCCGAACCCGAACGTGCGCGGCCCGGCCGTGAAGCACCTGACCCACCCGCGCATTCTGCTGACGCCGCCGATGAGCTATCCCGCGTTCATCCACACGGCCAAAGCCTGCGACCTGATCCTAAGCGACTCGGGCGGCGTGCAGGAGGAGGCGCCGAGCCTGGGCGTGCCCGTCGTGATCCTGCGCGAGGTCACCGAGCGCCCCGAGGTACTGCGCACGGGCCTGGCGGTGTTGGCCGGCACGGATCAGGCCCGGATCGTGCGCGCCGCGCGCCGCTTCCTCGCGCAAGGCCGGCGCCGCGCGGTCCGCAGCCCGTTCGGCGACGGCCGCGCCGGACAGCGCATCGTAAAGCACATCCTGGATTTCCTTGATTAGAACCCTGCTCAGCGCCGTCCTGCTGACCGCGGCGCTCGCAGCCCGCAGCGCCGGCGCGCCGGCGCCCTCCACGTTCCAGCAGCAGGTGGCCGCTGGCCCCTCCGTGCTCGTGCTCTACGACGGGCCCGAGAAGGACGCCAACCCCGCGCGCATCGACGCGCTCTACATCGCCAACCTGCTCGGCCACTTCACGACGCGGCGCACGGTGCGCACGCTCGAGCAGTATCGAGAAGGCGACTGGAAGGGCTACGACGCCGTCTTCAGCATCGTCTACCGCAAGCACTACCGCGTGCCCGACGCGCTGCTGCGCGACGCGCCGAACATCGACCGCCCGTTCTGCTGGCTCGGCAACCAGCACGGGCAACTCGACCGCTACGGGGCGCTGCGCCGCCACGGGCTGGCCTACGTGCGCTTCTTCGAGAACGCGCCGCTCAACCAGGTCGTCTACAAGGGCCGCAAGCTCGATAAGGGCGACCCGGACACCAACATCGTGCGCGTCGTCGACCCACGCCGGGTCCGCGTCTTGGCCTGGGCCACCGGCCGCACGGCGCTGCGAGTCCCCTACATCGTGCAGAGCGGCCACTTCTGGCTGGTAGCCGACTCGCCCTTCTCCTACGCCAGCGAGGCCGACCGCTATCTGGCGTTCGCTGACGTCCTCCACGACATCCTGGGCATCGACCACGCCGAGGACCGCCGCGCGATCCTGCGCATCGAGGACATCAACGCGCTCTCCCGCCCCGCGCAGCTCTCCGCCACGCTAGACGTGATCCGGCGCCACAACATCCCGTTCGCTTTCGGCTTCGTGCCGACCTACGTCAATCCCACCGAGCGGCTGTACCTGCGCCTGGCCGACATGCCCCAGGTGCTCGCCCAGCTCCAGAAATACCTGCGGCAAGGTGGCGCGCCCATCCTCCACGGCTACACCCACCAACGCCGCGGCACCACGACCGACGACTACGAGTTCTGGGACGACTTCGCCGACCGCCCTGTGCGCGACGACTCCGAGGCGTTCGTGGCCCACCGCCTCGACCAGGCGCTGCGCGAGTCCGCGCTGGCCGGCCTTTATCCTATCGCCTGGGAAACGCCGCATTACGCCGCCTCCCAGACCGACTACCGCGTCATGCGGCGCTACTTCGACACAGTCTTCGAGCGCCGTCTCGTCGTCAACTCGCTCGGCACGGACCAGCTTTTCCCGTATCCGGTGGTCGACCTCTACGGGCAGACCGTGATCCCCGAGGACCTCTCCTACGTGCCGCAGGAGGTCCCGACCCCCGACGCCATCCTCAGAGCGGCCGATGCGGCCTGGGTCGTACGCGACGGCTACGCGAGCTTCTTCTACCACCCCTTCCTCAAGCCCGAGCTGCTGGATGCTTTGATTTCCGGCATCGAGCAGCGCGGCTTCCGGTTCTTCGACGTGCGCCTCCTGCCCAACATGACGCACGGGGCTGGCGAGGTCGTCGCCACGCGCGAAGGCCCGGCCGAGGTCTCCGGCAGCGGCGGCTATCTGGTTGAGCGCACCGTCTCCGCCAACGGGTCTTTGCTCCACCAGAGAGTTTCGCGCGTGACCGAGTCCGGCCCGGTCCGGCGCGAGGTCGCACTCGGGCCCGGGCAGACCTATATCGCGCTGCGGCAGGAGACGACGCCTCCCGGCCTGCTGAGCCGGATCGTGCGCCTGGCCAAGGGCGACCTCGGCGCGCTCCAGCGCCGCTGGGAATCGGCGCTGACCGGGCGCATCGCGCAGGAGCCGGTCCAGGCCGTGCTGATCTGGAACCCCAAGGCGCGAGGCGAGCAGGCCAAAGACCAGGAGAGCTTCCGCGCCACCCTCAACAACGCGGGCTTCCCGGTCGAGAAGATCGAACTTTCGGGGCTGGCGAAGGAGGAGGAAGACTTCGACCCGTTCACGCTGCTGGTCGTGCCCTCGGCCTCCGCCAAGGGGCTGTCGCAGGAGCAGACCGAGCGCATCGCGCGGACCGTCAAAGAGGGCATCACGCTCGTCACAGACGGCGAGAGTCCTCTGTCCCGCGCGCTAGGCGTGCGCCTGGGCGAGGCGTCGACGGTGAACTCCGTCACCAGCCGCATCTTCGCCAACGAGGAGAACCGCTGGCCCGACCACCCGGCCGTACCCTGGGTGGAGCAGCCGGCGGTCGAGGATGACAGCGTCTACTACGCGGACCGCGACTTCCGTCATCCGCTGGTCGTCGGCGGCCAGCTGGGCGAAGGGCGCTTCCTGTATTTCGCCCCGCTCTACGACCCGCTGACCGGCAGCGGCTACGGCCGCTTCCCGGGCCTGCCCTACCTGCTGATGAGCGAGTTCCACCTGCGGCCCATGCTCAAGCGCCGCGGCGCCGAAGCCTATTTCGACCCGGGCTACCGCAACAGCATCAGCATCGAGCGCCTGGTGCCGCTCTGGCGGCGCTCCGGCATCCGCGCCGTGCACGCCGCGGCCTGGCACTTCTACGACAAGTACAGCTACGACTACGCGCGGCTCATCCGCGTCGCGCACGAGAACGGCATCCTCGTCTACGCCTGGCTCGAGTGGCCGCACGTCAGCGAGCATTTCTGGAACCTGCATCCGGAATGGCGGGAGAAGACCGCGCGGCTGACCGACGCCCACGTGGGCTGGCGCTTCCTGATGGACCTGCAGAACCCGCAATGCCTGAAGGCGGCCCTCAACGACCTCCAGCGCCTGCTGCTCGCCAACGACTGGGACGGAGTGAACGTGGCCGAGCTCACCTTCGAGTCGCAGGGCCCCGAGCATCCGGAGTCGTTCACGCCCTTCTCGGCGCAGGCGCGGGCCGGCTTCCAGAAGCAGGGCGGCTTCGACCCCGTCGAGCTCTTCGACGCCGCCTCCCCGCACCATTGGGCCAAGGACGCCGCGGGCCTCAAGGCCTTCTACGACTACCGCCGCGCCGAGAACCGGCACCTGCTGCACGCCATCCTGGCGGCCGCCGACGAGGCCAGCCGCAGGCGGGGCCGCCCCTGGGAGACGATGGTCACCCTCATCGACGTCTTCACCCATCCGGACCTGTCGGACGACCTTGGCATCGACGGGCCCGGCACGATCGAGGCCGTCAACCGCGCCGGGGCCGCGCTCCAGGTCGAGGACCCGGCCCGAGACTGGGCCTTGCCTCCGGAGCGCTACGTCGCGCTCGGCGAGCGCTACCGCAGCCTGCGCCTGGCCCGCCCCTTCCTCATCGACATCAACGTCGTGCCGGTCCATCCCCCCGGACAGGCGGGCTTCGCGACGGCGCAGCCGACCGGCTCGGAGCTGCTCCGCCTCTGGCAGGTCGCGGCCGGGCAGAGCTCGAGGGTCTGCCTGTACTCCGAGTCGAGCGTGGCCGAGCAGGACTGGGACGTCCTGCCCTACGCCATGGCCGAGAAGGCCGACGTGCGCAAGGACGGCTCGGCCTGGGTCATCAGGACGCCGTACACGGTGATCCTGGAACTCGAAGACCGGACCTCCAAGCGCTGGCTCGACGGCAAGCCCTGGCCCTGTTCGGACAAGGGCGAGGTCGTGATCCCGCCCGGCGAGCACCGGCTGACGCTGGCCAGCTCCAAGCACTCCTGGTTCGACACCAGCGAGCTGGAGACGCGGCTGACCTCGATCTCCGGTGAGCTCCTGGGCGCGCAGCCCAGCGGCCGCGGCCTCGAGGTAGAATACTCCTCGCCGGGCCGCTGCGCAATGATGTTCAGCGGCCCGTTCTCGAAGATTCTGATCGACGGCAAGCCCTCCGGGCTGGCCATGCAGCGCGGCGACAACTCCTACACCGTCGTGGCGCCGCCCGGGCAGCACCGCCTGACCGGGATCAGCGAGGCCAATGTGGGCTACGTCGTGCGCTTCACAAGCCTGATCCTGGCCTCTCTGATCGTGCTCTTCGGACTGGCCTCCAGCGGCCTGCTGGCCCTCCTGTTCGCGCTGACCACGCTCAAGCGGCGCCTGCAGGCTTTGCGCCGCTGGCTGCGTAAGGAGGCCGCCACATGATTGATTACGGCGCAGGACTCTTCGCTGAGCTGGTCTTTCTGACGACCGTAGCGCTGATCTGGACCATGCTCGTCTACCAGTTCGTGCTGACGCTGGCGGGCTATCTCTACAGCCTCAGCGCCGCGCGCGAGAAGCGGCGGCTCGATGCCTCGCGCCCGGACCTGCCCGCCGTGTCCGTGCTGATTCCGGCGCATAACGAGGAGTTGGTCATCGAGCGCACGATCGAGACGATCCTGGCGTCCGACTACCCAAAAGACAAGCTCGAGCTGATCGTGCTCGACGACGCCTCGACCGACGGCACGGCGGCGATCCTCGACCGGCTGGCCGAGCGTCATCCGCGCCTGCGCGTCGTCCACGTGCCGGCCCATGAGGGGGGGAAAGGCAAGGCGGCCGTGCTCAATCGGGGCCTGACGCTGGCGCGGCACGCCCTGATCGGCATCTACGACGCCGACAATCTGCCGGAGCCCGCCGCCCTGCGTTACTTGGCGGCGCAATTCGAGCTCGAGCCGCGCCTGGGCGCCGCGCTGGGCAAGTTCCGCACGCTCAACCGCAAGAAGAACCTGCTCACTCGCTTCATCAACGTCGAGGGACTGAGCTTCCAATGGATCGTCCAGGCCGGCCGCTGGCAGCTGCTCAAGATCGCCACGCTGCCGGGAACCAACTTCATCGTGAGCAAGGCCGTGCTCGACGAGGTCGGCGGCTGGGACGAGGAGGCCTTGACCGAGGACGCCGAACTGTCGCTGCGCATCCTGGAGGCGGGGCACCTCATCAAGTTCGTGCCGTACTCGACGACCTGGGAGCAGGAGCCCGAGGACCTGCGCACGTGGTTCAAGCAGCGCACACGCTGGGCGCGCGGCAGCTTCTACCTGATGCACAAATTCCTGGCGAGCGTGGGCAAGGCCAAGAACAAGGCTCTGGCTTTCGAGGTGTTCTACTTCCTGGCCCTCTACTACATATTCCTCGCCGCGATCGTCGTCTCGGCGCTCCTGTTCGCGCTGTCGGCGACCGGCCTGATCTCGATCCCCGTGCCGGGGCCGTACCTCGAGGTCTGGCTCGCCGCCTACTGTCTGTTCGCCGCGGAGATCATGCTGATGATCTCACGCGAGCCGCACGAGGATTCACCCTCGAACATGTTCTGCTGCATGGCGATGTACTTCTCCTATTGCCAGCTCTGGCCGCTGGTCGTAGCCAACGCCTTCTACCTCGAGTACATCAAGAAAGAACGCCGCGCCTGGGTCAAGACGCGCCGCTACGCGCAGCCTTAGCCGCTGTCTTCAGGCGCTTCTGGAAGACGGCCCGCGACTGGACGATCCCAGAACCGTTGCGGACGACGATCCGGCGGATGGTCGCGGATCGGATCCCGGCGGCAGGCCCCGGCGCAGCGCTTGCAGCCGCTGCAGGACCGGCGGGTGGCTGTAGGCGAGCATCACCTTGAACGGATGCGGGGTCAGGCTGGAGAGATTATCCACGCTGAGTCTCTTGAGAGCGGCGATCAAGGCCTCCGCATCCGCCGTCCTCCGGGCGTAGGCATCGGCCGCGAACTCCCAACGCCGCGACAGGGCGTGCGCCGCGACCGACAGGGCCAGCGAGATCGGCGCGAAGAGGAAGCCGAAAAAGAACAGGCCGGCGTAGACGCGCGCCTGCGGCAGCCCGAAGGCCTGCGCCAGCCGCTCGTTGCCGATGAAGAACGAGAGCAGGAAGAGTTCGATCCCGGTGACGCCGATGGAAAGAGCGGCGGACTTGAGGATGTGCCGCTCCTTGTAGTGCCCCATCTCATGCGCCAGGACGGCCAGCAGTTCCGGGACGGTATGCCGGGCGATCAGGGTGTCGAGCAGGACCAGCCGCCGGAACCTGCCTAAGCCCGTGAAGAAAGCGTTGCTCTTGCCGGAGCGGCGGGAGCCGTCCATGACGAAGATCCCCCGCATCGTGAACTCCTGGGACCGCGCGTAGGCCTCGATGGCGGTCCGCAGCTCGCCCGCGGCCAAGGGCGTGAACTTGTTGAAGAGCGGCATGATGAGCACGGGCGCGACGAAGGCCACCAGAAGCTGCACGACCGTGACGGCACCCCAGCAGTAAAGCCAGGCCAACGCGCCCATCCGGCCGAAGAACCAGAGGATCCCGGCGAAGAGGGGCGCCCCCAAAACCGCGGCCAGAAACCAGGCCTTCAGGACGTCCAGAATGAAGGTCCGCGGCGTCGTCTTGTTGAAGCCGTATCTCTCCTCGATCACGAACGTGTCGTAGACCGCGAACGGGATGCGCACGAGATGACAAGCCCAGAGAAGCAGGGCCGCGAAGAGCACCCCGGTCCCGATCTCTCCGGCGCCGGCGGCCCGGACGAACCGGTCGAGCCGGCCGAACCCGCCCGCAAGGATGAAGCCGATCGTCAGGGCGGTCATGAGCGAGTCGGCGACGAGGCTCATCCGCGTATTGTCCCGGAGATACCTCTGCGACTGGGCGTATCTGGCCGGGTCGTAGACGTCCCGGAGCTCATCGGGCAGCTCGGTTCTGAGGCTGCGCACGTTGAGCCAGTCCGCCAGGGCGCTGACGGCGTAATCCGCCAGCAGAACGGCGAGCACCGCGACGAGATAGGGGTTCATGTCTGGGCTCGGCCATTATATCAAGTCCCGCTCGGCCGGCCGAGAACTCGGCGACCCGAAAACCGCTATACTTGGCTTGCCGCTCCCCGGAGGCCCATGAAAACGCTCACGACCTTTTCACTCGCCATCCTGCTGCTGCCGGGCCTGGCCCTGGCTGCCGCGCCGCAGACCACGCCGCCCGCGGACTGGCTGCCCAAGGTCCCGGAGCCGCTCGAGAGGCCCTTGCCCGCGGACCTGATGCAGACGACCATCCATCGCCTGCCCAACGGCCTGACCGTCTACCTGAGCCCCAACCACGAGGTCCCGCGCATCGCGGCCTGGATCGCGGTGCGCGCGGGCAGCACGATGGACCCCGCCGACTCCACGGGCCTGGCGCATTACCTCGAGCATATGAATTTCAAGGGGACCACCTCCATCGGGACGCTGGACTACGAGAAGGAGAAGCCGCACCTCGACCGCATCACCGAACTTTATGAGCAGCATTTCCGCGCCCAGGACCCGGCGGAGCGCGAACGCCTATACAAGGAGATCGACCAGGAGAACATCGCGGCCGAGAAGTATGAAGTCCCCAACGAGATCAGCAAGATATACAAACGTCTGGGCTTCAAGGGCTTGAACGCCTTCACCTCCAACGAGGAGACGGTGTATGTCGTGGACCTGCCCTCCAACCGCGCCGAGGCCTGGGCCAAGCTCGAGTCCGAGCGCTTCGCCCATCCGGTCTTCCGCCTCTTCCAGAACGAGCTCGAAGTGGTCTACGAAGAGAAGAACCGCACCATGGACAACATGGATGAGATCCTCTACGAGGCCCTCAACAAACAGCTCTACAAACTCCATCCCTACGGCACCCAGACCACCATCGGGACCATCGAGCACCTCGAGAACCCGTCGCTGGCGCACATGTACGGGTTCTTCGACCGCTACTACCGCCCCAACGACATGGCCGTCGTCCTTTCCGGCGACTTCGACCGCCAGCAGATGCTCGAACTGGTGACGAAGTACTTCGGCGGCTGGAAGCCGCTGCCCGTGCCCCAGCCCCAGACCTGGCCCCTGCCCAAACCCCAGGGACGGGAATTCGTGGAGGTCAAGTACGAGGCCGAGGAGAAGGCCCTCATCTCCTGGCCCACGGTCCCGCGCGAACACGCCGATGTCGACGCGCTCATGGTCATGGACATGCTCATGGACAACTCCGTGGCCGGCCTCATCAACCTCGACCTCGTGCAGGCGCAGAAGGTCAAGGCCGCCGGTTCCGGCAGTAGCTTCTATAACGAGGCGGGCGACTGGGGCGTTTGGGCCGTGACCAAGAAGGGCCAGACGCTGGAGGAGGCAGAGACCCTGCTGCTGGCCGAGGTGGACAAGCTAAAGGCGGGGGACTTCAGCGCGGACGACATCAAGGCCGTAATCACCCATTTCGAGGCGTCCCAGAAGGCCCAGCTCGAGTCCAACGACGCCCGCGCGGCCGAGATGGCCGATTCCTTCGTGCATCTCGAGCCCTGGCCGGTCACGGCGGGGCGGCTCGACCGCTTGCGCCGGGTGACCAAGGCCGACGTCCTCCGGGTCGCCAACCTCTACCTAGGGCCGGACCGCGTGGTGGCCTTCCGCCGCAACGCCAAGCCCGAGATCCCCAACATCGCCAAGCCGGGCTTCACCAAGGTGGAGATCGATCCCGCGCGCGGATCAGCCTTCGCCCAGGCGGTCTTCGCCCTGCCGGCGAAGCCCCTGGAGCCGCGCTGGCTCGTGGCGGGCCGCGACTACACGGTCACGACTCTGCCCTCGGGCAAGCTCTACGCCGCGAAGAACCCGTTCAACGACCTCTTCCAGCTCACCTGGGTCTTCGAGCGGGGCCGGCGCCACGAGCGCGGCCTCTGCGCCGCCCTGGACTTGCTGGATCTTTCCGGCGCGGGGGACATGAGCGCCGAACAGTTCAAAAAGAAGCTCTTCGGCCTGGGCGTGAGCCTCAGCTACGGCTGCGGCGAATGGGATTCGAGCGTCTCGTTAGCCGGCCTCGACGCCAACCTTTGGGCCTCGCTGCGTCTGATGAACCAGCGTTTCGACTCGCCCAACATCGCGCCGGATATGCTCAAGCGCATGGCCGAGGTGCAGATCGGCGCTCATGCGGACGCCAAGAAAGACCCCGAACGCATCTTCAACGCCCTGGGAGGCTTCTCCTTCCGCGGGCGGGAGAGCTCCGTGCTCAACGAACTCTCGGATGCCGAGCTGCTGGCGCTCAAGACCGATGAGCTGCGCCGCCTGATGCGCGAGTTCATGGGCTTCCGACGCCGCACCGCTTACGTCGGCAACCGCGAGCCCTCGGAGCTGGCCAAGCTCCTGGAGGAGCCCGGCCGCAGCTATCGGGCCGCGCCCGCGCACACGCCCATCCGCTACCAGAAGCCGGCCCAACCCGTGGTCTTCTTCACTCACCGCGACATGGTGCAGTCGCAGGTCGGCGTGTTCGCCGCGGACGGCATCCTGGACCCGGAGCGCGTGGTGGATTACTCGTTCTTCGGCAACTACCTGGGCGGCGGCATGAACTCCGTCATCTTCCAGGAGATCCGCGAAGCGCGCTCCCTGGCCTACTCGGCCTGGGGCGGCTACGATTACGCCGGGCACAAGGGCGACGACAACATGCTCTACGGCGAGCTGGGCTGCCAGGCCGACAAGACCGTTGAGGCGGCGACGCTGCTGCGCGACCTGGTGAAGTCCCCGCCCTGGTCCGAGCCGCGCTTCACGGACTCGGCCAAGGCCATCGAGGAGAACTACCGGGCCAACCCCATCGGCTTCCGCGCCATCCCCGGCGCCCTGCTGGACTGGGAGGACCAGGGGATCTCGGGCGGCGACCCCCGTCCGCAGCGGTTCGCCAAAGCCCTCCGATACCGGCTCGATGACCTCAAGGCCTTCGCCCAGCATCTCAAGGAGAAGGTCATGACGGTCTATGTGCTCGGGAACCGCGACCGCCTAGGCGCAGATGGGTTCAAGAAGCTGGGAGACTTCCAGGAGAAGAAACTCGAACAGATATTCCCCTACTAGCGTCGCGGTCCTCTTCGGGATCCTGCCAGGACGCGCCCGCGCTGATCCTGGGCGACGCTCGACTTACCGATATGTCATCATGTAGGTAATGGAATCCCGCTCCGAAATCCGAAAGGTCGCCTTCGTGGGGGACTACCTGCCCCGGCTCTGCGGCATCGCGACCTTCACCACGGATCTGTGCAGCGCCGTGGCGGCCCAGTTCCCCAAGGTGCAGTGTTTCGCCGTGCCCGTCAACGACGTGCCGGGCGGCTACGACTATCCGCCGGAAGTCCGCTTCGAGATCGAGGAACAGAACCTGGCCTCTTACCGCCGGGCCGCCGATTTTCTGGGCATCAGCGACGTGGACGTGGTTTGCGTCCAGCATGAGTTCGGGATCTACGGAGGAACGGCGGGCGGGCACCTCTTGGCGCTGCTGCGGGAGGTGGACATCCCCATCGTGACCACGTTGCACACCGTGCTGAAGGATCCCAACGCCGATCAAAAGCGCGTGATGCAGGAGCTGATCCACCTCTCCACCCGGATGGTGGTGATGTCGCAAAAAGGCGCGGGCTTCCTGAAGGACGTGTACCGGGCGCCCGCGGCCAAGATCGACATGATCCCCCACGGCATTCCGGACACCCCCTTCGCGGACTCCAGCGATTACAAGGGCCTCTTCGGCGTGGAAGGCAAGCAGGTGCTCTTGACCTTCGGCCTGCTCTCCCCCAACAAGGGGATCGAGAACGTGCTCAACGCCCTGCCCGAAATCGTGGCGAAGCATCCCGACGTGGTCTACATCATCCTGGGGGCCACCCATCCGAACCTTCTGCGGGAGCAGGGCGAGTCCTACCGCCTCGGGCTGGAGCTGTTGGCCGAGAAGAACGGCGTGCAGAAAAACGTGATCTTTTACAACCGCTTCGTGGACCTGTCCGAACTGAAGGCGTTCATCGGCGCCGCGGACGTCTATATCACCCCCTATTCGAACGAGGCCCAGATCACCTCCGGGACCCTGGCCTATTGCTTCGGCGCGGGCAAGGCCATCGTGTCCACGCCCTATTGGTATGCCCAGGAGCTCCTGGCGGACGACCGCGGGGTGCTGGTCCCCTTCAACGACCCGGCCGCCATCGCCCAGGCAGTGACGGGACTGCTGGCGGACGACGCCCGCCGCAACGCCATGCGCCAGAACGCCTACCGGATCGGGCGAGACATGGTGTGGAGCAACGTGGCCGGCTCCTACATGCGGGCCTTCGAGAACGCGCGGACCCAGCGGGCCAGCTTGACCCGGAAACTGTTCACGGTGAAGACTCTGGACAAGCAGCTCACCGAGCTTCCGGACCTGAAGCTGGACCACCTCTATCGCATGACCGATTCCTCGGGGATTTTTCAACACGCCATCGTGGCCGTACCCAACTTTTCCACCGGCTACTGCACCGACGACAACGCCCGGGCCCTGATCCTGACGGTGCTGCTGGAAGAGCTGGGGGAAGACTCGCCCCAGCTTTTGAACGTCGCCACCATCTACGCCGCCTTCCTGCAATACGCCTTCGACCCCAAGCAGAACCGCTTCCGTAACCTCATGGAGTTCAACCGGTCCTGGAGGGATGAGCCCATATCGGAGGACTGCTGCGGCCGCGCCCTGTGGGCCCTGGGGACCTGCGTGGGCCGGTCCAAGAACCCGGGCTTTCAAACCCTGGCCGGGCAGATCTTCGCCCAGGCGCTGTCTCCGGTCACGGGATTCAGCTCGCCCCGGGCCTGGGCCCTGGCCTTGATCGGCACCGATGAATACTTGCGGCGGCTGAGCGGCGACCGGCAGGTGAACCGAACCCGCGAAGCCCTGACTGACCTGCTGATGGGCCTTTACAGCCGCACCGCCACGCCGGAGTGGCCCTGGTTCGAAGATTCGGTGACCTACATGAATGCCGGGCTTTGCCACGCGCTGATCTCCAGCGGCCGCTGGACCTCCCGCTCGGACGTGCTCGAGACGGGATTGAAGACCTTGCGCTGGCTCATCAAGATCCAGACCGCCGAGGGAGGCTATCTCCGGCCCATCGGCTCCAACGGTTTCTTCAAGCGCGGCGGCGAGCGCGCCCATTTCGACCAGCAGCCCATCGAGGCCCAGGCCATGGTGTCCGCCTGCTTGGAGGCCTACCGTTGCACCTCGGACGATTTCTGGTTCAGCCAAGCGCGCCGCGCCTTCGACTGGTTCTTAGGACGCAACGATCTGGGCCTGTTCCTCTACGATGCCAAGACCGGCGGCTGCCGGGACGGGCTGCACGTGGACCGCGTGAACCAGAACCAGGGGGCCGAGTCCACCTTGGCGTTCCTCGTCTCGTTGGCGGAGATGCAGCAGGTGAACAACGAACTGGCCGCGTTCAAAAACCCCGTCGCGCTCCCGTCCAAATGAAACGGCATCCCGGCCCGCCCCGAAAGGTCAGCGTCCGCCGGACGGAGGTCCGGCTCTCGCCCGACCAGACCCGGGTGGTCCTGCGGCCCCTGGGCTTCGCTTCCAACGAGGAATACGTCAGGATCATCCGCCGGGCCCTGGCGCTCCCGGAGAAGGACGTCCGGAGCGTTCTGGACCAGATGCTGGCGGAGTTCTCCTCCCGCCACCGCTGGCTGACCAAGCGCCTCCTGAAGAGATTCCACCACCTGGAGCATTTCCTGCCGCCGGGCCGCGGCCTCTCGGAAGCGCGGAAGCTCCTGATCGGCTCTTACTTCATGTTCGAATACTCGCCCGAATCCGCGGCGCTCTTCAACCCCTCCATCCTTCCCCATCCGGACCAATCGAAGCTGCCGAAGGGGAGCCTGCGCTTCCTTTTGAGCCTCCGCTCGACGGGAGAAGGGCACGTCTCGTCCATCTCTTTCCGCAGCGGCGTCATCGACGCCCACAACGGCATCGCCATGGACCCGGCGTCGCGGTTCTTGACCGAGCCCGAACTGATCGAGAACTCGACCTATCACAAAGCGCTCTTCGGTCGGAAAGTCGCGGAAATGGGTCTGGCCGGGGACTGGGTGGACCGCGTGCTCGGCCGGCTGGCGGATTTCTTCACCATCAAGGACCTCAAGAGCCGGCTCCAGGAGGTCCTTCGCGAGACGGCGCCCGGCCAAAGGATCGGAGACCACAACATCGCCAAGGGCCTCTGGCTTTTGGCGCAGTCCAACTACGAAATCCGGTTCCCGCCGGACCAGGGGCTTTCCGAACGGATCATCTTCCCCGTCACCTCCATCCAGAGCAACGGCCTGGAGGACGTGCGTTTGACGGCGCATCGGGACAAAGGGGGGAGGACCACCTATTACGCCACCTACACCGCCTACGACGGGCGCAACGTCCTGCCCCAACTCTTTGAAACGGAGGACTTCCGGCACTTCAAGTTCGCCACCTTGAACGGCCCCGGCGTGCGGAACAAGGGGATGGCCCTCTTCCCGCGCAAGATCGACGGGCGCTTCGCCATGCTCTCCCGGCAGGACGGAGAGAACATCTTCCTGATGTATTCCGACAACGTGCATTTTTGGGGCGAAGCCAGCCGTCTCCTCGAGCCTGCCCAGCCCTGGGAGTTCATCAAGACCGGGAACTGCGGCTGCCCCATTGAGACGGAGGCCGGCTGGCTGGTCTTGAGCCACGGCGTGGGCCCCATGCGGCAATACTGCCTCGGCGCATTCCTGTTGGATCGGAAGGATCCCTCCCAGGTGATCGGCCGCCTGCGCGAACCGTTGATGCGCCCGGAAGGCATTGAGCGGGAAGGTTACGTGCCCAACGTCCTCTACACCTGCGGCGCGCTCGTGCACGGCGACCGACTGGTTCTGCCCTACGGCATGTCGGACCGCGTCACCGGCTTCGCCCTGATCCCATTGGGCGAGATCCTCGCCGCCATGTCCTAGGGCTTGCCGCCCTCGGTCCTTTCTGAGGCGAGGCGCGGAAGCCGGAGGCAGGCTTTTACTATAATGACGTCATGGAGGCCCCGCTGACCGACCGCCGCGCCGTGGAAGCGGCCGTCGCTGCCCTCCAAGAGCGCCTCGCCGACGGAGATCCGGCCGACGCGGCCTTGCGGAGCCACAGCGAGGCCGTCCTCTCGGCGTTGCGCGCCGCCTACCGGGCCAACCCGGCCGCGTTCTCGCGCGAGGTCATCGAGGCCCTGCGCGAGCTCAGCGAGCTGCTGCGCGAGGCCGGCCCCGCTGGGCCTGCGGCCTAGACCCTCCCCGTGCCCATCCTCCTGAGCTGCCAGGACCTTTCCAAAAGCTTCGGCGCCCGTCCGCTCTTCGCAGGCCTCTCCTTCGGACTTTTCGACGGCGAGCGCACCGGCCTCATCGGCCCCAACGGGGCGGGCAAATCCACGCTCCTCAGGATCCTCGCCGGCCTGGAAAGCCCGGACCACGGGACCCTGTCCTTGCGGCGCGGCCTGCGGATCGGCTACCTGGAGCAGCAGGACCGTTTCGGACCGGCGCGCGCGGGCTGGAGCGTGCGCGAGGAAGTGACCCAGGCCCTGCAGGGACTCGGGCTGCAGGATTATGAGATCGACATGCGCGTAGAAGCCGGGCTCGCCGATTCGGGCTTCGCGGATCCGGACCAGAAGGTCGGCGAGCTTTCCGGCGGCTGGCGCAAGCGGTTGGCCATCCTCGCCCAGGTCGTGCGCGATCCGGACCTGCTGCTCTTGGACGAACCGACCAACCACCTCGACCTCGAGGGCGTGCTCTGGCTGGAGCGCTTCCTCTCCGGCCTGACGTTCTCCTTTCTGGTGGTCACCCACGACCGCCGCTTCCTGGAACGCGTCAGCAACCGCGTCATCGAGCTCAACAAACGCTACGCGCAGGGGCACTTCAGCAGCTCGGGCAACTACAGCCGCTTCCTGGAGAACCGCGAGGCGCTCTTCAGCGCCCAAGCGGCGCGCGAGGACTCGGTACGGAACATCGTCCGCGGCGAGATCGCTTGGCTGCGCCGAGGCCCCAAGGCCCGCACCACGAAGCAGCAGGCCCGCATCGACCGAGCCGGCGAACTGATCGATGAGCTCTCCGAGCTGAAATACCGGAACGCCCAAGGCCGCGCCTCGGAGATCGATTTCTCCAGCAGCGACCGCCGGACCAAGCGCCTGGTCGAGGCCTCCAAGATCGACAAGACCCTGGGCGGCCGCAAGCTCTTCGGGCCGCTGGATCTCACGCTGCGGCCGGGAGACAAGCTGGGATTAATCGGAGCCAACGGCAGCGGCAAGAGCACCCTGCTCAGGCTGCTGGCGGGGCAGCTGGCGCCGGATTCGGGGACGCTGCGGCAGGCCGAAGGGCTGCAGGTCGTGACCTTCGATCAGGATCGCGGCCAGCTCGACTTGAGCCTCAGCCTGCACCGGGCGCTCTGCGGCAACGGCGACCACGTGCTCTACAAGGGCAGCCGCATCCATGTGCGCGGCTGGGCCGCCCGTTTTCTTTTCCGTCAGGAGCAGCTCGCCATGCCGCTGAGCTGGCTCTCCGGAGGCGAGCAGGCGCGCGTGCTGATCGCCCGGCTCATGCTCAAGCCCGCGGACCTGCTCCTCTTAGACGAGCCCACCAACGATCTCGATCTCCAATCGCTGGAGGTCCTGGAGTCCAGCATGCAGGACTTCCCGGGCGCCCTGGTGCTGGTGACCCATGACCGCTATTTGCTGGACCGGGTCAGCCGGGAGATCCTGGCGCTCGACGGCCGGGGTCAGGCGCGTTTTTTCGCCGATCTCTCGCAATGGGAGGACTGGCGGACGGCGCTAGACGAAGCCCCGCCGCCGCCAGGCCGGGGTGAGGCCGCCTCTGAAAAGAGCCGCCCGGGGCTTTCCGCGAAGGAATTCAAAGAGCTTAAGAACATGGAGGCCGGAATCCACGCGGCGGAGGCGCAAGCCGCGGCAGCCCGCTTGGCCCTGGAGGATCCTGCCGTGGCCACCGACGCGGCCGAGTTGCACCGCCGGCACGACATTCTTGATGCGGCCCGCCGGAAGATCGACGCCTTGTTCAAACGATGGGAAGAGCTGGAGGCCCTGCGCTCAGGCCCTCGGTCGTGAGCAGGGCGACGACTTCGTTGCGCAGCTCGCGCACCCCGGACCCGTCCTGGGCGCTGACCCAGGCCAGGTCTTCCGGCTGCAGGCCCAGGGCGTGGGCCGCCTCGCGCCTCCGGGCCTGGGCGTGGGATCTTTTCACCTGGTCGGCCTTGCTCGCCACGGGGCGCCAAGGCAGGTCGTAGGACCGCAGCCACTCCACCATCTGCAGGTCGAGGCAGGTCGGCCCGACTTTGGCGTCGATGAGCGCGAAGATCATGCGCAAGGACGGGCGGCTCGTCAGGTAGCCCTCGATCATAGGGCCCCAGCCGGCGCGCTCGGCTTCGGATCCGACGGCGAAGCCGTACCCGGGGAGATCGACGAGCCACCGGTCCGGACCGACCTGATAGACGTTGATGGCGCGGGTGCGCCCCGGGGTTTTAGAGACGCGCGCCATGTCCCGGCGGCACACGGCGTTGAGCAGGGTGCTCTTGCCCGCGTTAGAGCGGCCGATGAAGGCGACCTCGGCGGCGCAGGGGGCCAGCCGGCCGGGATCGGTCTCGCTCAGAAGGTAGGCTCCCGTCTCTAGGCGTGGAAGCATGGCTCACCCTCCCGCAGCGGCGCCGCGTCCCGGTTCAGGAGGACCGCCGTTCATCCCGCCGGCCGGGACGTGAGCGCGGGGCGCCCCACTTCTTCTTGCCGCCGAAATCCTTGCGCTGACCGCGGCCCTCGGCCGGCTTGCCCCATGGCCTTTTCTTGCCGCCGAAGTCTTTGCGCTTGCCGGTGTCGCCGCCCGGCTTGTCCCAGACTCTTTTCTTGCCGCCGAAATCCTTGCGCTGGCCGCGGCCCTCGGCCGGCTTGCCCCAACGCTTATTCTCGCCTCCGAAACCGCCGGGGCCGGTCCGCCGTTTGTCGGCGCCGCCAAAGCCTTCCCGCTTCGCGCCGTCCGGCCGCGGCCGGTCTCCCGGCCTTCCGGCCCTCGCCACGACGGAGCGCCGACGGTCCTTAAGGCCCGAGCGCCTCTCGACGAAATCGGGCTCTCTGTCGATGGGACCGGGATTGCCGGGCGAGTCGCTGGGACGCTTTTCCTGCGGCCGGGCCTCGCTGATGAACAACTGGCGTTGACCGAAGGTCGTGCCGTTGAGCTTGCCGATCGCGGCCTGGGCCTCGGCCTCCGTGGCCATCTCGACGAAGCCGAATCCTTTGGAGCGGCCCGTCAACCCGTCCATGATGAGCTTGACGTTGTTGACCTTGCCGCAGGCGGCGAACAATTCCGTCAACTCTTCCCGCGTGATCTCATAGGGAAGGCCGCCGACGAACAGGTTGGTGATCATGATGGGTCTCCTTGCGACGACGAACGAAGGGTGCGGGCCGCGGTCAGTGTTGGAGAGCTTATCGGGGAGCGCGACTCACGACTGAGGATCCAGACATATGGCCCGCATCTATTATACCCGATACGCACTGAGGCGTCGAGAGGAAGACCGGGCGCTGCGAGCGGCCGATCGGATCATCGGACTCGCTCGTCGTCTTTCCAGAGGGGCAGGCGGAAGGAGAACCGCGACCCTTTGCCGGGCGCGCTCTCCATCTCGAGGCGGCTGCCATGCAACCCCAGGAGTTGGTTGACGATCATCAGACCGACGCCGAAGCCTTTGGCGAGTTCCTGGCTCTTCTGCGTGCGATAGAAGCCTGATGAGATCTTCCCTAGGTCTTGCGCAGAGATTCCGATCCCCGTGTCCGAGACCGAGAGTGCGACCACGGAAGGGCTTTGACCTTCCCGGGCGATGCGGATCGTGACAGCGCCTCCGTCAGGGGTATATTTCACCGCGTTCATGACGAGGTTGCTGACGATGAGGGAAAGACACTCCTTGTCCGCGCGTACGGCGACAGGCAGCGCCTCGAGGAAGTCGATTTCGATGCTCAGCCGCAGCCGTTTGGCTTCAGCCAGCGGCCTCAAGGTCACCAGGGCATCGAGGACCACGCCCCTGACCGCTGTGGGCTGGAGATTCAACTCGAACTTTCCCGACTCCAGACGGTGCAGGTTCAAGAAGTTGGTGGTATAGGCTCGAAGTCTCTCGATCGCCCGTCCCAGGACCTCATAGGAATGGCTCCGAGGCTCTTCCGGGACCCCGGACTCGGTGGCTCTCAGCAAAGCGATGGCCAGCTTCATGCTGTTGAGCGCGTTAGCGTACTCGTGGTTGATGAGGGCGATCAGGTCCGACCTCAGCTTGGCGCTGTCTTGGAGCTCCTTCTCGGCGCGCTTTTGGGCCGAGATGTCCCGGGCGGTCATGGAGGCGCCCACGATCCGGCCTTCTCTGGCCCGGACTGGAGAGATGGTCAATGAGACATCGATGCCGCGGCCGTCCTTGGCCCGACGGACCGTCTCAAAATGTGGGATGGTCTCGCCGCGCGCAACCCTTTCCAGGATGGTCGGAACCTCGTCCTCACGCCCGGGGGGGAGGAGGATGGAGATGGACTTGCCGATCGCCTCCTGAGCGCAGTAACCGTAGATCTTCTCCGCGCCCGAGTTCCAGGAAATGATGACGCCGTCCAAAGTCTTGGAGATGATGGCGTCCTCGGAAGAGGCCACGATCGCTGCGAGCTGGTTGCTCGCCTCCTCGGCCTTCTTGCGGTCCGTGATGTCCCGGACCAATCCAGCGATGAATCGGTTCCCGGCCTGGTCGATGAAGAGGGTCTTCACGATGTCCAGCACACGGGCTTCTACGGAAGGATTCTTCTGGACTTCCATCTCGTTCCTGTCCGGCTGCCCGGTCTTGAAGACCCGCTCATCCTGGGCCAGGAACTCCTTCATCTGCTCCTCTGGGAAGAACTCCGCCCCCGTCTTGCCGAGGAGTTGCTCCGGAGGGATTCCCAGCATTCTGGAGCAGGCGTCGTTGACCAGGACGAAGCGATGCTCGGAATCCTTGACCAGGACCCCATTCCAGAGAGACTTGATGAGGCCGGCCAAGTCGTCTCTGGAGCTGAGCGCTTCGCTGGCGGCGGGAGCAGCCGTTTTTTCCACTACGTCATCCCCGGGAGGCAAAACGCAATCCCCTCTCTTTTATATTTTATACAGAAAAATAATCAAGAAAAGGTCAAAGCGGCCAGGCTACGGAGTCACGCCCGTGCGGCGGTTGAACTCCGCGATGAGCTTGTCCCACTCCGGGACCTGGGCGAAGGTCTCGTCCCAGAACTCCGGGTCCCAGAGCCGGCGCAGGTCCTCGGAGGAGCGCCCCTGCTGCTCGACCCAGGTGAAGTACTTGAGGTTGTGCAGGGCCTTGCGGTCCCAGTAGCCGAGCTCCTTGAACCAGTCCACGCCGGTCCCGCGCAGGCAACGCTCCAGGTCCACGGCGGCCTGGGTCTCGGTGTATTTCCCGTGCCTCTGATTAAGCTCGATGAGGCGGGAGCGGTACATCTCCACGGAGTCCGTGAAGATGGTGAAGACCACGTCGTTCTCGTCGAGCTCGTAGTACTTCGCGAGCTTGACCGCGCTGAGCAGGTTGGAGACGCCGGAGATGCCCAGCAGGGGCAGGGCGTCCAGCACCGCCTTCTTGACGCCTTCCCGGGCCAGGACCTTCTGGCCCGCGCCTTCGTTGAAGAGCCGCAGGAGGCGCATGCAGTCCTCGTCGTCGATGGCCACCACGGCGTCGGTGTTGCGCACGTTGTGCACCCAGGGGATGTGCTTGTCGCCGATGCCCTCGATGCGGTGCTCGCCGAAGCCGTTGAGCATCAGGGTCGGGCATTGTAGAGCCTCGGAGGCGGCCACCCGCAGGTAGGGGAACTTCCGGCGCAGGTAGTCGCCGGCCGCGATGGTGCCGGCCGAGCCCGTGGCCGAGACGTAGCCGGCCAGGCGGGAGCGCTTGCCCTTGAGCTTGGCGAAGACCTCCTCGATGGCCGGGCCCGTGGTGGTGAAGTGCCAGCAGGGGTTGCCGAACTCCTCGAACTGGTTGAAGATCACGCAGTCCTTGCGGTTCTTGCGGATCTCCCAGCACTTGTCGTAGATCTCCTTGACGTTGGACTCGGTGCCCGGGGTGGCGATCACCTCGGCCCCTATGGACTTGAGCCAGTCGAAGCGCTCGCGGCTCATGCCCTCGGGCAGGATGGCTATGGGAGTGCAGCCCAAGAGGACGCTGTCGAAGGCGCCGCCCCGGCAGTAGTTGCCGGTCGAAGGCCAGACCGCCTTCTGGGAGGTGGGGTCGAACTCGCCGGTCACCAGCCGGGGCGCCAGGCAGCCGAAGGCGGCGCCCACCTTGTGCGCTCCGGTCGGGAAATACTTCCCCACCAAGCCGACGACGCGCGCCTTGATCCCGGTGAGGGACTGCGGGATCTCCAGGTGGTTGACTCCGCCGAAGAGCCCGGAGTCCTCCTCATTGTGCCAGGTGATGCGGAAGAGATTGAGGGGGTTGATGTCCCAGAGCCCGACGTCCTTGAGCTTGGCGCGCACCGGGGCCGGGATCGTGCCCGGATCCCGCATCTGGGCGAAGGTCGGGATGAGGATGCGCCGCTCCTTGCAGAGCCTGATCGTCTTGCGCAGGACGTCTTCCTTGGATTTCACGACGGCGCTTGCTGGCATGTTCGCCTCCCGTGCGATCAGATCCTCAGCTTCCGGACCAGGGGCCTCAGGCTCGCCAGGTCCGGCTCCACTCGAAACGGCGCGCCCACCGACCGCCGCGCGCTGGCCACGTCCTTCAAGCCGTTGCCCGTCACCACGAGCGCCACGCGGCATCGCGAGGCCACGCGGCCGGCGGCCGCGGCCTTCTTCAGCCCCGCCCAGGCGGCGGCCGCCGCCGGCTCGGCGAAGACGTTGGCGCCGCGGGCCAACTCCGGGATGGCCGCCAGGATCTCGGCGTCGCTGACCGCCACCGCGAAGCCCCCAGACTCCCGGACGGCGCGCACCGCGGCAGCCCCGTCGCGCGGCAGGCTCACCGAGATGCTGTCGGCCACGGTCTTGCCGCTGACCGGCCGGAGCACGCCGTCGCCCTCCAGGGCGCGCTTGACCGCGGCGCTGCCCGCGGCCTGGACCGCGACCAGGCGCGGCAGGCGCCGGGTGAGCCCCAACTCGCGCAGCTCCACGAAGCCCTTCCACATCCCGCTGATGATGTTGCCGTCTCCCACCGGGACGAAGACCAGGTCCGGCACGTCCCAACCCAGCTGCTCGCAGAGCTCATAAGCCCCGGTCTTCTTGCCCTCGCGGGTGAAGGGATTGACGCCGGTGGAGCGGTTGTACCAGCCGTATTCGGCGGCCGCCCGGCCGCAAAGGTCGAAAGCGTCGTCGTAGGTGCCGCGGACCGCCAAGACGGTGGCGCCGAAGACCAGCAGCTGGGCGATCTTCGCTTCGGGAGCGGTCTCCGGGACGAAGATGACGGTCTTCAGCGGCAGGCCCGCGGCCAGGCACGCCAAAGACGAGGCCGCGTTGCCGGTGGAGGCCGTGGTCACGACTTTGGCTTTGAGCTCCAGCGCCCGGGCCAGAACCACGGCGTTGGCCCGGTCCTTGAAGGATGCCGAGGGGTTGCGGCCATCGTCTTTGACCCAAAGGCGCCGCACGCCGGCGGCCCGAGCCAGACGCGGGGCGTCGTAAAGGGGCGTCCAGCCGACCTGGGGGACGCGGAGGCCCGCGCTAGGCCTGACGGGCAGGGCATCCTGATAGCGCCAGAGGCTGCGGTCCTGATTGCGCGCCAAGGCCCGGCGGGTGAGCGTCTTGCGCAGGGCCCGGAAGTCGTAGACGACCTCGAGGTTGCTCCCGCACAAGGGGCAGACATAGCAGGCTGGCGCAAGCCCCTGTTCCTTGCGACAGACGATGCAGCGCAGTCCCAACACCTGTCTCATGGGTGTCCGCGCATACTCTACAATTTTTCAGCCCGCCGGTGACGGGTGAGCCAAAATGGTAAAATACGATCAATGAGGACAAGCCTGAAAGTCCTGCTCGCACTCTGCGCCGTCCTGCTGACGGCCTGCGCCCGCTCCGCTGAAGGGGATCGGCTCCCGGACCTCAGGCTGCCCACCTACGCGGCCGCGCCGAGCCCTTCGCTGTCGGCCTGCGGGGCCCGGAAATGTCTGACGGTCTACGTCGCGCCGTGGTGCCATTATTGCCGGGAAAGCACCCCCATGCTCATCGCCTTGCGGGACTACCTCGGCAAGCGCGGCGTGGAGACTCGTTTCGTGGTGGGCCAGGACGCTGTGGCGGCCCTGCGCGATTATGCCCGGGTGTTCGGCCCGGGCACCTTGCTTGACGTCCACGATTCCTTGGGGGTGGCGGGCGTCCCGCACTTTTTCGTCAGCGACGACAAAGGGCTCATCCTCAAGGAGGTCTCCGGCGTCCCGGCCGGGGCTACGGAGCTTCCCGTCGCCGAGGTGGCCGCCGCCTTCGGCCTGCCCTAGAAGCGGCCATGACCTCGCGCAGCGCAACCCGGCTCAGGCTCGGCGCGCTGTGCCTGCTGGCGGCCGGCTCGACCGCCGCCGCGCCGCCCCCGGACCGGCCGGTCCGGGTCTACGATCCGGAGATCGCGCTGCTGGTGCTCAACATCCAAAAGGAGAGCCTGCCGCTCTTGGCCAGCGAGCTCAAGCGCCAATGCGAATGGCTCGGCCTGCCGGGCGTCAAGGTCCTGCTCGACCATACCGCCGACGAAGCCATCCGCGACGTGAAAGCCGACCTGGACCCGGATTCGGATATCTTGGCTGGCTTCCGCAACGTCCTGGTGCGCTACCACCCTTCGCAGTCCCGGGAGATCGACCAGCTCATCGGCGAGATTCAGCGCTACCACAACCTGCGCCCGGGGCCGCCGCTGGCGAAGCTGCGCGTGAACCTGCCGACCGTCCGCTCCCCGGGCCTCATCGCCGAGGCCGGAGTCGGTTCGGACGTGGAGAACAACCTGCTCGGCGCCCAGACCATCCAGGAACCGGTCGCCGCCGCCCAACGCCGCTTCGGCTCCACCGGGCCGTTCCTGGCCCGACGCCGCTGGAGCCTGGATTTCTACCTCGGCGATTTCCGGGACCTCCTGCCGCACTACTGGCAGATGGGCTACCGCGTCTTCTACCGCCTGCGGGCTCCCTACATCAGCTACTCCAAGGAAGCCTATGTCCTGGCTCCGGAGGGGGAACTCCGGCCGCGGCTGGTCTACTGCGGCTTTTTCAGCCGGGACTATTTCCGGCACGTGCGCGCCCAGTACGCCCTGCTCGCGGGCGGCGGGGATCCGGGCAGCAGCTTGGTCCGCACGTTGCAGTGCCCCCAGTGCCCCTTCACGCATCCCGGGGTCAAGGCCATGCGGGAACTCCTGCAGACCATCCCCTACTCGGCCCGCAACGTCGTCATGGGCTACACGTATCTCTTCGAAAAGCCTCTGGCGGCCCACCTCCTGGGCCGCTATGAGAACGACTACTGGCGTCTGTCCTATTACGACCTGCCGGCCGGCGTCACCGCCACGGTGGAGAGCCGCGGCACGGGATTCGGGGAGATCTCGGCGCTGGCGCTCGAAGAGATGGTCCGACGGGGAGGGCAGAACCTCTACTACGCCGGGCCGGCGGCGGCGGTGGCGGCCAACGCCGGCGCCGACCGGCTCCTCGTCCCCCAGGAATTCCTCGACTCCGAGGGCCTTCCCATCCCGCTGCGCAACGTCCTGCCCCTGCGCCGCAACCGCAGCGGCAGGCACCAGAGCGTCGCCAGCCCGCTGTTCGTCACCAACGAATGGCTGGCGGCGGCGCTCCGGCGGGGCGTCGCGACCGTGGACTGCGAGGCCAGCGTCGTCGCGCAGCGCATCGCGCGACTCAACGCGGGCCGCGCGGAGCCGGTCCAGCTGGGCCTGGCCCTGGTCGGCTCGGAGCTCTCCGGGCTCCACCCCGAAGAGGACCGCGCGACCTACACCGTGGAGTACGAGACCGAGGCGGGGCGCGAGAACGCCAAGAGGACCTATCGCGACGCCGTTCTTCAACTCCTGGGCCGGCCCTTCAAGAAGTCCTGATCCGACCCGCTCTGAGGCGCGCTAACGGCAGGAGACGGGAGCGATGAAAAAATCGGTCACCAGAGGGTCGGCGCCATGCGGCAGGAGGCTGGTCGGCTGCAGGACCGCCGTGCCCAGCTCCTTGCAGAGATCCTGGCGCTCTCCAGCCGGTTTCTGGCGCACGCCTTCGGTGCCCGGATTGAGGTAGGCCGTGACGTAGCCGGAGGCCGCGATGTCGATGAGGTAGCCGCGGTCCGACAGCGGCGGCAGGATGGCGCGGTAACGGCCGCTGGCGTCCGTCGCGGTCTCGAAATGCGCGTTGGTGTCCAGGTCCGAAAGGGTGATCTTGCAGCGTGGGACCGGCTGCAGCGTGACGAGATTGTAGACGAAGCCCCGCAGCTTCCACTCCTTGACCGGCTTCGCCGGTTTCGGCGGGGGCTCCTTGACGATCGTGACGGCCTCCTCCTCCGCGGCCTTTGCCTTCACCGCCGGAGCCGGCAAGGCCGACCTCCCGGGCTTGGCGGACACCGGCGCGGCCAGCTTCGGCGCCGCCGGTTCCGGAACCGGCGGCGTCGGGACCGCGGCAGCGGGCGGACGGGCCGTCGTCTCCGCGGGAGACTCCTCGTGGTAGACTTTCACGACGAAATACCAGCCCAAGCCGACTGCGACCGCCGCGAGCGCGGTGACGACCAGAGGGAGGGGGGACCAACCCGAGGCGACCGTCGCCGCCGTGGGATTGTCCGAATCCTCATCAGGGAAAGTCCATGGGCAGTTCGGACAGACGCGCGCATCGTCGGCGACCTCGGTGCGGCAGGAAGGACAGCGCTTGGCCATAGGTCAAAGATAGAATAGCAGATTTCGCGCCGAGCGACTCTGCTTGCCGCCGCTAGTGCGGCCGCCGCCCCTCGAGCCGCTCCAAGGCCACCTCGGCCATACGACGATAGCCCGCGTCCTTGCTCGTGTCGCGGATCTGGAGATAGAGGGCGAGGGCCTTCTGGCGCTGCCCGGCCTTGACATAGAGATAGGCCACCAGATGCTTGATCATGACGGGGCAGTCAGGAGTGCCCAGGACCGGCTCCAGCCGGCTGATGACGCCCGCCGCGTCGCCGTGGCGATGGAATCCGACGGCCGCGACATAGGCTTGGAACTGGGGGTTGCGCGGATCACGGCTCAGGGCGTAGTCCAACACCCGCAAGGCGTCTTCCGGCCGGTTGAGGTTGAAAGCGAGGGACCCGGCGGCGAAGAGCGCCGCGTAGCTGAAAGACGGGTCCGCGTCGAGGATGCGCAGGGCGCGAGTCCCCAAGCCTGAATAGCGGCCGCCGCCCCAAGCGAGCTCCGGGTGCTCCGGATGGTAGCGGGAGTGCAGCTGCGCCTCCTCCTCTTCCGGCCCGCCCTCGGGCCCCCCGTAATAGATGAGCATCCGCACCAGGCCCAGGTCGGCCGCCAGACGCCGCATGCCCAAGGAGACCAAGGCCGAGGTCTCCAGCGCCGATTCCGGTGCCAGGCCCTGCCCCAGGGTCCAGCCGACCGGTTGCACGCGCAGCGAGAGGGCGTTGAGGAGGCCGCAGCAGCACAGCCCCGCCAGGAGCCAACGCCTCGGCAGGTCCGTGCGCAAGGAGAACGCCGTGGCACGCTCCCCGGCCCCTTCCTGACGGGCCGAGGGCATCAGAACTCCTTGCGGCGCAGCAGCCCCCACGCTAAAGCCAGCCACACGGCGGTGTAAAGGACCGCGTAGCCCACCCACCAGGCCAGGCCTGCCTCCGACGCGGCCAGGGGAGAGGTGGCGGCGAGGCGGTCGCGAAGGTTGAAGAGCTGCAGATCGGGCACGATATAGGAAAGCGCGAAGAGCGGCACGATCGAGACCCGGGAGGCTCCATGGGTGATGAGGTAGCGGATCTCCGGGAGGAAATGCCCCAAGGTCCAGGCCACGCCGGAGATGACCCCCGCGGTCAAGGCCGAGGAGGAGAAGATCGCCAGGAACGTGGTCAAGGCGGCCGTGACCAGGACCTTCAGGTACGCGCCCAAGAAGGCCGCGGCGTAAGGCTCGGGCCCGCGCCAGCCTTTGGCCCATAGGATGCAGAGGTGGAAAGCCGACATGAGCGCCATGGACGCCAGCACCGAGAGCATGAGGCCCAGGAAGCGGCCCAGGATGTACTCGCCGCGGCCCACCGGCCGGGTCAGGACCAGATAGACGGTCTTGGTCTCCATCTCGCGCAGCACGATGGTGGTCGCGCCGTACAGGGCGCCGGCCAAGCCCATGAGCTCGATGAAGCCCAGTCCGAAGTCGAGGAGGACCCGGTTCTCCTGCTCCACGGCCAGCACGCCGAGGATTAGGCTCAGATAGAGGAACACGCCGGCGAAGGCCAGGGAGAGGAGATAGAACCGGCGGCGCAGGTTCTCCTGCCAGCCGGTCAGGGCGAGGATCGCGATGTTCCTCATCGCACGACCCCTGCCCGTAAGGAATGCGTGCCGGGACCGTGCGCCGATGGCGTTCTCATCATCGCACGGTCTCCACGAAGAGCCCCTCGAGACCCTCGGAGGCGGCCTCCCATTCCTGGTGCGCGATGGAGCGCACGAGGCGGCCCTCCTTGAGGATCCCCACCCGGTCGCAGACCTTCTCCAGCTCCGAGATGCTGTGGGAAGAGACGACCAGGGTCTTACCCCGGCCGCGCAGCTCCCCGAGGAGTTCGCGGAACTCCTTGATGGCCAGCGGATCCAGGCCGCTCACCGGCTCATCGAGGACGATGAGCCGCGGGTCGTGCAGGACGGCCTGGGCCAAGCCCACCCTCTGGACCATGCCCTTGGAGAACTCTCCCATGCGCCGGCTCCCATGTTCGCTGAGCCCCACCAGGTCCAGGGTCCGGGCGATGCGGTCCGCAAGCGCATCCTCGTGCAGGCCGGAAAGCCGGCCGTAGAAGCGGAGGGCCTCGCGGGGCGTCAGGAAGGGATAGAAATAGGGCAGTTCCGGGAGGAATCCCACCTCCGCCAAGGCCACGGCGTCGGCGGGCGAGCGGCCGAGGATGCGGACCTCGCCCGAGGTCGGCCGCAGCAAGCCCAGAGCCAGCTTGAAGGTCGTGGTCTTGCCGCTGCCGTTGAGGCCCAGCAGTCCGCAGGATTCTCCCTCCGGCACCTCCCAACCGAGGTCCACGATGCCGCGGCTGAGGGTCGTGCGTCCCAGATGCGAACGGCTGTAGGTCTTGGTGACCGAGCGGAACTCCAGGGCCAGCGCCTTCACGGCGTGGGAGCCTTCGCGAGCGGGAGCCGGCGGGCCAGCGCCGCGAACCCGGCGTCCAAGTCCGCCTTGCCGATGTAGCCCATGTGCGCGATGCGCACGACGCGGCCCTTGAGGCGTCCCTGTCCGCCCGCGATGGAGATGTTGTCCTCGGCGAGGATGCGCGCGATCAGGGAGTCGCCATCGACGCCGGGGGGCAGGCGCAGAGCGGTCAGGATGTTGGACGGGTCGCGCGCGAAGAGTTCCCAACCCAGCTCGCGAGCCCGGCTGCGGGCGTAGGCCGCGAGGCCGGCCGTGCGCTTCCAGACGTTCTCGATGCCCTCTTTCCGGATCAGCTTCAAGGCCTCGGCTTGGCCCATGATGACGGTGATGGCCGGGGTGAAGGGCGTCTCGCGGTCGGAGAGGGACTTGCGCATGCGGCGCCAGTCGAAGTAGAAGCGGGGCAGTTTCGCGGACTCAACGAGCTTCCAGGCGCGCTCCGACACCGCGGCGAAGGCCAGTCCCGGGGCGCACATAAGCCCCTTCTGCGACCCGGTCAAGACCACGTCGAGGCCCCAGGCGTCGGTCTCCAGAGGCTCCGCGGCCAGGCCCGAGACCGAGTCCACCACGGTCACCGCGTCGGAGCAGCAGCGCACCGCTTCGGACAAGGCCTTGATGTCATTGACCACGCCGGTCGAGGTGTCCGTATGCTGGAAGAAGACGGCCTTGACCCCGGAGAGGGAGCGCAGCGCCTCGGAGAGCTTCTGCGGGTCCGCGGCGTGCCCCCACTCCTCGGCTACGACCACGGGCTCCAAGCCGAAAGCTTCGAGTATGCCCGCGAAACGGTCGCCGAAGACGCCCGTGGTGTGGACCACGACCCGGTCGCCGGGGGACAGGAGGTTGACGACGGCGGATTCCATGGCGGCCGTCCCGGATCCAGCCATGAGCAGGACCGTGTTCTTGGTCCGATAGACGTATTGCATGTCGCTCAGGACGCTGGCGAACAGCTCCCCGAAGACCTTGGTGCGGTGGTGCAGGATGGGCCGGGCCATGGCCTGGGAGACCTGCGGCGGCAGCGGCGTGGGGCCGGGGGTGAGCAGGATGGTGTGCGGCGGGAAAGTCTCGCTCATGAGATGCCTCCAGTAGGCGGAACCGCGGGCAAGGAGCCCCCGGAGCCCAACGCTTGGCCGCCGCGCGTCGGAGCCCCGACCGGGGCGGGCTCCGGCGCCGGGCCCAGCGCCAGGTCCAGGACTTCTCGGAAGTGCCGGATCGGGACCATCTTCACTTCCCCGAGGATGTCCTCCGGGATGTCTTCGAGGTCCTTCTGGTTGCCTTCGGGGTAGAGCACGGTCTTGATCCCATCGCGGTGGGCGGCCAGGATCTTCTCCTTGAGGCCTCCGATGGGCAGGACCCGGCCCCGCAGGGTGATCTCCCCGGTCATGGCGACGCCGGGGAGCACCGGCCGGCCCGAGACCAGGCTGGCCAGGGCCGTCGCGATGGCGACTCCGGCGGAAGGTCCGTCCTTGGGAGTGGCGCCCTCGGGCACGTGCACGTGGTAGTCCGCGTCCTTGAACGCATCCGGGGCCGCGCCCAAAGACGGCGCCAGCGACTTGACGTAGGAGAACGCGGCCTGGCCGGATTCGGACATGACCTGGCCGAGCTTGCCGGTGAGCTTGAGTTCGCCCTTGCCCGGCACGGTCACGGCTTCCACGGCCATGGTCACGCCGCCCACCTCGGTCCAGGCCAGCCCCGTGGCCACGCCCAAGGCGTTGAAGGTGCGCCGGTCGTGGTGGAACTTGGGCACGCCCAGGAGCTCGCCGAGATTCTCGGCGTCGACCCGGACCGGGCCGGCGTCGCCCGAGGCGATGCGCTTGGCCGCCTTACGCGCCAGGCTGGCCATCTCCCGGTCGATGCTGCGCACGCCCGCCTCGGATGTGTAATCCTCGATGGCGCGCACGACGGCCGCGTCGGTCACGGTCAGCTGCTCAGGCTTCAAGCCATGCTCCTTGAGCTGGCGCGGCAGCAGGTAAGTCCGCGCGATGTGGAGCTTCTCCTTGTGCGTGTATCCGGAGAAGCGCAGGATCTCCATGCGGTCCTGCAGGGGGATCGGGATGCCCTCCAGGGTGTTGGCCGTGCAGATGAAGAGGACTCCGGAAAGGTCGAATTCCACGTCGAGATAGTGGTCCAGGAACGTGGAGTTCTGCTCCGGATCCAGGACCTCCAGGAGCGCCGCGGCCGGGTCGCCGCGCCAATCCATGCCCATCTTGTCCACCTCGTCGAGCAGGAAGAGGGGGTTGCGGCTGCCCGCCTTGCGCAGGCACTGGATGATGCGGCCCGGCAGAGAGCCGATGTAGGTCCGGCGATGCCCCCGGATCTCCGCCTCATCCCGGACGCCGCCCAGGGAGAGCCGGACGAACTTGCGGTTCATGCAGCGCGCGATGGAGCGGCCGATGGAGGTCTTGCCCGTGCCCGGCGCGCCCACGAAGCAGAGGATGGGGCCGCGCAGACCCTTCGCCAAGCGGCAGACCGCGAGGTGCTCGAGGATGCGGTCCTTGATCTTCTTGAGGTCGTAGTGGTCTTCGTCGAGGATGGCGGCGGCGCGAGGGATGTCGAGCGCGTCGCGGGTACGCTTGGACCAGGGCAGGCTGGTCATCCAATCCAGATAAGTCCGCGCCACGGTGGACTCCGGAGAGTAGGGCATCATCTTCTCCAGGCGCGCCACTTCCTTAAGGGAGGCCTCCAGCGCGGCCTTGGGCATGCCCGCGGACTGTATGGCCTTGCGCAGGTCCTCGATCTCCTGAGCGAAATCGTCCTTCTGGCGGAGCTCCTTCTGGATGGCCTTCATCTGCTCCGTCAGGTAGTACTCCTTCTGGCTCTTCTCGATCTGGCCCTTGACCCGGGTGTGGATCTTGCGCTCCAGGGTCAGGATCTCGATATCGGCCTTCAGGAACTCCAAGAGCTTAAGCAACCGCTCCGAGGGGCGCAGGACCTCGAGGAGGGCCTGGCGGTCGGGGTTCTTGGCCACGGCGTGCGCCGCCACGGTGTCGGCGAACTGCGAGGGGTCCGTGAGGCTCCCCAGCACGCCCAAGGCGTCGGCGCCGCCGCGGCGGCTGAGCTTGAAATGCTGCTCCACGGTCTCGAGCACATGGCGCATCAAGGCCTGGACCTCGGGGGTCGCGGGCTCCGGGACCTCCGGGTAGTCGAGCTCGGCCTCCCAGTAGCCCCGCTCGGCGGCGAACTCCAGGCGGCCGGTCGTCAGACGGGCAAGGCCCTGCAGCCACACCTTGAGGGTCCCGTCGGGCATCTTGAGGTACTGGGCGACCTCGCAGAGCACTCCGGCGGCGAAGAGGTCCTTGGGCTGGGGGTCCTCGACGGTCACGTCCCGCTGGGCCACCACGGCCAGGAGCTTGTCGCTTCCGCCCATGGCCGCTTCGAGGGCCTTGATGGACTTGGCCCGGCCCACGGAAAGGGGCAGGACCATGTGCGGGAAGACCACGAGGTCGCGCACCGCCAGCAGAGGCAGGCGCGCCGGACGTTTGGCGGCCGGTGGCGGGCTCATGGCTTGTGCGTCGTCGTCAGGACATGGTCCACGATGCCGTAGGCCTGGGCTTCTTCCGCCGACATGTAGTAGTTGCGCTCCATGTCCTGGAGGAGCTTGGACTGAGGCTGGCCGGTGTGCTTGTGCAGGATGGCGACGAGCTTCTCCTTGGTCTTGGTCATCTCCGCGGCCTCGATGACGATGTCCGAGGCCTGCCCGGAGATGCCGCCGCGGATGAGGGGCTGGTGGATCATGACCCGGGACCGAGGCAGGATGAAGCGCTTGCCCTTGGCCCCGGCGGCCAGGAGCACGGCTCCGAAGGACATGGCCATGCCCATGCACATCGTCGAGATGGGCGCCTTGATGTACTGCATGGTGTCATAGACGGCCAGGCCCGCGGAGACCATGCCGCCCGGAGAGTTGATGTAGAGGCTGATGTCCTTCTCCGGGTCCTCCCCGTTGAGGTAGAGCAATTGGGAGATGAGGAGGTTGGCGGAGTCCGTGGTGACGGCGCCTTCCGAGCCGCCCGCGAAGACGATGCGGTCCTTCAAGAGGCGCGAGAAGATGTCGTAGCTGACGGCGGCGCCCTGGTTCCAGCGCTCGAGTATCGTCGGTATGAGCATGGGCGCAAGTCCTCTGTTTATTTTATCATGCGGGCCGCTTCTTTTCCGCCCCGGCGGGGGCCTCGACGACGGTCGCCTTGGCGCGCAGGAAATCCAGGGTCTTGCGGTCGCGCAGCATGCCTAGGATCTCGTCGTGACGCTCGCTGAAGGCCGCGCGGACGTCCGTCTTCTTCTCATCGGTCTCCGCGGCGGCGAGGCTCTTCTCCAGCTCGGCCTGCACCTCCGCCTCGGCCACCTCGAGCTTCTCACGCTGCGCGATGGCCGGTAGGAGGAAGGAGATGCGCACGCGGTCCTCGGCCTGAGGCCGGAGCTTGGTCTTGATCTCGTCGAGCTGCTTGGCGGAGAACTCGCCGTGGCCGCCGAGGAGCTGACGCTGCAGCCGCTCGATCATGTGCTCCAGCTGGGCTTCGGCCAAAGACGGGGGCACGGGGATGCGGTTGGATTTGAGGAGGCCGGCCTCCAGCTGCTCCGAGAGCTCCCGCTCCGTGCGCGTGCGGCCCTCTTCGGCGATGACCTCCTTGAGCTTGGCCTTGAGCTCGTCGAGGGTCTGAAAGCCCATGTCCTTGGCGAGGTCCGCGTCCAGGGGCGGCAGGATCTTAGTCTTGATCTCCTTGACGGTGACGTTGAGCTGGGTATCCTGGCCGCCAAGCTTGACGGAGATCGCCTTGCTCTCGCCGCGCTTGAGCCCCAGGAGACCTTCGGTCAGGCCGGCCACGGTCTGTTCGGAGGACATATCGACGAGTTCGCCGGCGCCCTTGGCGTCGGCTAGCAGCTTGCCGCCGCGGGAGGCGGAATAGTCGACGACCACGTAATGGGCCTTGCCCACCGATTCTTCGGCCGCGGCCTCGAGCCGGGCATGGGCCTCGCGCAGCTCTTCCAGCCGGGCCGCGATCAACTCATCCGTGGCCGGGTAGGCCTGCCGGGTCAGCTTGAGGCCGGCATAGTCCTTGGGCGCCACGCGGGGCGGGACCTCCACCCGGATCTGGAACTGCAGGGGCTTGCCGGCCTCCCGGGAGACGTCCGTGATGACCGGGGCGGCGACGGGGCTGAGTTTGAGCTCGAGCAGGGCTTCGGGCACGTGCTTGCGCGCGAAATGGTCGATGACTTCTTCCTGTAGATGGGCGCCGAACTGCTGCCGGACCATATCCAGGGGGGCCTTGCCCGGCCGGAACCCCGGGAGTTTGGCGCGCTGCTGGAATCGCAGGAGAGCGTTATGGCTCTCGGCCTCCACCTGCGCGGCCGGAACATCGACGGAGAACGTGGCCGTGCAGGCATCCTCCTTGACCAGCTTGAACCGGACCTTGTCCGAAGTCGTGAAGAGTCCCATCGAGCCTCCTGTTGGATCGCGCGAACGGCTTGGGCGGGGGGGGACTTGAACCCCCATGCCTTGCGGCACACGGTCCTAAGCCGTGCGCGTCTGCCAGTTCCGCCACCCGTCCAAAAAATTCAGGACTGCGGGCCAGATCCGAGGATCCGACCGGACAGTCCTGAGCCTGGCGAGTCTGAAATCTGGGCCATATAGGACTCGAACCTATAACCTTGACCTTAAGAGGGTCCTGCTCTACCATTGAGCTAATGGCCCGACGCAGGATTATAGCAACGTCGCGGCCCGGAATGCAACTTCCGGGGATTTAACAAATTTGTCATTGATTTTTTCCCGACCGCTGATATACTCTATCCATCGCCGAGGAACCCGTGCCAGCGCAAAGAGTCCTGCTATGAAATATTGGATATTCCAGAACAACGAGGTCGGCGGGCCTTACGACAGCGACGACCTCTGCCAGCTCCCCGGCTATTCGGCCGAGACTTTGGTCTGCCCGGAGGGGCGCAAGGGCACCCGCATGGGGGATTGGCAGCGCGCCGGCATGGTCCCCGCCCTTTCCATCTCACTGATCAAGGCCACCCAGCTGACCGCGGCGGGCAAGAGCAGATCGCCCGCGAGCGCCATCTACGCCGGTCTGCCGCCGGAGCCCACGCTCAAGGACCTCGCCGCGCTCGGCAGCCTCCAGGAGAAGGTCGCCCTTCTGGAAAGCTCCGTCGCCCAGTTCCAGGAAGGGATGCAATCCCGGGAGACGGAGCTGCTCAGCCTCCACCGGGAGATCGACGTGCGCAAGAGCATCGAGGCCGACCTCCAAAGCAAGATCCAAGAGTTCGAGCAGCGCCTGGCCGCCGTGGCCCAGCTCCGGGAAACCATCGACAGCGCCGTGGCCGCGGAAAAGTCGGTCGAGACCGAAGTCAAAGGCGTCGAGTCCTCGGTCCAGGAGGTGAAGACCTCCATCACCGGCGTGAGCAGCTCGGTCAAGGACCTTGAGTCCTCGCTGGAGAAGCAGCGCCAGACCGTTTCCGACCTCATGGCCAACATCGAGAGCCTCAAGTCCCCGCGGGGCGCAGCCCCCGTCCTGCCCTCGATCCAGGCTCCCACGGCGCCGACCATGATAGCCAGCGCATCTCCTTCTGGCCCGCGGGACGGCCTCGCGACCGAGCCGCCGCCGCTGCGGCTCGATGCGCCGCCTCCGACGCTGTCCGCGCCGCCCGCTCCCTTCCAGCTCGATGCGCCGCCTCCGGGGCTCTCCGCGCCGCCGCCCGCTCCGCTGTTCCCGGGACAATCGGCCGCACCCGCCCTGGCCCCCTCTTTCGGCGGGGCCTCTTCCGGCGCCGTCCCCACATCGGGCTTCCCTAAAGAAGGGTCGCCGTTCTCCGCCCCCGCCCAGAGCGGCGGGCCGCTGATCCCGCCCTCGTCGCGGCCGAACCTGGGCCCCCGGGGCGTCTCCGACATCGCCGCAGGCCCGGCCCAGCCAAAATCGGGGAAGAAAGGCCTGGTCCTGGCTCTATTGTGCTTCGGGCTCGTCGCCGGAGGCGTGCTCGCCTTCCAGGCCGGGCTCATCCCGGGCCTCAAGCCTCCGCCGCGCCAAGCGAACCCGACCGCCACGACCCCTCTGCCGCCTCCGGCCGAGATCACTCCCCAGGCGCCCTCACCCGAGGCCCAGCTCGAGGAGCTCAAGCATCAGGCCATCGACCTGGTGAAGAACTGGCCGAGCAGCGACAAGACCACGCTCGTGGGCCAGCGCCTGGAAGCGTCCGCCGCTCCCGGAGGCAATCCCGCGCTCTCCTGGATGGCCGAGAAGCTGGGCGAAGGGACCTTCCAAGTGAACTTCTACGGCGGCAAGTCCGCGACCGGAAAACAGGCGGTCTACATGTTCCAGGCCAATCTGGGGGAGAAGACCGTGGCGCCGTACAACGACGACGCCGCAGCCAAAGCCCTCCTCTTCGGCGAGCCGCGGGCCGCCAAGAGCCGGAAGGTCCGCGTCAAGCCGAAACAGGCGGCAGCAGCGCCGGCGCAGGAGCAGTCGGCCAGCGGCCTGCCCGTCGTGGGCGGGGAAGAGGCCGGCGGGCAGCCGGCGACCGCTCCCGAATCCGGCGCGGCCCCAGAGACGACCGCGTCCGGAGACGAGACGCCCGCGGCTCCGGAGAACACGAAGAAGCCGGAGCGCAAGGCGCCGCGGAGACAGGCGGGGGAGGGCCAGAAGCCCGCCAAGCCGGCGGACGACGCCCAGCTCCTCGACAAGCTCCTCGAGTGATCGCCGCTGGCCAAGCCACGCACGCTCGCGGCCGCGTCAACGCCTTTCCTTAAGGATGATCCGTAAAGCGCCCGGGCCGATAAAAGTGTAGAATTGGACCGGTGGTCGAAGCGTGGAACTGCTCCTCAAGCTCTGCACCTGGCGCAACCTGGCCCTGGCCGCGGCGGCGGTCGCGGTGATCTATTCCGCCGGCCGCATGCAGGAGTACCCGCGGCGCTGGTACCGCGATTGGCGCTACCCGCCCCAAGGCCACGTCGGCGCCGAGGGTGATGAGATCATGCGGCTCAAGGAGAAGCGCGAGTCGGACGAGTTGGGACGCCGGCACGAGCGGGTCCTGACGCTCCTGACCCAGGCCGAGACCGAGGGCTTCGACGTCTCGGCCCTGCGGCGCAAGGCGGACGCGGCCCTGCAGCTCAACAGCGCGCGCTACCGCCGCAAAGCGGTCCTCATGCTCTCCGAAGTCGAGCTCTATGTCCCCCACAAGAAGGTCCAATACCTCCCTCTCTACCCCGAGGGCGACGAGGAGGAGGTCCCTGCGGACGTACCCGGCCAGAAGGTGGGCCAGAGGCACCCATGAGGCCCGCAGACGCCTGGGCCCTGGCACTCGTCTTGCTCACCTGCCGCCCCATGTCGGCCAATGCATCTCCTGATAGTCATCCGGCCGGCGGCGCGGCCGCGACGCCGGCCCGGGCCGACTCGGCCGCCGCGGCCGAGGGCGCCTGGACGGCCTTCCTCGAGGGCGACCTGGCCAATGCCGTGGGCTCCTTCCGATATCTGGCCACCCTGGGGATCGCCGCGCCTGACCCCGAGGCCAACTTGGCGCTCCTGGCGCGCGACCTGGGGCGCCACGACGAAGCGCTCACCGACTGGGTCAAGACCTCTCTGCAGGAGGACGCCCGCGGCTTCATCTGGAACCAGAGGGGCTGGGCCTACGCCGCCCTCGAGCGCCTGCCCGAGGCCCGCGACTCGTTCCTCAAGGGGCTGGACCGGTCCTCCACCACCGCGGACCACGCCGAGTCGCAACTGGGCCTGGCCGTGGTGGCGCGGCTGGGAGCCCAGCCGCGCCAGGCCATGGGGCCCCTGCGGGCACTGCTCGAACAGAACCCCTTCGATGCGGCCTCCGCCATGAAAAGCCCGTTCATCATGGCCGCGGCCAATCAAGAGGCGTCCCAGGCGGCCTTGAGCGTGGGCGATAAGTCCTCAGCGCGGGCCTACCTGCGCCAATGCGCGAGCCTCGACGCCAAGAACCTGGAATGCTTGAAAGCCCTGGCCGGCCTGGAGGCCAAGATCGGGGAGCCCCGGCAGGCCTGGTATTCGTACCTGGGACTGCTGGACATGGACCCGGCCGACGCCCAGGCTGCGCACGAGGTCAAGAAGCTCAAGGAGTTCATCCCGGGAGACCCAGAATCGGCGCTGCCGGTCCGGCACATCGGGCGGCCGATGCTGGCGCCGCAGCCGGCCGAGGACGAGCCCCTGCCGGCGCCTGCGGTATCGGAAGCTCCGCAGGTGCCGGCCGGACGGATTTCCTTACGGCCGGCGCCCGGGCCGACGCTGCGCGTGGGCCTGTTCTCGGCGCGGGACGGGCGCCCGGCCACGGTCACCCGCCTCTTCTTCGTGGCCAACTCCGATTTCAAGGTGGTCGCCCTGTCGGGCGACGTGATCAAAGACGACGGCAAGGCCCTGCACCCGTGGGAGGTGGATTTCCGGCCGGAGAACAACCTCATCGAGCTGCGCGACGACTCGCGCAACATCGTCCACACCACCAAGCAGGGCTTCCGCGTCATACCGAGCGGGCCGGCGGCCTCGGTCCTGCTCAAGAACGCCCGTTTCGTCGACGGCGTGGGCTTCGACATGGGCGACCGGGAAGTGCGCGGCGCGCTCGAGGTCATGCCCAACCCCTACGGCTTCAAGCTGATCAACGAAGTGGGCCTGGAGGAGTACCTTTACGGCGTGGTCTCCGCGGCCCTGCCCCACCAGAGCGACGGCGAGGCGTATAAGGCCCAGGCCGTGGTCTCGCGCTCTCGCACCTTATGGTTCAAGGCCCACCATGCCGAGAACCCAGAGCGCGTGGACATCTGCGACTCCGAGGCTTGCCAGAAGTACCTGGGCCTCAGCGAGGAGATGAAAGCCGCGGCGGATGCGGTCCGGGCCACGGCCGGCATCACGCTGACCAGGGGCGGGGTGGTGGCGCTGGCCTTGGAGCACGACAACTGCGGGGGGGTGACGGAAGACGGCCGGGCCTCGCTGGAGGCCGGCGCGGAAGCCCTGGTCTCGGTCTCCGATGGAGAACATCCGGCGGCCATAGGACATTCCCCGGAACAGCTCGAGCTCTGGACGCACGAATATCCGGGGCCGGACCGCTACTGCGAGGCAAGCGAGACCACCGCGCCCGCGGAGTCGCGCTGGATACGCATCATCCCGGCCGCGGACATCACGGAGCGCGCCCAGCGCAACCGAGACATCGGGTCGGTTCGCCAGCTGCTCGTGCGCAAGCGCACGGCCACGGGCCGGGTCCGAGTGCTGGAGGTGGTGGGCTCGCGCGGCTCTTTGACCCTCGAGGGCGCCCAGGCGATCGCGAACGTGCTCTCACCGGGATCGCTGCGCTCGACGCTCTTCACGGTGCAGCCTCTCATGGCGGGCTCGAAGGCGGACCGCTTCATCCTCTGGGGCGCGGGCACCGGCCACGGCGTGGGACTATGCCGCGCGGGCATGCTGGGACAAGCGCGGATGGGCCGCAAGTGGCAGGTCATCCTGGCGCATTATTTCCCGACCTTGAAGCTGGCGTTCGAGAAGCCCGCGGCGCCGGCCAGACTCCCCTTGGGCCACACCAGGAAACCCAAGAACCCGAACTGGAACAAAAAGCCGCAGCCGTGAGCCCCGAGCGGATCAAAGTCGTCCACATCATCACCCGCCTGGATCTGGGCGGGGCGCAGCAGAACACCCTCCACACGGTGCGCAATCTGGACCCGAAGCGCTTCGAGGCGATGCTGCTGTGCGGAGCGGGGGGGGTGCTGGACTGCGAGTTGCAGTCGTGGCCGAACGGTGGGCCGCGGTGGCAGCTCGTTGGGAATCTGGTCCGGGCGATCTCCCCGTGGCGCGACTTGCTGGCTTTCCTTGAGCTGCGCCGCCTGCTCCTTAAAGAGAAGCCTGCGGTGGTTCATACGCACAGCTCCAAGGCGGGGATATTGGGCCGGCTGGCGGCCTGGTCCGCGGGCGTGCCGGTGGTGGTGCACACCTTCCACGGGTTCGGGTTCCATGAGGGGCAGCCCTGGCTGAAAAAATGGATCTACGTGCTGGCCGAGCGGCTGGCGGGGACTCTGTCCACGGCTTTGGTGTTCGTCTCCCGAGAGAATGAGTTCTATGCCAAGGGCTATGGCTTGGGCAATCCAGAGGACTACGTGCTCATCCGCTCGGGGATCAAGCTGGGGGATTTTCCGGCGCGCTGCGATGCGGTCGAGAAGAAGAAGAGTCTGGGCCTCAAGCCGGAGGCGCGTCTGGTCTTGAGCGTGGGGAATTTCAAGCCTCAGAAGAATCCGGAGGATTTTCTGGCCGCGGCTCGGATCGTGGCGCAGTCACAGCCCGATGCGGCGTTCGTCTTCGTGGGGGATGGGCCTATGCGCGGCAAGCTGGAGGCCGGGGCGGGGGAACTGGCTCCGCGCTTCCTGCTGCCAGGCTGGCGGCGGGATGTGGCTGAGCTTCTGGCGGCCTCGGATGTGTTCGTTCTGACCTCTTTATGGGAAGGCCTGCCGCGGGCGCTGGTGGAGGCGATGAAGTCGGGAGTAGTCCCGGTCTGCTATGCGACCGACGGGGTCAAGGACCTCATACGCAGCGGGGAGAACGGGATCCTGGTGCCGCAAAGGGATGCCGCGGCCTTGGCCCAGCGCGTCAAGGACCTGCTGGTGGACGATGCCCTGCGCAAGAAGATGGGCGCTGCGGCGGCCGCGGCCATCGGCCCGGAGTTCGACATCGACGGGATGGTGCGGCGGCAGGAAGAGCTGTATTCGAGGCTGCTCAAGAAAAGATAAAGCCCGTCGCCACCAGCCACCTCGGCTCCAAACCAAAAACCTCCGGGCGTCTGGTCATCAGCCGAAATCCTCCGCATATTTGGTAAAATCACTGGCCATGGTTGAGCCGACACCCAAGCCGTACCTGAGCGTCATCATCCCCGTTTATAATGAGGAGGAGAACCTCCCCGGTCTCGGCGCCGAGCTCTCCTCCGTCATGGAGAGCCTCAAGAAGCCCTTCGAGGTCCTCCTCGTCGACGACGGCTCCACCGACGCCTCCTACGCCGGCATCCAGGACCTCGTCAAGCGCTACCCCGGATTCAAGGGCCTGCGCCTGGGCCGCAACGTGGGCCAGACCGCGGCCGTCTCCGCCGGCATCGCCCAGGCCCGCGGCGACATCATCGGCATGATCGACGCCGACCGCCAGAACGACCCCCGCGACATCCCCATGCTCCTGACCAAGTTCGACGAGGGCTACGACGTCGTCAGCGGCTGGCGCAAAGACCGCCAGGACCCCGGCCTCACCCGCATCCTGCCTTCGCGCATCGCCAACGGCCTCATCTCCTGGATCACCGGCGTGCACCTGCACGACTACGGCTGCACCCTCAAGCTCTACCGCAGCGTGTATCTCAAGTCCGTCCGCCTCTACGGCGAGATGCACCGCTTCATCCCGGCCTTCGCCGGCTTCCTCGGCGCCCGCATTGTCGAGGTCCCCGTCAACCACCGACCCCGCACCCAAGGCGCCTCCAAATACGGCCTCGGCCGGACCTTCAAGGTCGTCCTCGACCTCATCACCGTCAAGTTCATGGACGCCTACATGGCCAAGCCCATCTACCTCTTCGGCGGCAGCGGCCTGGCCATGGGCGGAGCCGGGATCCTCATGGCCGCCTATACCCTCTATCACAAGTTCCACGACCACGTATTCGTCAAGGATCAGCCCCTCTTCCAGGTCTCCATCTTCTTCGCCCTGGCCGGCCTCCAGCTGCTCCTCTTAGGCCTGGTCGCCGAGATCCTCATCCGGGTCTATTTCGACATCAAGGACAAACCCCCGTACTTCATCCGGGAAACCGTCGGTTTTCATTGACTTTTGTCTCGGAAAGTAGCTACAATGACCAACTTGCAGTTCGACTTGAGCGGGTTGCGCGAACAGGCCGTCGTGGCCTTGGAGCGCCGCCTGGAAGCGGCCGAGACGCAGCCCTTGTTGGCCGATTCCGCGGTCCTCACCAGCCCGCTTGATGTGCAGTTGAGCGTCGCTCGGCACGGGTCCGGAGCCACGTTCTCGGGCACCATCGAGGGTGAGTGGGAACTCGCCTGCGTCCGGTGCTTGGGTCTGGCTCGTCAGCGTTTCCGCACCAAAGTCGAGGGGGACGTGCCTGCGGGCGCGCCGACCCTCGACGCGACGGACGAGGTGCGTCAAGCGCTGGTCCTGGCCCTGCCCGACCACGCCCGCTGCCGAAGCGACTGCAAGGGACTCTGCCCCAAGTGCGGGGCCAACCGCAACGAGAACCCTTGCGGCTGCGGAGCCTGACAATTTCGTACCAGGAGAGATATGCCAAACCCAAAACGTAAGCACACGCGGTCCCGCCGGGACAGCCGCCGCGCCCAGAACTGGCGCCTGGACCACACGACCGCTTCCGCCTGCCCGAACTGCAAGAACCTGCGTCCCCCGCACACCGTCTGCCCCAGCTGCGGCTGGTATAACGGCCAGCTCGTCATCGCGCCCAAGAAGAAGGAGAAGGCTGCGGAAGGCGAGGGCGGGCAGCAGCAGTAGCGGCTTGATGCGGATTGCGCTTGACGCCGCTGCCGGAGACACCGGCTTGGCGCCCAACATCGAGGGCGCCATCACGGCGGCCAATGCCTGGGGCCTGGAGCTCCTCTTGGTCGGGCCCGCGACGGACATCCGCAGCGAGCTCACCGCTCACGGCATCTCGCACAGCGACCGCCGCTTCGAGGTCGTCGACGCCCCGCAGATCATCCCTATGGACGCGGACCCGGCCGCGGCCTGCCGGGACATGCCCGACGCCTCCATCCTGGTCTGCGCGCGGCTGGTGGCCGACGGGCGGGCCGCCGCGGTGGTCTCCGCCGGACACTCCGGAGCGACCGTGACCGCCGCGCTCTGGCACCTCAAGCGCCTGCCCGGCGTGCTGCGGCCCGCGTTGGCCGTGGCCGTCCCGACCCCGCGCGGCCACACCGTGCTCCTGGACGTGGGCGCCAACACCGAGTGCAAACCCTGGCACCTCCTGCAGTTCGCGGCCATGGGCACGCTCTACTGCCGCCACATGCTGCGCCAAGCCAAGCCCACCGTGGGCCTGCTCTCCGTCGGCGAGGAGGAAAGCCGAGGCAACGACCTGGTGCGCGAGACCGGCCCGTTGCTCAAGGCCAGCGGGCTCGATTTCCGCGGCCCGGTGGAGGGCCACGACATCACGGCCGGCACCGTGGACGTGGTGGTCTGCGACGGCTTCGTGGGCAACATCGCCCTGAAGCTCATCGAAGGCGTGGCGGCCTCGGTCCTCAACTCCCTCAAGGCCGAGATCCGCCGCAACCACCTCTACAAAGCCGGAGGCCTGCTGCTGCGCAGCCCTCTCAACCGCCTCAAGAAGCGCCTCAACCCCGACGAGCATGGCGGAGCGCCCCTGCTGGGTGTGGGCGGCGCGGTCGTGGTCGCCCACGGCCGGTCCAACGCCAAGGCCATCGCCAACTCCCTGCGCGCGGCCCAACAGATCGTGGAGCGCGGGGTCAACACCCAGATCCAGAAGTCGGTCGCCGCCATGAAGCTCAGCCTCGAGACCGCGAGGCTCCAACTCCTGTGACCATCCGAAGCGAGGACGACACCCATGCCTGACTCCGCCGCCGCGGCCCGCCGACTGGCGGGCAAGACCGCCATCATCACCGGCTCCGCGCAGGGCATCGGCTACTGCGTCGCCGAGCTCTTCGGCCGCGAAGGCGCCGCCGTGGTCCTCGTGGATGTCGACGAGGCCAAGACCGCGGAGGCGGCCGGCAAGCTCGCCGCCGCCGGCGTCGCGTCCCTGGCCGTCAAGGCGGACGTCTCCAAGTACGAGGACTGCGAGGCCGTGGTCAAGGCCGCGCTGGAGAAGTTTGGAAAGGTGGACGTCCTCGTCAACAACGCCGGCATCACCAGGGACAACCTGGTCATGCGCCTGGCCGAGGCGGACTGGGACCTGGTCCTGAACATCAACCTCAAGGGCACCTTCAATTTCACCAAGGCCGTGGTCCGGAGCATGCTCAAGGCCCGCGCGGGGCGCATCATCAACATCGCCTCCATCGTGGGCCAGCAGGGCAACGCCGGCCAGGCCAACTACTCAGCCTCCAAGGGCGGCGTCATCGCGCTCACCAAGACCTGCGCCCGCGAGTTCGCCTCGCGGGGCGTCCTGGTCAACGCCATCGCGCCGGGCTTCATCCGCACGCGCATGACGGATGCCATCCCGGAAGACGCCCGCCAGAAGCTCCTGGAGGCGATCCTGCTCGGCCGCATGGGCGAGCCGGAAGACATCGCACGCGCGGCGCTCTTCTTGGCCGGCGAAGATTCGTCGTACATCACCGGGCAGGTGCTCGGGGTCAACGGCGGGATGTACATGTAGGGCCAGTGCCCAACGAAAGCATAGGAGGATAACGGAAATGGCGGATACCAGCGTCAGCGTCGCAGACCGCGTCAAGAAGATCATCGTCGAGCAGCTCGGGGTGGACGCCTCGGAGATCAAGCCGGAAGCCCATTTCGTCAACGACCTGGGCGCCGACTCCCTCGACACCGTGGAACTGGTGATGGCCCTCGAGGAAGAGTTCGACATGGAGATCCCCGACGATCAGGCCGAGAAGATCCAGACCGTCGGCCAGGCCGTCGACTACATCAACGGACACGCCAAGAAGTAGGCCCGGACGCTTGCCCCGTCCAGACCGGCGGGAGACCCCCGCCGGTCTGGACTGTTTGAGCCCAGCGTGAGCCATCTCCCGTCCCTGGAAGACGTCATCGGCTACCACTTCCGCGACCAGAAGCTGCTCAAGGAAGCGCTGTCGCACAAGTCCTACGCCTCGGAGAGCCGGTCCGCCGTCTACAACGAGCGGCTGGAGTTCCTGGGCGACAGCATCCTCTCCGCGGTGGTCGCCCACGAGCTCTACGTCCGTCATCCGGACGAAGCCGAGGGAGGGCTGTCCAAGAGGAAGGCCCACCTGGTGTCGCGGCCGAGCTTGGCGCACTGGGCCGGCGAGCTCGGCCTCGGGGCCCACCTGCTCCTAGGAGTAGGGGAGGATTCCTCCGGTGGCCGCAACCGGGCGAGCCTCTTGTCCAACGCCTTCGAGGCGCTCCTCGGAGCCATCTACATCGACGGAGGCTATGCGCCGGCCGCGACCTTCATCCGCGGCTGCCTGGACCGCCACCGGCCGGCGGCCGAGGACGATTACAAGAGCCTGCTGCAGGAGGTGCTGCAGAAGAAGTACAAGGCCCCGCCGAACTACGAGACCACGAACTCCGAGGGGCCGGACCACGACAAGACCTTCAAGGTCCGGGTCCACTTCGGCAAACGGACCCTCGGCCACGGCCAAGGCAAAAGCAAGAAGGAGGCCGAGCAGGCGGCCGCGCGCGACGCCCTGCAAAAGCTGGACGCTCCAGAATCTTGAAAGCAAAAGGGGACAACCATGGATTACGGTCTGAACGAGCAGCAGAAAGCCATCATCGAGGTCGCCTACGAACTGGCCCGCGAGAAGATCCGGCCGGTGCGCGAGGAGTACGACCGGACCGAGGAGTTCCCCTGGCCGGTGGTCAATGACATCCGCAAGGCGGACCTCTTAGGGGTCTACCTGCCGGAGAAGTATGGCGGCATGGGCGGGGGCACTCTGGACCTGTGCCTGGCGGTGGAACAGCTCTCCCGCGGCTGCGCCGGCATCGCCCTGTGCGTGGCCGGCTCGGGCCTGGGCACCATCCCGATCCTGCTCTTCGGCAGCGAGGCCCAGCGCCAGAAGTGGATCCCGGACCTCGCCTCGGGCCAGAAGCTCGCCGCCTTCGCCATCACCGAAGCAGAAGCCGGCTCCGACGCCACGGCCATGAAGACCACGGCCAAGCTCGACGGCGACCACTATGTCATCAACGGGAGCAAGTGCTTCATCTCGGGGGGGGAGGTCTCGGAGACCTATGTGATCTTCGCCACCACCAACCCGGCCCGGGGCGCCCGCGGCATCGGCGCCTTCGTCGTGGAGAAGGGCACGCCGGGATTCACCTTCGGCAAGAAAGAGCACAAGATGGGCATCCGCGCCAACCCCACCTACGAGCTGGTGTTCCAGAACTGCCGCATCCCGAAAGGCAACCTGCTCTACAAGGAGGGCTACGGCCTCTTCGTGGCCCAGATGACCTTCGACATGTCCCGCCCCGGCGTGGCCGCGCAGGGCCTGGGCATCGCCCAGGGGGCGCTCGACGAGACGCTGGCTTACGCCCGGGTGCGCAAGCAGTTCGGCCAGCCCATCGTGAGCCACCAGGCCATCAGCCACATGATCGCGGACTGCGCCACGGCCATCGAAGCCAGCCGGGCGCTGCTCTACTCCACGACCAAGGCCATGGACGCGGCCTTCAAGCCGGCGGTGGACGCCGCCATGGCCAACGGGACCATCGTGTTCGACGAGGTCAACCGGCTCAAGGTCCGACGCTACACCAAGGAATCGGCCATGTGCAAAGTGCTCTGCTCGGACACGGCCATGAAGGTGAGCACGGACTGCGTGCAGATCTGCGGCGGGATCGGCTACATGCGGGACTTCCCCGTCGAGAAGTTCATGCGCGACGCCAAGATCACGCAGATCTACGAAGGCACCAACCAGATCCAGCGCAACGAGATCGCGTCCATGGTCATCAAGGAGGCGGCCACCAACAAGCTGCTGGGCTAGGAGCCCTCCTGTCGCCGGGGCCCCAGCCTCTGGGCGGGGGCCCCGGCCGGCTTTTGTGATATCATACGAGCCATGACCACGACCAAGGTCCTGCGCAGCGCCGCCCTCACGATCCTGCTCGCCGCCGGCGTCGCCGCGGCCAAGGGCAAAGGCCCCAAACAACCGCCCCTATATCTCTCGGAGGCCAAGCTGGAAGCTCTACAGTTCCCGCTGGCCCCGGCCCCGGGCTCGATCGTGGACAAGGCCGACCTGGCCCAGCTGCACGACTGGGAAAAGCGGCGCACCAAGCAGCAGTGCGCCGCGGCGCAGGCCCAGTCACACGCCTATTTCGATGAGTTCTTCGGCGACATCAGCCCCTTCGTCAAGCCGCTGCCCCAGGAGCCGGCCGATTTCCTGCGCCAGGTCCAAGACGACGTAGACGTGGCCGTGGGGCTGATCAAGGACAAGAACCAGAGGCCCCGCCCGTTCCGGCATGACTCCAGCCTCCAGCCCTGTCTCGAAAAGATCGGAGGGCTCGCCTATCCCAGCGGCCACGCCACCCTCTCGCACGTCTACGCCCTGATGCTCAGCGACCTGGTCCCGGCCCGCAACCCCGCCTTCATCACCCGCGCCAACGACGCCGCCCTCTACCGGGTCATCGGCGGCGTGCACCATCCCTCGGACATCGAGGCCGGCAAGCGTCTGGGCGACATCCTTTTCGCACAGTTCATGAAGGACCCCGCCTTCCAGGCGCAGATGGGACGCTTGAAGGCTTTCCTGGCGCCGGCCGCCGCGCCCGCCGTGAAGTAGGCCCGGATCAAGGCCGCCGGCGGTAGCGGAAGCTCCGCCGGTGCCAGACCCAGAGACCAGCGGCCAGCAGGGCGGCCGCCGACCAGAGAGCGCGCCCGTTGCGGGCCGGCGGCGTTCCCCGGCGCTGCTGGGCCATGAGCGCGGCGAGGTCCGCGCGCAAGCCCGGGAAGGGAAGCCGCGCCAAGTCCTCGGACGGCAGGCTCCCCAGCACCCGGTCCAGGTCCGGAAGCCCGCTGCGGTCATTGGGCAGCGCGCGCGCCAGCCGTCCCACCTCGTCATCCTTGGGGAAAAGCTCCGGGTCGCGCGTCAGCGGATAGAGCGTGGCGCGGCCCTGCAGCCGGAATTCGATCATGGCGCTGGCGTCGTTGCACACCCCCAGAGCATAGTAGCCGCCGAAGGGCAGCCCCGGGTGCTCGCGCTGGACGGCCGCGAAAGTCCTGCGGATCGCGGCGGCCAAGCGCACGGCCTCCAGAGCTTTCTCACCCCGATAGGTCCAGGCGGCACGACCCAGGATCCAGGCCTGGTCCTTGACCGCGAAAGCCCGGAAAGCGGCCTCCCCGTCGATGCCGAAATAGAAGAAAACGTCCGCGTTGACCTGGGAGCCTCGGATGCGCAGTTCGTGCTGGGAGTGGGTCGCCGGGATGATGAGGGTCTCCCGGCGGTTGGGCAGGGGCAGCCGGGTGTCTATCCAGAACGGCGTGATCACGTCGCGTCGGAGGTAGCGCAGATTGCCAAAGTTGGCGAAGTAGCGCGCGTCGCGCACGCTGACCTCGTGGCCGCGGGCCGCCAGCATGCCGATGAGGCCCTCGGCGGTCTGAGTCTGCCGGTTGCCCAGGCGCACCTGCAGGCGCGGGCCGGGCCGGCCCGGAGGGGGGTTGAGGGCCAGGCGATTGAGCAGCTCGGCCAGCCGCCGGCTGTCCGGATAGAGCCTGGCCGCTTCCGGGGCGTAGACGGCGCCGGACTCGACGCCGTGGCCGAGCTCGCGGATGAGTCCCTTGGCCTGCGGCGGCTGGACGCCGGTCGGGATGCCCAGGTCCTCGACGGCGTCTACGGGCGCGGCCGGAACGGCTTCCGGGGGCGCCGACGGCCGGTGCCGCCCGGCCACGGGCTTGGCGACGGTCATGGCACGGCCGATTCCGGCCACGGTCATGACCGGGAAGCGGTCCAAAGAGTCCCAGTCGCGCTTGCGGATCAGCTCCCGCAGGCGCTCCCGGTCCGCCGGGCCAAGCATGGCCGAGGCCGCGGGGCCGCGGCCCAGATGACGGATCACCGTCTCCACGAAGACCGGGTCCCGGGACAGCCGCCGCATCATCTCCGAGAACCGCAGCCAAGGCGCGTCTTCATCCAAGGCGGCCGCGGGGGGGCTCAGCAGGAGCGCCAGGATCAAGGCCAGGCGCCAGGGGATCGGGGGAGCCACGTCTCATTTTACATTCCTGGGGACCCGCGCGCCAGGAGGCGGAGCGGCGAACCGGCGCCTGGGTCCAAAGGCCTACCTGGACCCAGGCCTCGCGGCCCAGGACCTAGGACTTTCGGACCACTATCCTATAAAGCATGAGGGGCAAGATCGGTTGGGCAACGGTCGCCGTGGGGCTGGCGCTCTGCGCGTCCCCCTCGTTGACCATGGCCACAGCTCTGGTGAAGATTTCCGTCCGCATCCCTGAAGGGGCCGCGGCGGGCGATAAGCTCGGCCCCACCGAGGAACTCGCCCGGCTCCTCCTCGGCCCCCGGGTGCAGGCCTCGCTGCTCCCCTCAGCCGCGGAGCGGGGCACGACCCTGCGCTACCAGGCGGCGCAGTGGAATCAGGCCGTCGACGAGGCGCGCCGCGATGCGGCGTGCGCGGAGCTGCTCAAGCTTTGGGGCGCCGCATTGACCATCGAGAGTCCGGACGGCCAGGTCCGGCCCGACCCGGCGCAGGCCGCATCAGGCGACCTCCAGCCCCAAAGGGCAGAGACCTGGAAGCCTGCCTTCAAGGCCATGGGCCTGGTCGACACCCCGGCTTTCCGCTCCGCGAGCTTCACTCAGGCCTACGACAACGGGCGCGCCGCCGCAGCGCAGCCGCCGGTGCTGGCCGCGGCCGCGGCTCCCATCTCCGCGGCAGCGGCGGGCCTGGCCCCGCGTGCCGTGACGCCGGCGCCCGCGGCACAGCCCCTCATCACGCCGGCCGCGCCCAAGGCCCTGGCGCCGGCCCTCAGCGCCTATGCGCCGGAGGCCGGAGTTCCCGACCTGTCCCCGGATCCGGCCCAGCAGCCTATTGGACTCTATGAAGGCGTCATTGTCCCCATCGCGGAGGAATACGGGGTCTCCCCGGACATGATCCGGGCCATCATCACCGCCAAGTCCGGAGCTGACGCGACCCTCCATCCCGAAGGCGCGCCCAGCCTCATGGGCGTCTCCGGCTCGGTGGCCCTGGCCTACGGCTATCAGGCCAAGGACCTCTCAGACCCCGCCGTCAACGTCCGCGTGGGGACCCGGCTGCTCTCGGAACTGCTGCGCCAGTTCGACGGGGACATCCACCGCGCTCTGGCGGCCTTTCAGCTCGGTTCGGCCGCGGTCATCAAGAGCCGCGGCATCCCCAACGACCCGGGGGTCAAGGATTTCCTGAAGTCTTTCGAGAAGGCCTACCGCGGCCGCCTTCCAAAACGCTCGGTCCAGGCCGTGCAGGCTCCGACGCAGTCCTTGGCCGGGGAGGTCGCGACCGAGGCGCAGGAAGGAGCGGCCGGCCTCGTCGATCTCAGCCGCGGCGATCCCAAAGTCTCCCGCTACCGTCCCCTCATACAGAAGATGGCGGATCTCGCCGGCGTGGACGCCGGCATCATGGAAGCCATGGCCCACTGAGGCGACCCGAACCGGACCCGGCTCAGAACCGCCAACCCACGCCCAAGCGGAAGGTCTCGCCCAGCAACCCCATGGGTTGGAAAGCCGCATCGAAAGAAAACCTCTGCACGCGCAGGCCCACCCCCGCCGCCAATCCTGAGACGGGGCCCAGGTCCGGGACCGTGCGGCTGGAGTATCCCAGACGCAGCGCGGCCGTGACCCCCGGGGTGAGGCGGCGCTCGGCCTCGATGCCGAGCTTGCCGTAAGGGTCGCCGGCGTAAGGGACATCCACCTCCAGGGCGGGCAGCAAGCGCCACGACTCCTGCAGGCGCATCTCGTAGGCTAGGGAGCCCGCGGCCTCCGCGGGCAGGGGCTCGGAATCGGAGATGAAGCGGAGGTTGCCGCCGACATGGCGGAAGGCGCCCGCCAGGATCAGGTCGTGCCAATCGACCGGACGGAATGTCGCGCCCCCGTCTACGGCCACGGTGGTGGCTTGGCGGGTGCCGAGGTCCTCGCTGATGACTTTCAGCGACAGGCCGGCGGAGATCTCACCGGTCCAGGGCTCCCGCTCGTAGCCCAAGGGGCGGTCCACGTAGGGGACGTTCCAGTTGTCGCCGAAGTAATCGCGCGCCACATCCGCCGGGTCGTTGCCCGAGAACTGATGGCCGTAGGCGAACGCGTAGACCTCCGAATGGGGGGAGAAGCTGCCGAGGGTCTGGTTCGACGCGTTGACCAGGTCGAGGCTCTCCTGGGACAGCCTCGTGACGGCGAACGCCACGACGCCGCGCAGCAGGGGGACGGGCGCGGCCACGGCGCCGAAATCCCCATGCAGCCCCGCCGGCATCTCCGAACGGGTGTAGCAGACCTCAGGCCGGGACATGCGCGCCAAGCCGGCTGGGTTCCAGTAGACGGCGTCCGGGCCCTCCGCGACCGCGCTGTAGGCCTCACCCATGCCCAAGGCGCGCGCGCCCGCGCCCAGGCGCAGGAATTCCGCGGCCGCCGTGCCCACGTTCGTCTGCAGGGCACCGGCCTCGGGGGCCAGGGCCAGCAGGAGGATGAAGAGCATGCTCGCGGCCCTCAGGGAAGGGGGCAGGGACCGCGCGGCGGCGCTCTTCCTACGCGCGGTCATCGGATGAGTACCACCCGCCGGACCTTGGTCTGGCCGCTCGATTCGATGGACACGAGGTAAGTGCCGGACGCCGCCTTATGCCCGAAGCGGTTGTTGCCGTCCCAGGAAAATGTCCCTCCGCTAGCCGTGGCGTCCATCATCAGCTCGCCGGTCACGGTGAAGATCCTCATGCGCGCGTCGGCGGGCATATTGGAGAACTGCAGGGCGCTCGCCCAGTAAGGGCTGGCCGCGTCGCCGATCTCCCAAGGCTGCGGGAAGACCTGCACGGAAGAGAGGCCGGTGGCCGCGGTGATGAAGAACGGCGCGAAGACCGAGAAGTGCGGGATGGATGCGGTGAGCGTATGGGCCGAGACATCGACGCCCTGGGTGGCGATCATCGTCCATTGCCCCGCGGCCGGGTCGTAGCGGAACAGGCGCAGGGACTTCGGGTCCTGGCCCATCGGCACCTGCACCGGGTCATACCCCAGCGCCAGGCGCACGGCTGAAGCAGGCTGCAGGCCACCGGCCGAGAGCTCGATGCCCACGTTGGGGCCTAACGGCGTCAGGCCCGCCACCTCGTTGGAGCGCGCCGCAGAAAGATCCATGCCCATCATGGCCATGGCGCTGATGTTGGTCCCGGCCGGGAAAGCCGCGGCCGGGACATCCATCTGGACCGTGGTCAGTTGCGGCAGAGGGGAGTGCAGGACCAGAGACAAGCCCCCGGAGCTGGGCACGGTCCCGGAGGAGATCGGCGGCACGGCCGTGGCTGCGGAGCCGAAGGCCAGATAGCTGGGCAGACCTTCCGGACTCAGCGCGGCCACACGCGCGTAATAGGTCGTCGCGTAGTCGAGGCCGCTCACCGTGGCCGTGGAGACGCCCGGGGCGACCGTGCTGGAGTAGACGACCCCCGTGAATCCCGATGCGTTCCAGAGCTCCAGACGGTAGCCCTCGCAGGCCGCGCTCGAAGGCGACAGCGGCAGCGGCTGCCAGACCACGGTCGCGCTGGTGAAGAAGACCGCCTGGAAGGCGGCCGCGGCCGGCGGAGTCGGCAGCGTGGCGGCCAGAGGCTTGAAGTCGACGGGACCGCTGTCCGGGTCCGAGCTGGAGCTGAGGGCCCGCAACCGGGCGTAATAGGTGGTGTTGGGCTGCAGGTTGGCCAGGACCGCGGAGGTGTTGTAGGTGTTGGAGGCCGGCTGGACGCCGTAAGTGAAGTCGGACGAGCAGCTGGACAATCGCGCCGAGTAGAGCGTGTCGGCAGCGAGAGCGCCGGCGCCCCAAGCGAACCCCAGGGTCGTGCTGCTGCGCGCGGTCACGGGCGCGGCCAGCGGGAGAGGCGCGACGACCAAGGTCGCCGTGGCCTGGGCCGCGGTGAAAGGCGTGGGAGTGCCGGCCTGGTTGAGGGCCGCGGCGGAGGCGTAGTAGAACTGGTTGGAGAGCAGCCCGGAGAAGGAGGCCGAGCCATTGGCCGTGTTGGAAGACGCGGCCACCGCAACGGCGCCTACGGCTGTCGTGACCTGCACCACATATCGGGTGCCCGCGGGATTGTTGCCGGCGAACGAGAAGGTGAAGCCGTCGAAGCTCAGGTTGAAAAAGGGCTGGGCCACGGGGACCGGCTGCTGGATGAGCGTATAAGTCGATCCGATGACGTACGGCGCCGAGGCTCCGCCCGTGCGATTGGATGCGTAGACGCGCGCGTAGTAAATCGTATTGGAGTTCAGCGGGGGAGATGTGAAGGCCGCGGAGAGGTTGCGCGTGAACGAAGACTCCAAGACGGATGAAAAATCAGAGGCCGCGGAGAGGTCAGCCTCATAGAGCGTGTCCGGCGCGTTGCCGTTGGCCGACCAAGCCACGGTCATGGAGGTCATGTACAAGGCGGGAAACGGCGCGGCCGCGGCGGTCGGCATGGCCGCCAAGGTCGCGACCGGCCCGGCGTACAGGTAGGGGCCACCGCTCACGGCCTGGACCCGGAAGTAATAGCTGGTGTTGGGGAGGAGTCCGGGAAACTGCGCGCTGTAGAGCTCGCTGCCGGATTTGGACCCGGCCAGCGGGGAGAACGCGGCCATGCTCGAGCAGTCGGCCTGGTAGGTCACGGGGTCGGGGTTGCCGTTGCGGGTCCAGTTGAAGCTGATGGCCTGCGCGGTGATGTTCGCGAACTCCGGTGCGGCGGGGGCGGGGGCAACCAGAGCCAAAAGGGTCTGCACCGTCCCCGGCACGTTGTAGAAGTTCGCCCCGTTGGACGAATTCAGCGTGCCCAGACGGAGGTGGTAGTTGGTCATCTGGGAGAGCCCGGAGACCTGGAGCCGGCTGACGGCGTAGTTGAAGGTGACGCTGGAGAAGAGCGGCGACGAAAAGCCGGCGTTCGGGGAAGCCTGCAGGACATAGCCGGCGCAGGCGTTGAGCGCGCACGGGGTCCAGGTGACGGTGACGCTGGAGATGTTCGGGACGGCGGAGTTGATCGAGCCCAGAGGCAGAGCCAAGGTCGCGGTGCTCTGGGACGTCCCTCCGGGCCCTTCGCCCGCGGCATTATAGGCCTTGACGATGACGCTGGATTGGGTGTTGGGAGCGAAATTCAAGGTAACCTGGGGGCTGGCCACGTTGGCGGCGAGCCGTGCGGGGTTGGTGCCGTAATAGACGTTGTAGGAGGAGGCCCGCGCGACGCTGTCCCAGGTCCAGGTCATGGAACTGATCCCGCGCGTGGTGGCCGTGAAGTTCTGCGGCGCCGACGACGGCACGTTGAGCGCGTTGACCGCGTTGATCAGCGCATCCCCCTTGAACGACCCCCAGCCGGAGGCGTTGTCGTAGCCGGTCACGGCTTGGTAGTACCCGTTGTCGCCGCTCTTGATGTCATTGAAATAGCTGGCGTAAGAAGCGCTCGTCGCCAGCTGGTAGAGCGTGGGATTGGCGAATCCCAGGAGCGCGAATCCGTTGGCCGCGAGCTTCTGGTTGGCCAGGGCCGTCAAAGCCGCCCAGAGGGGGGTGGCCGCGCTGGTGCCGCCCATGAGGGTCGTCAAGTGGGCGGTATCGTTGCAGGTCCTGCCGACGCAGATGCTGTACGGGGAGGTGTTGGGATCCGCGTTGAGCGACACGTCGGGGACATTGCGATAGAACTGGGATGCTGCTGTCGCAAGGACGCCGCTCTGATTCTGATAGCTCGGCACGGACCAATAGCCGCCGTAGTTCGCGACGCCGCCGCCGCCGGCCCCGACCTCGACGCAGACAGTCCCCGGATTATTGCCGCTGCTGCAGACATAGTGCGTGTTCACGCCCGTGTACACCCCCTGCAGGTTGTAGTAGCTCCAGTACCCGTTCCAGACCGACTCCGTAGGACCCCCGCTGCTGCCGATCGCTTTGATGCTCGTGCCCGACAGGCTGGAGCCGCCGACGGCCGTGACGTAAGTCTGGGAAGCCGGATCGTCCGTCAAGAGCGCCCCGTCCCACGACTCAAGGCTCCCGTACGAGTCCTTCATCCCGGACGCGTCGTAGGCGCCGGAGTCTCCGGCCGAGGCGTAGATCGTCTTGCCCTGGGTTGCCATCGTCCCCAAGATCGCGCTCTCGGAGTCCATGAACGCCCCCGTGGCGTCCTCCTCATCGAGGCCCCAGGAGATGCTGATGATCTGGGCCAGGTTGTCCGACTGGATCTTGTCGTAGATGTCCACCGAGCTGTCATTGTAATTGTTGCCCGTGTAGACCAGGACCTGCGAGACGCCGGGCGCCAGGGCCAGCACCATGTCGATGTCCAGGGCGACCTCGACCATCCCGTAGTCGATGCCTCCGCTGCTGGAGCCGTGCAGCAGCGCGCTGTTATCGCACGTCAGATTTTGGTTATAGCCGCAGAGGTTCGCCTGGCTGTCGACTGATTCAAAATTCACGGGCGCACTGCCAAGGCTGAACTGATTTTGATAGAGCGTGACGTCCTCCGGGGCGTAGCCGTCGAACTCCAGCAGAGCGACGCTCTGGCCGGAACCGGTCAGTGTCCCGCTCAAGCCGTAAATCGTCTTGATGTCGATAGGAGCCAAGCCGCCGCCGGGACCACTTCCAGCCAGCGCGGAGGGACTCGCGACGCCGGGAGATGGCAGCCCCGCCGTGGCCCCGGGGCGAGCCGGGGCCGGACGGAAGCCGCGCACGTGAGGCTTCATGGCGCCTCGGATTCTAGAAAGTCCCAGCACAGCGTTGAGATGTGGCGCCAGGGAGGCAGGGACCATCGGTTCCGTCTCATGCGCACGGAACAGCCGGCCGTCGCCGCCGCGGTAGCGGTGAAGCTGGACGCTGAAGGCCTTTTCCACACGGCTGGCAGGGCCGGCGACCTTGACGAGCAAGCTCCCCGGCCGATCCTCGGCCGCGTTGACGGTGAGCCCGGCCGCCTGGGCGAAATCCTTGAGCTTCTGCCTCTTCTCCGCCAGACCGAACTTCCGGGTGAATTCAGCGGGGCTGAGGAAGCGCTTGTGCGCCGGGGCCTTCGGCCCGTAAAGCTGCGCCAGCGTCTGGTCCAACAAGGCCTGGTCCAGACGCACCACCAGGCTCAATTCCACATTCTCTTCGGCGGGGAGCCTTTCGAGCCTGGTCGCGGTCCGGATCCGCTTCATGATATGCCCAGGCAAGGCCACCGAGCTCTCGGCGGCCGATGAGCCGACGGCGCCCAAGGCCAGAGCGGCCAACAAGGCTCCGATCCAGGCCCGGCGCACGCGCATCAATGCCGGACAATACCGGCCCGATCTTCGAGGTGACATTTCAAGATAGGTGTCTGGCGCCATACCGTTCGGGCATAGATCCAGGGACAGTCAGGCTGTTCTGAGAAGTGTAGTCCGGGGGGCGGGGGATGTCAATGTCCGCGATATTAAGAAGTAACTAATTCCTAATACGCGCTTCGGCGCGGGGCGGTCAGTCGCTCTTTTCGGGCGAGATGAGGCCCAGGTCGATGGCCTTGACCACGGCCTCGGTGCGGTTGCTCACCCCGAGCTTCTGGAAAACGCTGTTGAGATGGTTCTTGACCGTCTTGACGCTGCACTCAAGCGTCGCCGCGATCTCCTTGTTGGAATTGCCGCGGCCCAAAAGCGCCAGCACCTTGATCTCGGTCTTGGTCAGGGCCACCAGGGAGGCCTCGGCCGAGGCGCCGCCCATCTGGCGCAGCCCCTCGATGAGCTTGCTCATCACCGGCTGGGGGATCATCACGCCCTCATTGGCGAAGGCCTTGAGCGCGTTGACCAGCTCCACGGCCGGCAACATCTTGGAGAGGTAGCCGTTGGCGCCGGCCTGGATGGCCTCCATCACATGCGACTCGTCCTCGTAGGAGGAGAGGATGAGGACGTTGGTGTCCGGGCAGTCGCGGTGGATCTGGCGCGTGGCCTCGATGCCGTCCATGTGGGGCAGCTTGATGTCGAGCAGGATCACGTTGGGCTTGAGCTTCTTGACCAGGCGCAGGGCCTCGACGCCGTCGCCGGCTTCGCCGACCACCTGCAGCGCCTTCTCGCCGTCGAGCAAGTCCTTGATGCCCTCACGGAAAAGGGTCTGATCGTCCGCGATCAAGACGGTAATCTTCTTCTTGGCTGCCATGGCTCGGGTTCTCCTTTCCGTTCTGTGTATTATGATAACAATTATGCGGAAGTACAAACAAGAAAGGGTTTTTGATATAATGACGCCCGCGTGCGGAGTCAGGCGCGCGCTTCAGGCGCGGTAGCTCAGGGGTTAGAGCGGTCGTTTCATAAGCGATAGGTCGGAGGTTCGAGACCTCCCCGCGCCACGATTTGTTCTACCGGGAATTCGCAGTCTCGTTATCCTTCCTGCTCTTGGCCGCCCCGTGCGGGGCCAAGAAGCCGGCCGACGACGCGGACAGCCGCGGCATCGTGCTCTTGGCCCAGGGTCATTACAAGGAAGCGGCCGCGGCCTTCGACGCGGCCATCAGGCGCGACCCGAACGACGCCCGGGCGCTGGCCAACCGCTGCACCGCCCGCTATAAGTTGGGCGATGCCGAGGGGGCGATCTCGGATTTCGAGGCCGCGATCAAACTCAAGCCCGGTCTCAAGCCGGCGCTGGCGCCCGCCATGAGCGACGCCTACTACCGGCGGGGCCGCCGCCTGGCCGATGCGGGCTCGGACGCGGATGCGTCTGAAGCGCTCTACGCTTCCGTGCGCCTCGACCGGAAGAACGCCCTGGCCTACAATGAGCTGGGCTTTCTCGCGGCGCGCAACCAGGACGCAAAGACTTCCTTGGACTATTTCGACCGCGCGCTGAAGCTGAACCCGGACCTGGCCCCAGCCTACGCCAACCGGGCCGCCGCCTTGCTGGCGCTGCACCGCGAGACCGAGGCCTTCGCGGACATGGACCGAGCCATCCTGCTCGAGCCCAAGAACGCGTCCCACTTCGCCTCCCGCGCGCGCATCAGCGCCGCGCTCGGCCGACGCGGACAAGCCAGCAAGGACGCTCAGCGAGCCGTGCAATTCGATCCGGGCTTGGCCGCCAGCCTCAAAGATCTGCTGTCCGTTGGAAAATAGGACGAGAAATTCCAGGGGCTGGCTATCGCGAGCGCACCCTTACAATCCCAGACGCGAAGCCAGCTCGTCGAGATCGCTCACTACAAGGTCATACTCGCCCGGTTGAGGAGGATTGGTCTCATTCTCCGTCACCCGGACCACATAAGCTGTCTTCATTCCGAGCTTCTTGGCCGCATCAAGGTCATATTGATGAGCGGCGACCATCATCATCTCATCCGACCTAACATGGAAGTGTTCGGCCGCACCGCGATAGACTGCCGGGTCCGGCTTGTAACGCCTGATTCCCTCCACTGACCAAATATCATTCCAGGGCAGCCCGTCCTTACGGGAGAGGTCAGTCAGAAGGGCGCGGTTGCAGTTGGAGAGCGGCGTGATGACAAAGCCTTTGCGTAGCCGGGCGAGGCCCGCCACAGAATCCGGCCATGGCTTGAGACGATGCCAGGCCAAATTAAGGTCGTCCTTTTCCTGATCGGAGAGTCCGGAGATATTAAGATGTCCCAGCACACGATCAAGAGATTTCCGATTCAGTTCATCCACGGTAGCCCATGGCAATGCGCCGCTGCTCACATCGTGCACCGATTGCCCGTATGCCGATGCCCAGTCCTTGGCGAAGGCCGCCCAATCCGCCTTGAGCCCCTTGGCCTTGCCTAACTCCGAACCTTCGGCGCTTAGACTGCCTTGCCAGTCCACGACGGTCCCTATGACATCGAACACCAGGATTTTCACTCCCGAGCGCGTGGTGGACGTCGTCGAGCGCGCTGGGATGTCCGCCTCCGATTTTCCACTATGGAATTTCAGATCTACCGGAGGCAGGTTGAAATCATCGCCAGGAGCGTCGTGCAGCATCTCCTGTTCCGCCGACGCCAAAGGCTCGTTTCCGCCGCAATCATGGTGCCGCCATATCCCTGAGGCGATGATACAAGCTGAAGCCACGAAAAAATATATTTTTCTCATCGAGCCAGGCCTGATTCAGGCCATCCCAGTTCAGCTTCTACAGTATAGCCGCCGCTGATCTTTTGTCAAGAACCATTGGACCTGTTCGAATCACGCTCCGAACACCCTATCGAGCCTCCAAATTTGACACTCTCTTCCGTATTTCATTAGATATTACGCCTTTCACACAAAACGCCGAAGTTTTCCAGGAGGATTCATGTCCGAAGTTCTGCTCGTGGTCAGCAAGGTCAAGAAGATGGTCAAGGAAGCCGGGTTCCGCACCGGGGGGGATTACATCGAAGCCCTCTCCACCAAGGTCAACGGCATGATCACCGCCTCCATCGAGCGCGTGAAGGCCGACGGCAAGAAGAAGACCCTCGGCGTCGAAGACCTGCAGTAGCATCCCACCGCTTAAAGCCGGACAGCGAAGAGTCTCGCCCAGACAAGCGATGCTTGTCTGGGCAGGGATTGGATGAGAACTCTAGAGCGCGCCAAGGCCGCAAGCCGCAAGCACCCGCAGCCCGCTGCGGGCGCCGGTCTGCGCACCTTCCGAGACTTCTGCGAGACCGCTCTGTACCATCCGGAACGGGGATTCTACACCCAGCGCCGACCGACCGAGCACTTCTATACGGCGCCGGAGCTGCATCCCGCCTTCGGGTGGACGCTGTCGCGGGCCTTGGCGCGCTGGCTCGACGGACTGCGCTCCCGCAACGTCCCGCCGCCCTACACCATCGTGGAGATGGGATCCGGCGCGGGCCTGCTGACGCGGAGGCTGCGCGAGGGCCTGCAGCGGGAACGCCCGGATCTGGCCGCCGACCTCTGTTGGGTCCTAGTCGAGCGTAGCCGCGGCCGCCTGCTGGAGAGTCTGGCGGGGTTCGACGACATCCCAGGCCGGGTGCTGGGATGCGAGCACCTCAGCGAGGTGCCGGTCTGCCGGGGCGTGTTCCTCTCCAACGAGTTGGTCGACGCCCTGCCCTTCCATGTCCTGGAGAAACGCGACGGCCGCGTCCGGGAGCTCTACGCCGACGAGTCGGGGGCCCCGGTCCTGGGGGAACTCTCGACCCAGGCCCTGGCCCCGCATGCCCAGGCCCTGGCCCAGACCTTAGAGGAAGGACAGAGACACGCGGTCTGCCTGGAAGCCCGGTCATGGCTGGGGGAGGTCGCCGGACGGCTGGAGTGCGGATACCTCGCCACCATCGATTACGGCAAGCGCTTCGCAGCCGGAGACGTCAACGCCCCGCGCAGCTACCGCAGGCACACCACCTCCGACCGCCTCCTCGCCGACCCCGGCGCCCGCGACCTCACCGCGCCGGTCGACTTCTCCGCCCTCATCGCGGAGGGCGAAAAGCTCGGGCTGGCCTGCGCGTCCTTCACCTCCATGGCCCGGTTCCTCCTCGACTGCGGCCTCCTGGACTGGCTGCCGGCCGGGTCGGATGCGGCGACCGTGACCGACCGGGCCAGGCTCAAGACCCTCGTGCACCCGGAGGGCATGGGCGAAGCCTTCAAGGTCCTCGTGCAGACAAAGAGGATCGGCGGGCCAGGGCCCGCCGTCCCCGGAGGGCAGGCGTTCTCTGCTCCCGGAGGGGGCGGCCCGTGCTGAGCCCCTACGTCGTCATCTTCCTTTTCGTCGGCGCCGGCGTCGTCTTCGGCGCCGGGGCCCTGATCGCGGCCAAGCTCCTGCGGCCCAGCCTCCCCTACGCCCGCAAGCTCACCACTTACGAATGCGGAATCAAGCCCACGGGCTCCAGCGAGGTCAAGCTCAACATCCGCTTCTACGTCTTCGCCCTCCTCTTCGTGGTCTTCGACGTCGAGGTCCTCTATATCTATCCCTGGGCGGTGACGGTCAAGGAGGTCGGGACGCTGGCGCTGGCGGAGATGGCGGTCTTCCTCGCCATCCTCTTCCTGGGCCTGCTCTTCGCCTGGCGCAAGGGGGCCTTGGTTTGGGAATAATCCTCGACAAGTTCCCGATGGTGGCCAAGGCCGTGCCGGGCGGCCAGGTGGTGCTCACTAGCACCGACTACATCATCGACCTGGGCCGCAAATACTCGCTCTGGCCTCTGACGTTCGGCCTGGCCTGCTGCGCCATCGAGATGATGGTAGCCTATGCCGGCCGCTTCGATTTCGACCGCTTCGGGGTCATCCCCCGGCCGAGCCCCCGGCAGGCGGACCTGCTCCTGATCGCGGGGACGGTCACCAAGAAGATGGCCGCGCCCATCGTTGAAATCTACCACCAGATGCCGGAGCCGCGCTTCGTCATGGCCATGGGCAGCTGCGCCAATTGCGGCGGGCCCTACTACGACTCCTATGCCGTGGTCAAAGGCGTGGACCGCATCGTGCCCGTGGACGTCTACATCCCGGGCTGCCCGCCCCGGCCCGAAGCCCTCATGTACGGGGTCATGGAACTGCAGAAGAAGATCATGCGCATGAAGCTGGAACGGGGCGGCGGCGCGACCCTGCAGGCGGAGAAAGGCAGCCGCGCTCCGGCAGGAGACGACGCTTGAACCCCAGCGCCGACGTCGTTGCCAGGCTCCTGGCGGCCGTGCCCAAGGCCACAGCCGCCGCGGCCCCCGTCAAGGACTACCCCACCGTCCGGCTGGCGGCCCCGGCGGACCTCCTGCCGGCCGCGCGCCTGCTCAAGGGCGAACTGGGCTTCACGTACCTCGAGATGGTCACGGCCGTGGACTGGCTGGGCCCGGTGAGCTTGGGCGGGTTCGTCTGCCGCGGCAACCCGAACCCGCTTTCGCGCAAGCCCGCCGCGCCGCCCGTCTCTCCGGTCCCGGGCCCCGGCATCAGCTATCGCCCAGTCCTGGACCTGCTCTGGTCCTTCGGCGACCTCGGGGAGAACCGCAAGGTCTTCCTCCGCCTGGAGGTGCCCCGGGACCGCGCCGAGGTGCCCAGCCTCACGGGACTTTTTTCAGCCGCGGATTGGCAGGAGCGCGAAGCCTTCGACCTCTTCGGCATCCGCTTCTCCGGCCATCCCAATCTGATCAAGATCCTGACCCCTGATTTCCTCAAAGGCCATCCCCTGCGCAAGGACTATATCCATCAAGAGGACGAGTACGATGTCGACCGATGAGATGATCGTCACCGGCCCGGGCCTGGAGATGGATACCATGTTCGTCAACCTGGGGCCCCAGCACCCCTCCACGCACGGGGTGCTGCGCCTGGGCCTGACCCTGGCCGGAGAGGTCATCACCAAGGCCTTCCCGGACATCGGCTATCTCCACCGCGGGACCGAGAAGCTCATGGAGGCCCGCAGCTACGCCCAGTGCGTGGTCCTGACCGACCGCTGGGACTACTGCTCGGCCATGACCAACAACCTGGCCTTCTGCTTGGCCGCGGAGAAGCTCATGGCCGTCCCGGTCCCGCCCCGAGCCCAGGCCCTGCGCGTGGTCATGTGCGAGCTCAACCGCATCGCCAGCCATCTGATCTTCCTGGGCACCTACGGCATCGACATCGGCGCTTTCACGCCGTTCCTCTACGCCTTCCGCGAGCGGGAGATGATCCTAGACCTCTACGAGGCCCTTTGCGGGGCGCGTCTTACCTATAATTATATCCGTCTGGGGGGGGTGGCCGCGGATGTGGACGCGGACTGGACCTCCAAGTGCCGCGAGTTCCTGGAGTTCTTCAAGCCGCGCATAGACGAGTACGACACTCTGCTCTCGTTCAACCCCATCTTCCTCGCCCGGACCAAGGAGGTCGGCCTCGTCTCCAAAGAAGCGGCCGTGGACTGGGGGCTCTCCGGCCCGAACCTGCGAGGCTCGGGCGTGAGCTACGACGTCCGCAAGTCCGAACCCTATTGCGGCTACGAAGCCTACGATTTCAACGTGCCGGTGGGCGCGCACGGCTCCTGCTGGGACCGCTATTTCTGCCGCGTGCAGGAGATGCGCCAGTCCGTGCGCCTCGTGGAGCAGGCCCTGGCTAAACTCCCTACGGGAGAGCTCATGGCCAAGGGCGTGCCCAAGATCCCCAAGCCTCCGGCAGGCGAGGCCTATGCTCACGTCGAGGCCTCCCGCGGCGACCTCGGGATCTACCTGGTCTCGGATGGGGGAGTCGCTCCTTACCGGCTGCACGTGCGCGCACCCTGCTTCATCAATCTGGCCATCCTGCAGGAGATCCTGGTCGGCAAGAAGGTGGCTGACGTCATCGCCGTGCTGGGCTCCTTCGATATCGTATTGGGCGAGGTGGACCGGTGAAAGCCGAAGGATCCGGGAAGAACGAGCCCGTCCCCGCCAAGCACGCGGAGGCCAAGCCTGCTGCCGCAGCCGCCCCGGCTCCCAAGCCGGCGCCGCCCGAACCTGTCCTCAACCGGCGCCATGGCAAGCTTTTGACCGAGACCCGGTACTGGCCCACGGAGATCTGGCGCAACCCCTGGTCTTTGCCGCGCTACCGAGCCGGCGCGCTGTGGCTGGCGGGGATCGTCCTGGGCATCGCGGCCATCGGAGCCGGCGTGGGCGAACTGGCGGCCTGGGGGGAGAAGCTCCTGGCCCTGCTGGGGCGCTCGGGCCTGCCCCCGGTCGCGGTTGCCTGGGTCTGGGTCCTGGTCAAGCTCACCTGCGTGATCGGCGTCATCGTGGCCAACGGGCTCTGGGCCGTCTGGTGGGAGCGCAAGATCTCGGCCCACATCCAGTCGCGCATGGGGCCCATGTACGCGGGCGGTTTCCACGGCTGGGCGCAGACTATCTTCGACACGATCAAGCTCCTGCTCAAGGAGGACGTGACCCCCGCGGCCGCGGACCAGGTCATGCACCTCCTGGCTCCCATCGTCGCCATCGCGCCCTGCGTCATGGCCTTCGCCCCGGTCCTCTTCGGCGACGAGCTGGCCGCGGCCCGCATCGACGTGGGCGTGCTCTACGTCTTCGCCTTCGCCAGCATCTCGGTCATCGGCGTGGTCATGGCGGGCTGGGCCTCGGGCAACAAGTACTCGCTCCTGGGCGGCCTGCGCGCCGCCGCGCAGATCGTCAGCTACGAGCTGCCCCGGGGCTTCTCCGTGGTGCCGGTGATCATGTTCGCGGGCTCCCTGGACCTCGCGGTCATCGGCCAAGCGCAGGCCGGCTACTGGCTGGGGTTCTTCCCGCGCTGGTTCGTCTTCTACCCGGTGGTGGGCCAGCTCGCCTTCCTCTTCTTCCTCATCGCCTCGGTGGCCGAAACCAACCGCACCCCCTTCGACATCCCGGAGGCCGAATCCGAGCTGGTGGCGGGCTTCCACACCGAGTTCTCCGGGATGAAATGGTCGCTGTTCTTCCTCATGGAGTACGGCTACGTCCTGCTCGCCTCCTTCCTGCTGGCCGTCTTCTTCCTGGGCGGCGGCGCCGCGCCCTTGCCCCATCCGGCATTCATCCCGGCCTGGCTCTCCATCCCCAGTTGGATCTGGATGACCAGCAAGGCCATGCTCATGATGTTCGTCTTCCTCTGGTTCCGCTGGACCTTCCCGCGCCTGCGCGTGGACCAGCTCATGGACTTCAACTGGAAGTTCCTCCTGCCCTGGTCGTTTGCCAACATCGGCCTGGCCGGCGTCCTGATCTATCTGCACCTGCAGGGATGGGGGCTGCGGTGATCGGATACTTCAAGACGGTGTTCCGGGCGACTTGGGCCTTCGTCGAAGGGCTCTGGATCACCCTGTGCTACCTCTTCAAACCCTCGGTCACGGTGCAGTACCCGACCGAGAAGCTCGTCCCCTACGACGCCTTCCGCGGGATGCTGCTCTTCGACGCCTCGACCTGCATCGCCTGCAGCCTCTGTGCCAAGGCCTGCCCGTCGGCGTGCATCGCCCTCGAGAGCCAGGTCCATCCGGAGACCAAGAAGCGCGTGCCCAAGGCCGAGTGGTACACCCTGGACCTGGGCAAGTGCAATTTCTGCGGGCTCTGCCAGGAAGCCTGCCCCACCAAACCCAAGTCCGTCTGGCATTCCCTCGATTACGAGTACGCCTTCTCCAACCGCGACGAGATGGTGCGCTGCTGGAAGCCGGGCTTCCCGTTGGCCGGCCGCGTCTGGGACCCCAAGGGCAAGGCCTTCCGCGACCTCGAAAGCTATATCCCCGTCAGAGAGGTGCAAGGACGCAGATGACAGCCGAAACTATTCCTTACGGCAGCCATGGCGGCGTCATGACGGGGAGGACGTCGCCATGATCGAGACCATCGCCTTCTACTGCATGGCCGCAGTCGCCCTGGGCGGCGCCGTCCTGGTCGTGAGCTTGCGCAACACGGTGCACTCGGCCCTGGCCCTGGGCCTGAGCCTCGCGGGGGTGGCGGGCCTCTTCGCCTGCCTGGGCGCGGACTTCCTCTTCGCCGGACAGCTGCTCATCTACGTCGGCGGCATCGCCATCCTCATCGTCTTCGTGGTCATGCTCCTGGGCCGGACCTCGGACCTGCATCTGCGCCAGGTCAACGAGCAGTGGGCCGCGGCGCTGCTGGTCTGCGCCATCACGGGCGCTGGCCTCTGGCGCCTCGGCGGCCTCTACCGCGCCGCGACCTCTTCGGTCCCCGCGACGGCCACCACGCGCTCCATCGGCCTGCTGATGCTGGGCGATTACGCCCTGCCCTTCGAACTGATCTCCCTGGTGCTGCTCGCAGCACTCCTGGGAGCCGTCTTCTTCTCGCGCAAGGATATCTCATGAGCCTGAGCCTCGGCCACTACCTCGTCCTGGGCGCCGCGCTGTTCCTGATCGGCCTCTTCGGAGCGCTGACCCGCCGCAACGTCATCAGCATCCTCATGTCCATCGAGCTGATGTTCAACGCCGCCAACATCAACCTGGCGGCCTTCAACCACTACCTGCATCCGGCCGCAGTCACCGGGATGACGGTGGCTCTCTTCGTCATCACCATAGCCGCGGCCGAAGTGGTGGTCGGCCTGGCCCTGGTCCTGGCCATCTACCGCAACTCCGCGACCGCTTACGTCGAGGACTTCCACCTGCTGAAGGGATAAGAATGCTCGAGCACGTCTACCTCATACCGCTGATCCCGCTGGTCGTCTCGTTCATCATCCTCCTGGCGGCCCCGGAAGACCCGCACTCGCCCATGCCTTGGGTCGGCATCGCCGCCACCGGCTGGTGCCTGGTCCAATCCTCGGCCATCTTCTATGGGGCGGCCACCGGCGCCCTGCACCTGCCCTATCAGATGGATTGGAGCTGGTTCTCTTTTGGCGCGAGCGTCGGGGGGAAACCCTTCCTCTATGACATGCCCATCGGCGTGCTCATCGACGGCCCGGCCGCCGTCATGCTCGTGGTGGTGTGCCTGGTGAGCTTCCTGGTGCAGGTCTACTCTCTGGCCTACATGCACGGCGACACCCGCTTCAAACGCTACTACGCCTACCTCTCCTTCTTCACCGCGTCCATGCTCGGGCTCGTGGTCTCCAGCAACCTCTTGGTCACCTTCTGCTGCTGGGAGCTCGTGGGCTTCTCCTCTTATATCCTCATCGGCTTCTGGTTCGAGCGCGCGGAGCCGGCCTACGCGGCCAAGAAGGCCTTCATCACCACGAAACTGGGCGACCTCGGGCTCTACGTGGCGCTGCTGCTCATCTTCTCCCTGGTGGGCAGCTTCCAGATCCCGCAGATCGCGCAGTTCGTCGAACGCGGCTACATGCCGGCCGGAGCGGCCACGGCCATCGGCCTGGGCCTGCTCTGCGGCGCGGCGGGCAAGTCCGCGCAGTTCCCGCTCTTCATCTGGCTGCCCGACGCCATGGAAGGCCCCACCCCGGTCTCGGCCCTCATCCATGCCGCCACCATGGTCGCGGCCGGGATCTACCTGGTGGCCAAGTGCTACTTCATCTTCGCCGCCAGCCCCGTGGCCATGTTCGCCGTGGCCTGGGCCGGGGCCCTGACGGCGCTGCTGGCCGCGACCATGGCCCTGGTCTGCTACGACATCAAGAGGGTCCTGGCCTTCTCCACGGTCTCGCAGCTGGGCTTCATGATGTGCGCCCTGGGCTGCTGGGGCTACACCGCGGGGCTTTTCCACCTGACCACGCACGCCGCCTTCAAGGCGCTCCTGTTCCTCTGCGCCGGATCGGTCATCCACGCCGTGCACACCAACGACATGCGCCTGATGGGCAACCTCTCCAAAAAGATGCCGTTCACCGCCTTGGCGACCTTCGTGGGGACCTGCGCCATCGCCGGCATACCGTTCCTCTCCGGCTGGTACTCCAAGGACATGATCCTGGAGCGGGTCTACGAATACGACCCGCACCTCTTCCTCATCCTGGCCCTGAGCGCCGTCTTGACCGCCTTCTACATGTTCCGACTGGTGTTTTTGACCTTCACCGGCACGGAGCGCGACCTCGAACGCTACCGCCACGCCCACGAGTCGCCGTGGACCATCACTGTGCCCCTGGGCATACTGGCCGTGCTCTCCATCTTCAGCGGCGCCCTGCTGGAACACAACCATCTCTTCGAACATCTCGTGCACTTCGAGCCGCCCGCCGGCCTGGCTCCCCGGCTGCACGAGGCGCCGCCGGGGCTGGGCTGGGTCGTCTTCGCCGCCGTGGCCTGCGCGATCCTGTTCTCCTACAGGCTCTACGGCGGGCATGATTTCCGCCTCGCGGAGGACCTCAAGCGGCGCTTGGCGCCCGTCTTCAACCTCCTGGAGCGCCGCTACTACCTCGACGAAATCTTCCTGGCCCTGGTGGACCTGGGCGACCGCTCGGCGCGGCTGGCCTTCTGGGTCGATTCCGAGGTCATCGACCGCATCTTCGTGGACGGCTGGGGCCTGCTCACGCTGCTGGCCGCGCAGCTGGGGCAGCTCTTCGACACGCTCTTCATCGACCGCATGGTAGACGAGACCGGAGGCCTGAGCGTTTCAGTGGGCGGCGCCCTGCGCTGGCTGGTCCGGCGGGGCATGGTCCAGGAGTACCTGCTCTGGACGGCCGCCGTTTTGAGTACGCTCGCTTTCCTGATCGCATGGCGTTAACACATGAACATCAACACATTTCCTAACGATGTTCAGTGCCAGTGCACTACCGTGCACTAGTGGAGAATGGCATGAACATCCTGAGCCTCATCACCTTCCTGCCCCTGGCGGGGGCCCTGCTGGTGCTGGCCCTGCCCAAGGAGAAGGAGCGCACCGTGCAGATCGTCTCGCTGGTGTTCTCCGGCCTCTCCTTGGTCCTGAGCGGCGCGCTGTTCTTCCTCTTCAACCGGCAGACCGCGGACATGCAGTTCGTCGAACGCCTGCCCTGGATCCCCTCGATCGGCGTACAGTACTTCATGGGCGTCGACGGCCTGTCCTATCCCCTGATCCTGCTGACCACGCTGCTGACCTTCGTCTCCCTGATCGCCTCCCTGAACATCAAGAACCGCATCAAGGAGTACTTTTTCTGGTTCCTGATCCTCGAAGTCGGGATGCTCGGAGTCTTCGCCTCCTTGGACCTGGTGCTCTTCTACGTCTTCTGGGAGATCACTCTGGTACCGATGTACTTCCTCATCGGGATCTGGGGCGGCCCGAAGAAGGAGTACGCGGCCATCAAGTTCTTCCTCTACACCCTGACCGGCTCGGTCTTCATGCTGCTGGGCATCCTGGCCGTGTACTTCAAGTCCAGCCCGCACACCTTCGACCTGCTGATCCTGCTGCAGCCCCATGCCAACTGGGAGCGCAACTTCCAGATCCTGATCTTCCTGGCCTTCTACCTGGGTTTCGCGGTCAAGATCCCGGCCTTCCCGTTCCACACCTGGCTGCCCCTGGCCCACGTGGAGGCCCCGACGGCGGTGAGCGTGGTCCTGGCCGCGGTGCTGCTCAAGATGGGCGTCTACGGCATCATGCGCGTCTCCTACGGCATGCTGCCCCTGGGCTTCCATTGGTTCCTGCCCTTCCTGGTCGTCATCGCGGTGATCAACATCATCTACGGAGCGCTCTGCGCCATGGCCCAGGACGACATGAAGAAGATGGTGGCCTACTCCTCCATCAACCACATGGGCTACTGCCTGCTGGGCATCGCCGGCCTGACCGCCACGGGCTTCTCCGGCGCGGTCCTGGAGATGGTCAATCACGGCCTCATCACCGGCGCGCTGTTCCTCCTCGTCGGCGTGATCTACGACCGGGCTCACACCCGCGACATCAAAGCCTTCGGCGGCCTGGCCGCGAAGCTCCCGGTCTACGCGGGGCTGATGTCCTTGGCCTGCTTCGCCTCCTTGGGCCTGCCGGGCCTGGCCGGCTTCTGGGGGGAGCTCCTGTGCTTCGTGGGCGCCTTCCCGCGCTGGAAGGTCTACACCGGCGTCTCGGTCATCGGCCTGCTGGTGACCACGGCCTTCTTCCTGCGCATGCTCGAGAAAGTCTTCCTGGGGCCGTTCAACGAGAAATGGAAGGACCTGGCCGACGTGGACGCCCGCGAGCTCTGCGCCCTGCTGCCCCTGGTGGTGCTCACCATCTACCTGGGCATCTACCCCAAGCCCGCCCTGGACCTCATCAACGCCACGGTCGGCCACATGGCCGGACTCTTCAAGTGATCCCATGCAGAACCTAGGCCTGCTGGCGCCGGAGATCGCGCTCTCCCTGCTCGGCCTGGGACTGATGCTGGCCGACCTCCTGATCCCGGGGAAATCCTCCAAGCTCCTTTATCACTTCGCCTGGTTCGCCGCGGCCGCGGCCCTGGCCCTCATCGCCCGCGGGCTCTCCGTCTCCGGAGGGCTGCCCCTGCCCGTCGTCGGCGGCCTCTGGGTGGTCGATCCGATGAGCCAGTTCTTCAAGCTCGCGGTGCTCTTGTCCGTCATCATGACGGTCATGCTCTGCCTCGAGTACGGGCAACTGCCCCCGGCCCAGGCCGGTACGTTCTGCGCTCTCCTGATCTTCTCCGCCGTCGGCATGATGCTGCTGGTCTCGGCGACCGACCTGCTCCTGGTCTTCGTGGCCCTGGAACTCATCTCGGTCTCCTCGTTCGTGTTGGCGGGCTTCGAGCGCCGCAACCACAAGTCCAACGAAGGCGCGATCAAGTACTTCCTCTTCGGCGCCTTCTCCTCGGCGATCATGATCTACGGGATATCGCTCTACTACGGCGCCATGGGGACCACGCGGCTCATAGACCCCCAAAGCGCCGGACTCTGGCTCCCGGCCTTGCAGGCCAAAGGCCCGGCGTTCACCCTGGCCATGCTGTTCATCCTGCTCGGCTTCGGCTTCAAGGCCGCCATGGCGCCCATGCACTTCTGGGTCCCGGACGCCTACGAGGGGGCGCCGCTGCCCGTGACGGCATTCCTGTCCGTGGCCCCGAAGATCGCGACCATCGGCGTGCTGGCGCGAGTCTACATGGTCCTGGTCCCGGCTGCGGGCCTCGGGTTCACCACGCTGCTAGCACTTCTGGCCATGCTCACCATGACCGTGGGCAACACCGTCGCCATCTTCCAGGACAACGTCAAGCGCCTGCTGGCCTACTCCTCCATCGCCCAGGCCGGCTACATCCTCATCGGCATCGTGGCCGCCAACGCGCTGGGACTGGAGGGGGTCCTCATCTACAGCCTGGTCTACGTGGCCATGAACCTGGGCGCCTTCGCCGTGGTACAAGCCGTGGGCGACGACGGGGCGCGAGGCGGCATGGGGTCTTATGAGCTCGCGGCCTTCGACGGCCTCTCCCGGCGCTCCTTGGCCTTGGCCCTGCTCATGACGGTGTTCCTGCTCTCGCTGGCCGGGCTGCCGCCGCTGGCCGGCTTCATCGGGAAGTTCTACCTGTTCGCGGCCGCGCTCTCGGCCGGCCGCAGCGCCTCCGGCGGGGTCAGCCCCGCAGTGTTCTACGGACTGGCCGTAGTCGGCGTGCTCAACAGCGTGGTCTCCGTCTACTACTACATGAAGATCGCCTATCACATGTTCTTCCTGCCGGCCCATTCCGGGAAAGGAGAACGCCTGCCCTCCAAGGACGGCGGGCCCTCGCCCGCCGCCGCCCCGGTGCTGCACGCGGGCCCCTACCTCTACGGATGCTTAGCCGTGGCTGCAGCCGCAGTCCTGTACTTCGGGATATATCCTGACCCCCTCATCGCCAACGTCAAGCTCTCGGTCCCGAACCTGCCCTGACCGGTCGCTGCTCCGGCGCCTGGCCCTGTGGAAGTGGGCCAGGCACCGCGGAAGCGCGTTCCTCATTCCGCGGCGGCTCTGGCCCTTCCTAGCGCTGCTGGCGGCCCTGGCGATCAGCCTTCGGCAGCTTCCCGCGGAGCGTCTCCTTCACGAGGGGGAAGGCTTCTCGGAGATGGTCACCGCGGGAGAGGCCTTCCTGCACCACGTCCCGACGGACGGAAGCTCCTACCGCATGCCATTGGCCGGGATCGTCATGGCCTGGTACAACGGTCACGCCCCGGCTTGGGCCCGGACCGTCCTGCCGGCGCTCTTATGGGCCGGACCCGTTGTCCTCGCCTTCGTTCTGGCAAGCTCCCTGCAAAGGCCGGGCGCCGGTGCGCTGGCCGCGGTCCTGGCCGCCCTGCCGTGGTCGCTCAACGAGACCGGCATGGGCGAGGAGATCATCTACAAGCTCCTGGTGGGCCTCGTCGTGCTGCTCCTCGTCTGGCGAGCCTCCCGGCCGAACTGGCGGCGCAGCGCCGTCTTGGGTCTCGGCATCGGGGTGAGCCTGCTGTGCCGCTCGCCCCTCTTCCTGTTCCCGCCGCTCCTGGCGGCCTACGAACTCCTCCGGCGCGATCCGGCGCAGAGCCGACGAGCCCGCCTGGCCGGCATCGCGGCTCTGCTGCTCTGTTCCTACATCCTCCTGATGCCTTGGGTGCTCATGAACCTGCGGCTGCACGGCCGCCTCATCCCTCTGGAGGACGGCCGCGCCAACAGCGACGTGGCCACAGCGGCGATGGGGTTGGGCCCGAACCTCTCCGGCAACTATCGCTGGCTCGCGGGCATCCCGGAGGAAAGCCGCGTCCTGCCCTGGGCCGCGCGGCACGTGCTGCGCCATCCGGCCCCCTATCTTGCCGGTTGCCTGGAGCGGCTGCGCTTCGCGCTGCGCCTGCAGCCTCTCTTGTGGGTTACGGCCCTGGTGGGCTTCGCCTTCAACTTCCGGCGCGAGAGCTTCCGACAGGTCGGACTGTTCTGCGGCTATTTCGTGACCGTACATTGCCTATTGGCCATAGAGAAGAGGTATCTGGAGCCGGTCTGGGTGCTCCTGGCCGTCTTGAGCGCGGCCGGCGCCTGCGGTATCGGAAGTTCCGCAGGTGCCGGCCGGAAGGATTTCCTTACGGCCGGCGCCGCCGCTTGTCTGCCGGGCGCGGCCCCGCCCGGGGGGAAGAAACGCATCGGCTGGCTCGCTTGGCCGTACCTGGCCGCAGCCGGCTCAGCGGGGTTGGCGACGCTCTGGGGCATCGGCTCCTACCCGGGTCGCCCCTTGCCGCCCGTGGAGGTCCCGGTGGCCCGGGCCCTGCGGCGATATCCCGCCGACGCCTGGCTGCTGCACCTCTACAGCCGAGAACTCCTGCACCGGGGCCAGGCCTCTGCCGCCGTGGCCAGCGCCCGCAGGGCCCTGGAACTGGCCCCCCGCCAGTACCCCATGCTCTTCACCTACGTCTGGGCGCTCGCGGCCTCGGGCCAGGCCACGCAGGTCTGGATGGACCGCCTGAACGTCGGCGGGGAACCGAAGTCGGAGCAGGCCCCGGACGCCGGCCACCTGCTTGAGGCCCTCTGGCATCTCCAGGCCGGTCGGAACAGGCAGGCCGCCGCAGCCTACGCGCGGGCCCTATCCTCCTGGCGGGCTCATCCGCCCCGGCTCAGGCAGCTCGAAGAGCCGCGCGACGCATCATCGGCAGAGAGGATGCGCCGCATCGATGCCCAACTCCTCCGCATCGACACGCAGTTGGAGGATCTGACCAAGGAGTTGCTCGCGTCCTGGCCTGAGCCGGCACGAGGCGAGTTGGCCCGCCGCATACTGGACGGCTCGTCCCGACTGCGGCCCCTCCTGCTCGGCGGGGCCCGGCCCCAGGCCGGGCCGCTGGTCGGCCTGGCCGATGACCTGCGCAGCCAGGCCCGGCAATCCCAGGAGCGCAAGGATTACTGGCAAGCCCTGCGCCTGCTCGACCGCCTGGTGCGCTCCGAGCCCTCGGACGCCAAGCTGCGCAACGACCGGGGAGTCGTCTATGCCCTGCTGGGCCGGCGCCGGGAAGCCCGCGCCGACTTCGCCGCGGCTTTGCGCCTCGAGCCGGCGCTGGCCAGCGCCTATCTCTCTTTGGGCTCTCTCGTCACGGGCCGCGACGGGCCGCGTCAGGCCGCCCGCCTCTATGAGGCCGCCCTGCGCGAAGCCTGCCCGAGGCTGGAGCCCGAACTCTGCCGCCTGCTGGACGAACCGGGGGCACAGGCCTGCTTCACGCACGAGCCGAGAATCTGCGGCCTCATCATGCAGGAACTGGATAGGCTCCAGGCCCGCCTGCCCCATGACCGTCAAGGCACTTCCTCAGGTCGGTCCGTTCCGGTGCGCTGACGCGCACCGGTCAGCGGTTCCAGTTTAGGATGGGCCCCTTCTGGTCGGAACGCAGGACGGGCGGCTGCCTGCGCCACAGGAAGAGCCCGGCCAGAACCAGCCCTGAAACGGCTCCCCAGCGCCAGAGCCCGCCGGAAACGACGAATTGCCGCCCCTGCAACGCCGCCATCGTCCGCACCCCGTGCAGCCACGCCGCCCCCGGCGGCAGCAGAAGCGAGCACGCGGCCAAGAGCAGTAGCGCCCCGGCCCCGGCCATCAGGCCCCCGGCGGTCCGGCGGTCCGGAGTCCACACGCCAAGATAAAAGCCCGCCGCGGCCGCCGCCAGGCCGAGCCCGACGAGTATGAAGACCTCGAGGTCCGGCATGTGCGCCGGCCAGGCGAAGGCGCCCACGCCGAAGCGATAGAAGGCGGCCGCCATGCCCGCGCCGGACAAACCCGAGGCCAGGCCCTTCGCCCAGGCGCGCCAGCCGCCTTGCGCGAGGCCAAAAGCGGCGGCCGCCGCGGCGAAGACCCCGGCTGCGGCCCAGTCCGGCCGGTCTGCGCCGTGCCACAGCCGTGCCATCACGGCCAAGCCCACCGCGGCCGCCACAAGCTTGACGACCAGCCGCCGGTGCGGCGGGGACGCCGGCACAGGCGGCAGCGATGAGGGCGCCGCGGCCTGCGTCATTGCCGTCGGCTCGGAGACTTCAGCCGGTTCCTCGGTCGCCGCCGCGCCCAGGGGGGCGAAGCCTTCGCTGGGGTTGAAGCCTTCCTCTGGATTCTCCGTAGGCGGCGGCAGGAGCTTGAAGGGCGATCCGCTGGAGTCCACGTCGAGGAGCATGTGGGGGGACTCCAGCTCGCGCAGGAGATGGTTGGCGCCGAGCGGACGGTCTGCGGGGTTCTTGGCCATGAGCCGCTTGATGAGGCCGGCGGCGGCGGCGGTCACCTCGCGGCGCAATTCCCGCACGTCCGGTATCGGGGCTTCGCGATGCCGGAGCAGCATATCCCCGGCGCACTTGGTGACATACGGAGGCGTGGCGGCCAGGATGTAGAAGTAGGTGGCGCCCAAGGAGTAAAGGTCCATGCGGGGGTCGGGCGGCGCGCCAAAGCCCTGCTCCGGGGCCATGAAATCGAAGGAGCCTATGGTGGAGATGCCTTCCTGGGGCGCTTCGGAACGGCCGGCCATGACCGAGAGTCCGAAGTCCATGAGGCGCACGGAACCGTCTGGGCCGAGCATGATGTTGCCGGGCTTGACGTCGCGGTGCACCACGCCCTGGCGGTGGGCTGCGGCCAGCGCCCGGGTCGCCTCCTTGATGATGCGCAGGGCCTCCTCGGGCGGCAAGGGACCGTCGCGGCGGACCCGGGCTTCGAGGGTCTCGCCGCGGATGAGCTGCATGACGATGTAGGTCTGCTCCCCGTAGACGCCGACGTCGTAGACTTGGATGATGCGGGGGTCTTCGAGGCGCGCGGCGATGCGGGCTTCTCTCTGAAAGGCCGCCGCGGCCTGGGGGCTGCCCAGCCACTCGGGAGAGATGACTTTGAGCGCGACGGGGCGGTCGAGGGGGATGTGGTGGGCGCGATAGACCGCGCCCATGCCGCCGCGGCCGATGAGGGCTTCGACGCGGCAAGGACCGACTTTTCGGCCGAGGAGCGCGTCGTCGGGCGAGCCGGGCTGGGCCTCCGGCGGCTTGTACTGCTGCGGCGTGGGGACCGCGACGGGGGCGTCCGGAGGCGACGGGGAGTTGACGAGGTCCTCGACATGCGGCGGGTCGGACGGGTGTTCGCTGTCCATGGGAGGCTGCATAATATAACAGGAGGGAACTGAGGATGCAAGGCCTTGGTGGAGGGCGCCAAGACAGGCTCCACCTACCCCAATTTAGTATCCTCCTTCCCATGCGCACCGGCCCGCCCCTCCGCCTCCTGGCCCCGGCTCTCCTCCTCTGCTACGGCATGACCGCCCGCCTCTCCTGGCGTTGCGAGCAGAGCCTCTTTCCCCGCGTCACCGGCCGGCACTCCCAGCAAGCCGGCGAAGACGACCCCCACGGCCAGGCTCGCGCCTCCCAACGCCTTGGCCAGACCGCGGATTCGCTCTTCGCCGAGTACCACTTCCAGAACTTCAACCGCGACCGGCTCCAGGTCCGCTACCAGGTCACAAAGAAATCTTACGCCCCCTACTGCGACGGATTCTGGTACAGCAAGGCCGACCTCGACGCCATCGACCGATGGCTCAACAACGCCCGCCAGGGCGCCTACAAGCTCGCGGTGGACACCCACAAGACCCAATCGCAGCTCGATAAGGCGATGGCCAACCTCAAGGCCGAGTTCGAGCGCAGGCGCCGGGACTACCTCGTCTCCAAAGGCTTCAAGCTCCTGGCCGGCAACGTCGTCGAGGCCGACGTCCCCGCCATGGTCAAGAGGAGCGTCACGGCCCTCCAGCCCGTGGCCATCGCCTTGGACTCCGTCTCCGTGCGCAACGGCTACGACTCCGAGACTTTGGTGGGCGCGGCCGCGGCCATGGTCCAGACCGCGCTGTATTACAGGATCCCTCCCGACCTCGAAGAGGGCAAGCACACCGGCGGCATCCTGCCGCCGGCCATGTCCATGGTCCGCGGCTGGGGCGACTGCGACACCAAGACCGGGGTGCTGGCCTCCATCCTCTCCAACTGGCCCAACGTCCGGATCGTAGGCATCGCGGTGCCCGATCACTACCTCATGGCCATCCTGCGCCTGCCCACCAAGGGCGACGCCTTCGTGGAGTGGCAGGGCCTGCGCTACGTCCTCATCGAGCCCGCCGGACCCGCTTGGCTGCCCCCGGGCCAAGTGGGGGTAGACACCATGCCCATGCTGCAGGCCGCGGAAGGATTCCGGGTGGAGCCGTTCTCAAGCAGCTCGGGGTGAGCCCCGGGAAAGGAGATAAACATGTTCCTGATGCGAGTGCTGGTGAGCCTCTTCGAGTTCCTGCTGGCGGTGGTGATGTCCGGCGTGGTCATCTACGTCACCTACCGCGTCTTCATCCGGGCCAATCCCGACTTCGACATGGAAGCCGAGATCAAGAAAGGCAACATCGCCACCGGCCTCCTGGTCGGGACCATCCTCATCTGCGCGTCCGTCTTCCTGCAGAAGGGCATGGAGTCCGTGGTGGGGATGTTCCGCCTCTACATGACCGCGCCCGACACCGCGCCCCTGGCCCTATGGCAGATGATCCTGCTCGGGCTCGGGCACTTGGGCCTGTCCCTTTTCCTGGCCGTCTTGACCATCTCGCTCACCCTGCGCCTCTTCGGAAGGCTCACCTCCCGGATGCAGGACGGCAAGGAGCTCCAGAATGGGAACATCGCCATGGGCATCCTCCTGTCCAGCGTCGTCATCGTGGCGACACTCTACGTCGCGGAAGGCGTCGGTTCCCTGTCCAAGGCCCTGGTGCCCCAGCCCTCCATCGGCCGGATACAGATCCTTAAATAAGCTAGAATCAAGGCGCCATGCCGCCTGAGACCGACAACCTGCAGCTGGAGGATATCTACCAGACCGACCAGGCCGATCGGCAGAAAGTCTACGACTCACCCCAGGCCGTCGCCGACCTCAAACAGCGCGACGCCATGCGCAAGGCCATGACGCTCGACATGATGTCCAAAGGAGAGGTCAACACCTCCCTGGACCTCTACCGGGCCGCGGTGATCCTGCTGCACGGCACCGAGCCCAAGGACTTCCTGACCTCCCACCGCCTCGCGGTCCTCGCCGCAGTCAACGGCCACCGTCCCTCGCGCTGGCTGGCCGCCTCTTCTTTGGACCGGTTCCTCATGGCCACGAACCAGCCCCAGGTCTACGGCACGCAGTTCGAGCACAACGCCGAGGAGAACAAGTACCAGCTGCGCCTGCCCATAGAAGACAACAGGCTGCTGAACTGGGAGAAGAAGTTCCTCAACGTCCCGCCCGTCGCGGAACGGCTCCAACAGCTCAACGGACGCATCCAGGGCCAATGAGCGCTGCCGGCAAGCCATTCGACCTCATCATCCGCGGCGCCACGGTCCAGACCGCCTCCGAGAGCTTCGTGGCGGATCTCGCCGTGGCCGGAGGCCGCATCGTGGCCTTAGGCGAAGTCTCCGGGCCGGCCCGCGAGGTCTTGGAGGCCTGCGGCCTGGTCGCGGTGCCGGGCGGCGTGGACGCCCACACCCATTTCGACATGCCCTATCCGGGCGGGGCCACGGCCGATGACTTCGAGTCCGGGACCCGGGCGGCCGTCTGCGGAGGCACCACCACCATCATCGACTTCGCCACCCAGACCCGGGGCCGCAGCCTGCTGGCCGCGCTGGAACAGTGGCACGCCAAGGCCGCGGGCCGAGCCCTGACCGACTACGCCTTCCACATGGCGGTGACCGACCTCTCGGCCCGCTCCTCCCGCGAGATGGGACGGCTGGTGCGCGAGGGCGTGACCAGCTTCAAGCTCTACATGGCCTATCCCGGGGTCCTCATGAGCGACGACGGCGCGATCTTGAGAGCGCTCCAGCGCTCCAACGAGATCGGGGCGCTGGTCAGCCTGCACTGCGAGAACGGGATGGCCATCCAAGAGCTCGTCAGGGATGCCCTCGCCTCCGGCCGCACCGCAGCCCGCTTCCACGCCCTGACCCGGCCCCCGGCCCTGGAGGCAGAGGCCGTACGGCGCGCCGTGGCTCTGGCCGAGACGGCCGGCGCCCCCGTCTACATCGTGCACCTCTCCTCCGCGCCCGGGCTGGAAGAGGTGCGCCGCGGCCGGGCCCGCGGCCTGCCGGTCCTGGCCGAGACCTGCCCGCAGTACCTCTACCTCGACGCGCGCGACTACGAGAGGCCGGGCCCGGCCGCCGCCCGGTTCGTCATCTCGCCGCCCCTGCGCTCCCGGGAGCACGGCGAGGCGCTCTGGCAGGGCCTGGCCGCAGGCGAGTTCCAGGCCGTGGCCACCGACCACTGCTCCTTCCCGATGCGCTCGCGGCCGGGCAAGCCCGGCAAGGACCGCGGGGCCAAGGACTTCTCCCTCATCCCGAACGGCGCTCCGGGGGTGGAGACGCGGCTACCCCTCATGTGGGAAGCCGTGCAGAAAGGCCGCATCTCGGCCGCCCGCTTCGTGGAGCTCACGGCCACGGGCCCGGCCAAGGTCTTCGGCCTCTATCCCCGCAAGGGTCACCTCGGGCCCGGCGCCGATGCGGACATCGTGCTCATCGACCCCAAACACCGCACGACCATCACCGCGGCGGACCTGCACCACGCCGTGGACTACACCCCTTTCGAAGGCATCGCCGTGCATGGCGCCGTCCGGGAGGTGTTCCTGCGCGGCAAGCGCATGGTCTCCCGAGGCCGGCTGCTGGGCCGGCCCGGCGACGGCCGCTACCTCGCGCGCAGCCAGAGGCAATTCTGCCTATAGGAGGACCTTCCCAAACCATGGAGCGACCCGCCATCGCCAAAATATTTCCAGGCCTGCTGCGCGGCTTGGCCGGCGGCTTCGTCGGCGCGATCCTGGGGCACCTCTTCGTCACTTGGAGCCTGCGAGCAGGTGGGGAGTTCTGGCTCAAAGGGCCTTACGGGCCTGGACAGTTCTTCGGGATTGCGGCCTATCTCGGGCTGCTCTACGGCTGCATCGGCCTGGCGCTGGCTGGGCGGGCGGTCCCCGGCCTGCTGGGCTTGCTGGGGAATTTCCTCGGCATCGCCCTGCCCATGGTCGTTTTGACCCACCACCCCCTGCCCATGAGGGCCTTCATGAGCTTGCTGGCGCATTTCCCGGCCTTCACCACCGGACTCATGCGATCGCTGGGTGGCTTGGACTTGGTCGGCCTAGCCTGGACCCTCGCGGTCATCGCCATCTATGTCATGGCGAACTGGGGGACCACCCTAGCTCTGGGCGCCCTGCTCTGCCCAAGGCGCCGCTGGCTCGGGGCCGGCGCCGCCGTGCTGGGGTCCTTCGCCGGCTATCTGGTCCTGAAGGCCTTCCTAGCCGTCGTCCCCTCTTACGCGCAGGGTCGCTGGGATCCAAGGAGTTTCGTGCCCTCGCCCCTGGACCTGCTCACCGGACTGCTCATCGGCGCCGGCATCGGGGCGGGCGTCTTCCTGGCCAGAAGTCTGGGCCGGCAAGCGTCCCAGACTTAGTGCCGGGTAGTCCCTGAACCGCCAGGATCCCACCTCATCATCGTTTTTGACACCCCCGCCGGCCAACTGGTATAATCCTGCTCGAAACAGGCTGGACAGTATCGATTAGTATTTGATTTTATTCGATTTTCTCGGGGTCTTCCTCCATGCAGATAGCGGTGTTGGGCGCCTTCGGCCTCATGGCTGAGGCCGCGCTCCATGATCTGGCGGCGAATCCGAAGGTAGACCGCGTCCTGGCCGCGGACCTGAGCCTCGACCGGGCCCGCGCGGTCCTGGCCAAGATCCCCCAGCGCCGCAAGATCCGCCCCATCCGGGTGGACATCACCGACACGCGCCTCTCCTGCCGCACCCTGCGCGGCAGCCAAGCCCTGCTCAACTGCGTCTGGTATGAGCACAACCTCAAGGCCATGGACCTGGCCTTGGCCCTCAAAGCCCATTACGTGGACCTGGGGGGACTTTATCACATGACCCTGCGCCAACTGGCGCGCCACCGGCAGTTCCGGCGCGCGGGCCTGCGCGCGGTGCTGGGTTGCGGCTCCACTCCGGGCATCACCAACATGATGGTGGCGCGCATGGCGCCCTCTTTCGAGACCATCGACACCGTGGCCATCTCCGACGCCAGCGACGACCCGTCCTTGAGCGAAGAAAGCTTCTTGCCGCCCTTCTCCATCAGGACCATGCTCGCCGAGTACTCGGCGCCGGCCCCAGTCCTGCTGGGCGGACGCATGCGCGAGGTCCCGGCGCACTCCGGGCCCGAAGAGCTCGATTTCCCGGAACCTCTGGGCCGCTGCCAAGCCGTGACCGTGATCCACTCCGAGACCGCCACCTTGCCCGGCTATCTCAAGGGCACGGGAGTGCGGAACCTCTATTTCAAGATCGTCTATCCAGAGCTGGTCCGGCGCCAGTTGGCCTTCCTGATGGGGATGGGCTTGGACCAGGAGACGCCCATCGCCGTGGACGGCAGCCGCATCTCGCCGCGGCAGTTCGTCACCGCGCTGGCCCATCAGAGCGCGACCGCACCGATGGGCAAGCCCGCCGATTTCGAGGTGATGCGGGTCAAGATCTCAGGCACGCGCCAGAGCCGGCCCTTGGTCAAGACCTGGGACTGCGAGATGCGGGCCACGCGCCTGCTCACCGCCGGCGCCATGGGCGTGGGATTTACGGGTGCCGTGGCGGCCGAGATGCTCACGCTGGGGCACACCACGAGCCCGGCCGGGGTGTCCGCGCCCGAGGGCCTGCTCGTTTCCGACGTGTTCTTCAAGGAGCTTGAGCGGCGCAAGGTTTTCCGCTTCAAGGAGACCATCACGCACCCGTTGCTCATGTAGACCCATCCTCACAGCAGGGAGATCCAAAATGAAGAGTTCCGCTCAGGACATCCTCAAAGAGACGCAGCACACCCTGGAACTGGTGGCCAAGAGCTCCCTCAACGACGAAGACAAGGACTGGCTGACGCAGGTCACCGCCGACTACTACGCCAACCACGTCAACCCCGGCATACTCGAGTATCGCAAGTCCGTCTCCACGGAATACATCTCCATCGAGTGGGCCGACAACGCCAACGGCTTCGAGGACGTGAAAGGCCGCAAGTACCTCGACCTGCTGGGAGGCTACGGCATCTACAACGTCGGGCACCGCCACCCCAAGGTCGTAGAGGCGGTCTCGCACCAGCTCAAACGCCAGGCCCTTCACTCGCAGGAGCTCCTGGAGCCCTTCCGGGCCATCCTGGCCAAGCTCGTCAACGACATCACGCCCGGAGACCTGCAGTTCTCCTTCTTCGGAAACTCCGGGGCCGAGGCCGTCGAGGGGGCCATGAAGCTGGCCATGCTGCACACGGGCCGCAAGTCCTTCATCGCCGCGAACTCGGGCTTTCACGGCAAGACCTTAGGCGCGCTCTCGGCCACGGCCAAGGCCAAGTTCCGCCAGCCCTTCCTGCCCATCCTGCCCGACTGCTACCACGTTCCCTACGGCGACGCAGACTACGTCGAGTCAGCCTTGAAGTCGGCCGACGAGGTCGGCAACGACATCGCAGGCGTGATCCTCGAGCCCATCCAGGGCGAGGGCGGCATCAACGTGCCCCCGGACGACTACTTCCCGCGCGTGCGCGAGCTCTGCGACCGCTTCGGGGCGCTCCTGATCGCCGACGAGGTCCAGACCGGTTTCGGCCGCACGGGCAAGATGTTCTGCGTGGACCACTGGAACGTGGTGCCGGACATCATGTGCCTGGGCAAGGCCATGGGCGGAGGCGTCATGCCCATCGGGGCCTTCGTGTCCAACAAAACCATCTGGGAGCAGCTCTTCCCCGAGCCCTGGCTGCACTCCACCACCTTCGGCGGCAACCCCTTGGCCTGCGTGGCGGCCATCGCAGGCATCCACGTGCTCATCGACGAAAAGCTCCCGGAGCGCGCGGACAAGATGGGCACCGACATGGTCAACAAGCTCAAGACCCTGCGTCGGCGCTTCCCGAAACTCTGCACCGACGTGCGCGGCAAGGGCTTCATGATCGGCATCGAGTTCCCGACCGACGCCATCGGCTACGAGGTGTCCAAGGGCCTCTTCGACAACGGGGTGCTGGTGGCCGGGACCCTGTTCTCGGCCAAGACCCTGCGCATCGAGCCGCCGCTCACCCTCACCCAGAAGGAGATGGACCTGGCGGTCAATACCATCGAGAAGGTGTTCAAGGAAGTCAACGCCAAGCATTTCGAGCCGCGGCGTCCGCCGACGATCCGCAAGCCGTAGTGCCCTTAGGCCTTCAGCGCAGAGCACCCCGGCGGGGCCGCTCCGAGACAAGGGCGGCCGCCAAGTCGGCAGCCAGGATGCGGTCGAGCTCGGGCTTGGGGTGATAGTCCTTAGCGTACCACAGTTCACTGCTGTGCCCGGGGTAGCGCAGGCGAGGGGTTAACTCGAGCGCCTCGATGGGTTCGGGGAGATCCGGACATCCGAAGTAGCACAGGAAAACCAGCCGGGTGCCCCGCGCGGCGGCCTTGCGGGCGACGTCCTCGCGCAGGCGGGCGAAACGCGCGGCGTTGCGCGCCGTTCTCCAGAAGGCCTCCATGTGCATGACCGAAGCCTCGCAGAGATGCTGGGCCGCGCCCAGATTGAGGACCAGGTTCCTCAGCCAAGCGCCGGAGGGCAGCCGATCGAGCACGGCCTGCGCATCAAACGGGTCGTGGTCGGATTCGCCGAGGTATCCCACCACCACGAGGTCGGGCTGGTATCGCGGCACGAGAGCATCGATGAACCGGTCGTAGCCGTACAAGCCTAGCCCCGGATATGCCGCGCTCATCACGAGGTAGCGTCCCGGCGCGCGGACCTCGAGTTCCGCGCGCAGACGGGAACCCAGGGTCTCCTCATTGCTCGGGATGCCGTCGCCCCAGACGAAGGAGTCGCCGACGATGAGCACCCGCCGCGCCCTGCCCTTCGGAGCCGCCGGCGGCTCCGCGTCGCGGAAGCCCAAGGAATTCGACTCGCACCGGCAGACCGGATAGTGGTCTTTGCTGCTATCGGAGGAATGATCGTACACTTCCGTCCTGCCGGGCACGAACGAGGCCAAGCCGAGGGCATTGCGCCGAGTCTGCTCCTGACTAGGACGCAGGGCCAGGACACAGGCTCCGCAGGCCATGGCGCCGAGCGCCAGGAGCGGTAGTCTTAGAGGGTCCCGCCGCCGCCGAGCCAGGGCGAGCGCAGCCGGGAAAGCCAAGGGGGGGAGCATGCCTGCGAAGTCCTTAGAGAGGCCTGCGGTACCAAAGGACCCAACAAGGTACGCACGCGACAAAAACACGAAGACCAAAAGGCCGCCGCCCCACGAAAGCCATGAGTGAGCCTCGCGCAGCAGACGCCGGACCCGGATCAGGAGGGCGGCCGTGGCCAGGAGGGTGAATGGCTTGAGCAGGAGCCACGCGGCGGCATCGAACCAGATGTTCCCTTGCGAGACACGGATCAGGAAGACCGCGATGACCAGGAAGCGCAGGAGGAAGAATCCGAGCAGTCCGACAAGGACAAGGTCAAGGCCGGCCTCCAGAGCCTCCGGCACGGGCGGTGCGCGCATATTTCATTATATAGCATCTGGGACATCCGCTGGTTCGCGGCCCGGACGCGGTCAGGGCAGCCAAACGTAGAGCGTGAAGCCCTGGCGGATGTCGCGCGCCGGTATGGAGATCCGATTGAGCTTCTCCCGGGCCGAGAACTCCGCCGTCGTGGGCTTGCCGTCGAGCACGGCATGGAGCGCGGCGCCCCCCGGCAGTTCGATGGCGTAAGCGCGCTCGGTTAGCTGGCCCTTGAAGCTCCCTTCGGTCGGATCCACCTTGATGCGTACCCGGTCGCCCTGCCTGAGGTAGGAGACGTTGGTCAAGGCCCGCCCGCCCGAAAGATAATCGCGGCTGGCCCCGTCGTCTTCATAGAGCGCCGCCCGTCCCGTCACGCCGCCGGGGCCCGGATACGCGCGCAGCACCAAGGTCTTCAAAGACTCGGCAGCTGGGCGCTCCGTGACGGGCTGCATGACCAGCGGCACACCGCCCTTGACATAAAGGGGGAACGCGTCAGGATCCTTCTCCACGACGCGCTGGGCCGGGCCCTGGACGTGCTGCCCCGTGAACCAATCGTACCAGTCGCCCTCGGGGAACCACACCGTCTGCCGCCCCGCCTTGCGGCGGCCGCGGCCCTTGGACACGATAGGCGCCACCAAGAACGAGTCGCCATAGAGATATTCCTGCGGGTGGCGATAAGACTCCTCCTGCTCCGGATACTCGATGTAGAGGGACCGCAGCAGAGGAAGGGAGTCGGCGTAAGCCTGCCAGACGGCCGAATAGGCGTACGGGAAGAGGACCGAGCGCAGGAGATAAGGGAAACGGGCGCCTGCGATGTCGGGGTCCAGGGCGGACTTGCGCGCCAGGGGCACGGACCCGCTCACCGCGGTCAGGGCTCTGAGGCCCGCCTTGAAATCGAGGCCGTAGCCGAAAAGGAACCAGTCCGTGCCGTGGCCGGCCGGACGAGCCGCCGCCCGCCCGTCTTTGAGGACCATCCCGTTGGAGTCGTCTACCAAGCGCCAGCCCGCGCGCGAGAGCAGGCTCGGCGCCACAAGCGAGTGCCCCTTGACCCAGTCGCGGCTGCGTGCCGCGTCCAAGCGGCCCTCGCCGTTGAGCTCAGGCGTCCAGGTCGCGGTCGTGGGACCGAGGCGGATCTCGGCCTTGAGGTTGGCCACACTCAAAGGCCAGCCGTCCGGGGTGTAGGTCAGCTGGATGCGGCCCGTGTCCAGGACCAGCCGGCCGGTCGATTGCTCCACGCTGTAGCCGAGGTAGCGCGCCCCCCGTTCCATGGCGAAGAGGGACGGAGCATCGACGAAGAGGCTCTTCGTGCTGTACTCGATGCGGATGCACTCAGCGGCCAGGATCGTGAAGCGCGCCTGGCCCAAAGTGAACACGCCCGGCGCTGGGCCGGCCGGCTGGGCAGCCGCAGTCCCAGCCAGGACGCAGCCTAGGCAGACGGCGGCGATCATCCGCTTCATGGACCATAGCATCGCAAAATCGCGGGCGCTGCGGCAAGATGCCGGGGCCGATCATCGCATGGCTCGCGGCGGAACGCGTCCGGAGCCGAAGGGCCTGCCTCGGGTAGGCCCTTTTGCCCTCGACGGGCGGAGACGTATTATGTTACAATTTTCGGACTAGTGAGCAGCACCAAGCGTCAGTCGTTGCTTGCTTGGGTCGTGGGCGTAGTACTCTTCTCCATCCTCTGCGCTCACGCAATCGGCCCCGACCCAGGCACCCTTCGGGAGAGCGTCTCTCGTGGCCAGCTTTTGGCCCAGACGACGCTGCGACCGATCCCCGGAGCCATGACCGCGGCCTTCGGCCTAGGCGGACGCCTGATGCGGCCCGCGCCTGGGTCCATCATCGCAGCGCCAAAAGATCCCAAGCCCAGCCCAGCCCGGATCCCCTTAGTCGTGCCTGTCCCCAAGGCTACGCCCGCTTATAAATACACTTTCCACGTCCTCTCCGCTCACCCCGAAATCACAGACCGCTACGATGAGTTCATCCTGGAAACCTCGCTCCGGCACGGGATGAATCCGCGCCTCGTCAAGGCCATCATCGCGGCCGAATCCGAATTCTCCACCGAGGCCCGCTCCCCGCACGGAGCCCGAGGCCTGATGCAGGTCTTGCCTATCACCGCAGAGGAGCTCGGCGTGCCCCGGTCTGACCTCCACGACCCGCAAACCAACATCCGCGTGGGCACGGCCTACCTGGAGCGGCTCTACCGCGCCGCCTGGAAACAGTACCGGCTCAAAGGCGTGAAGTACCAGGACGCGCCCCTCTGGGTGGTGGAACGCATCATCGCGTCCTACAACGCGGGGCCGCGGGCCCTGACCCGCAACAGCTTCATGCGCCAGACCCGCAACTACGTCAGGAAGGTTCTGCTCTTCTATCGCTCGGATGTCTCCGAGTTCCGCCGCAGCCCGAAGCGGGCCGGCGTCGTCTCCGCGCTGCCGCGCGCGGACACCCTGCCCTAACGACCGCGCCGCCACTCACTCCACGAACTCAACGCATCCCAGACCCAGCTCCGCTAAGCCACGTACGCACGTATTGACCCTTTGGCATCTTCGAGCTATACTCTTGCCATCGCATGAGGAACTCCATCTTGGCTCTTATAATCCTGCTCCTTACGGCGAATTTGGCTCCAACGGCGAGCGTTGCAGACCCCGCCCCTGAAACACTGAATGAAACCAATGTGCTTGTCGCCGTCTGCGACATCCCCGAGGGTTCGATAATCGACCGGTCGATGTATGCGGCCAAAAAGATTCCCCTCGCCTACGCCACCCCTGATCCGCTGACCGAGTCAGATCTCAACCCCGCCCATGTCCGCATGATCGCTCACATCCCGATTCCAAAAGGCAGCCAGATCGGGCGTCATCAACTTGTACGGTCCGGAAAGAACCGCGTCAGCATGAACATGGGAGAAATGAGCGTAGGCGTAGCGATCCCTGTCGACACACGCTTCTTAAGTCTGATTGAGCCGGGAGATCGAGTCGATATACTCTCGACTTTCGATCGGGAACCGGCTGAGAAGAATGAGAGACCCAAGCCGGTAAAGCGTACGGGGACGATCGTCCAAAACGCCGTTGTCCTCGAAAAAACCATTCCCGCGACGGGAACAATCGGGACCTTGCTTGTCAGTGTCAATCCGACCGAATCGACCTATCTTCTACTTGCGCTAAAGAGCGGGCCCGTGTCCGTCCTCCTGCGCAATCCCCGAGATCACGATATTCATCCTATTGAGGCGACCGATGAGCGTGCGTTTTAGGCAGCTCCTAGAGAATGCGGTGCTCCTAGCGCTGCCGCTCGTCGGCTGTGCCGGCTCGTCGAATGCTGAAGATCTGAAAAAATGGGCCGTCGTGTGGGTCGCGCGGGATTATATTCCTCCGCTCACATTCCTGGAACCGACGCTCGTCTCCACGCGTGCGATACCAACGGCGTACGCGGCGCCGGACGCGCTCAGCGCGGACGCGGACGTCTCCGTTTGGATGACGCGCGTAAGAATCCCGAGCGGCGGTCAGATCGCCTCTTCCGAGTTAACCCTTGCGAAAAAAAGATTTAGTGAGCGGATTGGGCTGGGCGCGCGCGCAGCGGCCATCCCAGCGGATCCAGGATTGGTCGCCCATCTGGGAGAGGGAGATCAATGCGCGATCTCAGTCACGTTCGACCGCTGGGATTCCAAAACACGTTCCATCGAGAAGGTGAGTGCACTCCCTATAAAGGACTTCGGCATCCCTGTTCTGGATTGGTTCGGGCCGAGCACACCGGAGCCTTCTGATTCGACGGCTCGATCGCCGAGCGGGCTGGTCATCGTGCGACTGTTCCCGACTGAAGCGGAATACGTTGAGCTCTTCCGCAATATAGGCTCCGTGGACATCGTCCTGCGCGCCGACAACGACATTAGCGATCTTGGTCCCGGAGAGTACGCAACCTATAGAAAATTGTTTCGAAGCAAGTAGTAAGAAGGCCTCGTCCGGTATCAACGGGAATTGTCGACTTTTTCCACCACGGGCTACTAAGCCTCAGACCGGCTCGACGCTCAGGTCATAATCCGAAGCGGCCAACACCCGGACATCCACGAAATCCCCGGCCTTAAGACGGCTCTTGCCGGCCTCGCCGTGCGCCTCGTTGTCGACCTCGGGGGAATCATGCTCGGTGCGCCCCACGAAGCGCAGACCCTCCCGGCGGTCCACGATGATCTTCACGGTCTGGCCGACCTTGGCCTCGTTGATCTCCCGGGAGATGCCCTGCTGGAGCGCCATCACAGCCTCGGCGCGGCGCCTCTTCTCTCGGGGGGAGACGTCGTCGCGCAGCGAGAAGGCCTGGGTGTCCTCTTCGTGAGAATACTCGAAGACCCCCAGACGGTCGAAGCGCGTGGCGCGGACCCACTCCAGGAGCTCCTCGTGATCTTTCCGGGTCTCGCCCGGGTAGCCCACGATCAGCGAGGTGCGCAGGGCGATGCCCGGCACTCGCTCGCGGATCGCGGCGATGAGCTCGCCGGTCTTGGCTTTCGTGGTCCCGCGCCGCATGGAGGCGAGCAGCCGGTCGCTGATGTGCTGCAGCGGCAAATCGAGATACTTACAGATGTTGGGCCGCGCCCTCATCACGTCGAGGACGTCCATCGGGAATCCCGCGGGGTAGGCGTAGTGCAGGCGGATCCAGCCTATGCCGTCGACGTCCGAGAGCGCCTCGAGCAGGTCCGCCAGACGGCGCTTGCCGTAAAGGTCGAGTCCGTAGTAGGTCGAGTCCTGAGCGATGAGGAGCAACTCCCGGGTGCCGGCCGAAGCCAAGCGCCGGGCCTCGGCGACCAGGCCGGGGATCGGCCTTGAGACATGCCGGCCGCGCATGAGCGGGATGGCGCAGAACGAGCAGGGCCGATCGCAGCCCTCCGAGATCTTGAGGTAGGCGAAATGGCGCGGGGTGGTCAGGAGACGCTCGCCCACGAGCGCGTGCCGGGGGTCCGCCTGCAAGGACTCCAGCAGACGAGGCAGCTCGCCCGTGCCGAAGTAGCCGTCCACCTCGGGGATGTCCCGCTCGAGGTCCCGCCTATAGCGCTCGGAGAGGCAGCCGGTCACGAAGAGCTTGGAGATCAGCCCCTGCTTCTTGGCCTCGACATAGCGCAGGATCGTATCGATGGACTCGGTCTTGGCGCTGGCGATGAATCCGCAGGTGTTGATGACGACGATGGACGCGCCTCGGGAGCCGCTCTCATGCTCGACGGGGATCCCGCTCGTCTTCAGCCGGCCCATCAGGACCTCGGAATCGTAGAGGTTCTTCGAGCACCCCAAGGTGACGACGAGGACCTTGCGGCGCGCAAAGGCGCGCCGTCCCTGAAGGGCGGGAGTTCTCCTCTCCCGGAAGGGGCCCTGAGCTCCGACCATCGCTACTCCGGCTGGGGCCCGAGGCAGGCGTTCCTGACCGCCTCGGTGTCCTTGCGGATCTGGTCGACGAGCTCGCTCAAGGAGTCAAAGCGCTTCTCATCCCGGATCTTCTCCAGGAACCGCACCTCCAGCTCCTGGCCGTAGAGATCGCCGTCGAAGCCCAGGACGTGGACCTCCAACCAGACCTCCCCGGAAGGCCCCAACGTAGGCCTGACCCCCACGTTGCAGACCGCCGGGTGGCACGAGGCGCCCCAGACGGCCTCCACCCGGTAGACGCCGTAGGGGGGGAGCTTCTGCGGGGGGATGACGACGTTGGCCGTCGGAAAGCCCAGCCGGCGCCCGAGGCCCGCGCCCGGGACGACCTTGCCGCGCAGGACGAGGGACTTCACGACGGGCAAAGGCCCGCCGTCCCTGAAAGGCAGCCGCTCTTCTGGCCCGGAAGGGAAGCGGGCTTAGCCGCGAGGACCTCGCCCAGCCGGACCAAGGACGAGGTCAACAGGCGCCGCAAGGACGGGAGGTCCAGAGTCTTGGCCGCCTCCAAGGTGAGGGCATCCTCGACCCGGAAGCCGGCGATGCGCTCGCGACGCAGCGTGAGGACCGTGGCCCCGCAGCCGAGCTTCTGCCCGACCACCTCGGCCAGAGAGCGCACATAGGTCCCGCTCGAGCAGGTCAGGCGATGCTCGAAATCCGGGCTCGCCAGGGCGAGGGCGGACCAGGAGTAGACCGTGCAGGTGCGGGGCTTGACGGGCACCGCGATGCCGGCTCGGGCGTATTTGTAGAGGGCCTTGCCCTTGTGTTTGACGGCGGAATAGGCGGGTGCCGAGGTCTCCAGGACGCCGTGCAGGCCGTCCAGGCAGGATTGGATGCGCGCGAGGTCCACGGGCGGCACGGGCCGGGTCTCCAGGACCTTTCCCGTCACGTCCCCGGTGTCGGTCACCAGCCCGAGGCGGATCTTGCCGGCGTAGACCTTGTCGAGACCCTGCATCCGCGCCTGCAGGCGGGTGCAGGGGCCCACCAGGAGGATGAGCAGTCCCGTGGCCAAGGGGTCGAGTGTGCCGCAGTGGCCCACCTTGGTGCCGGCCGGCAGCATCCGGCGGAAGGCCGCCACCGCGTCGTGCGAGGTCCAGCCCTCGGGCTTATCGAAGAGCAGCATCCCGGAGGCGTGGCTCCGGGCGCCTGCGGTATCGGAAGTTCCGCAGGTGCCGGCCGGACGGATTTCCTTACGGCCGGCGCCGGCGTCCGGGGTCCTCACGAGCCGCGCTCCTTCTCGATGTCCCACAGGAGCTGGTCGATGCGGGAGGCCCGGCGCGGGGTGTCGTCGAAGCGGAACGCGATCTTGGGAATCAGCTTGAGCGAGAGGCGCTTGATGAGCAGATGGTGGATGTACGGGGCGCAGCGCAGCAAGGCCTTGTCCGTGCGGCGGAGCTCAAGGGGAGTCCCCAGGACCGAGTAGAAGACCGTCAGGTCCTTGCGGTCCTGGCTGAGCTCGACGTCCGTGACGGTCAGCAGACCGGAGAGGCCCGGGTCCTTGATGTCACGAAGGGCCTTGATAATCTCGCCGCGGAACAACTCCCGGAGGCGCTCGTTGCGGTCGAACATAGGTGCTCCCGATGACGCGATAAGGCGACGCCGGCCGGGCGGCCGGGCCCTACTTGGACTGGCTCAGCCTCCGAGTGCGGGTCTCCTTCACATAGAACTCCAGCTCGTCGCCCTTCTGGAACTCCTTGAAGCCCTCGAAGTCCATGCCGCACTCCTGGCCCTTCTCCACTTCCTTGACCTCGTCCTTAAAGTGCCGCAACGTCGACACCCGGCCTTCGTAGACCGTGGCCCCGTCGCGCTTGATGTGCACCAGATTGCCGCGGACCACCTTGCCGTCGCGAACCATGCAGCCGGCCACCCGGCCGGCCTTGACGTTGAAGAGCTCGCGGATCTCGCCCTTGCCCGAGATCACCTCGACGATCTCGGGCTCCAGCAGCCCTTCGAGCGCGGCTTTGACGTCCTCGATGAGGTCGTAGATGATCTCGTACTTGCGTACCTCCACGCCCTCGCGGGTGGCGACCTCTTCGGCGCGCGCATCCGTCGTGGTGTGGAAGAGCATGACGACCGCGTCCGAGGCCGAAGCCAGCAGAACGTCGGATTCGTTAACGTTGCCCACCTCGCCGTGGATGATGCGCACGCGGCACTCTGAGGTGGAGAGGTTCTCCAGAGAATCCTTGAGCGCCTGCAAAGAACCCTGCACATCGGCTTTGAGCACGATGTTGAGGTCCTTGGCGACCTTGCCGGCCGCGCTTGAAAGCGCGCTCTTGAGACCCACGAGGGTCATATGTTTCTGGTGCGCCAGGGCCTGCTCGCGGGCGATCAGCGAGCGGCGCTCCGCGATCTCGCGGGCCTGGCGCTCATCCTTGACCACGGTGAAGACGTCGCCGGCCTGGGGCGTGTTCATGACACCCAGGATCTCGACCGGGGTCGCCGGTCCGGCGGAGATGATGCGCTTGCCCGTGTCGTCGTGCAGGGCCTTGACCTTGCCGTGGGCGAGGCCCGCCACGAAAGCGTCGCCGGGCTTGAGCGTCCCGGCCTGGACCAAGACGGTGGCGACCACGCCCTTCTTGGGGTCGAGGCGCGCCTCAAGGACCGCGCCGTAAGCGGGCCGGTCCGGATTGGCCTTAAGATCGAGCATCTCGGCTTGCAGAGCGATCATCTCGAGCAACGTGTCGATGTGAAGCTTCTGCTTGGCCGACACGTCGACGAAGATGTTCTTGCCGCCCCATTCCTCGGCCTGGATGCCGCGGTTGGCGAGGTCCTGCCGGATCTTCTGCGGGTTGGCCCCGGGCAGGTCGATCTTGTTGACCGCGACCACGATGGGCACGTCCGCGGCCTTGGCGTGGTCGATGGCCTCGATGGTCTGGGGCATGACGCCGTCGGTGGCTGAGACCACCAGGACCACGATATCGGTCACCTTGGCTCCGCGGGCGCGCATGGCCGTGAAGGCCTCATGGCCCGGGGTATCGAGGAAGACGATGTCGCCCTTCGTGGTGTGCACCCGGTAAGCGCCGATGTGCTGGGTGATGCCGCCCGACTCGCCCTCCGCCACGCGGGTGGAGCGGATGGCGTCCAAGAGCTTGGTCTTGCCGTGGTCCACATGTCCCATGACCGTGACCACGGGAGGCCGGGGCTTGAGGGACTCCGGCTTCTCCGCCTCGACAGAGGCCGCGATCTCCTCTTCTTTGTAGAGCTTCTGGAAATCGAGCTCGAAGCCGAACTCCTGGGCGATGATGGAGGCGGACTCCGTCTCCAAGCGCTGGTTGATCGTGGCAAAGACACCCAGGCTCATGAGCTTCTTGATGACATCCGGAGATTTGACGTCCATCTTCTCTGCCAGTTCCCGCACGGTCATCATGGTGGAGACCTGCAGCTTCTTAAGAGCCGATTGCGCCGCAGCCGATTCCGCCGGCCTGGACGCCGGCCCGGGCCTCGCCGGGATGCCGATTCTGACCACAGGCCTGGGCCCGGGCCTCGAGGAAGGGCGGTTGCCGGCGCCGCCGGGACGTGCTCCCGGAGCCGGAGCCCGAGCGCCGGGAGAACGCGGAGCAGGCGCCCCAATCCTCACCGAGGGAGCGGACGGACGCGGGGGGAACCCCGGATTGATGGCCGGCGCGGGGACGCCGGGCTTGACCGGCGGGACGACGGAGGCCGGCTTGGCCGTCGGAGCAGCCGGCGCCGCCGCCGAGGCCTGGACCGCGGGGGCCCCAGGGACCGCCGGCGCCGGCGGCCGGGCCGCAGGAGCCAGCACGGGCTTGACCGCAGGGACCGCGCCGGCGGCCGTCGTAGAAGCGGGAGCCGTCGGGGCGGGAGCAACCGAAGTCGGGGCGGCCGCGGGCTCGACCTTGGGAGGCGGAGCCGGAGGCTTGGGCAAGGAAGCGCCGGGCGCCAGACGGGTCACGGTCGGGCCGGTCGAATGCAGGAGCTTCTTCTTTCTGAAGAGGTCGAACGCGGAGACGAGGTTCTGAGAAGGAGGCGCGATGGAGCCCTCCTCTTGGATGGAGCGGGTCTCGGCCGCCGCCTTGCGCACGCCCGCCAAGCCCTTCTTGGCGGTCTTGGCCGGCTTGCCGTCCGAGGAAGGCTTCTTCGCCGTCTTCTTGGGTGCCGAAGCCTTGGCGGCCTTCTTGGCCCCCGCCTCGGTCTTCTCAGCTTTCTCGGTCTTCTTTTTCTCCATCACCGATTCCAATGGTAGCATTTATGAGGCCGGGGCGTCCCCGGCCGCGGGGCCTCCCTGCGCCTCAGGCGCAGGTGCCGGAGGATTCTCCTCCACGTGCTTCTTGGCGCTGGCGATGATCTTGGCCGCGGTCTTCTCGCCGATGCCTTCCAAGGCGGTGAGCTCCTCCGGCGTGGCGGCGGCCAGGCGCGTCGGTTCCGAAAACCCGGCCGCAGCCAGGATCTCGGCGGTCTTGGCGCCCACCCCTTCGAGCGCTCGCAAGCCGCCGGCCTCGCCGGCGGGCGCCGGCGCGACCGGTTCGGCGGTGCGAACCTCGAGCTCCCAGCCGGTGAGCCGGCAGGCCAACCGCACGTTCTGCCCGTCCTTGCCGATGGCCAGGGCCAGCTGCTCCTCGGAGACCAGGGCCTCCGCGCGCTTGTTCTCCGGGTCCAAGATCCGCACCGAGACGACCTTGGCCGGAGCCAACGAGTTGGCCAGGAACTTCTCGATCTGATCGTCGTGGGGGATGAGGTCGATGCGCTCTCCCGCGAGCTCATTCATGATGCTGCGGATGCGCGAGCCGCGCAGGCCGACGCACGAGCCGACGGGGTCGATCCTGGGGTCGTTCGACTTGACCACGACCTTGGCCCGGAACCCGGGGTCGCGAGCGACGGCGACGATCTCCACGATCTTGTCGCCGATCTCGGGCACTTCCAGTTCGAAGAGCCGCTTGAGGAACAGGGGTGCTGCGCGCGAGATGACGACCTGGGGCCCGCGCTGGGCCTTGTCCACGCGCAGGATGATAGCGCGCACGTTGCCTCCGATGGGGTAGCGCTCCCGGCGGATCTGCTCGCGCACCGGCAGGATGGCCTCGGTCTTGCCGATATCCACGATGACGTTGCGCTCCAGGAAGCGGTGCACGCTGCCGGTCACGATCTCGCCCTCCTTAGGCTTGTACTCGTCGAAGAGGCCGTCGCGCTCCTTCTCGCGGATCTTCTGGGCCAGGACCTGCTTGGCGGTCTGGGCCGCGATGCGGGCGAAATCCGTGACCGGAGCCGGCAACCGCAGCTCCTCGCCGACGGCCGCGTCCTTCTTGTAGCGGCACGCCTCGGGCAGGCCGATCTCGAGCTCCGCGTCGGCCACGGTCTCCACGACCTTCTTGACCACGACGGCCTTGAACTCAGCGGTCTCCGGGTCGATGCTCGCCTCGATGACCGCGGTCTTGCCCACGTGCTTGCGCAGGGAGCTGACCACGGCCTCCTCGATCATCTTGAGGATGTCGTCCTTCTTGATGTTCTTCTCGCGCTCCAACTGCTCCAAAGCCAGAACCAATTCTGATTTCGCCATAGCGTGCTACACTCCCGCCCGGTCATCCAACCGGGCCTCGTCGATGAGCCCCAGGGGGAATCCGAACCGCGCCCCTTCGCACTCGACTACGACCTTGCCGTCCAGAAACCCCTGCAGGATCCCCTTGAAATTGCGCCGGCCGTCCTGCGGGACCTTGAGGCGGACCTGCACCGCCTGGCCCGCGAACCGGACGAAGTCCTTCTCCTTCTTGAGCACCCGGTCCAGGCCGGGAGAGGAGACCTCCAGGACGTACGCGCCCGAGATCAGATCGGTCTCGTCAAGGAGGGCGCTGATGCGGCTGGACAGATGCTCGCAGTCATCGAGGGTGATGCCTCCCTTCTTGTCCAGGTAGAAGCGCAGGACCTGACGGCCGTGCTCATGGAGCCATTCGATATCCACGAGCTCGGCGGCCTCCTGCGTCATAAGGGGCTCCACCACGTTCTCGATCCGCGCCGTGTCCAAGTGGCCTCCGGTCAATAAAAAAAGTGGCCTGACTGCAGCCACTTTCGTGTTCAAGGCTATAAAAATATTATATCAAGCCATTCCGGAGCCTGTCAACCGATAGCCGCACATGACAGCAACGCACTCCCTAATAGGACTGCCAGTGCCTGAGCGCTGCCGTGCGTTAAGGAGAACGCCATGGACGCACACGGTACCCTGCCCCGATTTCCATACGGCCAGGTGCCGCGCTCAGGGCGCGGCCTCAACGGACTGCGCCCGCCGGGCGGCGTGCTCCTCGCGCAGGCGCAGGACGTCGCTGTAAGTGGCAAAGATGATGAGCATGGCGAGCAGCACGAATCCCACGCTGTTGGCCCGGGTCATGAGCTCCTGGGTGAGCTTGCGGCGGGAGAGCCCTTCCCACAGATAGAGGAAGGCGTGGCCCCCATCCAGAAGAGGCACCGGCAGGAGGTTGAAGAACCCGATGGCCACGGAGATGAAGCCGATGAGGAAGACCAGGTCCTCCCAGCCGGAATGCGCGGCGCGGCTGACCATCTGGGCGATGCCCACGGGACCCGCCAGGTCCGGACGCTGGCGATGGTAGATCTTGGAGGCGATGGTCTTGGCGGTGACGGCCGTGAAATTGTAGCACTGGGCCGCGCCTTCCCAGACGGCGGCCAGCGGGCCGACCGGCTTGAAGACGGACTCGGGCATGATGCCGATGACGCCGAAGCCCGTGGCGTCGTCCACCTTGGTGGTCAGCTGGGCCTTGAAGTCCTGCCCATCGCGGCGATAGCGGATCGTCACCTCTTGCTTGGGCAGGCCGTGGATCCCATCCGAGAGCTGCTTCCAAGCGATGATGGGCTGGTCGTTGAAAGCCAGGATCTCATCGCCGATCCTGATGCCGGCCCGGTCCGCAGGGTAGCCCGTCACCATGTTGCCGATGACGGGCTTGTCGCCGTACTCGGGCAGGCCTTTGAAGTAGACGACGCCGGTGAAAAGGCAGAAGGCCAGAACGTAGTTCATGACCGGTCCAGCGTACACGATGGCCAGGCGCCGATACCAGGCCTGTCCGTAATACTCGTCAGGCTTGCCCGTGCAGGTCTCCAGTTCCTCTCCGGCTGGCTTGACGAAGCCGCCCACGGGGAAGGCGCAGAGCGAATAGCGCGTCTCGCCTTGGGTCACGCCGAAGAGCTCGGGCCCCATGCCGAAGGCGAATTTCTCGACGCGGATGCCGAGCCGGCGGCACATGAGGAAGTGCCCCAGCTCGTGCAGGAAGATGACCAGGCCGAAGGTGAGCAACACCGCCGCCGCGGACTGACAAAAACTCAGGACATTATGGTAGTTCATAGCCGGGTGCAAGCCTCCTGGGCCTTGCGCCGGGCCCACTGATCGATCTCCACGACCTCGGAAAAACCGGGCAGCCCGCGGCCGCCGCGGAAAGCCCGCATGGTCCTCTCCACGACCCGCGCCAGCTGCGTGAAACGGATGCGTCCGGCCGTGAAGGCGTCCACGGCGACCTCGTCGGCGGCGTTGAGGACCGCGGGCATCCCGCCGCCGGCCGCCGCGGCCTCGCGGGCGAGCGCCAGGCAGGGGAAGCGCCGAAAATCAGGCCGGGCGAAGGTCAACTCGCCGGTCGCGGCCAGATCGAGCCTCTTGACGATCGCGGCGGTGCGCTCAGGATAGGTGAGGGCGTACTGGATGGGCAGCCGCATGTCCGGGGGCGCCATCTGGGCCAGGACCGAGCCGTCGCAGAACTCCACGGCCGAGTGCACGATGGACTGGGGGTGGATCACGACCTCGATGGCCTTGTGCCCGAGCCCGAAGAGGTGCATGATCTCGATGGCCTCGAAGCCCTTGTTCATCAACGTCGCCGAGTCGATCGTTATCTTGCGGCCCATCTTCCAGGTCGGATGGCGCAGGGCCTCGGCGACCCGGACCCGGTCGAGAGAGCCCCGGCGCCGGTAGAAGGCTCCGCCCGAAGCGGTGAGCAGGACGCGGCGCACGGCGGGCCTCGGAGTGCCGCTCAAGCATTGGAAGACGGCGGACGGCTCAGAATCCACGGGGATGATGCGCGCGCCCCAGCGCTTGGCCTCGCGCATGAACTGGGCGCCGGCCATGACCATGGGCTCCTTGTTGGCCAAAGCCACGGTCTTGCCCGCGCGCAGGGCCGCCAGGAGGGGGGCGAAACCTACGCCGCCGACCAGGCTGGTCAGGACCAGATCCACGTCCGGATGTCCGGCCATCTCGACTAGGCCCTCCACTCCGGAGCCCAAGCGACGTACGCCATGCGGCCGACACTGGAGGGCCTGGGCAGCGGCAGGCTCGAAGAGGGCGACCATGGCGGGCTTATAGCGCGCAGCCTGCCGGCAGAGCAGATCGCCGTTGGAATGCGCGGCCAGCCCGACGACCCGGAAGCGCCCGGGCATGGCGTCGATCACGCGCAGAGCGTTGCGGCCGATCGAGCCGGTGGAGCCGAGGATGGCGATGCGCTTCATCAAAATACCCGCGACATTGTATCAAAAGCGGCGCGAGTCTCGGGCTGAGCTTTGACGCCAAGGCAGAAAAATGGGAAAATACGGGTCCATGAGCCAGGGCCGCAAGGCGGACCACCTCCGGATCTGCTCCGAGATGGACGTGGAATTCCGGCACCAGAGCTCCTGTCTGGAGCACGTCCAACTGGTGCATGCCGCCCTCGCGGAAGTATCGTTCGATGAGATCAGCACCGAGACCCGCTTCATGGGCAAACCCCTGCGGGCCCCGCTGATGATCTGCGCCATCTCCGGCGGCCTCAAAGCAGCCCAAGCCCTCAACCGGGACCTGGCCAAGGTCGCCCAGGAGCTGGGCATCGCCTTCGGCCTCGGCAGCCAACGCCCGATGCTGGAGGACCCCGCTCTCATCGACTCCTACGCCGTCCGCCGCCACGCGCCCGATGTCCCCATCCTGGGCAACATCGGCCTGCAGCAGGCCGCCGCCGCGGACCCCGCAGACATCGAACGGCTCGTCTCCAGCATCGCCGCGGACGGCCTGGCCGTCCACCTCAACCCCGCCCAGGAGTTGAGCCAGACCGAAGGCGACAAGCGTTTTCAAGACGGTTTCAAGACCCTCAAGGCCCTAACCCGCCGCATGCCCGGGAAAATCATGGTCAAGGAGACCGGATGCGGCGTCTCCCGCGAGGTGGCGCGTGGGCTCTGGACCGCCGGCGTGCGGACCTTGGACGTGGCGGGCGCGGGCGGGACCTCCTGGCCGCGGGTGGAGAATCTAAGGAAAGGCGCCGACCCGACGCAGCGGTCGTGGCTCGACGACTGGGGCATCCCCACGGCCGCGGCGCTATGGGAGACCGCCCCGCTGGGATTTACGCTCGTGGGCTCCGGCGGCGTCCGCAACGGCTTGGACGCAGCTAAATGCCTCGTCCTCGGCGCCGATATGGCGGGCTTGGCGCTGCCGGTGCTGCGCGCCTACATGCGCGGCGGCTACGACGGGGCGCTGGCCTGCCTGCAAGACGTGATCGCGGAGCTCAAGGCCGTCATGCTCCTAGTCGGGGCCCGGGACATCCCGGCCCTCAAGAGGCACAGGCCCGTGATCACAGGACAATTGAGAGAATGGATCAACAACCGAAGCCGAAAGCAAAACTAGAGCCGCCTGCCGACAAGAAGATGCAGCGCACGTCGCGCTTCCCCGGCTTTTACAACCTCGACGTTTGGGAGCGCTTGGACAAACTCGGGGACTGGTATCCCCTGACCACCAAGGAGAAGTGGACGCTCAAGAACGAAACCCTGACCGCCGAGCAGGCCGACGTGATGATCGAGAACGTCATCGGCGTCTTCGGCCTGCCGCTGGGAGTCGCCGTCAATTTTCGGATCAATGACAAGGACTACGTCATCCCCATGGCCGTGGAGGAGACCTCCATCGTGGCCGCCTGCAGCAACTTGGCCAAGCTCATCCGCGAGAACGGAAGCTTGACCGCCAACGCCTCTCATGCCGTCATGGAAGGCCAGGTCCAACTGGTCCATCCGCACGACATCGACCAGGCCGTCAAGGACATCGCGGAAGCCAAGGAGCGCCTGCTCCTGCTGGCCAACAAGCAGGACCGGACTTTGGTCAACCTCGGCGGGGGCGCCCGGGACCTCTACACGCGGCGCATCGAGACCGAAAGCGGCCCCATGCTCATCGTGCATCTGGCCGTGGACGTCGTCGACGCCATGGGGGCCAACGCGGTCAACACCATGGTCGAGACCCTCGGGCCAGTGCTGGGCGAGATCGCCAAGGCCGAGGTGGTCTGCCAGATCATCTCAAACCTCTGCGACAAGTCCTTGGTCAAGGCGCGGGTCGAGCTCAACTGCGCCTGCCTCAAGAGCACGACCTTCGACGGTCATACGGTGGCCGACCGCATGGTGAAGGCCTTTCATTTCGCGGACGCCGACCCCTACCGGGCGGCGACCCACAACAAGGGCATCATGAACGGCATCGACGCGGTCCTCATCGCCACCGGCAACGATTGGCGGGCCGTGGAAGCCGGCGCGCACGCCTATGCGGCCAAAACCGGCCGCTACCGGTCGCTCTCCAAGTACCGCATCGAGGGCGACAAACTCATCGGGGAGATCGAACTGCCCATGGCCGTGGGCGTGGTGGGAGGCGTCTCCAAACTTCATCCGGGGGTGGGACTCCTGCTGAGGCTGATGGGCATGCCTTCGCGCCGCGAGCTGGCCGAGGTCGTGGCCACGGTGGGGCTGGTGCAGAACATGGCTGCGCTGCGCGCCCTGGTGACCGAGGGGATTCAGGAGGGGCACATGACCCTCCACGCCCGGAACGTCGCCTATTCCGCCGGAGCCATCGGGGACATGGCCATCGCGGTCGCCAACCAGATGATCCAGGAAGGCCGCATCCGCTTCGATCGGGCTCGGGAGATCCTCAAGAAGATGATCGCCCACAAGCAGGATACTCCTGAGAACGGCCAATAGCCTTTGCGCTGCGAATCCGCGGACGCCGCCTCAAAACTCATCCTCCTGGGGGAGCACGCCGTGGTCTACGGCGAGGCCGCCCTGGCCGTGCCCCTGACGAAGCCCAAGGCCCGAGCCAGGGTCTGCCCGGCGGCCCCGGGCCGGCCCGTGGCGGTGGAACTGAAGGATTATGCCGTGCGCTGGGACGGCACGCCGCCGCCCCCGCCTGAGGCCGAGTCCTTCGCCCGGATCATCCGGGCGGCGGTCAAGCGTTTTCCGACCGTGCCTGCGCAGGGATGGAAGCTCTCGGTCCGCTCGCAGATACCTTCCGGCTGCGGCCTGGGCAGCGGGACCGCGGTGACGGCCGCCGCCTTCCGCGCCATCTTCCGCTATTTCCGCGTCCCGCACACCCCGCAGCTCATCTCCGAACTGGTCTACGAGATCGAGAAGCTGCACCACGGCACGCCCAGCGGCATCGACAACACGGTCATCGCGCTGGGACGACCGATCCTGTTCAGGAAGGGGGATCCGGCTCGATTCCTCGCCGCACCCCGGTCCCGGGGCTTCCTGGTCGTCGGGCATACGGGTAAAAGGCATCGCACCTCAGAGATCGTGGCGGAGGTGGCCCGAGCCCGCGGCCTGGACCCGGTCCGCTACGACGCCATCTTCCGGGACATCGGCCGCCTCGCCGGCCCCGGCGCCGAGGCGTTCCAGTCCGGCCGCTGGAGCGAACTCGGCCGGCTCATGGACCGCAACCAGGAACTGCTCGAGGGCCTCGGCGTGTCCTCACCCGAGCTCGACGCGCTGATCGGCGCGGCCCGATCCGCAGGCGTCCTGGGCGCCAAGCTCAGCGGCGCGGGACGGGGGGGGTGCATGGCGGCCCTCACCGACGACCCATCCATCGCCAAACGCGCCGAGCGCGCCCTCAAAGCGGCGGGGGCGGCCGCGACGTTCCTGACGGAGGTCGGGGACCATGTCAAGGACTGAACGGATCGTGGTGGGAATCTCCGGGGCCTCCGGGGTCATCATCGGCATCCGCACCGCCGAGGAGCTCATGGCTGCGGGCCGCGAGGTCCATGCCATCGTGACGGACGCGGCCTGGCAGGTCATCCGGCACGAGGTGAAGAAGGATTTCCGCTTCCCGAAGGGACTGACCGTTCATGGGGAGGATGACGCGGCCTCGCCCTTGAACAGCAGCTCGTTTTTGGTCGAGGCGATGGTCGTGGCCCCCTGCTCCGTGAAGTCCTTGTCCGCGCTGGCCTCGGGCTACGCCAGCAATCTGCTCATCCGGGCCGCAGACGGCATGCTGCGCACCGGCAGGAAGCTCATCGTGGTCCCCAGGGAGACCCCGCTCTCCTTGGCCGCCATCGAGAACATGGCCGCCCTGCGCCGCGGCGGCGCGATCATCATGCCGCCCTGCGCCGCCTACTACCATGAGCCCAGGAGCGTGGCCGACATGACCGATTTCTTCGTGGGCAAGATCCTAGACCTGCTTGGCGTAGAGCACAAGCTCTTCCGCCGCTGGGGTGAGAAATGAGCCTGGACCTGCGCACCATCGCTGCGGAGCTGAAGCCGGCCAAGAAGGAGGTCCGGCTCTTCCTCGAGGCTTCGGCGCTCATCCGCAAGGCGGAGCCCGAGCCCATCCTGCTCGAGGACGTCGAAGGTTCGCGGGTGCTGGCCAACATCCTCCCCGGCCGGGACACCTTGGCCCGGCGCCTCGGCGTGCCCCCGGAAAAGTTCCTCTCCGAGCTGGGCCGCCTCCTGGGCCAGGGGGCGAAAGCGGCCAGCGCCGGCGAGGTCTACGGAGAGGTCGAGGTGCCCCGCAAGGATTGGGGCAAGCTGCCGTTCCTGACCTACTACAAGGGCGACGGAGGGCCTTACCTCACGGCCGGGGTCTGGATCGTCAAGGACCCGGAGCTGGGCGTCAACGCCTCCTACCACCGGCTCATGATGAGCTCACCCGAGCACGGCACGGTGCGCGTGGTGGAGAACCGCGGCACTGACACCGCGCTCAAACACCTGGGCGGCAAGGCCGAGGCGGCGATCTGCGTCAGCGCTCCCATGCACGTGCTCTTCGCCGCGGCCCTGTCCCCGGCTCCGGACGTCAGCGAGCTTGACCTGGCCGCCAACCTCGGCCCGGTGCGCCTGGCGCGTTGCAAGACCGTGGACCTGGAGGTGCCAGCGGACTGCGAGATGGTCATCGAGGGTCGCTTCACGGGGGAGCGAGGGCCTGAAGGGCCCTTCGTCGACATCACCGGCACCATGGACTTCGTGCGCCAGCAGCCGGTCTTCGAGATCAGCCGCGTGGCCTGCAAGAAGGACCCGATCCATTACACCATCGTGCCGGGCAAGCTCGACCACAAGACCTTGATGGGCATCCCAAAGGAGCTCGACATCTACCGGGAAGCCAACAAGGTCTGCCGCTGTCTGGACGTGCGCATCACGCCGGGGGGCTGTTCCTGGCTGCATGCGGTGATGAAGATCGCCAAGAAGGACGCCGCGGATGGACGGAAGGCTCTCGAGGCGGCTTTCCGGGCCCACCGCTCGCTCAAGCACTGCGTGGTGGTCGATTCGGACGTGGACATCTCCGACCCGGCCGAGGTGGAGTGGGCCTTGGCCACGCGCTTTCAGGCGGACACGGACGCGCTCATCCTCAAGGACCAGCCGGCGAGCTCCTTGGACCCGTCGGCCCGGCACGTGGAGGGGGGCAAGAGCCGCAGCGCCAAGCTGGGCCTGGATGCCACGGTGAAGTCCGGGGACCTCTCGCTCTTCACGAAGATCGCTGAATGAAGCTGACTGCGAAGCAGCGCGCCATCCTCGCCGGCAAGCTCGGCCAGGGCGCTGCCAAGGCCATGGAGATCCTGTCCGCCTTGGGCCGCATCCAGGACGCTCCGGACATGGTGGAAGTGGGCTCGGTGCAGGTCTCGGGGGTCAGCTACAACAACATCGGCGAGCATGGGCTCGCTTTCCTGGAAGAATGGGCGGGCATGGGCTCCAAGGCCGTGGTGCCCGCGACCATGAATCCGGGCGGCTCTGACCGCAGGATCTGGAAGAGCCTAGGATTCTCGCCGGCATTCGTGCGCAAGCAGGAGCGGGTGATCAAGGCCCTGGAAGAACTCGGCATCAGGCCGACTCTGACTTGCACTCCCTACCATGTGGGCGTGGAGCCGAAATACGGCGAGCATGTGGCCTGGGCTGAGTCCTCGGCCGTGTGTTTCGCCAATTCCGTGCTGGGCGCGCGCACCAACCGCGAGGGGGGACCTTCAGCCATCGCCGCGGCTTTGACCGGGCTCACGCCTCGGCACACCCTGCACACGGACGAGGGGCGTCTGCCCACGCGCGTCATCAAGGTGAAGTGTGGTGTGCCCACGGCCGCCGATGCGGGGGCGCTGGGCTATCTCATCGGCCGCCTGGTATCGTCGGACAAGGCAGGGGGGATCCCCTTCATCACAGGCACCCAGCCGCCGGCCGGGCCTGAGCGGCTGACCTGGCTCAAAGCCCTGGGCGCGGGGATGGCCGCCTCGGGTTCGGTCGGCCTATATCATCTTGAATGCGTGACTCCTGAGGCCGCGGCCCAGGGCTCCAGGCTGGCCAAGGCTGCCAAACAGAAGAGCGTGGTCCGGAGCCTGGATGAGGGTCATAATGCTTTGAACTGCGGCAAGGGCAAGCTCGACGTGGTGGCCGTGGGCTGTCCGCATGCTTCGCCGGAGGATCTGACGCGGATATTGAGACTGTTGAACTGGAGGCAGGCCAAGGTGCCTTTCTGGATCTTCGTGGCCGAGGACGTGCGCAAGCACGCCGAAGAGACCGGGGTCGCCGAGGCGTTGGGCCGCTGCGGCGTGACCTTGGTGGCGGATACCTGCATCGTAGTGGCGCCCCTGAAAGAACTCGGCATCCATACCTTGGCCACGGATTCCGCCAAAGCGGCGTTCTATCTGCCCTCCCACCATGGGGCCAGCGTGTACTTCGGCTCCTTGGAGCAGAATATCGAGGCAGCGCTCAGGGGCTCGTGGGGAGGGACTCCCCGTGCCTAGCAAGACCCTTAAAGGCCGCCTCATCTTCAGCGGCGCCGGCGCGGGCCAGGTGCTCAAATCCGACGCTCCGCTGGGCCTCTTCGGCCACCTCGACCCCAAGACGGGCATCTACCGCGAAGCCGGCCATCCCCTCGACGGCCAATGCGTCAAAGGCCGAGTCCTGGTCTTCCCGCGCGCCAAGGGCAGCACCGTCGGCTCCTACATCCTCTACGCCCTGCACAGGACCGGGAAAGCCCCGGCCGCCATGATCCTCTCCGAGTGCGACACCATCGTGGCCGTAGGCGCCATCATCAGCTCCATACCCACCGTGGACAGCATAGACCTCTCCGCCCTCAAAGACGGCGCCGCGGTGCGGGTCAAGGACAAGGAGGTCATCCTTGAGTCACGTTAACGTCTTCGTCAAGCTCGGCGGCTCATTCATCACGGACAAGACCGTGGAGGACAGCCTCAACGGTGCTCGCATCGCCGCGGCCGCCCGGGCTCTGCGCAAAGCCATGGACGCCACCGCGCGCAAAGGCCGCCCCATCCGCCTGGTCCTGGGCCACGGGGCCGGCTCATACGGCCACATCCTGGCCAAAAAGTACGAAGCGGTCAAGGGCGTTCACCCCAGCCACGGCTGGCAAGGCCTCTATAAGATCCGCGAGTCTATGACCCGAATGAACCAGCTCTTCGTAGGGCACTGCAACCGGGGAGGGCTCTTCCCCGTCACTGTCTCGCCTTTCGCCGTGGCCCAGGCGAAGGATGGATCCGTGCGGCGTTTGGACATCTCCAGCATCCAGGCGCTGCTGGATCAAGGCCAAGTCCCGGTCCTGCACGGCGACGTCATCCTCGACTCCGAACGCGGCTTCACCATCGCCTCCACCGAAGCCTTGCTTGAAGCCCTCAGCCGCCGCATCCATTTCGAGCGCATCGTGATGGTCTCGGACACCGACGGGGTCCTCGGACATGACCTCAAGACCATCCCTTCGATCAGCCGCACGAACATCCAAGGACTCTTCGGCGTCATCCGCGGCTCTCACGCCCCGGACGTCACCGGCGGCATGCGCAAGAAGGTGGAGAAACTCTTCGCTTTGATCAGCGGCGGCAGCGCCGGATCCGCGCGCATCCTGCGCTGCGCCAAGGACAGCCGGAACCTCTACGAAGCCGTCCTCGGGACCGGGGGCGGAGGGACCGTCCTCAAGCCCTGAGCCGGTCCGGCGGACACGCCGTCACTTGAGCGCCAGGAAGTAGTAGACGACCGGAGCGGCCAGGATGAAGGAATCGAACCGGTCCATGATCCCCCCGTGTCCGGGCAATAGGTTCCCGGAGTCCTTGGCGCCCACCGCGCGCTTGACCAAGGACTCGGCCAGGTCCGAAAGCTGGCCGCAGACGCCGATGAGCACGCCCATGGCCAGCGCCCCGCGCTGGCCCAGCCCCGCAGGACCCAGAAGACGCTGCAGCAGGCACACCCCGCCCACCGCGAATAGGAAGCCAGCCACAGCCCCTTCCCAGGTCTTCTTGGGGCTCAAGCCCTCGGCCAGCTTATGTCGGCCGAACGCGTGGCCCCCGGCGTAGGCCGCGGTGTCCATGAGCCAGACCGCGGCGAAGAAGATATAGGTCAGCTTCTCCCCGTCCGGCCGCAGGTCGCGGATAAGGGCCAGATGCGCCGGCATCCAGCCCAGGAACAAAGCCCCAAAGAGGGTGAAGCAGAGCCGCTCCAAGGAATGCACCTTGCTGAACATCTCACGCAGGAGGAAGGCGGCCGTCACCACGGTCAGGACCGCCTGGCTCGGACCGCCCAAAGCCACGCTGAGGCCCAGGAGAGCTCCGCCCCAGAGCAACATCCAGCGCTGGACCGGCCGGCCGCCCGCGGCCAGGATGAACCCGTACTCATAGACGCACAGGATGCAGACGGCTGCGGTAAAGCCAGCCCAGGCGAGCCCGCCCGCGTGGACGAGATAGAGCAGCAACGGGATGCCGACCGCGGCCGTCAGGACCCGCGGCAGTAGCACTCAAAGCCTCCCGAACCGCCGCTCCCGACTCTGGTAATCCGCCAAGGCCGCATGGAGGTGCTCGCGGCTGAAGTCGGGCCAGAAGACCGGGGTCACATAGAGCTCGGAGTAGGCGATCTGCCAAAGCATGAAATTAGATACCCGCATCTCGCCCGAGGTCCGGATGACGAGATCCGGGTCAGGGAGGCCGGCGGTGTAAAGCGCGCCGGAGAGCTCGTCGGCGCTCACCGACTTGCGGCCCTCGGCGATGAGGCGGTTGACCGCGTCCACGATCTCCTGGCGCGCCCCATAGTTCAAGGCCAGGTTCAAATGCAGCCCCGTGTTGTCCTGGAGCCGGGCGATGGCGCGCTCGAGCTCGGAGCGCACGCTCTGGGGCAGGCCCTCGATGTGCCCGATGGCGCTCAGGCGCACGTGGTTCTTATCCAGCATCTCCACTTCTCGGCGCAGGGCGAAGGCCAGCAGCCCCATGAGGTCCGTGACCTCTTCCTGGGGCCGCGCCCAATTCTCGGTGGAGAAGGCGTAGAGCGTCAGGATCGAAATCTTGAGCTCGGAGCAGGCTTTGACCATCTCGCGCACGGTATCCACCCCAGCCTTGTGGCCGGCCAAGCGGGGCAGGCCCTTGGCCTTGGCCCAACGGCCGTTGCCGTCCATGATGATGGCCAGGTGCCGGGGCAGGCGGGAGCGGTCGAGAGACGAGGATGATGAGATCTTCAAGGATTTCCTATTTTAACGGCTCCGCCCAGACACTGCGTGTCTGGGCGGTGGCGGGCGCTCCTGCAGAGCGCCCGCTCGGGGGATGACATCAAACCGTCGTGATCTCCTTCTCTTTGGCGGAAATGACCTCGTCGACCTGCTTGGAGAAGGCGTCGATGCTCTTCTGGACCTTGGCCTCCATCACCTTGAGGTCGTCCTCGCTCATTTCCTTGGCTTTCTCCGCCTTCTTGAGCTTCTCCAGAGCCTCGTGCCGGTCCGTGCGCAGGCCGACCTTGGCTTCCTCGCCCATGCGCTTGACCACCTTGACCATCTCCTTGCGCCGCTCCTCGTTCATCTGGGGCAGGCATATCCGGATGAGCTTGCCGTCGTTCTGGGGCGCGCTGCCCAGGTCCGCCTGGGAAAGCGCCTTCTCCAGGGCCTTGAGGACCGACGGGTCCCAGGGCCGGATCTCCATGGTCCGCGCCTCAGGCACCGAGACCGCAGCCACCTGCTTCAAAGGCACCATCTGGCCGTAGTAATCGACCTTGACGCCCTCCAGGAGCATCGGGTTGGCCCGACCGGTGCGCAAGGCCGAGAAGTCCCGGCCCAGCCGGGACATGCGCTCTTTCATGGCCTCTTCCATCTTGCCTACGACTCCGTTGATCGCTTCCGTGATCGGCATAGTCTTACTCCGTTATCCAGGTTCCGACTTTCTTGCCGGCCGCCGCCTTGGCGATGTTCCCCGGGACGGCCAGGTCGAAGACCGCGATCGGCATGCGGTTCTCCATGCACAGCGTCAGCGCCGTCGCGTCCATGACGCGCAGGCGGCGCCGGATGGCTTCCATGAAGGTGACGCGCTTGAGCTTCTTCGCCTTGGGGTTGGTCCGGGGGTCGTCGCTATAGACCCCGTCGACCTGCGTCGCCTTGAGGAGCACGTCGGCCTCGATCTCGACTGCGCGCAGGGCCGCCGCCGTGTCCGTGGTGAAGTACGGGTTGCCCGTGCCGCCCGCGAAGATGACCACGCGCCCCTTCTCCAGATGCCGGATCGCGCGCCGACGGATGTAGGCCTCGGCGAGCTTAGCGATCTCGATGGCGGTCTGCACCCGGGTCGGCACGCCCAGATCCTCCAGGGCGTCCTGCAGGGCCAGGGCGTTGATGACGGTGGCGAGCATCCCCATGTAATCGGCCGTGACGCGGCCGATGGCGTGGCCCCGGTCCAGGGCCCCGCGCCAGATGTTGCCGCCTCCCACCACCACGCCGATCTGGATGCCCTGCGACCAGGAGCGCTTGACCTGGGCCGCGATGCGCAACAGGGGCTCGGATTCGATGCCGCGGGACGCCCGGCCCCCTAAGGATTCCCCCGAGAGCTTGAGTAGAACGCGCCGGGTCTTGGGCATTATTCGCCGAGCGTGTAACGGGCGAAGCGGACGACCTTGACCTCGCCGCCGGCCTTGGCCGAAGCTTCCTTGATGATGCCGGAGACCGGAGTCTTGTTGTCGCGCACGCTCAACTGCTCCAGCAGGCAGGAGGCCTGGTAGAAGAGCTTGTTGACCTTGCCTTCCACGATCTTGGGGATCGCGGCCTCGGGCTTGCCCTCCTTGCGCAGGGCCTCGGTGTAGATCTCCTTCTCCTTAGCGATCTCCGCGGCCGGGATATCCTCGCGCTTGAGGTAGCGGGGGGAGAAGCCCACGATCTGCAGGAGCAGCTCCTTGGCGAGTTCCGCCACGGCCGGGTGCGCCGCCGCAGCCTGGCTCGCCGTGGCAAGCTCGATCAATGCGCCCTTCTTGGCGCCCAGATGGATGTAGCCGGCGATGAGCCCGTCAGCCGCCAGCTCGAACCTCGCCAACCGGCGCAAGCCCATGTTCTCGCCGGTCTTCTGCTGGACGGGATGGATGAGAGGCTTGGCATCATCAGGCCCTTTAAGCTCGCCCGCGGCGGACTTGTCGGCCAGCGTCTGGGCCAAGGCCTTGAATTCGTCCGTGCGCGCCGTGAAATCCGTCTCACAGTTGAGTTCCACGATGGCGCCGGCCTTGCCCGCGACGGCATAGGCGACCGCGCCTTCCTTGGTCGCACGCACGGCGCGCTTGGCCATGTCGGCCAAGCCCTTCTTGCGCAGGGCGGTCAAGGCCTCGTCAAGACGCCACCCGACCGCCTCCAGAGACTTCTTGCAGTCCGTCATGCCCGCGCCCGTCTTCTCGCGCAGGTCCCGGATCAGCCGGCCCATCTCTTCGGGGGTCATGGTGATCATTCCAGTTCCTCCACGATCTCGGCCATCACCCGACCCTTGGTGCGGCCTTTGGGCTTGGGCTTCGCCTTAGCCGCAGCGGGGCGCATCTCGTTCTCCCAAGCGGCCAAGCCTTCCTCGACGGGCTCCTCGGCCGGAGCCGCCACAGCGACCCCGCCCTCCGGGGCCGCGCCCTCGACCGCAGCCGCGCCCTCGGCGGCGAGCATCTGGGCTTCGGCCTCGCCCATGGTCGCGGCGGTCTGGGCGGCGGCATAGGCGGCCGCGCCCTCAGCCACGGCGTCGGCGATGAGGCCGCAGAAGAGCTTGATGGAGCGGGCCGCGTCGTCGTTGCCGGGGATGGGATGGTCGATGAGGTCCGGATCGCAGTCCGTGTCGCAGACCGCCACGATGGGGATGCTGAGGCGCCGCGCCTCCGCGACCGCGAGGTCCTCCTCAACGGGGTCCACCACGAACATGACGTCGGGCTTGCGGGAGAGGGCGCGGATACCGGTCAGGACCTTCTGCATGCGCGCCATCTCCTTGCCGGCGCGGGCCGCGTCCTTCTTGGGCATGACGGCCAGGATGCCGTCGGACTGCCATTTCTCGAGCTCCTCGAGCCGCTTGATGGACTTGCGGATGGTCGCGAAGTTGGTGAGCGTGCCGCCCAGCCACTTGTCGGAGACATAGGCCGCGCCGCAGCGCTGAGCCTCGGTCCGCAGGATCTCTTGAGCCTGCTTCTTGGTGCCGACGAAGAGGAAGGACTTGCCCGCCGCCGCCTGGTCGCGCACCCACGCGTAGACTCTCTTAAGCTCCTTGACCGTCTTCTGCAGGTCGATGATGTGGATGCTGTTGCGCTCGCCAAAGATGAAGCGACCCATCTTGGGGTTCCAGCGCCGGGTCTGATGGCCGAAGTGGACTCCGGCTTCCAACATGGCTTTCATGGATACGTTGATCATCCGCTGTGCTTATCCTCCTGACTCCTTCTGGGTTGACGTCAAAACGGGACTGACGGGTCCCTTTAAGGCCATTGATGATACCAAATTCCGGCGGGTCAGCCAAGACCTTAATAGGGAAATAACCGTAACCGATAAGGGGCCGGTCAGGGCCCCGGGGCAGGAGCGACCGGGGCGACGGGGGAAGAATCGGCCGGCGCCTCGACGGGAACATCCGCCAGTGCGCGGTCCTCCAGAGTCCACCGAGGCCGCTCCCGGACCAAGGCCCGGCCGTCCTGGACGAACCATGCCGCACGGCCGCGCAGCGCGAAGCCGGAGAGCGCCCCGGCTCCGAAGCCCGGGATGGCATGGACGTCCTTGACGCTCAGCGCCGAGTCCACGCGATAGCGCAGGAGCAGACGAGCTCCTCCATCCGCCGCCCAAAGCGAGCCCCCATCGGCGGCCATGCCCACGGGGGTCGGCGGGCCGAAGAAGGTGTTGACGACCGAAAGGTTCTCATCGAGCGCATACTGGCGGATGCGTCCCGGCTTGGAGAAGGCCGCGAACAGACTCGTACCGTCGCAAGCCAGCGCCGAGATGTTCTGGGCCGCCACGGGCCAGGACTTCTCCAGGGGCAGGCCCTCGTCGATCCGGCGCTTCTGGATCTCATTGGCGCCCGCGTCGGCCACGTAGAGCGACTCTCCGACCGCGGCCAGCCCGGAGATGCGCGAGCCGGGCAGCGGGAAGCTGCGCTCCTCCCGCAGACGCCCCGATTCCAGCCTGAATCTATGCAGGGCCTGGGCTCCCGGGTCCGCGACCCACAGCACGTCGCCTTGCCACGCCAAGGCCCCGGGCCGGGCGAAAGGAAGGGGATAGTCCTGTCCGCCCGCGGCTAGGGACCTCCAGAGCCACGCCCCCGACAGGAGGGCCGCTGCCGCCGCCCCGGACCAGATCCAGACCCGGGACCGACGCCACGGTCGAGGTGACTGCGCGCGGACCGGAGCCGGGGCAGTCCCCAGCGGCAGCGGGGACGGCGCGAGCGTCGCGGCCGGCGCGGATGCCGGCGGCGGCGAAGCCGGAGGGGGGACCAACGGCGCAGTCGCGACGGCGGTCTCGACCAGCGAGAGTTCCTCATGGACCTCCCGCAGGATGCGGGAACGCTCAGCCGACTGCTCCGAGCGCATGCCCTCCAGGTTCTGCAGGGCATGGGTGAGAGCTCTGAGCCTGGCCTGTTCGGACGCGGCCCGGGCCTTGGCCTCGGCCCGCAGCTTCTCGCGCTCAGCCTCCAGGCGCAGATGCGACTGGCTCCGGAATTCAACGGCCTCGTCCATGGTCTCGTTGGCTTCGCGTTGAAGAGCCTCGGCATTCTCAAGCCGGCGCCGGGACTCGGCCTGGGCGGCGAGCTCGGCCCCGAGCTCCGCCTGGGCCTTGGCCGCCGCCGCCGACTTCTCGGCCAGTTCGGCCTGGAGCCTCTCCGCGGCAGCGGTCAGGCTCTGGACCGATCCCTCCAACTGGGACCGCGTCCGCTCGCTCTCGCTGCGGCGGCGCTCCGCCTCCTCGAGCTGCTGGAGCAGGCTCGCGATGCGATCCTGCTTCTGGATGGCATCCTGCTTCTGTCCCGCGAGCTCCGCAGCCAGGCGGTCGCGCTCCCCGAGCAGCGCGGCCTTCTCCTCTTCCGCCTGGCGCGACTGCTCCCGCAGGCGATCCTTCTCGCCGCGCAGGGCCTTGGCCACATCCTCGGCCGCCGACCGCACCTGACGAGCGTCGAGGAGCGCCTTCTCGACCGCCGCCTCGCGGCGGCGCACCTCGGCCAAAAGCCCGTCGGCCTCGGCCCGGCGCGCCGCGGATTCACGCTGGGCCTGCTCCGTCTGCTCCTGCAGGCTCAGCTGGGCCGCCTGCAACGCGCGCCTTTCCTCGAGGGTCCGCTGCGTCACCTGGTCCTCGAGCTCCCCGGCCTCGCGACGCGCCTGGTCCGCCTGCGCGCGCAATCCGTCGTTCTCCCGGAGTGCGCCTGCCAGACGGGTCTCCAGGCTCTCCTGGACCTGCCGGGCCTCGTCGAACCGACGCTGCAGGTCCTGGCGGTCCGCCTCCCACTGCTCGGCGCTCGAATGATGGAGTCGCTCAAGACTTTCGGGGCGAGCCTCGGCCTCGGCCGCGGCCTCCTGGAGCTGACGCTGGTAGCCCGCCTCCAGCGCGTCCACTCCGGCGTTCCGCCGGCGCTCTTCATCGAGCGCGGCCTCGAGCTCGACGACCTTGGCCGCGAAGCGCTGCAGCCGCTCCTGGTAGTCCTTCTCCGCGACGTCGTAGCGCGCCAGCAGGATCTCGAAGGCGCGTTCCTTGGCGTCGAGCTGGTTCCGCAGATCGTCGCGGCCGCCCTGCAAGGAGACGGCCAAGTCCTGGGCCTGCTGGGCGCGCTGCTGCTCGGCCCCCAACTGCTGGAGGACCTCCTGGAGCCGGGATTGCGCCTGCTGGGCGGCCTGTGCCCCTTGACGCGCCTCCTGGAGTTCGCGCTCGAGGTTTTCCGCCAGGAGATGGAGCTTGATGACCAGGTCCTTGAGGCGACCGCGGCGGCGCAGCTCCGCTTCCAACTCCCGCGACTTGGCCTCGAGCCTGGAGGCCAGCTCCTCGACACGGCCTCGGAGAGCCGCGGCGTCGGCCAAGGCCGCCTGCAGTTCTTCCTGCACCTTGGGGGGAGGGATGATCCCGTCGACCAGGTCCATCAACACGGGGCCAGACGCCGCCTTGTCCTTGCCGGAGCGCATCTCTTCGAGGACCTGCTCCACTTCGCGGCGGTACTCCTCCCGCCAGAGATGGTAAGGTTCCATGACGGACTTAGTATACGGCTGGCCTGTTACATCTTCAAGTCTTTTCCGGGCCCAGGCCCGGGTCGGAGGCCTGGAGACCCACGTCCTCCTGGGACCTCGGACCCTGCCGGCTCCTGGCTGAGCGCACCAAGATATCCATGGAACCATGCTACGGCCCACCCCTCGCCTCATCTGGTCGTCGGCCTGCGTCGCCTGCCTCGGCGCCGTGGCGGCGGCCCTGTTCTGGCCGACCCAGGACATCCCCCGGCTGCGCCCGGTCATCGATCCGCAGACGTCTGGCTTCGCCTCCCCATCCGCCGGCCTCACGGCCGCCGCGACGGCAGCCGTGAGCCGGACCGAGCTGACGGATGCGATCGAGGGGCATTCCGCGGACGAGGCATCGGACGACGACCAGAAACGATCCGATCCCGCCGATGAGGCGGTCCGCGACGCGGTCGCGGATGGGGCCAGGCGCGCGGCCCCGGCCGGAGGGGATTCGACCCAGGCGCCCTGGCACGCCTATTGGGGAGTGACGAAACGGCAGACGGCGGCCGTGCCTGTCCCGCAGACTCTTCCGACCACATACCGCCGCGCCTCCAGAGACGGCGGGGCTCCGGCTGCGACTCCAGGCGTGGGCGGCAAGGCCTTCCAGAGCGAGCGTGCCGCGATCCCAAGAGGACCGGCGGGGCGACTCTTCCGGACCGGGGTGGGAGCCGGAGAGGCGTTCTCGCCTGAGAAGACCTCGCGCCGGATGGCCGACCTGCTGCGACTCATACGCGCTGACCGAGCCTCCCCAGCGGAGGCGACCGGGACGCCACGCGCCTCCAGCCGCCAGCCGGAGCAGAAGATGCACCCTGCGCTGGGCCGTGCCGCGCCGGCCACGCCGAAAGGCCGCGCCGCACGGATTGAGGCCGTTCCCCGGACCAAGGCGGCGCACAAGGCCAAGGCCGAGCCCAAGGCCAAAGTCCTCAAGCCGCCGCGGCTGCGCCCTGTCTTGTTGTCCAAGGTCCTGGGCCTCAACGCCATCCGGCCCCCGAAAGCGGGCATCAAGGTCCCGGACTTCAGCCGCTTGGCCCGCGCCGTCCCCAAGACGGGTCCCGACGGCAGACCGATGGACTGGGCTGCCACGGACGTCAAGACGGTCGAATCGCTGCGGCCTCCGGCCGAGGCCGCCGCGGACTGCCGCAGGCCGGGTCGGCATTGGCATCCCGGGCCCGAGCCTATTTACCATGATGGCCAAGCCTGGGGCCTCCCGCATGGCGAAGGCTGGCTTTGGTTCAAGAGGTCCGGCAAGAACTGGTGGGCCTGGACCTCGCCTCAAGAACCCACCTGGCTCTGGCACGCAGAGCACTGGTGGTGGCGCAGCGACGGAGTCTGGTTCATGCTGAACCAAGGCGAGGTCTGGGGCTACCGCCTCTTCGGCGAGCGGCGCGCGGAGGGGCTCATCCATCCCGGGACCGGGACACAGATGGAATACAGCGCGGACGGCAAGCGCGTGGCCATGATCACGCCGGGGGACGGGGCCTGGCTCTTCGACGCCCGCAGTGGAGCGGTCCTGGAACGCTGGACCGAGGCCCAGATGCCGGCCCGGCCCAAGCCTCATGCGCCGCGCGCACTCTCCCTGCCTTGAGCTGTTTTTTAGTATCCTAAAACACATGCACACCTTGCTCGTTGCCCTGGCGCTGGCCTGCGCCGCGCCCGGTCAGACTCAGGAGGCCTACGGATCCAAGGGCATCTATCCGGTCTACGAGACCGCCGGACAGTGGATCATCTTCGACAGGGACCCCAAGCCGCTCAAAGCCGGCGAGACGCCGCCCCTGGGCCCGGGGGCCAGATTCCTCGTCGTGGGCAGCCACGGCTCGGAGCTCTTCACCGTGGTCCGGACTTCGGCCACTTACGGCGGCGCTTGCCGGAAGAACAAGCCTCTCAAGCTGCGCGCGGCTCTGCTCAGAGGGCCGCGCGGCGCCCTGGGCTCGCCCATCATCGGCATCCGGGTCAAAGAGGACTTCAAGCTCCAGGGGTCCCAGGCCAAATATCTCACCCTTCCCGATGAGGTCAACGAAGGGACCTACTCCAGGCTGGGCGACGCGATCAAGTCCGCGGCGATCTCAGACATCAAGAACGGGACCTTCCGCTTCACCCTCGACGACAACCCGAGCCCGGGGCTCCAGCAAGACCCCAAGCCTGAGCAGATCCAGATGAAGATAGACTTCGGCGCGCGGCTGCTGGTGCGGGGCCTGGCGGACGCCTTCGTCTTCATCGAGGCCTCCCAGGTCGGCGCGACGTTCCGCCGCTGCCTGCGCCTGGCCGACGGAGAGAAACTCGTGGCGCAGTGCGTGGAGATGCCCGACAAGCTCATGGCGGAAACGGCGCTGCTGCGCTTCGTGGCCTACGACCCGAGCGGCCAGGGCAACCCGTTCCTCCTCGCTTACACGCCCAGCCCGCCGCTGTGGGGCGACGAGCGCTGGGGATTCTCCCTGCGCAGCGCCGGCCCGAAGCTGATCCTCTCCGACGCCATGGACCCTCGCTGCCGCGAGGGCTTCTGAGCCTCAGAAGATCTTGAAATAGACCACCGCGGCCGCGCAGGCCGCCAGCACCAGGAACGGGAATCCCATCCAGAGGTCGGTGTCGCGGCTCATCAAGATCCGGGCCGACACGACCAGGATGATGATGACTCCGGCGACGACGGCGCGGTTCGCCAAGCCCGCCCAATCATAGCCGGGCCCATGGATGACCCGCATCATCTTGCGCCGGTTGCGCGCGGAGAGTGAGACGGTCTGGGCCCCGGCCCAGGTGCCCCAGTCGCCGCGCCGCCGCCACGCCACGCGGGCGGCCCCGGAGACGCTCTCCCCATCCGGGAGCCTCAGTTCGAAGTAGACCCAGGCGACATGGCCGAGGTCGGCCCGCGTCTCGAAGCCGAAACCCGCCGGGGTCACGTCGTGCGCCAAGGCCCGGCTGTCGAGGAGCCGGTGCGAGTGGTCCCAGAGGGTCAGAGGCAGGTCGATGAGGAAGCGCTCGTGCCGGCGGCGGGGCGGGGG
>Ga0118677_10000247_pt1 | contig 115568 bp, 37 predicted proteins | sample AliMusrvi5mmetaG_FD_86154 | JGI IMG/M metagenome (GOLD analysis project Ga0118677, IMG submission 86154)
GCTTTGCTTTGTCTCAAACTTCTTTAAAGCCCGGGTTACGCTGTCTTCACTCACGCCAAAGGCACGTTCAATACCAACATTACGGCACAAACCCTGATGAATAAAATTGCTGGTTATATACCGGAAGGCATCATTGTCATCCTTTGAATGTGAATATATTGGTAAACCATTGACTAAATATTGAACAAGTCCATCTCGTTCATATACTCCCACGTTCGCGTTTATCAGGGTGGTATCAGGTGGGAAAATTGGTAATAATAGTTGCATAGTGCAAAATTACCGCTTTTCCTGTTTGCGGCATAATCCGTGGAAATACTTATTTTTGTTGGACGAGGTCAGGAGTTCTGAACCTATGAAAAAAGTTTATGCGCTTACCATCATGATGCTGTTGCTCGCCTTTATTTCGGCAACCAATGGTTTTACCCAGGTTGGCCTTACCGCTACAGGGGGCATACCCACGGGGTCATATGCAACACTAAAAGCGGCATTTGATGCCATCAATAACGGCACCCATACCGGGATAATCGCCATCACAATCACAGGAACCACAACTGAAACAGCATCAGCGGCACTGAATGCCAGCGGAGGATCGGCCAGTTATACCGCTGTTTCAATTCAGCCATCGGGGGTCGCGGTCATTTCAGGAGCCATCTCAGGTCACCTGATCGATTTAAACGGCGCCGACAACGTTACGATCGACGGGTTAAATGCGGGTGGCAATTCCCTGACCATCTCAAACACCGGCACCTCTTCGGCCAGCACCATCCGCTTTTTTGCAGATGCCACCAACAACGTGGTTACCAATTGTTCGCTCCAGGGTTCGACCATCATTTTCGGGGTGGTCTATTTCGGCGGAGGAACGGTGACCGGGAACGACAACAACACCATCAGCAATTGCAACATCGGGCCTGCAGGTGCGAACCTGCCGCTGAACGGCATCTATTCGTTCGGAACCAGTACGGCCATTGACAACAGCGGCAATACGATTACAAACAACAACATTTTCGACTATTTCAATGCATCTTTAGCCACCAGCGGGATGAATATCAACAGCAACAATTCAGCCTGGACCATTACCAGCAACCGGTTGTATCAGACCGCCAACAGGACCTATAGTTCCGCAGGCACACACAACGGCATCAACATTACAACCGGATCAGGATATACCATTACCGGAAACATAATCGGCTACGCAAACTCAGGCGGGACGGGAACTACCAACATGATCGGCCTGACTTCAGGTTCGCTGGGCGGAACTTTTCCATCGTCATACACCGTCGGGGGAGCTGCCAATGCAACCAAATATGTTGGTATCAATTGTGCCTTCACAACAGGAGGCGCCATGTCATCCATTCAAAACAATACCATTGCCGGATTTGCATTGTATACTGCAAGCAGCACCTCGTCGACCTTTGGTGTTTTTTGCGGGATCGGGGTTTCATCCGGTAACGTAAATATCGGTACTGCAGCAGGAAATATGATCGGAACGGCGACCAGCAGCATTTATACCGCAACCACCATATCTGCCGGGGCCATTGCAGGCATCTATGTGACAAGTTCAAATACCGTGACGATTCAAAATAACATCCTCCAGAATCTTGATGCGATGGGAGCCACCACCACCACTGCCGGGAGCATCAATGGAATCAACACCGAAGGTGCCGGGGGTACGGTTGTCGTATCAGGAAACACGATCGGCAACACTACCAATCCGAACCTCAGGATGGGGAATCTCACCACGGGGACAAACCTTTCCAATGTGGGCACCACCTTTGGCACCGCCTCGGGTACCTCCCTTTTCCAGGGAATCCGCAATGCCCAGACAGGAACAGTCACTATCGGAACGGTGAATTCGCCAAACATCATCAGGAACGTGAATCTTAATTCAACCGGTTCCCTTGCCCTTTACAGGGGAATATATGCAGCCGCGGGAACGACAAGCGTCTCTTATAATACGATCAGCAGTATGACATCACCTTCGGGCGGCACATCTTATTCCGGCGGCGGCCTGGCGGGAATCGGGATCCTGGCGGCAGGATGCACCAACCTGGTAATATCCTACAACACCATCAGCGGGCTAAGCCTGACCAATGCAGGTACCAGTGGATATACCCTCGCCGGGATCGTCTACAATACGCCAGTTACCTCCGTTACCGTTTCAAAAAACAGAATATGGGGGCTTAGCAACGCAAGTGCATCCGTTTCAGTTACTGCTCCCGGTACAGCTACAGGGATTTTCATAAGGGATGGAGGGAGTGCAAATACAACCATCGACAACAACATGATCTCCCTGGGGAACGGACAATCATCCAATACTGCTTTTATCGGCATCTGGTCGCAATACCTTACCTCGGCGGCCACCACCCTGAAAATTTATTACAACTCAGTGAACATCGAGGGAACCGTAACTGCGGGCGCCCAGCCTTCCATGTGCCTCCAGAGAGGGGATTTCTCAACCACCGCATCAACCTTGTTTACCATCGATGCCCGGGACAATATTTTCATCAATACCCGGACCGGGGGAACAGGCAAACATTATACCCTGGCGAATAATTACGGGGCGGCAATCAGCAGCTCCACCGGATGGGGGGCCAATGCCTCCAATTACAATGTGCTCAACGGCAATGCGGCTACCATCGGCTACTGGTCGGGAGACCAGCCATTTGCAGCATGGCAGACCGCCTCAGCATGCGACGGCAATAGCCTTACCGCCATAACAGTCAATTTTCTCAGTGCACCAACCGCTGATTTGCATCTGAACATGGGATCGTCACCGACAAAACTGGAGTCGGGCGGTGTGGTTATTCCTGCCGTTACCAGTGATATTGACGGAGATTCCAGGCCGGGTCCCGTTCCATCCTACCGCGGAGGGGGGACAGCCCCCGATTTTGGAGCCGATGAATTTGACGGGGTTCCTTTCAATATCCCTGCGCTCTTCCTGTCGGGAATCAAAACTGATGTCAGCTGCAACGGGATGGCCAACGGGTCGATCAGCACCATGGTAACCGGAGGCACGTCACCTTATACCTATTTGTGGAGCAACGGGGCAACAACTTCCAATCTCGGCGGATTGGCAGCAGGTTCCTATACTGTGACCGTTTCGGATGTGACCCTTGCTACTGTCGTTGGAAGCTGGACGGTTTCTGAACCGGCAGCCCTCTCCCTGAGCGGCTCGGCAATCAACGTCTCCTGTGCCTTCAATTGCGACGGAGCCATTAATATATCCGCCGTTGGCGGAACAGCCCCCTATACATATGCATGGAGCGATTTTGAAACCACGCAGAACATCAGTGCTCTTTGTCCGGGTGGCTATACTGTTACCGTTACCGATGCACACCAGTGTGTCATTACCGGAAACTGGACCGTTGGCGAGCCCGGCGAAGTATCATGGCAGGGATCTGTTACAAATGAAACCTGTTCCGGAGGAAATACCGGAGCCATAACCACCCTCTTCACAATTGGCGGAACACCGCCTTATACTTATTACTGGAACAACGGAGCCACCACCCCGGATATCAGCGGATTGACAGCAGGCACTTATCACATCACGGTGACCGATGCCCATGGCTGCGATGCCAGGAGTCAAAGGACTGTCAGCCAGCCTGACGCCATCGGCCTTGCCGCAACAGTTGGTGCAGCAACCTGCCCTACAGCCGGCAACGGAACCATCGACCTCACCGTAACCGGAGGAACTCCTGTCTACACTTACGCATGGAGCAACAGTGCCACCACCGAAGATCTTGGCAGCCTGGCACCCGCGACCTACACGATAACGGTAACCGATGCAAACGGCTGCCAGGTGACCGGAAACTGGAGTGTCGGCGTTACCGACCCCGTATGCGACAACCTCTCCGTGACCGGAACAATATCCACGACGGTTTGCTACAACGCCCACAACACGATCACAGTTGCCGGCGGAACATCAACATTCATCGTTTCAGCCCCGGGGGGCAATGCCACCTTCATTGCAGGCCAGAACATCCTGTTTGAACCGGGAACGCATGTGGAGTATGGCGCTTACATGAACGGCTACATTTCGCAGAATTTCTGTACAAATCCATCCGCACCTGTCACTGCGGCAGCAACCGGCAAGGATGAACCACAGCTGAACCTTTCCCGTGAATCTTTCACACTCTACCCAAACCCGACCAGCGGAAACTTCACCCTCGTGCAAAAGGGCGAAAAAGCTAATGGATCTGTAAAGGTGGAGGTCTATTCCATGACCGGCGAAAAGGTGATGACCGAACAGATGATCGGCGAAAAGAGCCATGAATTCCACTTCTCCAACATTCCCGTAGGCCTCTACTTCGTAAAAGTGGTTGCAGGTGATTATGTTGAAACCATTAAACTGGTGAAGACGAGGTAGCCTACAGGGTTTGTAATCGTGACAGGTGACGCGTGACAGGTGACGCGTGACAGGTGACGCGGGACGGGTGACAGGTGACGGAGAAATCCGCCCTTGTCACCCGTTACGTTTTTTGTCACGTGTCACGGTTTTGTCACGTGTCACGATTTTGTCACGTGTCACGCATTCCCCCGATCTTTGCAATCCTGAAAATATCAGGCAACCTAACAGTTAAACACTAATTTTATTATATTTGCCCACTTGTCTTCATGCGTAAAGGCAAATTGTGTCAGTTGCTGAGTATCTTAACACAAAACGACACAAGAATTTCATATCATTGCCTTTTTCACTCCTTTCAGTGAAGTATTGAGCGCAGCATATTTCCCCGGAGATTTTATTACTAACCAAATACCAAACAAAACGATGATGAGAAATGTTTTACTTATGGCCCTTGCTCTGGTAATTACCAGCGCAACTTTCGGGCAACTTACCGGGATTAAAAACATCCCCGGCTCCGGCGGGGCGAATGATTACGCAACGATTTCCGCTGCGATTACTGCGTTGAACAGCGCCGGGGTAGGCTCCGGCGGTGTAACTTTTAATGTGGCCGCATCTTATACAGAGACCATTACGGCCCCGTTGTCGGTCACGGCCACAGGCACACTTGCAAATCCGATTGTTTTTCAAAAAAGCGGGAGTGGTGCCAATCCTTTAATTACAGCTTATACCACGGGTACCGGTACCCCGGGCACCGCGATACAGGATGGCATGTGGAACCTCGTCGGTTCCGATTATGTGACCATCGACGGGATCGACCTGTATGATCCCAACACCGTCAACCCCGCTACCATGGAGTACGGATATGCGATGTTCAAGGCAAGCGCTACCGATGGTTGCCAGTACAATACCATTAAAAATTGCGTTGTTACCCTGAGCAGGAACAACAATGCTTCGGGTACCTCCCCAGCTGTGGACGGCTCAAGGGCCATCAACGTGATGAATTCGCTGGTTACCACCCAGACCACAGTCGCAGTTCCTACCAGTGCCGCAGGAACAAACTCCTACAACATGTTTTACAGCAATACCCTGCAAAACTGCAACATAGGCATTGCATTGATCGGTTATGCAGGAGCTACTCCTTTCACGCTGTGTGATTTTGGCAACGATGTCGGAGGAAACTCTTTACTCACCGGGAATTATATTCTCAATTACGGTGGCGCCGCTGCCGCTACCAACCCTGCAGCCGGTGTGAGAACACTTGCCCAGTACACGTTAAATGTTTCTTACAATACTGTTAACAACAACAACGGATCGGGCGTGAACCACGTTTCCACCCTCCGTGGGATTTATTTGAATACGGCGGTAAGCGCAAATGCGACCATTACCGGCAACACCCTTACGATCAACGGAGGCTCGACAACCAGCCAGATATCCGTGATTGAAAATGTTTCCGGTGGAACAGCCGCCGCCAATACCATTACCATCAGCAGGAATACCATTCAGAACTGTACCTGGACAACGGCAACATCCGGTATCTTTTACGGTATTTATAATTCAGCTGCGGCATATACGGTAAATATCGAGGGGAACGTTGTTTCCAACATCACTGTTCCGAATACCGGTTCGTTTTATGGCATCTATGCGGGAAGCCCCACATATTTCAATGTTTACAACAATGAAGTGGGAAATATCACTAAAACCGTTTCGGGCGCGATGTATGCCATATACGGTGGTACCGCCATCCTCAGCATTCATGATAACAACATTCACAATCTGAACATGGCCGCGGGTGCCAATGCCATGTATGGAATCTATGATCTTTCATCTCCCAACAACGAAACCTACTATAACAACACGCTGAACACCTTCACCAATTCAGGAACTGGCGGGGTTTTTGGTATTTACACCAATACAGCCACCGGCACGCGCAGCGTATATTTAAATACCATTAGTGGCTTTTCAGCCATCGGGGGCGGTCCTGTATATGGAATCTACGCAGCCAACAGTTCTCCGACCATTTACCGGAACAACATTTTCAACCTCTCCTCGGGAGCCGCCGGGGGCATTGTGTACGGTATTAACATCGTATCGGGGACCATTGTTAACGTCTACAATAACTTTGTCAGCGACCTGAGAACTCCGGCCGCGAATGCTGCCATTCCTCTGGCGGGTATTTATGTCGGCGGGGGCACAACCGTAAGTGTATATTACAATTCAGTTTACCTTAACGGAGCAAGCACCGGTGCGCTTTTTGGAAGTGCTGCCCTGTATGCCTCCACAACTCCCACCCTGGATATGAGGGACAACATTCTTGTCAATCTTTCGGTTCCCATGGGAACCGGTGTTACAGCTGCTTACCGCAGAAGTTCGGTAATAGCCGGGTTGCCTTCCTATTCTGCCAACTCCAATGCCAATGCTTACTATGCAGGAGCATCGGAAGATGCCACGCATGCAGTGTACTTTGATGGAACAACTCCATACACAATGGCCGCTTTCCAGACATTGGTCGGGCCTGTGAGAGATGCCATGTCCATCCGTCTCCTTCCGTTTTTTGTGAACGTTGCTGCTACACCTTACGACCTGCATATCAGTACGACCATTCCATCAGGCATTGAGAGCGGCGGAGTTCCCGTTGCCCTGGTCAGCGATGATTACGATGGCAAGGCACGCCAGGGTACTGCCGGTTATACCGGTACTGGTACCGCCCCCGATATCGGCGCCGATGAATTCGACGGCATAGCAAATTATACCTGCAGCACTCCGAATCCCGGAAACACCCTTACGACTGCCAATAATCTTTGTTTCGGGCAGAGTATTACCCTCTCGCTGCAAAACAACATTACCGGGACAGGGAATTCCTTTCAATGGCAAAGTTCTGACAACGGCTCCACCTATACCAATATTACCGGTGCCAATGCGTCAATCTATACCTTTGTCCCTTCAGCTCCCCTCTATTTTCATTGTGTGGTTACCTGCCAGAACGGACCCGCCACGGCGACCTCCAACCCGGTTCAGATCACCTTTACAAACAGTGTTACCTCCACCACTCCGGGCAGCCGCTGCGGAACGGGGTCGGTAGATCTTTATGCCACGGGAACCGGTAACCTCAAATGGTATGCAGCCTTAACAGGCGGTACCAATATTGGTGCGGGTTCTCCCTTCCCGACACCTTTTATCAGTGCCACAACCACCTACTATGTTGCAGCCGAAACTCCTGCAGCAGGTGCAATCGTTGGTGCAGGAGCATCCACCAGTACAGGTTATGAAAGCCCCTTCTATCACAGTTACGGAGGCAAGAAAAGCCAGTATTTGATCCTGGGGTCTGAACTGATCAGTGCAGGATTGACTGCCGGTAACTTAAACGCCCTGGCATTCAATGTGGTCACTGCAGGTACGGTTTATAACTCTTTTAATTTAAGTATCGGAAATACAGCATTGACGGCGTTGACCACCACCCTGCAAACCGGGCTGACCACCGTTTATTCAGCGCCGAGCGTGACCCCGGTCGTTGGGTTAAACACCTACACTTTCAGTTCGCCATTTGCCTGGGACGGCAGTTCAAACATCATCGTCGAAACCTGCTGGAGCAATAACAATACAGGCAGTACCTCAGCCACCGTGAAATATGATGTCACGGCTTTTGCCTCGCAGGCCTACTATCGCGCCGACAGCCAGACACCTGTTGTTCTTTGCGGAACCACAACCGGCACGGCAACCATGACCTCCAGGGCCCAGATGTACATTAATTATGTCCCCGGATGTTCCAGTGCCCGCACTGCGGTTGTGGCAACGGTAAATGCTCCTCCGGTTTTAACAATCAGTGCCAGCCAGACAGCATGTGGCAATACAGCTGCACTGCTCGAGGTTACTTCCCCGGCCTCAAATTATGATTTGTATACATGGAGCCCGGTCACCAATCTCTTTACCGATTTTAACTGTCAGCAGCCTTATGTAGCACTTACCTATGCAAAGACGGTATACGCAAAATCGGCTACAGGGGTTGTGACCACCTATACCTGTTCTGCTTCAAACGCTGTTACCAACTGTGCGAATACCGTCCAGTCCACGGTAACCATATTGCCAACTCCTGTCATTGTTTCAGCTCCTGCATCGATTTGTGTTACCGGGAGTTCAATCTTCAGCCCGACACCAGCAACAGGATACGGCAATGCAACCTTCCAGTGGCAAAGTTCTGCCGATGGCATCACCTACAACGACATTTTGGGTGCAACCAGCCTGGGTTATACAACTCCTTCCATATCAACGACAACTTACTACCAGTTGACTGTTAAAAACAGTGCCGGTGCAATTTGCTCCACCCCGCAGTACACCCTTGTGGTCAACAATCCGCAGGTTTACACTGTGACCGACGGCAGTCGTTGCGGAACGGGAACCGTGATTTTAGGCGCTTCAGGGAGCGGAACCTTGAAATGGTACGCTGCAGCTTCCGGTGGCGATACCTTAAGGACCGGACCCACTTACAAAACGCCCATCATCAGTGCTACGACCGACTATTGGGTCGCATCATCAGGCGGCGCCGGGGGCCTTGTTTCCGTCGGGCCAGTTTCACCAACTGCACAGGGGGGAACCATTACAACCCAGACAGTTGCATGGAATGTAAATTTCACAACACTGGTTTCGACCACAATCAAATCGGTTGACATTTTCCCGGTTGCATTGGGAGAGACCGGTGTGATCAAGGTTATCACAGGTTCCACCACCGGCGGTACCGTGCTGGCCACGATTAATTATACTACAAACGTTGCAGGAGGAAGTACCCCTCAGAAAATCCAGATCAATTACGATCTGCCGACACCTGGAACCTACAACCTCTACACAAGCACCCTTCCCGCTTCAGGAATAACCAGGAACACTTCGGGAGCCGTATATCCTTACACTTCGTCTGTTGCCAATATTATTTCCAACGGGTATGATCAGACCTATTTCATGGGGATGTACAACTGGACTTTTGGTTCTGAATGTGTTTCAGCCAGGCAAATGGTGGTGGCAAATGTTTTACCGGCTACCCCGATTACTGCATCTGCAACCCCTGCCTCTGTTTGTGCCGCAAGCCCGAGTACACTTGCTGTGACCAGCACCGATTTGAATTATACCTATAACTGGATGCCGGGAAACCTCAACGGGGCTTCACAAACTGTTTATCCCGAAACCACCACCACCTATACCGTCACTGCCAATGATGCAGCAACCGGTTGTGCCATAACTGCAACTTCCATAGTAACGGTTTTGGGTTCACCAGCTCCGATCGTCATTACGCCATCTGCACCGGTAATAACCCCCGGGACGATCCAGCCACTGGCAGCCACGGGCGGTGAAGTCACAGGCGTTACGATCTTCGGCGAGAACTTCAATGCAGCGACAAACAACTGGACAACCATCAACAACTCCACTGGTGGTACGAACGCGGCACTTACAGCATGGACCCTCAGGCCGGATGGTTATGTTTATTCATCTTATGGCACCTGGCACAGCAACGACAATTCGCAGTTTTACATGTCCAACAGCGATGCGGCAGGCAGTGGTGTGACAACCGCTACCATCCTGCAGTCACCCTCATTCAGCACCGTCGGCTATTCTGCCGCAAGCCTGAGTTTCTTTCATTATCTGAACTGGAACAGTTCGTCATCCAAAGTTGATTATTCAACGGATGGAACAAACTGGACAAATTTGAAAACATATGTTGCCGACGCAGGTGCCGTTGGAGCATTCGTCCAGGATAACATCGCCTTCCCGGCCGGAGCTTTAGGACAGGCTACCGTCTACATCAGGTTTAAATATGATGGCGGATGGGATTATTTCTGGGGCATTGACAATGTTGCCGTCACCGGTACATCTCTAACCAACATCACATGGTCGCCTGTTACTGACCTCTATTCCGACAACATTGCTTTCACACCTTATTTGGGAGAACCCCTGGCAACTGTTTATTCAAAACCAACGGTTACGAGAACCTACACGGCCTCTTCTATCGCAACTGCAACCGGTTGCATACGGACAAAAACAGTTACGGTTTCTTTCCAGTCATCACTCTCCCTCACCGGATCGGTGACCGATTTACCCTGCAATGGTGGTTCCAATGGTTCGATCACGACGATCACGACCGGCGGTACGACCCCGTATACCTATGCATGGAGCAATGGAGCGACTACTGCCAACATCATGGGTTTAACAGCAGGAGCCTATTCCGTAACGGTGACTGATGCAACCAGTACCACCGCGTCAGGGAGCTGGACAGTTGTCCAGCCAGTCGCACTTGCCCTTTCTGCTACCATTACTGATGCAAGCTGCCCGACAGGCGGCGATGGCAGCATCAACCTGAGTGTGACCGGGGGAACCGGTGCCGACACCTATTTGTGGAGCAACAGTGCCACCACCGAGGATCTCAGTGCCCTGGCACCGGGTGTTTACGTGGTAACGGTAACTGATGCGAATGGATGCCTGAAGAGCGGAAGCTGGACCGTCGGACAAACATTACCAGTTTGCGCCAACACCTCCGTGACAGGAACTGTATCCGGTACGGTTTGTTACAATGCCTCCACTACCATCACGGTAGCCGGCGGAATTACTACCTTCATCGTTTCAGCGCCCAATGGCAATGCCACTTTTATCGCAGGCCACAACATCCTGTTTGAACCGGGAACGCATGTTGCCTACAATGCCTACATGCATGGTTACATTTCCACGGTTTACTGCATCAATCCTAACGTTCCGATCACTGCTGCAGCGACCGGACAGGATGGACCTCAGCTAAACCTTTCCCATGCTTATTTCACGCTCTACCCGAACCCGACCAGCGGCAACTTCACCCTTGTGCAAAAGGGCGAAAAAGTTTATGGTTCAGTGAAGGTTGAAGTCTACTCCATGACCGGTGAAAAGGTACTGACAGAACAGATGATCGGCGAAAAGAGCCATGAATTCCACTTCTCCAACATTCCCGTTGGCCTCTACTTTGTAAAAGTGGTTGCCGATGAATATGTTGAAACCATTAAGTTGGTGAAGACGAGGTAACCCCTCCCTGATTCTCCCTCCAGAGGGAGACCCCCTCCCATGACCCTCCCCCACGGGGGAGGGAAAAACCCTCTCCCCAAAAAAGGAGAGGGCCAGCGGGAGGGGTCACAAAAGCCGGAATCCCAAATAGAGGGTTTCCGGCTTTTTACATCGTTACCCGTCACGTGTCACGTGTCACGTGTCACGTTTTTTCCCCACGTATCGCGAAAATCCTTTACTTTGCACTTTCCTATGGAAAACTTTGCCATTCTCGCACCGGTTATCCTCTCGTTTTTCATCCTGGTTGTGCCTCCCGGGGCGCGCTACATTTATACCCTTGCAGTTACGGCATGCATCATCCTGCTTACATCGGTTCCGGCGTCAGTGGCGTTGCTTCATCCTGCCGGTGTGCCGCAAACCTTTATTGCCGGCAGTTTTCTGGGTACGATTGTTTTTACCCTTGACAGCCTGAGCGCTTTTTTTATTTTAATCACCAATTTTACCGTTCTCACCGGGTTGCTGTACTCAAACGGTTATCTCCGTTCGTACAGGACAACCAAAACCCACGCACAGTTTGCCCTGCATTATTTCAGCTATGTCTGGCTGCACCTCTCCATGCTGTGCGTGCTGATGCTGCGCGATGGCACTGCCTTCCTGATTGCATGGGAACTGATGGCCGTTTCATCGTTCATGCTGATCCTTTTCGAGGCTGAAAAACGGACGACCCTCAAAACGGCCGTCAACTATCTTATCCAGATGCATGTGGGACTGGTCCTGCTGATCATCGGCTTCCTGCTGGCCGAAGCAGCTACCGGGCAATTTGGTTTTGAAGGATTGCAGCTCTACTTTGCCAGCCATGCCAACGCCCCGCTTTTTTTCCTTTTCTTTGCCGGGTTTGCCGTGAAAGCAGGGTTCGTACCTTTCCACACCTGGCTTCCCGAGGCGCATCCTGCCGCCCCTTCGCATGTATCGGGTGTGATGTCGGGCGTGATGATCAAGATGGGGATCTTCGGCATCGTCCGCCTCCTCACCTTTATTCAATCGGATGCCTATACCATCGGCATCATCATGATGATCATCGCCTCCCTTACGGGGTTGTACGGGATCATGATGTCGATCGTGCAAACCGACCTGAAAAAACTCCTGGCCTATTCGACGATCGAAAACGTCGGGATTATCGGCATGGGCCTGGGTTTGGGGACCCTTGGGATGGGAGCGCACAACCCGGCGCTGATGATCCTTGGATTTGGCGGAGGGTTGTTTCATGTGCTCAACCATTCTCTCTTCAAGTCATTGCTTTTCTATGCCGCCGGTTCGGTTTACCAGGCAACGCATTCCCGTAACATTGAACAATTGGGTGGTTTGATTCACAAGATGCCTCGCACGGCAGCGTTGTTCCTCTTCGGGTCGATGGCTATCTGCGCACTGCCTCCGCTTAACGGGTTTATCTCGGAAATCCTGATCTACTACGGACTCTTTGCCGGCATGCAGTCAGGATTGGTGTTCCAGACCATGTCGATGATGATGACCATCATGGCCCTTGCCCTCATTGGCGGGTTCGCCCTCTTTGGCTTTTCAAAAGCTTTCGGACTCACATTTTTAGGCTCGCAAAGGTCAGCGATACATGTCGGCGAAAATGCCATTACCCCAGGGATGTTGTTCCCGAAGTTATTGATCGCTGCCATGATCCTGCTTATCGGGTTGGTCCCCATGTTGTTCCTGGCTCCCCTGATGGGCATGATCGGAGTGCAATTCCAGGTGGACCCGGCCCCTGTCGTCGTCCCGCTCATTCATGCACTTTCAAAGATCAGTCTCATGGGCGTCATCCTGATCCTGGTTGCCGCCGCCATCTTCCTGGTCAGGAACCGGGTGCTGAAACCGGAAAAAATCGCCTATGGTCCTACCTGGGGTTGTGGCTACACTGCCGGAACTGCCCGTCAACAATACACAGCGACTTCCTATGCCGCGAATTTTGCCGAACTGGCAAACCCGGTTATTACCAAAAAAGTTGATTACATCGAAATTCACGAAGATGATATCTTTCCCGGCAGGCGCTCCTATGCATTGCGTCCGCTGGATGTTTTCCGTACGGCGCTTGGCAGGATTACAGATTATTCCATGCTGGCATTGAAAAAAATTGCAAGGCTGCAAACCGGGAATATCCAGCATTATATTTTGTATGCCTTCGTCTTCATGCTGATCATTTTTGTCTTACTTTACCTGAACCTGTTGTAATGGGATTTCTCCTGGCCATCGTTACCGCACTCTTTTTCCCCGGGATCATCCTCCGCGTGAAAAGTATTGCCAGCGGGCGGAAAGGGCCCGGTATCCTGCAACCCTGGAAAAACATCCTGCTTCTCCTGCGAAAGGGAAGCGTTTTCAGCACCACCACGAGCTTTATCTTTCGTATGGCGCCTGCCATCTATTTGAGTACGGTTATTTGTGCCCTGATGCTGCTGCCCTTTCCGGGAATGCCTTCGTACTTTGGTTTTGACGGCGACTTCGTGCTCTTTGCCTACCTCCTTGCCCTTGGGAAATTCCTCTTTATCCTGGGTGCGCTGGATACCGGGAGCAGTTTTGAAGGGATGGGGGCCAACCGCGAAGCACTTTACTCCATGCTGGTTGAGCCGGCTTTCTTCATCCTGTTTGGCACCCTGGCGTTGCTCACCGGGCATACCTCCATGCAGCAGATCTTTGAATCGTTTCAGTTTACCGGCCATAATTCGTTCATCATCGGGTTTATCGCGGTTTACCTGCTGGTCCAGATTGCCATGATCGAAAACAGTCGCATGCCGGTTGACGATCCGAAAACGCACCTTGAACTGACCATGATCCATGAGGTGATGATTCTTGACCACAGCGGGTTCGACCTGGCGCTGGTTCAAATTGGCACAGCATTGAAATTTGCCATGTACGGACTGCTGATCGCCAACTTTTTAGTACCCGTGGATGCCGGACAAATCCTGGTGAATGGTGAGAAATGGTTGATGACCGTGGAAAAGGGAATGATGAATCACAGCGGAGCAGGATGGATGATGGTGTTGCAGGTCGGGGTCTATTTTTTGGTACAGGTGGTGTTTGCGGCATTGATCGGATTGATGGAATCTTTCAGGGCGCGGAAAAAACTTATCAGGAACCCCCAGTTTATCGTTACGCTGAGTTCAATCGCCCTGGTGGCCTTTATCCTGGTGCTGTTGATCACCTTTAAAATGATCGGGTAGATGAATATCCTGCTTGTCATCGTCTTCGCCATCACGCTGATCTATCTCAGCATGACGGAGCGTTTCCCGATCTATGCCGGGCTGATCGGCTTCCAGGGTGTGCTGCTCTTCGCCTTGTCATTCCTTGAACTTCATGCCATCACCCTGGCTACCCTGATCTTCGTCGCATTGGAAACGCTGGTATTCAAAGTAATCGTGGTGCCATACCTTCTGTTCAGGATCATCAGCAGAACCGGGGAGGCACGTGTACACGACAAAGCGATGCCGGGTTTTTATTCCCTGATTTTTGTCACCGCAGGACTTTTGCTGAGCATCGTGGTCTCCTTTTCCATGAACACAACCCCTTCTACCATGATATATTTTATCGTGGCTTTTTTTGCGGTGTATACCGGACTGTTCATGATCATTTCGCACAAAAAGATATTTTCGCACCTCGTCGGTTTCCTGGTAATTGAGAATGCCGTCCTGTTGCTTTCCATGGCCATCGGCAGCGAGATGCCCATGCTGATCAACATCGGCATCCTGCTCGATATCTTTGTCAGTGTGCTGATCCTTGGAATATTTGTCATGCGGTTGAAACAAAGTGCACACGAACTGACGATGCTGAAGGATGATTGAAATGCAAAATTCAAATACCAAATAGCAAAATTCAAAATTGAAAGATGGCGGAGGCTGAATATATACTGGTTGGGTTTTTCGGGATTTCGCTGCTGATTGGGGTTGTGGTCGGGCTGGTTCACAACAAGCAACTGGCAAGGATACTTACCGTACTGTATGTGACCATTCACATTCTGTTTTCGGGCTATTGCTGGCTGCACCTCGGAGAAACGGTCCTTGATTATTTCACTTTCGACCCGCTGGGTGTCTTATTGCTCTCCATTCTATCTATCCTGACCATTACCACGGTGTTTCACGGGTTTATCTATGTAAAGGATGCAAAGCCTCGGGTATATGCCATCTATCACGGGGCGCTCATCGCCCTCGTGGCTGCCATGTCGGGAGCCTACATCGCAAACGGGATGACCACCGTGTGGATCTTTGTTGAGGCGACTACCCTGGCAGTAGCTGCGCTCATCTACCACGACCGCACCCCCATGGCGCTGGAGGCGACCTGGAAATATGTCTTTGTTTGTTCTATCGGCATTGCCCTGGCTTATCTCGGCATCCTGTTCCTCGGGTTCACGGTGCATGACGCACGGTTGCTGCACCTCTCGTTCGACAGCATCACCGAAATTGCGCGGATGGCCAACCCTCTCTACCTGAAAATCGCCTTTGTTTTTGTCCTGGTGGGTTACAGCACCAAGATGGGGCTTTTCCCGATGCATACCGTCACGGTGGATGCCCATACCGTATCTCCCCCTCCAATCAGTGCATTCATCTCCACCACCCTGATGAACGTAGGTTTTCTTGCCATTTTCCGCATTTACGCTCTCTTCTCTGCCACGACCATCCTCCCTTTCATGAACCATGTGCTGATCCTGTCGGGGGTGTTGTCACTGCTCGTATCTGCCGGATACATGCTCAAAGCCAAACACAACAAACGCATGCTGGCCTATTCCAGCCTTGAAAATATGGGAATTGTCGCCATTGCCCTCGGAGTGGGGGGCTTCGGTTACTATGCAGCCATCCTCCACATCGTGCTGCATTCTTTTACCAAAGCCGGGTTGTTTTACCAGATGGGGCAATCATACAAGGTTATGGGAACTTACAAACTCGACGAATCGGGCAACTACATGGCCCTTTACCCGGCCGGGGCGACAGCCTTGCTTCTTGGCTTTCTCTGCATCACGGCCATCCCGCCGTCGGGGATGTTCATCTCCGAACTCTACCTGATGAAGGCCATGGTAAGTTCCCGGGATTACCTGCTGCTCGCAGTCACAGCTTTGCTGTTGTGTTTTGTGCTTTACGCGCTCCTCACCAGGGTGTTGCATATCGTATATTCGCAGCCGCGTGAAAAACCCTTGCATGAACTTCAGAAGGTCAACCCCTGGCAATCGGCCAGCCAGTATTTTTTATTCGGGCTGGTCATTTTCATCTGTTTTGTTCAGCCTGCACCATTCCGCCAACTCATCGAATCGATCATCAACGCACTGCCGAAATAATGAAGGACAACAGGTATATCGAATTGTTTTCAAACCCAGGGAAAGTGCTTCTGGATGACATCCCGGTATTGAATTATGATGATTTTGCCGCGTTTCTCGATTCGCTGATGGGGGAGGAGGGAACCCATTGTGTGGCCTATTTCGTGGTTCCCCTGCCCGATAAATACAAGTTCATCTGTTGCATGGCTGCTGATGAAAATCATGCCATCCTGCTCTGTTCGCATGAACAACCCCTTGATCCCGCTCTTTCGCTGCAGGCGCTTACTGCCAGGCATTTCCAGTTTCATGTGTTCGAGCGTGAGATCCACGAAAATTTCGGGATCGGTTTCCATGGCCATCCCTGGCTTAAACCCATCCGGTTTCCCTTCGACAGGGCTGATCAGTCAAAGGGAATGAATGATTATCCCTTCTATTCCATCGACGGGGACGAACTCCATGAAGTCGGCGTAGGCCCCATTCATGCAGGCATCATTGAACCGGGCCATTTTCGTTTCATCTGCCATGGCGAACTGGTATTGCATCTTGAAATACATTTGGGTTACCAGCACCGTGGGGTTGAGCGGTTGTTTGTTGAAAGACCCGGTACACTGAAACAATCTGTTTTGGCTGAAAGCATTGCAGGTGATACGGCGGTTGGCCATGCACTGGCCTATGCCGGCCTGATCGACTCACTTGCCGGATACGATGTTCCCGAACAACTGGCCGCAGAACGTATCATCGCCCTTGAACTCGAACGGATTGCCATGCACATCGGCGACACGGCAGCGCTTTGCACCGACATCGCCTACCAGTTCGGCCAGGTGGTGAACGAAGCCCTCCGTACCGTCATCATCAACACAACGCAGCTCTGGTGCGGCAACCGGTTTGGAAAGGGATTGATCCGCCATGGGGGAACCAACTATCCCTTAACTGATGATATCAGCTCACAAGTGCTGAAAAACCTGGACGATGTCCAAGCGCGGTACCTCCAGGTTACCGACAGGATTTTCTCGCTGCCCAGCGTGCTTGGTCGTTTTGAAGGAACGGGCAAGGTTACCACCATGCAGGCTTCACTGATCGGCGCTGTGGGTATGGCCGCAAAAAGCAGCGGGATGTACCGCGATATCCGCTGGTCACATCCTTTTTCAGCCTACGCCGGTCAACTCTATGAACCGGTGATGCTCGAAAAGGGAGATGTTTGGTCAAGAGCCATGCTGCGCAAACTGGAAGTGGAAAAGTCAATGGCGGTGATCAGGGAGCTGATAAGAGAATTTACGATTGACGATTTACGATTTACGATTGAGGGGGCACCGCAATTGAAAATCGAAAATCGAAAATCGAAAATGGTATCAAAGCCTGCATACGATCCGCCCCTTGCCCCGTCATCACTTGCTATATCGATGGTTGAGGGATGGAGGGGAGAGATATGCCATGTGGCGATGACCGATTCTGCGGGACACATAATCCATTACAAGGCCAAGGATCCTTCTTTCCACAACTGGATGGCCCTGGCACTTGCCGTGAGAAACCAGGAGATATCGGATTTCCCGCTGTGCAACAAAAGTTTCAACCTCAGCTATTGCGGAAATGACTTGTAAATTTGAACTTAAAAATGCCTTTTAAAGAAATTAACATCTTCCGCAGTCATGGCAAACAATTTGTCGCTGACCTTCGGAAAACGTTTCTGCCCGCGATCTTCCGGGGCAGGCCTGTCATCGGCGGGGATATCACGGTTGCTGAAGCGGAAATGGTCAGGCAATTGTGCCCGGTGGATGCTATTGGCGTGAACGCCCTATTACCTGGTTCTGGCCGCGCGACATGTTCGATAGACCTCGGCAAATGTGTTTTTTGCAGGGAATGTGAATTTGCCCTTCCGGAGAAGATCAGGTTTACCAATGATCATAAAATTGCCTCCAATGTCCGGGAGCGGCTTGTAGTTTGTTCCGGCATCGACCTGGCTGTGAAACTTGATCCCGAAAAGGTACGCAGGGAGATCCGCACTTTTTTCAGGCATGCCCTGAAACTTCGCCAGGTTTCAGCAGCCGGGGATAATTCGGCCGAGATGGAGTTGAATGCAGCCGGAAATGTAAACTTCGACATGGGACGTTATGGAATTGAATTCGTTGCATCGCCGCGTCATGCCGATGGCATTGTCATCACCGGGCCTATCTCTCAGAACATGACCGAAGCCCTGGAGATTTGCCACGATGCCATTCCATCGCCCAAACTTGTCATCCTGGCCGGAACCGATGCCATCAGTGGCGGAATATTCAGCGAAAGTGCGGCGCTTGACAGGAACTTTTTAACCAACCATCAGGTTGATCTCTATGTTCCCGGCAATCCGCCGCACCCACTCACATTCATCAATGGAATCCTTGACCTGACCGGCCGGCAGTGATCCGGCACAGGTCGGTTCTTCCCATCTGTTTTATAATCAATTTTTAAGACAGCGAACAGATACTCCGGTAACCTTGTAGAACTGGCCATCATCTGCCGAAACAACAGAATAGCTCGCCCCTCCTACATAGATATCGGTGGCTGCCAGGCCGCTTGTGGTAGTCCAGAAGGTGGCATCCGTATTCAGGTAATACGACCCACCCGAACTCCAGCGAAGTCCGGCGGGAAGGGCCGTAAATCCGCTGGTATTGGTAGCTCCCACGTTTGGAGAAAGAAAGTGTGAATATGATGTTTCCTTGAGCTTACCACCGGCATAAGGTAATCCGCCAAGGGCGGTTGTGAGCGTCAGCCATTCATCGTTTGTCGGGATATGCCACCCTGAAGGGCAGATTCCCTGTACGTTTCCGGTTGGCACCGGGCTCCAGTTTGTGTTATTGGTCGCCCCGTTTAAATATTGAACCATCTCGGCCCATTGATATAAACCACCATAGACATTGCAGTTCATTTCGCTATTGCCGTAACAATATTTTTCGAGGACGCTGTTATTGGATTGTTCCACTGTGGTGTTGATAAGGGTACCGATATTCAGGTTCTCTCTCAGCCAGCATTGGGTTCCTATTTGAACGGTGTTGTACGTCAGACCGCCATACTGTATCGTTGGGATACTGCAGGGAGTTCCTGTGGTATAGACGATCATGATGATGGTATTCGAGGTTGCAGGATTGTTTGACAGACAGGTCGCATTGTAGTTGGAAGTGACAACGCAGGTTACCTTGTCATGATCCGTGGGATTGTAAGTGAATGTATTGCTGTTTGTTCCGACATTGGCGGAATTTACTTTCCATTGATATGCGGGGCTGGTTCCACCGTTTACAGGGGTTGCCGTAAATGTGACCGGGGTGACCGGCACAGAGACCACTGCATAAACAGAAGCCGTAATCGTAACGCTGACCGGTACCGGCGGGATGACCGAAATGGTGATCGTATTGGAGGTAGCCACGGTTCCGGTGGTACTTGTCAGCACACAGGAAATCGCATTGTTGTTGGCTGGAATATAGGAATAGGTAGGATTTGTTGCGCCGGTTATATTCGCTCCGGCTAGTTTCCACTGGTAAGCGGGCGTTGCGCCTTCATTGACGGGGGCGGCCGTAAAGGTAACGCTGGTGCCTGCGCAAACCGGGTTGGCAGATGGGGTTATCGTGATGCTCACCGGTACTGGCGGAGCATCTGTGATAATTATCGTGTTCGATGTGGCAGGGGTTCCGATGGCACACGAAGCGCTGGAGATGAGTACGCAGGTGATCTGATCAATGATCGCCGGGGTGTAAGTAAAAGTACTGCTGTTCGTCCCCGCATTGACTCCATTGACCTTCCACTGGTAAATGGGTGTAAGTCCGCCGTTTACCGGTGTAGCCGTGAAAGTTACATCGGTTCCCGTAACGATGGGTGTCGAAGCAACAATCGTGATGCTGACAGGAAGGAATGGATTGACCGTCATCGAAACCGTGTTCGAGGTGGCAGGAGTACCGACCGCACACGTCGCATTGGATGTCAATACGCAGGTTATGATGTCGCTGTTAACAACCGTATAGGAGTAGGTAGTGTTCGTTGCCCCTGCGACAGCCATCCCGTTAACACTCCATTGGTAGGTTGGGGCAGAGCCGCCATTTCCGATGGATGATGTGAAATTGACCAGGGTTCCCGGACAAACAGGATTGGCAGAAGGAGATATGTTTATGCTGACCGGTGCCAGGGGATTGACGATCATGGTCACCACGTTTGAGGTGGCCGGACTTCCGGTGGCACAGGTTGCGTTTGAGGTAAGCACGCATGTGATGGCATTGCCATTTGCAGGAGCAAACGTATAAGTGGCATTGGTTGCTCCTGTGATGTTCGTGCTGCCTGATTTCCATTGATACTGGGGTGCAGATCCGCCATTGATGATGGTTGAACTGAACGTAACAAGTGTGCCTGCACAAATCTGGTTGGCCGAAGCGGCAATCGTGATGCTGGCGGGTAAATTTGGATTTACCGTCATGGTTACCACGTTTGAGGTTGCCGGACTTCCTGTAGCACAGATTGCGTTGGAAGTAAGCACGCAGGAGAGGGCATTGCCGTTTGATGGGACAAAAGTGTAAGTTGCATTTGTTCCACCGGTAATATTCGTTCCATTCAATTTCCACTGGTACTGGGGAAGTGTTCCTCCATTTACAATGGATGTACTGAAGGTGACCTGAGTTCCCGCGCAAACCGGGTTGGCCGAAGGGGCAACCGACAGGCTGACAGGAAGCAACGGGTTGACACCCATTGTTATGGAGTTTGAAGTTGCCGGGCTTCCGGTCACACACGATCTGCTCGAAGTCAGCACACAACTGATCACATCATTTGCCAAAGGGGTATAGATAAAAGTAAAGTTTCCTGTACCGGCATTAATGCCATTGACTTTCCATTGGTAACCCGGGGTCGGACCGCCGCCAGTGATGCTGGAGGTGAAAGTCACCGAAGTTCCTGCACATACAGGGTTAACAGCCGTTGCAATTGTGATGGAGGCAGTTGGATTAGGCGTCACTGAAACGATGATTGTGTTCGAAGTTGCCGGAGTTCCTGTCGCACAGGTGGCATTGGAAGTAAGCACACAGACTACCTGGTCATTGTTTATAGGAACATAGGAATAGGATGAACTGGTAGCCGCGGATATAATCGCACCGTTTACTTTCCAGAGGTAGGAAGGAGAAGAGCCTCCGTTCACGATGGTTGTACTGAATGTAACCGCAAAGCCTGCACATACCGGGTTTACAGAGGGCGTAACAGTTATGCTGACGGGTAAAAGCGGGTTAACCACCATGCTTACAACATTTGAACTGGCAGGGGTTCCGGTGGCGCAGGTAGCATTGGAGGTTAAAACACAGCTGATCGCATCGTTGTTGAGAGGAGTATAGGTATAAGAGTTGGCAGTGGCACCCAAAATAGCGGTTCCGTTCAGCTTCCATTGATACAGGGGCTGAATTCCGCCATTCACGATGGCCGAGCTGAAGGTAACCGATGTTCCGGCACAAACCTGGTTGGCCGAGGGTGAAATGGATATGCTGACGGGTAAAAGTGGGTTGACCTTCATGGTTACCACGTTTGAAACTGCCGGGCTTCCAGTTGCACAGGTTGCATTCGAAATTACAACGCAGGAGATTTCATTGTTATCGTTGTTATCATTCGCGGTAAAAGTATAGGTGGCATTGGTTGCACCGGGTAAATTCGCTCCGTTCAGTTTCCACTGGTACAATGGCGCAGGGCCGCCATGGATGATGGCCGAACTGAAGGTGACCGATGTTCCCGAACAAACGGGGTTTGCCGACGGTGAAATGGAAATGCTGACAGGTAAAAGCGGGTTGACCGTCATCGTTACCACGTTTGAAACAGCCGGACTCCCTGTTGCACAGGTTGCGTTCGAAACAAGCATGCAGGAGATCTCATTGTTATCGTTGTTATCATTCGCAATAAAAGTATAGGTCGTATTGGTTGCCCCGGGCAAATTTGCTCCGTTCAGTTTCCACTGGTATAGTGGCGCAGCGCCTCCATGGATGATGGCAGAACTGAAGGTAACCGATGTTCCAGAACAAACGGGGTTTGCCGACGGTGAAATGGATATGCTGACGGGTAAAAGCGGGTTGACCTTCATGGTTACCACGTTTGAAACGGCCGGGCTCCCTGTTGCACAGGTTGCGTTCGAAATAACCACGCAGGAGAACTCATTGTTATCGTTGTTATCATTCGCTGTAAAAGAATAGGTGGCATTGGTTGCCCCGGGTAAATTTGCTCCGTTAAGTTTCCACTGGTATAGTGGCGCAGGGCCTCCATGGATGATGGCCGAACTGAAGGTAACCGGTGTTCCAGAACAAACCGGGTTTGCAGAAGGCGAAATGGATATGCTGACGGGTAAAAGCGGGTTGACCGTCATAGTCACCACGTTTGAAACAGCCGGGCTTCCTGTTGCACAGGTAGCATTCGAGATAAGGACACATGAGATTGTATTGTTATCATTGTTATCTGCCGCCACAAAAGAATAGGTGGCATTGGTCGCTCCTGGTAAATTTGTTCCGTTCAACTTCCACTGGTATGCAGGTACAGAACCGCCATGGATGATGACAGAACTGAACGTAACCGATGTTCCCGAACAAACGGGGTTTGCCGAAGGAGAAATGGATATGCTGACGGGTAAAAGCGGGTTGACCGTCATTGTCACCACGTTTGAAACGGCCGGGCTCCCGGTTGCACAGGTTGCATTGGAAGCCAGGACACAAATGACCTGGTCATTGTTAACAGGGATATAGGAATAGGTTGAACTGGTAGCTCCTGTTATGGTCGACCCGTTTACTTTCCAGAGGAAGGAAGGAGTAGAGCCTCCGTTGACGTCAGTGGCACTGAATGTTACCGTGATGCCCGCACATACCGGATTTACAGAGGGTGTAACCGAAACGCTTACCGGTAAAAGAGGGTTGACCGTCATGGTTACCACATTCGAAACAGCCGGACTCCCTGTGGCACAGGTAGCGTTAGAGATAAGGACGCACGAAATCGTATTGTTATCATTGTTATCATCGGCCACAAAAGTATAAGTGGCATTGGTCGCTCCAGGTAAATTTGCTCCGTCCAGTTTCCACTGGTATACCGGCGTAGAACCGCCATGGATGATGGCTGAACTGAATGTGACCGATGTGCCCGAACAAACAGGGTTCGCTGAGGCTGAAATGGATATGCTTACCGGTAAAAGCGGGTTGACCGTCATGGTCACGATGTTTGAATTAGCAGGACTTCCCGTTGGGCAGGTTGCGCTGGAAGTCAGGATACAAACGATATGGTCATTGTTAACCGGGATATAGGAGTAAGTTGAACTGGTAGCGCCCGTTACGGTCGACCCGTTTACTTTCCATTGGTAGGAGGGGGAAGTGCCTCCGTTAACTTCGGTGGCACTGAATGTAACTGTAATGCCCGCACACACCGGGTTTGCCGAAGGTGAAATGGATAAGCTTACCGGCAATAGCGGGTTGACCGTCATTGTCACCACGTTTGAAACGGCCGGGCTCCCGGTTGCACAGGTTGCATTCGAAACAAGCACGCAGGAGATTTCATCGTTATTGTTATTATCATTTGCGACAAAAGTATAGGTGGTGTTGGTTGCTCCTGGTAAATTGGTTCCGTTCAATTTCCATTGATATGCCGGGGCCGGACCGCCATGGATGATGGCAGAACTGAATATGACCGATGTTCCGGCGCAAACCGGGTTTGCCGAAGGAGATATGGATATGCTGACGGGTAAAAGCGGGTTGACCGTCATGGTCACCACGTTTGAAGTAGCCGGGTTTCCTGTTGCGCAGGTGGCATCTGAGGTCAACACACACGTGATGGCGTCATGGTCAAGCGGCTCGTAGGTGTAAGCATTGCTGGTTGCACCTGACACAGGCAAGCCGTTTACCCTCCATTGAAAGGTGGGGGCCTCGCCTCCGTTGGTCACAGAAATGTCAAAGGTTACCGCTGTTCCGGCACAAACAGGATTGGCCGAAGGAGAGATGGAGATACTCACCGTCAAAAGTGGATTGACCGTCATGGTCACCACGTTTGAGGTGGCCGGACTTCCTGTGGCACAGGTTGCATCGGAGGTCACAACACAGCTGATCGCATCGTGGTTGACCGGGTTGTAGGTGTAAGTTGCGCTGGTCGCACCAGAAACAGGCGAACCATTTGCCATCCATTGGTAAACGGGTGAAAGTCCTCCATTGACAACAGAAGTGTTAAAGGTTACCGATATCCCGGCACAAACCGGATTTGCCGAAGGGGTGACGGAGATGCTCACCGGCAAAAGCGGGTTAACAGTCATGTTTACCACGTTTGAGGTAGCCGGATTTCCGGTTGCACAGGTTGCATTGGAGGTCACAACACAGGTGATCGCATCGTTATTCAGCGGTTCGTAGGTGTATGCAACGTTGGTTGCGCCCGATACCGCAATGCCGTTAACCTTCCATTGGTATGTGGGTGTGAGCCCTCCGTTGATGACAGTGCTGTTAAAAGTAACCGGGGTTCCCGCGCAAACAGTGCTGGCGGATGGTGTGATCGAGATGCCGACAGTCAGAAGCGAATTGACGGCCATGTGAATCGCGTTGGATTTGGCAGGACTTCCGATGGCACAGGGTGAAGTAGAGGTCATTTCACAGGTGATTGTATCATCGTTGGCCGGTGCATAAGAATAAGTGGCATTGGTTGCACCGGACACGAGTAAACTGTTTACAAACCACTGGTACAATGGTGGTTGACCTCCGTGAAGAGGTGAGGCCGTAAAAGTTACCAAAGTTCCGGCGCAAACGGTAAGTGAGCTGGCTGAAATGGTTACCGAGGCAGGTGAAATGATATTCATCCTCAGCCACACTGATCCGTTATAATATTCAATTTCTTTTGTGATTGTGTTGAAAATGGTAAGGCCGGTTACCGGCAACACCGAGTCACGCTGCACGGAAGTAAGCCGTGGGATCAGCGTCCCCTTATCCGGAGATGAAACATCTAAGATCGCCGAATGATGCGGACTTGCCCCGGTTGTATTGATGGCGACACCTACTGCATCCTGGCTGCCGGTTGGTGCGTGAACCAGGGTGGTGACAGAGCATACTGGGAACCAGTTAAAGTCATAATAATATTTAAGGTTCCGCGTCACGGTATCATATATAATTAATCCATTCTCAGGAGAAACAATTGATTCCTGCGTTGTTCTTGTAAGCAAAAACCCCCTGGTCGGGTCACTTGCATCAAGCATGGCTGAATTGTCAGGCAGTTTGCTGGGGAGGGCGGAAATGGAAACGCCACCACCCGGGCTGTTCGTTCCTTTGGTGGCTGTAACAAATGCAGTTTCAATGTGAAACCAGTAATCTCCATTATAATAATTGAAGAGATTCGTGGAAGTGTTGTAGATTAAAAGCCCGGTTGCCGGCGAGGGGATCAGATTGCGCGCCTCTTCACTGAGACGGGGTATCAATAGCCCTTTGTCGGTGGAGTAAATGTCGAGCATGGCATTGCCCGATGATTTGATGTTTGTGTTGTTGAGACTAACCTGAGCCGTAAGCTCAAAGGTGATGCAGCTCAACATAAAAATTATCATATAGCTGAAAAACCGTCTTTTTCTCATGAGGATAAAGTTATTTGGATGCAAAGGTAAAAATAAACAGCCTAATTAATATTAAATCATTTGATTTTTTATTTTTTATAACGAATTGGTATTCATATAAATAATTGTAGATAAGGTCATGAAATGTTATGGCAGCCCAACAGGCATAGGTGATTCGCAGATTTCCATTTGAGTAAAGTTGCTTTCAATTACCAAAATATAGAAAAAAACAAATTATCGATGTTGGTGGAGAGGAAAATTACAACTTCCTCGCAAGTTACTCTCCATTTTTGCCGGAACTGTTACACAATTGCGGGAAAAAGCTACATGATTCACACATTTTCGGGCACGGGCTCTCTCTTTTCTGGCAGGGATCATCGCAAATAACACCCGGTCTGGTTAATTCATAAACTTTGCGAACTTTGTGCAATGAAATCTGTTTTTTTACTTCTCCTGTCGGCAAACATGTTTTTTGGAAATGCGATTGTTTATGCGCAGGAAATGAGGCATGCAGCTACGGCCACGAGGGCTACGGATTCGTTGCGCCTTGAATTGAACGAGGTTGTGAAAACTCCCACAAGGGGTTTAAAAAAAATCATCGACATACCATCCCCGGCAGTCCGTTTGAATGCAGAGAACTACCGGTATGACCGGAAAATCGGTTCCGATGCGATCCTCTCCGCGGTTCCCGGGTTGTTCGTGCAATCACCATATGGCGACCAGGATATCAGGATCTCAGGTCGGGGATATGGAACCATGTCGAACACCGGGGCGAGGGGAATTATTATCTTGCTGGATGATATTCCGGAATCGGACCCCGATGGACAAACCCGGTTGGATGCGCTCGATTTTAATTCGATCGGCCGGGTTGAAATTGCCAAGGGGAATGAGTCATCCCTCTATGCCAATGCTCCAGGTGGGGTGGCGAACTTTATCAGCGACCTTGATTTCAACCGGCCTTCGGTGGTTCAGTTCAACCAGTTTGGCTCGTTCGGGTTGCACCAGAACGGTTTTAAAGCTGCGCTGAAGAGTGCAAACTGCCGGCTCCTCACCTCCTACAGCTATGTCAATTATGATGGATACAGGCAGCATAACACCGGCTACCGGAACATATTGAATATGAGCTTTGAAACCACTCCGACCGCACATACCAGGCTTTCCATCCTGTGCTATTTCGCTGGTGGAGCCACCAGACTTCCCGGTTCGCTGACCAAGGAAGAATTTTCCCTTGATCCCTGGCAGGCCGACCCCCTGTCGGTGAGCCTGGATGAAAAAAGAATCACTGCCAAAGGAAGAGTGGGCGTAAGGTACGGAGCCACTTTCGGTGAAAAACTGAACAATGGGATCGAGGTTACGGCTTATGGCATCATCAATTTTTCTGAACATGCAGCAAGCGATTACCGGATAATCAACAGGTATGGATTTGGATTGATTGCCAGGTATGTAAATAAATCCATGTTAGGTTCACGGCACAATGAATTCTCGGTCGGGGCCGATCTTCTCACACAACCCGCGCGAACCGAATTCTACCGGAACATCCATGGCTCCAAAGGCGGTGAGATCGAACAGGTTGTCAGCGAAAATATTGGCAATATGGGGTGTTACATTACAGAAAATCTCGAAATTATTAGAGAAAAGATCTTTGTGTTGCTCACCGGCAGGTACGACCATGTGGCTTACAACCAGACAGAAGAGACCTTGCCGGCACGCACCGGCAAAAAACTTTTCAATACATTTTCACCCAGGCTGGCGCTCGATTACAAACTAACCCCGGCGATGGTCTTTTACACCTCTTTCGGTTGGAGTATTGACACACCTGCCCCCAATGAACTGGAGAGTAGCGACCTGGCCTACCTTTTTAACCAGCAACTTGGCCCGCAGGTATCACGGAATTTTGAAATTGGGATCAAGGGAGACCTTTTCAGGAGCAACAAGAATTTTCTAAGGCGGGTTGTGTATGAGGCAACTTTTTTCAATATCCGCATCAATAATCAAATTCTTCCATACGAATTATCCGGAAACACCTATTACGGCAATGGGGGCAAGACCGGCAGGCTGGGTGTTGAACTGGGCGCAACACTGGAAATTATCGGGGGGTTTAACTTTGGGCTGACTTATACCTTGTCGCGTTTCAGGTTTCTCGAATATACGGCCGGAGTCATGGAAATCGATACGACCGGGTCACTGGTACAATCCGGTCATGATTTTGCCGGCAATACGGAACCGGGTGTTCCCAAAAATAATTTGTTCCTCTCCCTTGCATGGTCTCATGCTATAAACAAGCATGCCAACCTTTTTCTAAAAGCAACTTACCAGGGCATCAGCGGTATCTGGGTGGACAATGCAAACAGCGACAAAACAAATGGCTGGGACCTCTTGAACGGGCTGATTGGCATCGACCTGAAATTCGGCAAATTCAACATCATGGCCTCCGGCGGGGTTAATAACATCTTCAATGAGTCGTATGTCGGGTTTATCAATGCCAACTCAGCCGAAAAGCGGTTTTACGAACCCGGCGCACCCCGGAACTATTATCTCTCCCTCAACCTTGGTTATTCTTTTTAATCCCGTCAGCCTCACCTCTCACGTGTCACCTGTCACCCGTCACGCAAGCCTCCTCATTTCATCACAATCATCCTCCTGGGCCCGGCAACCAACTGCTGATGACCATCGATGGAAACCTGGAGCAGGTAAAAGTAAATACCCCCGGGCAGCCCCTCTGTGTTGAAGGAAATTTCATGATCTCCGGGAGGCAGCAATTCATTTACCATGGAGGCGACCTCTTTTCCATAAGCATTGTAAACTTTCAGCTGCAGGGAGGGCGTTGATTTGCCGTTGTACATCGTTTCATTCATCCCGGGGGAGGGTACTGTGAACCTGAAGAGGGTGGCCGAATGCACAGGGTTCGGGATGTTCTGGTACAGGATGAAATCTTTATCCGGCAACAGCCCTGGCCCGACAGCAGGAATCACCGGCGGGTGATATTTCAGCACGGCCCCATCCCTTCCTACAGCGAACCCGTGCAGGGAATCAGGGAAGGTCATGTCGTAAATGGCTGTCGAATCGGGCGAGGTGATCTGTGTCCAGGTGTTGCCTGCATCCATGCTATAGATCAATTTTCTCCTTGGACCGAGCGGGGCCCAAGCCTCCTGTGCATTCCTGAAATCCAGGTCATAGGCGTTGCCCTGGATGTCGAGTTCGTGGTAGGTCCAGTTCAGCCCGCCATCGAACGTCTGGATCATGCCTACTCCGTAACCGAAATCGGGATCCCCGCCGGCACCCATCACATGCAGGGAGTCGAAAATATGCAGCCCGTGAACCTCATCCGCAGGGGCGCTGGAGGCATTCATGGCGTGCCACAGGTCACCCCCGTTTGAAGTATTCCATATTACACCGGCAATGTCAAACATTCCGCCGCTGGCATAACCAAACTTATCGTTGTAAAACTGGATGCACAGCACCGGGAAGAATGCGAGGGTACTTGTGTCGATCGCTGCCTGCACCCATGTAATGCCTCCATCGGTGGTCTTTACCAGTGCGTGCGGCTGTCCGCCCATCCATCCGTTCAGCGAATCCCTGAAAAGAATGCAGGTGATGAAAATGTTGTCGACCGGGTAGGGATGGCTCTCCCAGCTGGCTCCTCCGTTGGTGGTCTTCAGAAGAATTGTGCCATAGGGGCTGGTAGTGAAATTATAGGCGGAGGCCCATCCCAGGTTGCGGTTCAGGAAAAAAACATCCTGCACGTCGTTCACTGCATGGGTGTCCTGGTGCAGCCAGGTAAACCCGCCGTCGACGGTATGAAGGATGGTACCCGAATCTCCGGCCACCCATCCGTAAAGACTGTCGACAAAGCATACTGATTTTAAAGACTGCGTGGCCGGAACATTGATCCGCGACCAGCTGCCCTGCGAAAAGGAAAAAGAATAAGCCAGCAGCAGAAAAAAAATAGCGGATATTTTAAGGAAACTACCGGTCGGTGCCATGGCAACTTTATCGATTCAGCTTCAAACAAAAACGTCTATAAAAAATCGTCAATCGTCAATCGTCAATCGTCAATCGTAAATCGTAAATCCTTTATGCCTTCAACGCCAAAACGATCCTGTGCGTATGTTCCGCTATAACGAGTTCTTCATTGGTGGGAATTGTCATGATGCTGACTCTTGAGCCGGGTTTGCTGAGCAGCATCTCTTTGCTCCTTACACCGGCATTTTTCTGCACGTCAAATTCGAGCCCCATGTATTCCAGTTCCGAACAGCATAATTCACGCGTAACCGGGTCGTTTTCGCCTATTCCGCCGGTGAAAATGAGCAGGTCAAGTCCGCCAAGCGCGGCCGCATAGGCACCGATATATTTTTTGATCCTGTAGCGGAACATGTTCAGCCCAAGGATTGCTCTTTCATTTCCTGCTTCCGCCTCTTTTTCAATCTCGCGCATGTCAGATGATACACCGGTGATCCCCAGCATCCCGCTATGTTTGTTGACCAGCGTGTTGGCAACCGCGATATTCAGTTCCTCTTTTTCCATTACGAAGGTGAGTACCCCGAGATCCATATCGCCGGAACGGGTTCCCATAATCAGCCCTTCCACGGGTGTCATTCCCATGGAGGTATCGATCGATTTGCCGTTTTTAATGGCGGCCATGGAGGTTCCATTCCCCAGGTGACAGGTGATGATCTTCATCGATTCCATGTTTACCCCCAGGATCTCGCAGGCACGGCGTGCAACGTAGTAATGACTTGTACCATGAAATCCATACCGGCGGATGCCGTATTTTTTATAGAGGGAGTAAGGAATGGCATAGAGGTAGGCATGGGCAGGCATGGTCTGGTGGAAAGCGGTGTCGAATACCGCCACCTGCGGAACCCTGGGCAACAAATGCCGCATGGCCTGGACCCCTTTTAAATTGGCAGGGTTATGCAGCGGAGCAAGGGGGATGCAAGCCTTGAAATCTTTGAGAGTGGCATCGGTGATCAGGCTGCTCTCCTGGAAACGTTCCCCTCCATGCACCATGCGGTGCCCTATGGCATCAATCTCCGACAGGGTTCCGATGCACCCGTGCTCCTTGCTGATCAGCACACCGAGAACATATTCGATGCCGGTTTGATGGTCAATTACTTCGCCTTCGAGCTTTACCTTGTCGCCGTTCTCTTTTTCATGTTTTAAAAACGAGCCTTTGAGACCTACTTTCTCAACAATCCCCTTGGCAAAGAGCCGATGCTTTTCGATGTTGAAAAGCTGGTATTTGATGGACGAGCTTCCACAGTTCAATACGAGAATATTCATGATGATTCGCTATTATCTTGATTTTTACCCCGGAGGCACTTAGAAAGACCAGGGCTATTCATAAATCATTGAGTTTTTTCTCCGCCTGAGTGCGCCTGAGTGTTCTTAGTGCCTCAGTGGTTTTATATTGAAAAAAGCCGTCAGACGGCATCTTCGGTAACCTTGTTCCCATCCGCGTCATATTTATAAAAGCCGATGCCGCTGATCCTGCCAAGCCTGTTTGCCCGCACCAGTTTCTTGATCATCGGGGAGGCAATATATCTCGAAGATCCGAATTCGCTGTAAATGTTTTCCATCCAGCGGCAAACCTTGTCCAGCCCCACCTTGTCGGCAAATTCAAACGGCCCCAGCGGCATGTTGAAACAGGAGCGCATGGCAAGGTCAATGTTTTCCAGGGAACTCACGCCCTCCATCAGCGTTTCACACGCCTCGTTCAGCAATACCACGAAAAGCCTCACGCTCACCAGCCCTGGGGATTCCATTACCGGAATGGAAATTTTTTCAAGGAGCTTTACAAACTTGATGACTTTTTCATACGCTTCATCGGAGGTGTGAAGCCCTTTTGCAAGCTCCACCACGCTGGCGCCGGGAGCCGTGGTGGAAATGTGAAGGCTGACGCACCGTTCCTTGTGTTTTAGTTCGGTTGACAATTCAGTTACGACAATGGTCGAGGAGTTTGTTGCAATGATGCACGCCGTGCTTACTTCTTGCTCGATTTTTAAAAAGACCTCTTTCCGCAAATCAAAACTTGGTTGCCCCTGTTTTGATTTGACGGTCTCGATCACCAGCTCGCAGTCGCGAAAATCAGCATATGAAAGGGTTCCCTTTATCCTCGAAAGGATGGCCGTTTTTTCCCCCGGGGTAAGTCCCCAATGGTTGATCTCATGGTCCAGCTCTTTCCGGATCTCTTCAAAAGAATGGCTGACCAACTCTTCGCTGAGTTCGAGAAAAATTACTTCTATGCCATGTTTCGATGCCGTAATTGCCAATTCCTGGCCCACATTGCCGCAACCTACAACCCCTATTTTTGAGAACAGGATTTTGGGCCGCGATTCCTTGCTGAGCCCGTATTTCTCAATAGGCTCCACGATCATTTCTGCCATGATAAAAAAAATGTTTGATAGTGAACTTTTGTGCTACCTGCATCAATCGTAAATCGTAAATCGTAAATCGAAAATCGTCACCCCTCCCCCATCATCTTCTCATTAAACGCCTGCTCCCCTGTTTTTTCAATGCTGGCTATCATCTGCGTCGTAACCGAAACGATGTATGTTTTTTGTTTCTGAAAGTGAATGAACATGGCGGCCAGGTTTACTGCCGGTTCGATGCCTTTGGGATTCCGGAAAATAATGGTGAAGAACATTTTCCAGTAAAAATACCCGGTAGCTTTTGAGAACCCCGCTTTTTTGCACACCCTCAGGAAGGATCGCATGTAGATCAGCCAGGTTTTGAAATCAGGTTTGTGTTTATAATCAGTTTTGGTATGCAACCCGGTGTAAACAACCCTTTTGTAATAATTCGAAGGTTTGAAAATGGCTTCGATGATCCGGATATAATTCTTCAGGATGCCGACACGGGAAGTGAGCGTCAGGAAGTTCAGCCCGCTCGTCATCTGGTCAATATCACCATCGGAAACCGACTTGGAATGCGCCTGGAACAGGCGTTTTTCAATGATGAGCCTCCGGGTAAGCTGGGTGTTCGGCAGGGCATAGAGCAATCCGATCATGGCCATGCAGATGCCCGAATCCTGGATGGAGCCGATCATCTGGTCGGCAATCTGCGCACGGTCACTGTCGAATCCAAGGATATATCCGCCATTGCTGACCATCCCATACGACATGATCTTCATCACCGCATCCTCAATGGACTTGTTTACGTTCTGGTTTTTATTGTTAAGCGCGAGGGTTTCGCTGTCGGGGGTTTCAATTCCCAGGAAGACATACCGGAAATCGGCATCCTTCATGAGTTGAAGCAATTCGTCGTCATCGGCAAGGTTAACAGACGCTTCGGTCGTAAAATAGAAGGGGTATTTCCGTGCCTTTGTCCAGGCGATGATCTCGCGCAGCAGGTCTTTGACCTTTTTCTTGTTCCCGATAAAGTTATCGTCCACCATGTCGACGTGGCCACGGTATCCAAGATCGTAAAGCGACTGGAGTTCCTTCAGCACCTGCTCATTTGTCTTGAACCGGGGAATGCGGCCGTAAAGTTCGATCACATCGCAAAACTCGCAGTTGAACGGACATCCGCGGATGAATTGCAGTCCGATCATGATATAATCGTCGAAACGGATCAGGTCGTAGCGGGGAACCACTGCCTGGAGCATGTCGGCCCGGTCGGCAGAGAGATATTTACCGCTCTTCGCACCGTTTTTAAGGTCTTTCAGGAACATGGGGATCGTAATTTCCCCTTCGCCGAGCACGAGGAAATCGGCTTCCGTATAAAGATCGGGCTGGGAGGTGGGATCCGGCCCGCCAACCACCACCACCGCGCCCAGTGAATGGGCCCTGGTGATCAGGCTGAGCATGCTGTTTTGTTGAGGGAGCATTCCTCCGATGCACACAAGGTCGGCCCATCGCATATGTTCATCGAGCAGTGGCTCCACATTCTCGTCGATCAGCCTGAACTGCCAGTGCTGCGGAAAAAGGGCTGCAACCGTGAGCAATCCCAGCGGGGCGGCCGGGTATTTTTTCCCGACCATTTCACAAACTTCCTGGTAATTCCAGAAACTGTAAGCCGAAAACTTCGTTTGAACCAGCAAACATTTTGTCACTCCGTCATGCAAATCTTTCATAAAGCCAATCTCATCAAAAAACATGCAAAGGTACTAAAAAAGCCTGACCCGTCACCCGTCACCCGTCACGCGTCACGCGTCACTTGTCATTTGTCATTTGTCCCTTGTCACTCGTCACGTCTTTTTACTAACTTGCAGCAGATATGCAACAACGTTTTTCATGACCCCCCGGCCGGCTATTCTCTCGATGATTCTCCTGGTTACGCTCTCCGCACTGGCATTGCTTCCCGTGAAAACTTCCGCGGGGAGTGGCGGAAGGGATCCGTTGATTGTCGGGAGTGTTTCCATCTCCTGCAAGCCGATCAGCGACCACCAGGGAAATGTTGTCGGGGCGACCATCCCCCTGAAGAGGGCCGGGCGGTTGCTGATGCTCGAAGGAACCATCAACAGCGTAAGCGGCAACTTCATCCTCGATACCGGCGCTTCAGGCCTGGTGCTGAATAAAACCTATTTCCGGAGTTCCATGACCTTTGACGATGAGGAGGGGGGCGGGGTGACCGGGTCCACGGATGCAGTGGCGCGCCTGGTTGTGAAACGGCTGGTGGTTGGTGAGTTCATCTATGCCGGTGTTTCGGCAGATGTGATCTCTCTCGGGCATCTTGAAAACCGGAGAGGTGTTAAAATTCTAGGGCTGTTCGGCATGAGCCTGCTGAGAAACATGGAGATGGTGATCGATGTCCGCGACAATGAACTGCAGATCTTCAAACTCAACAAAGACGGCAGCCATATCGGCCCTCCTTCCCCGGAGGTGAAATATGATATCATCCAGAAAATTGAAGAATATCGCAATGTTATGTTTGTAAAGGCGGTGATTGGCGGGAAAATCCTCGATTTTTGCCTCGATACCGGCGCCGAATCCAATGTGCTGAGCATCGATGCGAATAAAAAGGTGCTGGCTGCTGTCACCATCACCAACCGGTCAGGCCTCAGCGGTGCAGGGGAGAACAGGGGAGAGGTGCTCTACGGCACACTTCATGATTTTTCCATGGGAAACAGGCAGCTGATCCCCATGGAAACGATTGTTTGCAGCCTGGCCGATATGTCGCAGAAATACGGATGTTCCATCGACGGAATGCTGGGATTTGATTTTTTTGCGAAAGGCAGGATTTGTATTAATTTGATAAAAAAAGAGATGGGGATCAGCCTGTTAACGGAGGCAGTTAAATGAGAACCCGCACTGCATCGGTCTTGTTGCTGATTTTGCTGGTTACGGCCTCCGTGGCCCATGCCCAGTTTGACCCGAAAAAAGTTTGCCGGGTGGAAGAGGGACGCCTCATCTTCACGCTCGATCTGCGTTGGAGCGCTTCGCAGCGCAGGGAGATCTCCCGGATGTTCGACCTCGACAGCGCCCTCCTTTCCGGTGCATTCGCATTAAAACCAACGATCAATGACAGTGGAAAAATATGGAAAACCCGCAGGCTCGACGCACAGCGCATTGAACTTTCCATGGAACCACGCAAATCTGCCGGCAGGGAGGATTCGAAGGAAAAGATTTTCCTGCTGGATGACAAATGGATCAAAAAAAATTCAGCGCCGGACAGGGAGTCGGTAACTTATGGCGTAAACCGCCTTACCCGGAACACCATCGTGCAACTTTCCGGCGGCTGGATGCGGTTTTTCCTTCCCGGGCAAAAAAATGCGAAAAAGGTCTTTCTCTCGGGATCATTCAACGCCTGGAGCACGCTTCAAACCCCAATGCAGCCGTGTGACTCCGGCTGGACCGTGAGCCTGAACCTGAAGGAGGGGAAGTATTTCTATAGGTTCGTCATCGACGGGAAGTGGGTCAACGATTCATACAACAAGCTGCGCGAAGATAACAACCAGCAGGGATACAACAACATCTTTTTCTGCTACAATTATAAATTCGTCCTGAACGGTTTTCCCGGCGCACACCAGGTGATTGTTGCCGGCACTTTCAACCAGTGGAAGGAGAAGGAGCTGCGAATGATCAGGTTCCACGGCAATTGGTTGTTGCCGTTATACCTAAGGGAAGGAACCTATGCTTATAAGTTTATCGTCGACGGGCAATGGATCACCGATCCTGCGAATAAGGTTACGAGGCCCGACGGCAGGGGTCATGAAAATTCCTTCCTCGGCATCGGCGACACCCTCTTTTTCACCCTGAAAGGATTTCCCAAGGCGGAGAAGGTGGTGGTCAGCGGGAACTTTAACGACTGGAACAAGGAGGAATTATCGATGAACAAAACCCACGGAGGCTGGCAGCTTCCCTATGTGCTTGCCATGGGAAGCTATGAATACAAGTTTATTGTCGATGGTAAATGGATTACCGACCCGGCCAACCCGTATACGGTGGGTGAGGGCGACGTCATCAATTCCTATCTTGTCGTGAAACCCGATTACTGGTTCAGGCTGGAGCAGCATTCAGATGCCGACAAGGCCATCGTTTCAGGGAGTTTCAACAATTGGAGTACCACCGGTTACCGGATGGAGCTTCGCCAGGGAACGTGGTGGTTTCCCGTCTGCCTCAAACCGGGAAAGTACACCTATAAATTTATTGTCGACAATAAATGGATCCGCGATCCATCCAACGAACTCTGGGAAGAAAATGAATACGGAACCGGGAATTCGGTGCTGTGGATAGAACCATAGCCTTACCGGTAGTCCCGTAAATAAAAAAAACCGCCCCCGATGTGCGGGACGGTTTTAAAAGATGGCCTGTATTTGCGATTGTGCTTACTGAATGACAGTCCCGGCGTCGCTCTCGGCGGTGATGGGGTTGATGATGAACAGGTAGCAGGCTCCCCCGTAAAAGACGCCGCTATGGGATGTCGGGGGAATATAAAAGGATTTTGGCCCGATTGGGAGCTTCATCATTTTTGCAACCCTGGTGCCGCGCACCGTTCCGCCTTCAAAAAAAGTGTAATCCGACACACCCGGCTGAAAAGTCTGGGCAGGTGCAATCAAACGACCGGTTTCATCGGTCATCATAATGAGAAAACGGTTGCCGTTTTCCCCGAGGTAGTTCAGGTTGTTAATCCTTACTACATAGGCAACCATTGCTGCTTTGGTGTCGCTTGGAACATCTTTTTTTGCATGCTGTCCGGCATACAAAGCGTTAAACCCTGCTGAGAAGATCAGTGCGAGACTGAATGCGATGATAAATTTTGTTGTTTTCATGGTTTTTTGTTTTTGAGGTTGGTGTATATTTTAATGATGTAAAATTACACCCGTTTGCAGGGGGGAATCAAGCGCTGTAATACCCGATTTTCCTGCGTATTCAAACCATAAATTCAACGTAAAAGGATGCGTTTTGCTGCGTAGTTTTACGCAATGATTTCTATGTAGTACCTGTTCTCATTTAACGGCAGCTTGTCTGTTTACCATACCCGGTGAAGAAAACAGAGAATCTCGGTGCTTCCCGGTGCCATCGCTGCAAATAAATAGGCAATTTCTAAGCAAAAAGATATCCCTGAGAGGCTTTCGGCCGCGAAGCTGATCAAATTGAATAATCAGCAAAAATTATCAAACAGGACTAAAAAGGTATAAAATCAGTTCACCTTTTTATACTCCCCCTGCCTGATTTCAGTGTGGCGGATCGATCCGCCGGTGGAACCGGTCATCACTGCAAGAACGCTCACCAGGATAGCCCCGATGAGAAGTGAGAGGGTGAACTTTTTCAGCAACTCCTTCCGGGTTTTTGTCATATACAACCCGACCATCGACAAGGCGGAGGTGGCCAGCAGGCCGATCAGGAAAAACATCGCAGCATTTTCATGGGGTTCTATCACATCTTCCGTAATGCCGGGATAGGTTTGCATGAGTTTTCCGGCGTCATCCCCCGTCATGTAGGCAAGCAGGACGAAAATTCCTAAAAGCAGGTAGCACCAGAGGGTAAGCTTTTGAAGTTCTTCACTTTTTCTGAAGAGTGCAATGCCGTTCAGGATGATTGCAAAGCCAAGGCCTACGATGGGCAAATGGGTAAAAACAAGATGCAAATGAGCTGGATTCATGGTTGTATTTCTGAATGGTTGTTGATCATCAATAATATTCGATCTTTCTTTCAAGGATGTTTTGCGCCTTTTTTTCAAAATATTTTATCTTCCGGGTCCAGTTATCCTGCTGATCATATTCATAAACCCAGGTATAAGTGATCTTGCTTCCGTCGGGAGAGGTCGAGACCTCTTCGGTTACATTCCTCTTATTATCATAGCCGTAAATTACTGTTTTCTCAAGCGTACCCTGTGAGGTGTACCGGTCATTTTCAATTTTGTTTCCTGCCCGGTCATATTTATAGGTAAATCGTTTCAACAGCGCGTTGCCGGCGTCAAAACTCTTGTCTTCCACAACATTTCCCAGGTTGTCGTAGGTATAGGTGAATTTCTTTTCAAATTTTCCATCGGCACCAAAACTGTTATCCTCTGCCAGGCGGCTCTTTTCATCATAAGTATAGGTGATTTTCCTGGTCAGGCTTCCGTCAGCCGTCAATTGGTTCTGTTCAATCCTTCTGCCCAGGCTGTCATATTTGTACACATATTTCTTGTCGGTTTTTCCATTGGCGGTGTACTTGATATCATCAACTTTATTCCCCGATTTGTTGAAGGTGTTGTAATAGGAAAACTCAGGGTCGCCGTTCACTGTTTTCCCGCCTTTCTCCTCAGGCTGGTAGGAATTTTCATGGATCGACTTGACGTTGCCGTTGATCCCGAGCCGTTTCAAATCGTTTTTTTGTCCATACAACTGGCAGGCCATCGCAAATGTTAAAAACAGGATGATCGATTTTTCTTTCATATTGTTTGATTATTCTGATGTCAGGAGCTCAGCCTGTAAAAATAAACCAAATTTCCGAGACCAGGAAAAAAGAGGCTAATTCCTCTTTTTTTGTAATTTGCAGGGAAATTCAACGCAACATCACACCCATGAAAGCGATCAAGGAGCCCGGATTTCTTCCCGCGATTTTTAATTCAATCCCAAACCCGATATTCGCCCTGGATAAAAAAAAGTGTTTTGTGCTGGCAAACCAGGCTTTCTGCGACCTGGTGGCACTGCCGGGCTGCGACGTGGCGGGCATGCACATCGACGTTGTCTTTTCACCGGAGGTGAGTCTCCTTTTCAAGGGAATAACGGGAAGTGCCGACAACCGCGAAATACATATCAGCAACCGCAGCGGGATGATCAACCCTTTCCTTGTTTCAAGGATTACCGCATCGTTTGAAAACCGCGATCTTGATGTATACACGCTGAAAGATCTCACTGAAAACAAACAGGCAGAAGAGTCTCTGCGCGAAAGTGAGGTGCTGTACCGGACCCTGGTCAACCAGCTCCCCAATCCGATCCTGATCCATATCGACGGGAAGGTGGTTTTTGCAAATGACCTGATCCTCGGAATTACCGGTTTTAACAAGGATGAGATCATCGGGAAAAATGTTGCCGATCTCTTAACCGACCCCGCCGATCCTAAAAACATGGCTGTTTTCAGAAACCTCACCGGCGATTCATTTGTTGAGGAGGAAGAATTTGAGATCAGGACAGAAAACAGGAAGGTTGTGATCCGGAATTTCCTGTTGCGTAACAGCAAACTCAAATACAAGGGGCAGGATGCGGTGATGACCATCCTGATCGACATCACAGAAAGAAAGCACCTGGAGAAATATGTCCTGAGCCGGGTGATCGAAACCGAAGAAAAAAACCGCAAGCAATTTGCAGCCGACCTGCACGACGACCTCGGCCCCACACTTTCGAGTATCAAGTTGCACCTGGGGATGCTGGGACATTCAAAAACACCTGAAAAGTTTGCGGAAACCCTGGACATTTGCCACCGGCAACTGGCGGAAGCCATTGCAAAAATGAGGATCGTTGCCAACAACCTGATGCCCCGTCTCATTGAAAATTTCGGACTTGAAGCGGCCCTGAACTCTTTTGCCGGCACCATGCAGCAGGAGGGGATCTTCTCCATCAGCCTGATCTCGAACCTGAAGGGGCGTCGATTCCAGAAACAAACCGAGCTGCATTTTTACCGGATCATCTGCGAACTGATCAACAACACCGTCAAACATGCCGGAGCAACCTGCGCCACGGTGAAATTGAAATATGCGAACGGTGCGCTTACGCTGAACTATACCGACAACGGCAAGGGGTATGATGTCTCGCAGATCAATACCAAACCGGGAGGGATGGGTATCGGCAACATCATCCATCGCGTGAACCTCATCGACGCAAAAATTCAGTTCCTGATCAGGAAAGGAAAAACGGAGGTAAGAATCACCAAAGAGTTATAACCATCAATTGTCAGAACCCTGTTGTTCGAGGTAGCTTTTCACGAAATAGACCCACTCATCCAGCCTGTCGAAGAGTTGTTTCGCTTCGGGATATGGAATCACAACATCCGGGGCGATGCCGATATTGTCAATGGGGTGTTCGGGAAGCCTGCGTGACCTGGTCATCGGCCACTGAAGTTCATATTTCCCGGATGGGAAATCCTCACTTATACAATTCGAATAATCAAGAACCCCTGCCGTATTATGGTTGCCAAACAGGATCACCTTTTTACTCTCTTTGGCGTCCAGGATAAACTGCTCGGCCGATGAGCCATTTCCCTCATCGATGATGATCCCGACCCGTTTCGGAGTGGGATAAACCGTATCTTCTTTTACAGTCGCATCACTTCCCATCATGGGATGAACGACGAACCCTCCCACGTTTTTCTTCATGACCGCAAGCAGGGAGTTTATCCATTTGACACCCTCTTCCCCGTTTCTCACATCCCCTGTCTTCAGCGCCTGCTCAAAATTGGCTATGTTTCCTTCACTGGCATACCACTCCACCCCTTTGCTTAAATAGGGAGTTGTGTAGATGAGCGACAACAGCAGCTGGTAATACTCATCCTGGCCCCCGCCATTGTGCCTAATATCGATAATCAGGTTGGGCCTGGCCATGATCTCCTTCCAGTGAGGTTTGATCAGTTTCTCCGTCAGGTCATCGGCAAAACTGGTGATCCGGAGATAGTAGGTGCTGTCATTCAAATAGGCAGCCATGGGATATATGTTTGATCCATTGGGGTACTGAGGCTGATAGGAGTATAGCAGCGCTTTGTCAAATGCGGGTGAGGCCGACTGGCGCACAAACCGGTTGTTGTCATCATGAATTTCGAAAATGTTATCCTCCATCAGGAGGGAGGCAATGCCGTCAACCGGTTCGAAATTGTTGTAGACCGGGTAGCTTTTCACCGAAAACTCCTTCCCCTTTCCGGGGATAAATTCAAACATGACCTGGCCCGGTTCATACCCGTCGAACCGGATGACGATGCCGGAATATTTATCTTCGCCGGCTTTTTTTGCAACGGCAATTTTACCCCTGAAAGAAACCCAGATGCCTTCGATGGTCTCTTTTTTCCTGCCCAATCCGGAGATGGCATCGTTGTTCAGTGGGATGAACTGCCGCACCGGCTCTTTCTGATGGTCCGCCGCGGATTGGTTCTCCTGCCAGAGGCGTCTGACAGCTAAATGGTTGTCCTTAAACCAGTCAACATAAGTTCTCAGGTACCTCCCGCACGAATCGGGATGTTCGGCGATCTTATTTCGCAGTTTTGATTCCAGCGCAACAAGATCCGTTTCAGTGTTTTTCGTAACCTTGTCACGGTAGCCGGGATAATCGGTCCTGATTTTTTTGACCAGGTAATTAAAATCGGTCAGGCAGGGTGTGTTTTGAGCATGCGCCATGAAAAAAAGAGTGCATCCCAAGATGGTCGATAATAGTTTTGATTTCATAATCGTCCGTTTGGTTGCTGCAAATATAATACATGTAAAAAGAAAAACCGCCCTTACGGGGCGGCTTTTACTTCCTGTGGTTTTAAAAGGTCCGGGATGGTTATTGCTTGAAAGGTTGTGATTGCGGGTTCAGTTCATAACGATAGGTCTGGCCGGGCAGAAATTTTCCGGAGATCATCGCCGGGGCGGTAAACAACTCTGTTTCACAAATAAAATGGCTGTTCATGGGAGCAAGTACCAAAACGGCAATCCTGACTCCGGAAGCAGGACCCCGTTCGTAAAAATCATATGCCGACACACCCGGCACATAGTTCTTGGCAGGAGCCACCAGGCGTCCCTGGCCGTCAAGAATTTCAACCAGGTACCAGTTGCATATTCTTTTATCGATTGTCAGGTTAACATTTACATGATGGTTGACCACCGGGTTGATGGAGATCGGGTCATTTTTTGTAACACCGCCGATGGTTGCAGCGAATGTTGCGGCGCTAAAGATCATTGCGAAGCTGAGGGCTGAGAAAAATTTTGTTGTTTTCATGGTTTTGTTTTTTAGGGTTATTTGTTTGTGTTTGATGATGTAAAATTACACCGGCCGGCATGGTCAAATCAAGCGCTGAAATGCCTGATTTTACAGCGTATTTTACGTTTGATGGCAAGTACCTACCCAACATTATCCTGCGTATTTTTACGTAAGCGACAAATAAAAAAGGTGTTGCTGTTGCAAAAAAAAATTATTAGGTGTATCTTTCGGCTCATTTAACATGATGCATGCCGGTATCGTTAACATGCATTCTAATGAACCGGTAGCGGTTTTATTTGTTGAAAAAAGTCGCGGCAAATGACAAAGAAAAAGAGGGTTTTTATCGTTGAAGATCATGCTGTTTTCAGGGAAGGGCTGAAAAGGGTGATTGGTGAAATGGATGACGTGGAACTGGTTGGCGAAGCGGAGAACGGGGCGATTTTCCTGGAAAAACTGAAGAAAGTTACCCCGGATATTGTGCTGATGGATATCCAGATGCCGGTGATGGACGGGCTTGAAGCCACTGAAAAGGCCCTCAAGTATGATCCTTCTCTGAAAATCCTCGTGATAAGCATGTTCGGCGAAGAGGAATATGTTTATTCCATGGTCGAAAAGGGGGTTTATGGGTTTATTTTAAAAACTTCCGGTCTCCCCGATTTTGAAAAGGCCATCAACAGGGTATCCGACGGGCAGCAATATTACTCCGAGGAGATCATGGGGTTACTGGTCAAGAAAGTCAGGCAGATCGATGCGGTTGAAAAAATATCTTTCAGCGACAAGGAGATGGAGGTGCTGCGCTGGTTATGCAAGGGGCTGTCAAACAATGAAATTGCAGAAAAAATATTTCTCAGCGTGCGTACTGTGGAGGGATACAGGAATAAGCTTCTCCAGAAAACAGGCTCCGCCAATGTGATCAACCTGGTTATTTTCGCACTGCGCAACAAACTGGTGATCATGTAAAAAAAAACCGCCCCGGTACCCCGGGACGGTTTTTCAGATTCCTGCTGGTAAGCAGGATCTCTCCTGAACCTTACGGCTTTGGGGCCAGCGTGGTCGGGGCGAGTTCAAAGCGATAGGTTTCGCCGTTGAAAAATTGACCGGTAATGATGGCTGGCGCTGTAAAGAGTTCAGTTTCGCAAACATAGTGGTCTCCGCCCTTGTATTTTACCAGTACAGCTATCCTTGAACCTTTTACCGGGCCTTTTTCATAAAAGTCGTAACCTACCACTCCCGGAATATAAGGTTTTGCGGGAGCGACCATCCTGCCATTCTCGTCAAGGATCTTGACCAGCCAGATATTGCAGAGCGGTTTTTCAAGTGTTAACTGGATGTTGACATGATACCGGATGACAGGGTTAACGGTTGGATCGTTTTTTGTACCGATGGTTGCGGAAAAAACTGAAGTTACCGCTGCGAAAATCAGTGCGAGACTGAGAACCGAGAAAATCTTTGTTGTTTTCATTGTTTTGTTTTTTTTGGGGTTAGTATTGCTGTTTTTTAATGATGTAAAATTACACCGTGGCGCAGGGTGGAATCAAGCGCCGAAATGCCCGATTTGATTGGGTTTTTTAACCTGACGACCTTACGTATTTTTACGCAGACCATTGCGGTAATCCCGGTACGGAGAACCAATTAATATTTCAGACGTGTTGATGATTGGTGTTAATTTTATATTTTTGAAGTAAGTTAACAGCTCATTTCTCAACTCATGAAAAATAAAATTATCGTTCCCACCGATTTTACCAAAGCCGCAGACCAGGCTCTCAGCCAGGCCATTGTCATTTCCATGAAAGCAGGATCCTCTCTGACCCTGTTGCATGTAATTGATGGTAAATCAGAATTGGCATACGATGCCGGGGAAAGATTGAACACCGAAGCCGAAAAGATCCGGCAAAACTCCGGAATAGCATGTGAAGTGCTGGTAAAAGAGGGAAAGCCTTTTGATATAATCCCTCAAACGGTGATGGAAAAGGATTTTGATCTCATGGTCATTGGAACGCATGGCTACAGCGGCATCAGGCAAAAACTGTTTGGAACCGATATGCTCAAACTGGTGGCTAAAGTTCCGATCCCGCTGCTGGTTGTGCAGGAAGGCGCCCCGGTGGTTGAATCATTCAGCAGGATTGTCCTTCCCGTAGGGGGGCATGATAATTTTCAGCAGGCAGTTGATGCAATATTGCTTTTTGCAGCCATCTATGACCCGGAAGTACACTTTTATTCCATACATAAACCGGGGTTTGAATGGACTAAACAAATGCTGGCCAACATCAGTGAATCCACCCGGAGGCTTGAAGACCAGGGTGTGCGGATGGTCAGGATAAAAGAGGAGCAGGAAGGTTTTTCACAGGGATATGCCTTGCAAACATTGAAGTATGCTCATTCAATCGGGGCTGATGCCATCTGGATGATGTCTGTTGCGTCAGAGGAGTATCCCTTTTTGGCAAAGCCCTATAAAGAGGTCATGCTGCTGAACGAACACCAGATCCCGGTATTGTGTGCCGGAGGAGGTGACGGAGCATAGCTTTAACAGAATGAGCGGAGGGCTAATCATCATTTCATGACCAACCAGGTAAAAAAGTTGAACAGGGTTGACAAAGCAATCCTCGTGCCTACAGATTTTTCTGTGGTTGCAGAAAATGCTGTTGTTCATGCTCTTGAGTTTGCCCGGCGGCTTCATTACCGGGTTTGTCTGCTGCATGTGCAGGGCATAATTCCAGGTACCATATATAATAAGGAGGAGGAGGCAAATCAAAACAGCCGCCGGGATCTGTTGCAATGCAAGGAGAAGTGGGAACAAAAATATGCGGTAAAGATAGACCCGCTGATCAGGGAGGGCAACCTCTTTAAGGTTGTCAATAAAGTGGCGGCAGAGGTCAGTCCGGCGATGATGGTCATGGGGACCCATGGAAAGCAGGGACTGCAGCATTTGTTCGGCAGTCATGCCCTGCGGGTCGTGCTTGACGCCGCCTGCCCGGTGCTGATCGTCCAGGAACGCTTGTTCGGAGAAGGATACAGGCGTGTTTTGCTGCCTGTAACCGGGGAGTTGGAACCCCGTTGCCTGATCAGGTGGGCATTGCTTTTTAACAAACTGTTCAACTCGGAAATCCATTTGTTCCAGGCACTGGAAAAAAACCCCGAAAGGAATCATCTCCTTGCAGGAATCACACTGCAGATGACCCGGGTCTTTCAGGAACAGAAAACAGCCTGCACAATTAATACGGCAGCAACCATTAATGATTTTTCAAACCAGGTAATTGCTTATGCAATCGAAAACAGGGCGGATATGATCATGACCACCACTCTTCCGGAACCGGATGCTTCAGGAGTCAGCTTTTCAACATGGAACGAACGGCTGATGTTTAACCCGGCCCAGGTTCCGGTGATGTTCATTGATCAGGAAAACGCCTCCGCATAAGCCAAAGCAACAGGAGCAACTCCGGGATTATTGCATGATCGGGCTTGATTTATCGCAGATGTCCGGACAGGCTCCCGAATTCACATCACTGGTAACAATGATTTTTTTGGTTTTATCCGGGCTCCCTGTACCTACCACCATCCGGATCGGAGTTTTTATATCCAGCCCCATGTAGATTCTGAAGCCATGAACTGAAGTATCTTCCCTTGCAATAACTTTCATTGCATTGAACTGTTCGAGGTTGATGGTAAATGCCTTGAGGGTATCAACGCCTTTAGGCGCTTTAAGATAAGCCCTGAAATAACCGTTTGCCGTTGGAACATCGATCTGGCGAATTCCCGAGGTATCCGGGACCATGGCACAATGCTTTTCACAGCAGCTCTTCTGGCAGGAGGTCTTATGACAGCAATAGTTACAGATCATCCAGAAAATTGCAGCTCCGATGATTGCTCCGGCAATAAAGGTAAATGCAAGTAAAAAAGGTTTATTTTTCATGGTGGTTGATTTACAAGGGTGTATGAATCAGAAAAAAAATCGCGTAAATATAGTTAATTTTATGTTTATTTGCATTATAAGAAAAAATTGTCAGGCGTGAATGAGCAGAAAACAGTCCGGGAGTGGGCAGGTATCAATAGAAACCTTGTGCATCGTTCACAGGTTCATGTTTGCCTGTTCTTGCTTTTGTTCCTGGTCAATCCCGCAAAACTCTCTTCCCAGTCCCAGCTGCCGGATACCATCAAAACATTGTGGGCCAGGTATAAAAATTCGCAGGATGACAGCACAAGGGTTGTTTACCTCTCCAGGCTGGCTTTTTTTTACAATGACTATTTTGAAGATAAAAGCAAATCCGACAGCCTTGGCGATGCGGCCATCCTTGTTGCTGAATTGAGCCGCCAGCCGGGACTGCTGCTAATCGCTTATAATAATTACCTGGAATCAACGGACAATGCGTTCCTGTATAGGAAGTCACTGGATTATGCCAGCATCGCGCTGCAAAAATGCAGGATTGCGGGCAACCTGGCCATGCAGTGGCGGACAAGCAGGAACCTGGCACAGGTCTATCTTTCAAAATATGACTATACAAACGCACTTATAATCAGCAAAGAAGCATTGCAATTGGCCATGGCATTAAAAGACAGAAATCTGATTGCCGAAAGCTATCTTATTATCGGTAAAAGTTATGCAGATAAAAACCAGAAGATCGAAGCTTTTAAAAACTTCCTGGTCGCGAGAGAGATGGCAGAAAATATCGGGGACCCGACCCTGCTCAAAAAATGTTATTCCCAGTTGTCCAGATTTTACAATGACAATAAACTTTTCGAAGATGCTGTTGAATATAAAAACAAAGAGGTTAAAATAATCCTGGTCAACAAACCGGTTGATTCAGTTGCCCTGATGTGGGCTAAATTGTACAAACAATTCATCAGGGTCCGTCAAAAAAAAGGCGGTCTTCCTGAACAAAGCGTCAGGAGTATCATAGGGTATTCGATCCGTACGCGGAACGACAGGCTGAAAGCATGGGAATTTGGTCTTTACCGGAAATTCCTGCTCGAATCGGACGAGCTGGCAATGCTTTACAACTTCTTTAAAAAGTCCTACCCGGATGAATTTGCAAACCTCTACCAGACAGATCGGGAGATGTATTTCAGGATTACGGCATACTTCAAAGAACTTGAAAAAAAACCAGACTCCGCACGTTACTTTTTTGACCAGGCGGAGCATCTCCTGATCAAAAATAATGACAAAGGGATTATTTACCTGTCTAATTTTTATAACCGGTTTGGCCAGTTTTTAATCCGGCACGATCTGAACCGGCCGGCAATTGAAAAATTTACCAGGGCCTACCAGGTTGCCGAAAAAGATGATTATCCCGGGAGATTTGAGTATATGCTGATTGCTGCCAAAAATCTCGAAGCACTCTACAAAAACGCAGGGGATTATAAAAATGCATGGCATTATGCCTCGGTAACACTCCAGGTTGTCGACAGCATCAGCAAAAAAACAAAAAGCGACCAGATCATGGCTGAGACGGTAAGGATGGAGCGGTTGCAAAAAGAGGCCGATGCGGAAAAAAACCGGCAAAAGATCAGGCAGGGTGAGAACCAGGTTAAAATGCTGGGCGGCGGGGTGGTTTTTTTCATCATCGTAACCCTGCTGGTTTACCGGAATTTCAGGAACCAGAAAAGGCTGAACCGTTTGCTGGATGCTGCCAAGAAACAATCCGACCATCTTTTGCTCAACATCCTGCCGCATGAAACGGCCGAGGAACTTAAATCAACAGGGAAGGCCAGGGCTAAACGGTTTGACGAAGTCACGGTGATGTTCACCGACTTCAAGGATTTTACACAGGCCAGTGAACGAATGAGCGCGGAAGAGCTGGTAGATGTTATCAATTTTTACTTCACTGAATTCGACAATATCATCTCCCGGCATAACATTGAAAAGATCAAGATCATCGGCGACAGCTATATGTGTGCAGGAGGGTTGCCTGCCGCCAATACAACACATGCCTGCGATGTGGTTGCTGCGGCACTGGAATTCCAGGAGTTTATGATGGTCCAGGCAAAAGAGAGAAGGGAGCGGGGAGAATCTTTTTTCGAACTTCGCATCGGGATTCATTCCGGTCCGGTGGTAGCGGGGATCGTGGGACTAAAAAAATTCGCCTACGACATCTGGGGCGATACGGTGAATACCGCCTCGCGGATGGAAAATGCCAGCGAGTCCAATAAAGTGAACATCAGCGGCGCAACCTTTGAAAAAGTGAAGGAACTGTTCAATTGCACCTACCGGGGAAAAGTGACTGCAAAACACAAGGGAGAGATCGACATGTATTTTGTAAATTCACCCGTAAAACAATAATCAACAATTCACTTGTCACGCCTTAACCCTCCTTAACACCAGCGAAAAGTAAATCATCAGGATTCCGAAAAGTGCCGCAAAGACCCCGATCATCTTAACCAGGAAGATCGCCCACAGGAAAGGGTTGAACAACAGGACCGCACCGAGGGCGATGGTGAGCAGTCCGTTGATCAAAAGAATATTTTTATTGGCAATCTCTCCCTTGATGTTCACCATGATCACCAGTTGCACGATCCCGATGATGATGGCCCAGATGCCGATCATGATCAGGAACAATTTGGCGAAGACTTCCGGAAAGAAAATCAATCCGATACCGATGGCGACAGCCACGATGGATTCAACCAGGATCATCGCACCGGCCTTGTCGCGCCTTATGTTGTTGATACCGGTCAGCAGCATCACGGCTCCTCCGGCGAGCATTACGATCCCGAAATAGACCAGGATCGTTTTAATTGATTCCGCGGTAAAGAAAAGCAACATCACGCCGAAGATGGTAAAGATACATCCGTTTACGGCCAGGAACCACCAGTTTTTAAATCGTCTTGTTTCCATTCTGTTTTTGTTTAAATTTTCGTACTATTTGCACGGATCACTATTGGTAAAGGAACCGTTTGATGCTTTTTTTAGGGGTCTTCTCGAATTCAGCCGGTACAATTTCAAAATCGGCAATACGGATATATTTCGGCAGGTGGTGGTTCAGGTCATGCAGGTAACCTTTGAAAATCCCGTCCAGATCTTCCTTTTTGTGGCATGCTTTTTCCATGGCATCAAAATCGGGATATATCAGGGCCACCAGTTTGTCATCGCGCTCAATCACCAGCGATTCCATCACCATAAAACGGTTGTTGAGCTTCGACTCGATCTCTTCGGGATAGATGTTTTTGCCCGAGGGGCCAAGGATCATGCTCTTGCTGCGCCCCCTTATGTAAATATTTCCTTTCCGGTCGATGACGCCAAGGTCGCCGGAATGCAGCCAACCGGCAGTGTCGAGCACCGCCCTGGTGGCTTCCTCATTCTTGTAGTAGCCAAGCATCACGTGGTTCCCCCGCATCAGGATCTCTCCCGACTGATGATAGGGATCGGGAGAGTCGATGCGGACTTCGAGTTCGTCAACAGCCCTTCCGGATGCACCCAGGTGGGTCGTCTTCCAGGAGGCATATGATATGAGCGGGCCGCACTCGGTCATGCCATATCCCACGGTAAAAGGGAAGTTCATCTTTTTAAAAAACTTTTCGGCCTGCGCGTTGAACGGGGCCCCTCCAATCACCAGTTCCCTGAAATTACCCCCGAAAACCGCGATCATCTTATTCCGTATCTTATTATAAATAATTTTGTCAATGACAGGGATATGTGAAAGAATCCTCACTGCGGGTTTACGAAGCGCAGGGAGGATCTGCGATTTGTAAATTTTTTCGATGATCAGCGGAACCGAAAGGATCAGTGCCGGTCGGATCTCCCCGAAAGCCTGCATGATGATCTTTGGCGACGGGGTCTTGGTGAGAAAGGTGATGTCGCATCCCAGGGTGAAGGGAAAGAGAAACTCAAAGGCACACCCGTAGGTATGGGCGAGCGGTAAAAAAGAGAGAATCTTATCCTTCGGATTCAGGGGCATGTTGCGGTGTGCATAGAGGATGTTGCCAAGCAGGCTCTTGTGCTGCAGGATCACTCCTTTGGAAAACCCTGTTGTGCCTGAAGTGTAGCTGATCACCGCAATGTCGTCGGGATGGGAGGAGGGGAAACGGATCTGTTCCGGTGAAACAGCTGGTGTGGGATGGAGAAGGTGCGAAGCCGATTTTTCCAGGGAATGATCACGGGTGAACAATACAGGGTCATCCTGGATTTTCAGGATGTGCCGGAGCATGGGCATGGCTTCCGGATCCAGCTCCCTGTAAAGGCTTTCCTCCGCGAAAAGCAGGATGGAATCGGAATGGTTTACGATGTAGTGGATGTCGGAAGGTTTGAAATCAGGAAGAATGGGAACGGTTACGGCGCCATAGGTTACCGTGGCCAGGTAAACCATGCACCAGTGAGCCGAATTCTTACCTAAAAGCGCCACATGATCTCCTTTCCGGATACCGGCCGCTTCGAAAAGGGCGTGGATCTTTACGATCCTAGCGCCGACCTGTTCATATGTAAACGATTCGCCCCCGTAATCGGAAAGTGAGGTGAAGTTCCAGTTATCGCGAATGGCAGCTTCAAAAACAGCAAGCAGATTCGTTGATTTAGAATTCATTGTCGGACATATGAAGTGCGAAGTTCCGAAAAATTCCTCATGGATAATAATTTTTCGGGAAAAATGTCAGCCTTCCCCGGCGAATTTTTCCTTGCTCCCTCCGAAGATGGCATCCAGCGAGCTGGTGTAAACCAGGTGCCGCACCCGTTGTTCACGGCAGGCGTTGACGACATTTTCCGTACCGCCGAAATTCACGGAAAGCACCTCCTCTTCAGGTTTTGTCCCCCAGTCGACTACTGCTGCCGAATGGATCACCAGGTCGATGCCCCGGCAGGCATTATGAACGGCTGAAGCATCACGGATGTCGCCCGAAACTATCTCGATCCGGGGATCCGCGGGGCCGGCATAGGCCGTAAGGTCGAAAATTCGCAGCAATGACGGCTGTACCGGCGAACCCGGGGCAAGCAACTCTTGTACAATAGCATTGCCAGGGAACCCCGATCCGCCGGTGAGCAGGATACGGGGATTTGTTTGTCCGGTAGCCGGTGTTTTCATCATAAATGCCTCGGTTCTGTTTGGAATTGTGCAAAATTAGAAAAACTCCTTTGTGCAAAATTTGATTTTTGCAAAAGTTAGTTTATGTTTGTAGAATCATTCTAAATTTATTCTCATGAAAAAATTTTTGTACTGGAGCCTTGCAATCCTGATTATTGTTTCGGGGCTTTTTATTTATTGGAAATACTCCTTTACCTTTAGCGAAGGCAACCGTTCCGGGCTGCTGCAGAAATTCTCCTACAAAGGAAACCTCTTCAAAACCTATGAAGGCGAACTGATCCTGAGCAGTGTGAAAAGCAGCCAGGATGTGTCGCTTGCTTCGGAGAAATTTCATTTTTCAGTACCTGGAAAGGAACTTGCCGAAAAACTCCTGAAACTTGAGGGTACCACCGTCGTGCTCCATTACCAGGAAAAAAACGGCGTCCTGCCATGGCGGGGTGAAACTGTTTACCTGGTCGACAGCGTGACGGTACCGCCTCAATAATTTATTCACCTCTGGTCCGGATGGTCAAATAGCAAAATGACAGATCACAATTATCCCTTTGTGCGACATTTGTGGTTAAGTTCTAAAACACATCAGTAATAATCAGTAGAAAAAAATAAAATGAAAAAAATCTTCGTTTTTCTCTTCGCCCTGATATCGGCATCCCCGGTCATTGCCCAGACCGACTGCTCCGATATTTTTATTTCTGAGTATGTGGAGGGTTTTAACAACAACAAAGCCCTTGAACTGTACAATCCTACCGCCCTGCCGGTAACGCTTGACAACCTGTACCGCCTGGTGCGCTGGTCGAATGGCAGCACAACCGCCGACCTGGACCCGCTCTATGTGCTTCCGCTGACCACTATCCTTCAGCCTCATGCGGTGATGGTGATCATCCAGGACACTACCAAACCCGGACAGGATACGATGGTCTGGCTTGCATTGCGTAAAAAAGCCACCTGGCTTGCCCCTTACGATTATGGCGGAACCACTCCGGGCGGAAACGTTGTATTCTGGAACGGGGATGACGCCATTTCACTTCAGAAAAAGCAAACGAACAACACCTGGAAAGACATCGATATTTTCGGTGAAATAGGGGTACGTCCGATGAACTGGCAGGGAACCTACAGCCCTTCCGGTGCCTGGACAGATTTCAAACCGTACATACTGGGTACGGGGGTATACCTGACAAAGAGTAAAACCCTCAAGCGCAGGCATGGCATAAGGCATGGAGTGGATCGCAACACGATGATCCATTATGGCGACAGTACCACAATGGGAGTGCCAAACAGCTTCTATGCATTGCTGGAGTATGACTCCATGCCTGTCAATTTTTTTGACAGCCTTGGCCAGCACTGGTGTGATTGCAATGTAAACGTTGGGATTCAAACACCACGACCATTTGAATATGCCACTTCGATAAGCCTCTATCCCAATCCTGCACATGGGGAAATCACCATTGAATTTCCCCGGGATGCAGATCTGCAGGAAGCAACGCTTGAATTGATCAGTGCCGACGGAAGAATCATGAAAAGCCAGCCCGCCGGTGATGCGGTCAGCCAGGTTGATATATCCTCCTTTCCGCGCGGAGTCTGTTTTGCAAAAATCATCATGCGCAAAAGTGTCGTGCTGAAAAAGTTTATCATTCAATAATGGCTCAAAGCTGCCGTGACTTTTGTTTCGAAGTGAAACATCCGGCAAAATAAGTTTTTACATTTTCCGTTTTTCAGGCTTAACCTATATCCATGACAGAACAATCCGACTATCTTATCATCGGCGCCGGCATCATCGGGCTGGCCATTGCCCGCGAATTAAAATCCCGCAATGCCCGGGCTTCCATCACGATCATTGAAAAGGAGCCCGACGTGGCTTATCATTCCAGCGGGCGCAACAGCGGGGTACTGCACGCGGGCTTTTATTATTCTGCCGATTCGCTGAAGGCAAAATTCACCCGCGACGGCAACTTTGCCATGAAGGATTTCTGCCGTCAAAAGGGGCTGAAGCTGAATGAATGTCAGAAAGTGGTGGTGGCCAAAGACGAATCGGAACTTGAACCCCTGTATGAACTCGACCGCCGTGGAAAACGCAACGGGGTGGATGTGAAAATCATCACCGAGGCCGAAATGAAAGAGATAGACCCCAATGCCAAAACCTTCAAGTTTGCCCTCTATTCGCCCAACACGGCAACTGTTGACCCCACAGAGCTGAATAAAGCCGTTCGCAACGAACTGAAAGCAGCCGGGGTGAATTTTCTATTCAACGAAGGATACAAATCCAAAATTGACGGGAATACCATCGAAACCACTTCAGGGAAGCGGCTCACCGCCAACAAGGTGATCAACACCGCCGGACTTTATGCAGACAAGATTGCCCGTGATTTCGGATTCTCACAGCAATATACCATCATACCGTTCAAAGGGATCTACCTTAAATACACCAAAAAGGACAAACCCATCAGGACCAATATTTACCCTGTTCCCAACCTGAAAAACCCGTTTCTCGGGGTCCATTACACCATCACGGTAGATGGCACCATCAAGATCGGCCCAACCTCCATCCCGGCTTTCTGGCGGGAGAATTACAAGGGAATGGACAATTTCAAGGCGGCCGAAATGGCCAGTGTGCTCTCATGGGAAGCAAGACTTTTCCTCTCAAATGCCTTCGGATTCAGGGGACTCGCCTTCGATGAAATGAAAAAGTACAACAAGTCCTACTTCGTAAGCCTTGCCACCAGCATGGTCCACCACATCGATCCCACCGGTTTTACCGAATGGAGCAAACCCGGTATCCGCGCACAGCTGCTCAATACCAAAACCCTCGAACTGGTAATGGATTTCGTGGTTGAAGGCGACAACACCACCATCCATGTGCTCAACGCCGTTTCTCCCGCCTTTACCTGCAGCTTCCCGTTTGCGAAATGGGTCGTTGATAATTATATAGAAAAAAAATAGTGCAAAAGTGAAAATGCAAAGTCAAAATGCAAAGTAAAAAGTCAAAGGTACTTTTACTTCAATATTCATCATTCGTTGTTCAATATTTGATATTCATTTCAAGATGGAAACTATACTTAGGTTCAAACACGAGGACCTGATGGACTTCGTGGTAAGATACATGACAAAACTTGGCGTGCCGGCCGAAGATGCGAAAATTGTCGGCGATGTTCTGATCTGCGCTGATATCCGCGGGGTGGAATCGCACGGGTTGCACAGGCTGGGTTCCTATTACGGGAACCGCATCAGCAAAGGCTGGATCGACCCGCTCACCCCATATAAGTTCATCAGCGAAACACCCTCCACGGCCCTTATCGACGGGGGCAATGGTTGCGGACAGGTTGTGGCGCACAAAGCCATGCGGCTCACCATCGAAAAGGCGAAAACCGCGGGTCTTGCCGCCATCACCGTGCGCAACAGCAACCATTACGGCATTGCAGGGTATTATGCGATGATGGCCCTTGAGGAGGGAATGATCGGCATCTCCCTGACCAATTCGCAGCCGCTGGTTGCACCGACATTTGGCCGTACCGCCGTGCTGGGCACCAACCCGATCGCCATGGCTGCCCCTTCTGATAAGGCATTCCCCTTTTTGCTCGACATGGCTACAAGTGCTGTGGCATATGGTAAAATCCAGGTGTACGAAAAGAAACATGAACACATCCCCATCGGATGGGGGATCGATGAAGCGGGGCTTGCAACCAACGACCCATCGCTGATCAAGCCCGGCGGGCATGGCGCCCTCCTGCCGCTGGGGGGAATGGATATTACCGCCGGTTACAAAGGGTATGGACTTGCAGTGCTGGTTGAAATACTTTGTTCGGCCCTGTCGGGAGGTAATTTCCTGACGAATGTTGGCGGGCCGGGTAGTCCCGATCCCACCGGAGTTTCCCATTTCTTCATGGCCATCAACATCGAAGCCTTCCGCCCGGTTCTCGATTTCAAACACCACATGGACGACATGATCGCCCTGCTTAAGAAATCACCGCTTGCCGTGGGCCGCGACGAAATCCATGTTGCGGGTGAAAAGGAGTTCGAATATGCCGACTTCAATGAAATACATGGCGTGCCCCTGATCAAACCCATCGTGGATGACCTTATAAGGGAGGGCGAAAAGATCGGGGTTCCTTTTAATTGCCCGCATGTGAACGAGTAATAGCACAGGATTGCTTCCTGCATTCAATTTGGTACGAAAATGAATAGAAACGTCATGGTTCTTATTTGTTTTTGCTCTCTTACCTCTTTGTGCCACGGGCAGAACAAGGGGTTCGATTCGCTGATGCATGTATTGACAGGCGCAAAATCCGACACGGCCAAAGTAAATACGCTGAATGAACTGGCCGGTTTAACCAGGAATAACAACCCCGACACCTCAATTTATTTCGCCTTGCAGGCAAATGGACTTGCAACGAGTTTGAACTATAAATTGGGGATCGCAGTTGCCCGGGCAACCATGAGTTCGGCAAATATAAATCTCGGGAAGTTTGATGAGGCATTGAATAACAGTAACAATGCCCTGGAATTGTGCGACCAGCTTCTGCAGATGCCTGCCGGAATGGAAAAATCCCGGAACAGGTTCAGGATACTTCAACTGAAATCTCTGGCATTGAAAAATAAAGGGGTGGTTTTCGGGAACCGCGGCAGGTATACAGAGGCGCTGGAGCATACGCGCCTGGCATTAAAAATAAATGAAGAGATCGGGGATAAACAGGGCATCGCACGCTGTAACGGCAACCTTGGGCTTATTTATGATTACCAGGGCAACCATCCCGAGGCGTTGAAGAACTATTTTGAAGCCCTGAAAATAAATAAGGAAATCGGAGATAAACAAGGTATCGCGCTTAATTACGGAAACCTCGGAAATATTTTGGGTTCACAGGGCAACTTTCCTGAAGCGCTGAATAATTTTCTGTCAGCATTGAAAATCAGTGAAGAGACCGGGGATAAGCATGGCATCGCGAGAAATGATGGCAACATCGGGCTTATCTATTTTTCTCTGGGCAATTTGCCCGAAGCATTGAAGTATTATCTCGCTGCGTTAAAAATGTACCAGGAAGTCGGCGATAAAATGGGTATCGCCCTGATATACGGCAATATCGGTAATGTTTATGGTTCCCGGGGCAACTATTCCGAAGCGGTTAAATATCAAACCGCTGCTATAAAAATGAATGAAGAAATCGGGAATAAAAAAGACATTGCGCTGAATTACGGCAATATTGGAAATATTTATACATCCCGGGGCAATTATCCCGAGGCGTTGAAGAATCAGTTCGCCGCGTTAAAAATTTGCGATGAAATCGGGGATAAAACCGGCATTGCGCTTTCCTGCTACAACATCGGAGTGGTCTTTGCCAAACAGAAAAACTATAAACAGTCCATTCAATACCTGAACAAAAGCCTCGCCCTTGCAAATGAAAACGGAAGTTTGAATGCAATAACAGAAGTCTATGGTGAATTGGCTATGGTAGACAGCGCACGGGGAGACTTTAAAAAAGCATTGGAACACTACAAACTTCACATCGCTGCCCGCGATAGCATGTTCAACCGGGAGAATACTCAGAAAATCGTACAATCGAAGATGCAGTATGAATTCGATCAAAAAGAGGCGCAGGCAAAAGCAGAACAGGAAAAGAAAGATGCCCTGGCGCTGAAAGAATTGCAACGGCAAAAACTACTGGCGAATTTCTTTATCGGGATGATCGGGCTGGTGCTCGTTTTATCCTTTTTTATTTACCGTTCTTACCGTGCCAGGCAATTGCTGCGATTGAACGACATCCGCAATAAAATTGCAGGCGACCTGCACGATGACATTGGTTCCACGCTCAACAGCATCTCCGTTTACAGTGAAGTGGCAAGAAAAAATGACGCGAACCATGATGAAGCGCTCGAGATGATCGGCGATGCCTCGCGGAAGGTGATAGACGCCATGAGCGACATTGTTTGGACGATCAATGCGGAGAATGACAGTTTCGCAAAGATCATCTTCAGGATGAAATCGCTCGCCTTTAATTTGTTCCGGGCAAAACAGATTGAATTCACCTTTCATGCAGATGAAATCCTGAGCGAGAAGAAACTCTCACTTGAAGAGCGCAGGAATTTTTACCTGATCTTCAAGGAAGCGATTAACAACCTTGTCAAGTATTCAAATGCCACGCATGCCGAAATCAGGCTGACAAATGAGAATAACCTCATCCGGCTGCACATCCTGGATGATGGCGCCGGTTTTGACACTTCACAGGAAAACCAGGGCAACGGATTAAAAAACATGCGTCGCAGGGCGGATGAAATGAAGGCTGAATTCAGCCTTCATTTCATCCGCCCTGCGACGCATGTTTTTTAATCCGTTGCCCTGGTTTTCCTGTGAAGTGTCAAAACCGGCGCCATCATCCAGGATGTGCAGCCGGATGAGGTTATTCTCATTTGTCAGCCTGATTTCGGCATGCGTGGCATTTGAATACTTGACAAGGTTGTTAATCGCTTCCTTGAAGATCAGGTAAAAATTCCTGCGCTCTTCAAGTGAGAGTTTCTTCTCGCTCAGGATTTCATCTGCATGAAAGGTGAATTCAATCTGTTTTGCCCGGAACAAATTAAAGGCGAGCGATTTCATCCTGAAGATGATCTTTGCGAAACTGTCATTCTCCGCATTGATCGTCCAAACAATGTCGCTCATGGCGTCTATCACCTTCCGCGAGGCATCGCCGATCATCTCGAGCGCTTCATCATGGTTCGCGTCATTTTTTCTTGCCACTTCACTGTAAACGGAGATGCTGTTGAGCGTGGAACCAATGTCATCGTGCAGGTCGCCTGCAATTTTATTGCGGATGTCGTTCAATCGCAGCAATTGCCTGGCACGGTAAGAACGGTAAATAAAAAAGGATAAAACGAGCACCAGCCCGATCATCCCGATAAAGAAATTCGCCAGTAGTTTTTGCCGTTGCAATTCTTTCAGCGCCAGGGCATCTTTCTTTTCCTGTTCTGCTTTTGCCTGCGCCTCTTTTTGATCGAATTCATACTGCATCTTCGATTGTACGATTTTCTGAGTATTCTCCCGGTTGAACATGCTATCGCGGGCAGCGATGTGAAGTTTGTAGTGTTCCAATGCTTTTTTAAAGTCTCCCCGTGCGCTGTCTACCATAGCCAATTCACCATAGACTTCTGTTATTGCATTCAAACTTCCGTTTTCATTTGCAAGGGCGAGGCTTTTGTTCAGGTATTGAATGGACTGTTTATAGTTTTTCTGTTTGGCAAAGACCACTCCGATGTTGTAGCAGGAAAGCGCAATGCCGGTTTTATCCCCGATTTCATCGCAAATTTTTAACGCGGCGAACTGATTCTTCAACGCCTCGGGATAATTGCCCCGGGATGTATAAATATTTCCAATATTGCCGTAATTCAGCGCAATGTCTTTTTTATTCCCGATTTCTTCATTCATTTTTATAGCAGCGGTTTGATATTTAACCGCTTCGGAATAGTTGCCCCGGGAACCATAAACATTACCGATATTGCCGTATATCAGGGCGATACCCATTTTATCGCCGACTTCCTGGTACATTTTTAACGCAGCGAGATAATACTTCAATGCTTCGGGCAAATTGCCCAGAGAAAAATAGATAAGCCCGATGTTGCCATCATTTCTCGCGATGCCATGCTTATCCCCGGTCTCTTCACTGATTTTCAATGCTGACAGAAAATTATTCAGCGCTTCAGGAAAGTTGCCCTGTGAACCCAAAATATTTCCGAGGTTTCCGTAATTAAGCGCGATACCTTGTTTATCTCCGATTTCCTTATTTATTTTCAGGGCTTCAAAATAGTTCTTCAACGCCTCGGGATGGTTGCCCTGGTAATCATAAATAAGCCCAAGGTTGCCGTTACAGCGTGCGATGCCCTGTTTATCCCCGATCTCTTCATTTATTTTTAATGCCAGGCGCGTATGCTCCAGCGCCTCTGTATACCTGCCGCGGTTCCCGAAAACCACCCCTTTATTTTTCAATGCCAGAGATTTCAGTTGAAGTATCCTGAACCTGTTCCGGGATTTTTCCATTCCGGCAGGCATCTGCAGAAGCTGGTCGCACAATTCCAGGGCATTGTTACTGTTATTCAATGCCTCATCAAACTTCCCGAGATTTATATTTGCCGAACTCATGGTTGCCCGGGCAACTGCGATCCCCAATTTATAGTTCAAACTCGTTGCAAGTCCATTTGCCTGCAAGGCGAAATAAATTGAGGTGTCGGGGTTGTTATTCCTGGTTAAACCGGCCAGTTCATTCAGCGTATTTACTTTGGCCGTGTCGGATTTTGCGCCTGTCAATACATGCATCAGCGAATCGAACCCCTTGTTCTGCCCGTGGCACAAAGAGGTAAGAGAGCAAAAACAAATAAGAACCATGACGTTTCTATTCATTTTCGTACCAAATTGAATGCAGGAAGCAATCCTGTGCTATTACTCGTTCACATGCGGGCAATTAAAAGGAACCCCGATCTTTTCGCCCTCCCTTATAAGGTCATCCACGATGGGTTTGATCAGGGGCACGCCATGTATTTCATTGAAGTCGGCATATTCGAACTCCTTTTCACCCGCAACATGGATTTCGTCGCGGCCCACGGCAAGCGGTGATTTCTTAAGCAGGGCGATCATGTCGTCCATGTGGTGTTTGAAATCGAGAACCGGGCGGAAGGCTTCGATGTTGATGGCCATGAAGAAATGGGAAACTCCGGTGGGATCGGGACTACCCGGCCCGCCAACATTCGTCAGGAAATTACCTCCCGACAGGGCCGAACAAAGTATTTCAACCAGCACTGCAAGTCCATACCCTTTGTAACCGGCGGTAATATCCATTCCCCCCAGCGGCAGGAGGGCGCCATGCCCGCCGGGCTTGATCAGCGATGGGTCGTTGGTTGCAAGCCCCGCTTCATCGATCCCCCATCCGATGGGGATGTGTTCATGTTTCTTTTCGTACACCTGGATTTTACCATATGCCACAGCACTTGTAGCCATGTCGAGCAAAAAGGGGAATGCCTTATCAGAAGGGGCAGCCATGGCGATCGGGTTGGTGCCCAGCACGGCGGTACGGCCAAATGTCGGTGCAACCAGCGGCTGCGAATTGGTCAGGGAGATGCCGATCATTCCCTCCTCAAGGGCCATCATCGCATAATACCCTGCAATGCCGTAATGGTTGCTGTTGCGCACGGTGATGGCGGCAAGACCCGCGGTTTTCGCCTTTTCGATGGTGAGCCGCATGGCTTTGTGCGCCACAACCTGTCCGCAACCATTGCCCCCGTCGATAAGGGCCGTGGAGGGTGTTTCGCTGATGAACTTATATGGGGTGAGCGGGTCGATCCAGCCTTTGCTGATGCGGTTCCCGTAATAGGAACCCAGCCTGTGCAACCCGTGCGATTCCACCCCGCGGATATCAGCGCAGATCAGAACATCGCCGACAATTTTCGCATCTTCGGCCGGCACGCCAAGTTTTGTCATGTATCTTACCACGAAGTCCATCAGGTCCTCGTGTTTGAACCTAAGTATAGTTTCCATCTTGAAATGAATATCAAATATTGAACAACGAATGATGAATATTGAAGTAAAAGTACCTTTGACTTTTTACTTTGCATTTTGACTTTGCATTTTCACTTTTGCACTATTTTTTTTCTATATAATTATCAACGACCCATTTCGCAAACGGGAAGCTGCAGGTAAAGGCGGGAGAAACGGCGTTGAGCACATGGATGGTGGTGTTGTCGCCTTCAACCACGAAATCCATTACCAGTTCGAGGGTTTTGGTATTGAGCAGCTGTGCGCGGATACCGGGTTTGCTCCATTCGGTAAAACCGGTGGGATCGATGTGGTGGACCATGCTGGTGGCAAGGCTTACGAAGTAGGACTTGTTGTACTTTTTCATTTCATCGAAGGCGAGTCCCCTGAATCCGAAGGCATTTGAGAGGAAAAGTCTTGCTTCCCATGAGAGCACACTGGCCATTTCGGCCGCCTTGAAATTGTCCATTCCCTTGTAATTCTCCCGCCAGAAAGCCGGGATGGAGGTTGGGCCGATCTTGATGGTGCCATCTACCGTGATGGTGTAATGGACCCCGAGAAACGGGTTTTTCAGGTTGGGAACAGGGTAAATATTGGTCCTGATGGGTTTGTCCTTTTTGGTGTATTTAAGGTAGATCCCTTTGAACGGTATGATGGTATATTGCTGTGAGAATCCGAAATCACGGGCAATCTTGTCTGCATAAAGTCCGGCGGTGTTGATCACCTTGTTGGCGGTGAGCCGCTTCCCTGAAGTGGTTTCGATGGTATTCCCGTCAATTTTGGATTTGTATCCTTCGTTGAATAGAAAATTCACCCCGGCTGCTTTCAGTTCGTTGCGAACGGCTTTATTCAGCTCTGTGGGGTCAACAGTTGCCGTGTTGGGCGAATAGAGGGCAAACTTGAAGGTTTTGGCATTGGGGTCTATCTCTTTCATTTCGGCCTCGGTGATGATTTTCACATCCACCCCGTTGCGTTTTCCACGGCGGTCGAGTTCATACAGGGGTTCAAGTTCCGATTCGTCTTTGGCCACCACCACTTTCTGACATTCATTCAGCTTCAGCCCCTTTTGACGGCAGAAATCCTTCATGGCAAAGTTGCCGTCGCGGGTGAATTTTGCCTTCAGCGAATCGGCAGAATAATAAAAGCCCGCGTGCAGTACCCCGCTGTTGCGCCCGCTGGAATGATAAGCCACGTCGGGCTCCTTTTCAATGATCGTGATGGAAGCCCGGGCATTGCGGGATTTTAATTCGCGGGCAATGGCCAGCCCGATGATGCCGGCGCCGATGATAAGATAGTCGGATTGTTCTGTCATGGATATAGGTTAAGCCTGAAAAACGGAAAATGTAAAAACTTATTTTGCCGGATGTTTCACTTCGAAACAAAAGTCACGGCAGCTTTGAGCCATTATTGAATGATAAACTTTTTCAGCACGACACTTTTGCGCATGATGATTTTTGCAAAACAGACTCCGCGCGGAAAGGAGGATATATCAACCTGGCTGACCGCATCACCGGCGGGCTGGCTTTTCATGATTCTTCCGTCGGCACTGATCAATTCAAGCGTTGCTTCCTGCAGATCTGCATCCCGGGGAAATTCAATGGTGATTTCCCCATGTGCAGGATTGGGATAGAGGCTTATCGAAGTGGCATATTCAAATGGTCGTGGTGTTTGAATCCCAACGTTTACATTGCAATCACACCAGTGCTGGCCAAGGCTGTCAAAAAAATTGACAGGCATGGAGTCATACTCCAGCAATGCATAGAAGCTGTTTGGCACTCCCATTGTGGTACTGTCGCCATAATGGATCATCGTGTTGCGATCCACTCCATGCCTTATGCCATGCCTGCGCTTGAGGGTTTTACTCTTTGTCAGGTATACCCCCGTACCCAGTATGTACGGTTTGAAATCTGTCCAGGCACCGGAAGGGCTGTAGGTTCCCTGCCAGTTCATCGGACGTACCCCTATTTCACCGAAAATATCGATGTCTTTCCAGGTGTTGTTCGTTTGCTTTTTCTGAAGTGAAATGGCGTCATCCCCGTTCCAGAATACAACGTTTCCGCCCGGAGTGGTTCCGCCATAATCGTAAGGGGCAAGCCAGGTGGCTTTTTTACGCAATGCAAGCCAGACCATCGTATCCTGTCCGGGTTTGGTAGTGTCCTGGATGATCACCATCACCGCATGAGGCTGAAGGATAGTGGTCAGCGGAAGCACATAGAGCGGGTCCAGGTCGGCGGTTGTGCTGCCATTCGACCAGCGCACCAGGCGGTACAGGTTGTCAAGCGTTACCGGCAGGGCGGTAGGATTGTACAGTTCAAGGGCTTTGTTGTTGTTAAAACCCTCCACATACTCAGAAATAAAAATATCGGAGCAGTCGGTCTGGGCAATGACCGGGGATGCCGATATCAGGGCGAAGAGAAAAACGAAGATTTTTTTCATTTTATTTTTTTCTACTGATTATTACTGATGTGTTTTAGAACTTAACCACAAATGTCGCACAAAGGGATAATTGTGATCTGTCATTTTGCTATTTGACCATCCGGACCAGAGGTGAATAAATTATTGAGGCGGTACCGTCACGCTGTCGACCAGGTAAACAGTTTCACCCCGCCATGGCAGGACGCCGTTTTTTTCCTGGTAATGGAGCACGACGGTGGTACCCTCAAGTTTCAGGAGTTTTTCGGCAAGTTCCTTTCCAGGTACTGAAAAATGAAATTTCTCCGAAGCAAGCGACACATCCTGGCTGCTTTTCACACTGCTCAGGATCAGTTCGCCTTCATAGGTTTTGAAGAGGTTTCCTTTGTAGGAGAATTTCTGCAGCAGCCCGGAACGGTTGCCTTCGCTAAAGGTAAAGGAGTATTTCCAATAAATAAAAAGCCCCGAAACAATAATCAGGATTGCAAGGCTCCAGTACAAAAATTTTTTCATGAGAATAAATTTAGAATGATTCTACAAACATAAACTAACTTTTGCAAAAATCAAATTTTGCACAAAGGAGTTTTTCTAATTTTGCACAATTCCAAACAGAACCGAGGCATTTATGATGAAAACACCGGCTACCGGACAAACAAATCCCCGTATCCTGCTCACCGGCGGATCGGGGTTCCCTGGCAATGCTATTGTACAAGAGTTGCTTGCCCCGGGTTCGCCGGTACAGCCGTCATTGCTGCGAATTTTCGACCTTACGGCCTATGCCGGCCCCGCGGATCCCCGGATCGAGATAGTTTCGGGCGACATCCGTGATGCTTCAGCCGTTCATAATGCCTGCCGGGGCATCGACCTGGTGATCCATTCGGCAGCAGTAGTCGACTGGGGGACAAAACCTGAAGAGGAGGTGCTTTCCGTGAATTTCGGCGGTACGGAAAATGTCGTCAACGCCTGCCGTGAACAACGGGTGCGGCACCTGGTTTACACCAGCTCGCTGGATGCCATCTTCGGAGGGAGCAAGGAAAAATTCGCCGGGGAAGGCTGACATTTTTCCCGAAAAATTATTATCCATGAGGAATTTTTCGGAACTTCGCACTTCATATGTCCGACAATGAATTCTAAATCAACGAATCTGCTTGCTGTTTTTGAAGCTGCCATTCGCGATAACTGGAACTTCACCTCACTTTCCGATTACGGGGGCGAATCGTTTACATATGAACAGGTCGGCGCTAGGATCGTAAAGATCCACGCCCTTTTCGAAGCGGCCGGTATCCGGAAAGGAGATCATGTGGCGCTTTTAGGTAAGAATTCGGCTCACTGGTGCATGGTTTACCTGGCCACGGTAACCTATGGCGCCGTAACCGTTCCCATTCTTCCTGATTTCAAACCTTCCGACATCCACTACATCGTAAACCATTCCGATTCCATCCTGCTTTTCGCGGAGGAAAGCCTTTACAGGGAGCTGGATCCGGAAGCCATGCCCATGCTCCGGCACATCCTGAAAATCCAGGATGACCCTGTATTGTTCACCCGTGATCATTCCCTGGAAAAATCGGCTTCGCACCTTCTCCATCCCACACCAGCTGTTTCACCGGAACAGATCCGTTTCCCCTCCTCCCATCCCGACGACATTGCGGTGATCAGCTACACTTCAGGCACAACAGGGTTTTCCAAAGGAGTGATCCTGCAGCACAAGAGCCTGCTTGGCAACATCCTCTATGCACACCGCAACATGCCCCTGAATCCGAAGGATAAGATTCTCTCTTTTTTACCGCTCGCCCATACCTACGGGTGTGCCTTTGAGTTTCTCTTTCCCTTCACCCTGGGATGCGACATCACCTTTCTCACCAAGACCCCGTCGCCAAAGATCATCATGCAGGCTTTCGGGGAGATCCGACCGGCACTGATCCTTTCGGTTCCGCTGATCATCGAAAAAATTTACAAATCGCAGATCCTCCCTGCGCTTCGTAAACCCGCAGTGAGGATTCTTTCACATATCCCTGTCATTGACAAAATTATTTATAATAAGATACGGAATAAGATGATCGCGGTTTTCGGGGGTAATTTCAGGGAACTGGTGATTGGAGGGGCCCCGTTCAACGCGCAGGCCGAAAAGTTTTTTAAAAAGATGAACTTCCCTTTTACCGTGGGATATGGCATGACCGAGTGCGGCCCGCTCATATCATATGCCTCCTGGAAGACGACCCACCTGGGTGCATCCGGAAGGGCTGTTGACGAACTCGAAGTCCGCATCGACTCTCCCGATCCCTATCATCAGTCGGGAGAGATCCTGATGCGGGGGAACCACGTGATGCTTGGCTACTACAAGAATGAGGAAGCCACCAGGGCGGTGCTCGACACTGCCGGTTGGCTGCATTCCGGCGACCTTGGCGTCATCGACCGGAAAGGAAATATTTACATAAGGGGGCGCAGCAAGAGCATGATCCTTGGCCCCTCGGGCAAAAACATCTATCCCGAAGAGATCGAGTCGAAGCTCAACAACCGTTTTATGGTGATGGAATCGCTGGTGATTGAGCGCGATGACAAACTGGTGGCCCTGATATATCCCGATTTTGATGCCATGGAAAAAGCATGCCACAAAAAGGAAGATCTGGACGGGATTTTCAAAGGTTACCTGCATGACCTGAACCACCACCTGCCGAAATATATCCGTATTGCCGATTTTGAAATTGTACCGGCTGAATTCGAGAAGACCCCTAAAAAAAGCATCAAACGGTTCCTTTACCAATAGTGATCCGTGCAAATAGTACGAAAATTTAAACAAAAACAGAATGGAAACAAGACGATTTAAAAACTGGTGGTTCCTGGCCGTAAACGGATGTATCTTTACCATCTTCGGCGTGATGTTGCTTTTCTTTACCGCGGAATCAATTAAAACGATCCTGGTCTATTTCGGGATCGTAATGCTCGCCGGAGGAGCCGTGATGCTGCTGACCGGTATCAACAACATAAGGCGCGACAAGGCCGGTGCGATGATCCTGGTTGAATCCATCGTGGCTGTCGCCATCGGTATCGGATTGATTTTCTTTCCGGAAGTCTTCGCCAAATTGTTCCTGATCATGATCGGCATCTGGGCCATCATCATCGGGATCGTGCAACTGGTGATCATGGTGAACATCAAGGGAGAGATTGCCAATAAAAATATTCTTTTGATCAACGGACTGCTCACCATCGCCCTCGGTGCGGTCCTGTTGTTCAACCCTTTCCTGTGGGCGATCTTCCTGGTTAAGATGATCGGGGTCTTTGCGGCACTTTTCGGAATCCTGATGATTTACTTTTCGCTGGTGTTAAGGAGGGTTAAGGCGTGACAAGTGAATTGTTGATTATTGTTTTACGGGTGAATTTACAAAATACATGTCGATCTCTCCCTTGTGTTTTGCAGTCACTTTTCCCCGGTAGGTGCAATTGAACAGTTCCTTCACTTTTTCAAAGGTTGCGCCGCTGATGTTCACTTTATTGGACTCGCTGGCATTTTCCATCCGCGAGGCGGTATTCACCGTATCGCCCCAGATGTCGTAGGCGAATTTTTTTAGTCCCACGATCCCCGCTACCACCGGACCGGAATGAATCCCGATGCGAAGTTCGAAAAAAGATTCTCCCCGCTCCCTTCTCTCTTTTGCCTGGACCATCATAAACTCCTGGAATTCCAGTGCCGCAGCAACCACATCGCAGGCATGTGTTGTATTGGCGGCAGGCAACCCTCCTGCACACATATAGCTGTCGCCGATGATCTTGATCTTTTCAATGTTATGCCGGGAGATGATATTGTCGAATTCAGTGAAGTAAAAATTGATAACATCTACCAGCTCTTCCGCGCTCATTCGTTCACTGGCCTGTGTAAAATCCTTGAAGTCGGTGAACATCACCGTGACTTCGTCAAACCGTTTAGCCCTGGCCTTCCCTGTTGATTTAAGTTCCTCGGCCGTTTCATGCGGCAGGATGTTGAGCAAAAGATGGTCGGATTGTTTCTTGGCAGCATCCAGCAAACGGTTCAGCCTTTTCTGGTTCCTGAAATTCCGGTAAACCAGCAGGGTTACGATGATGAAAAAAACCACCCCGCCGCCCAGCATTTTAACCTGGTTCTCACCCTGCCTGATCTTTTGCCGGTTTTTTTCCGCATCGGCCTCTTTTTGCAACCGCTCCATCCTTACCGTCTCAGCCATGATCTGGTCGCTTTTTGTTTTTTTGCTGATGCTGTCGACAACCTGGAGTGTTACCGAGGCATAATGCCATGCATTTTTATAATCCCCTGCGTTTTTGTAGAGTGCTTCGAGATTTTTGGCAGCAATCAGCATATACTCAAATCTCCCGGGATAATCATCTTTTTCGGCAACCTGGTAGGCCCTGGTAAATTTTTCAATTGCCGGCCGGTTCAGATCGTGCCGGATTAAAAACTGGCCAAACCGGTTATAAAAATTAGACAGGTAAATAATCCCTTTGTCATTATTTTTGATCAGGAGATGCTCCGCCTGGTCAAAAAAGTAACGTGCGGAGTCTGGTTTTTTTTCAAGTTCTTTGAAGTATGCCGTAATCCTGAAATACATCTCCCGATCTGTCTGGTAGAGGTTTGCAAATTCATCCGGGTAGGACTTTTTAAAGAAGTTGTAAAGCATTGCCAGCTCGTCCGATTCGAGCAGGAATTTCCGGTAAAGACCAAATTCCCATGCTTTCAGCCTGTCGTTCCGCGTACGGATCGAATACCCTATGATACTCCTGACGCTTTGTTCAGGAAGACCGCCTTTTTTTTGACGGACCCTGATGAATTGTTTGTACAATTTAGCCCACATCAGGGCAACTGAATCAACCGGTTTGTTGACCAGGATTATTTTAACCTCTTTGTTTTTATATTCAACAGCATCTTCGAAAAGTTTATTGTCATTGTAAAATCTGGACAACTGGGAATAACATTTTTTGAGCAGGGTCGGGTCCCCGATATTTTCTGCCATCTCTCTCGCGACCAGGAAGTTTTTAAAAGCTTCGATCTTCTGGTTTTTATCTGCATAACTTTTACCGATAATAAGATAGCTTTCGGCAATCAGATTTCTGTCTTTTAATGCCATGGCCAATTGCAATGCTTCTTTGCTGATTATAAGTGCGTTTGTATAGTCATATTTTGAAAGATAGACCTGTGCCAGGTTCCTGCTTGTCCGCCACTGCATGGCCAGGTTGCCCGCAATCCTGCATTTTTGCAGCGCGATGCTGGCATAATCCAGTGACTTCCTATACAGGAACGCATTGTCCGTTGATTCCAGGTAATTATTATAAGCGATTAGCAGCAGTCCCGGCTGGCGGCTCAATTCAGCAACAAGGATGGCCGCATCGCCAAGGCTGTCGGATTTGCTTTTATCTTCAAAATAGTCATTGTAAAAAAAAGCCAGCCTGGAGAGGTAAACAACCCTTGTGCTGTCATCCTGCGAATTTTTATACCTGGCCCACAATGTTTTGATGGTATCCGGCAGCTGGGACTGGGAAGAGAGTTTTGCGGGATTGACCAGGAACAAAAGCAAGAACAGGCAAACATGAACCTGTGAACGATGCACAAGGTTTCTATTGATACCTGCCCACTCCCGGACTGTTTTCTGCTCATTCACGCCTGACAATTTTTTCTTATAATGCAAATAAACATAAAATTAACTATATTTACGCGATTTTTTTTCTGATTCATACACCCTTGTAAATCAACCACCATGAAAAATAAACCTTTTTTACTTGCATTTACCTTTATTGCCGGAGCAATCATCGGAGCTGCAATTTTCTGGATGATCTGTAACTATTGCTGTCATAAGACCTCCTGCCAGAAGAGCTGCTGTGAAAAGCATTGTGCCATGGTCCCGGATACCTCGGGAATTCGCCAGATCGATGTTCCAACGGCAAACGGTTATTTCAGGGCTTATCTTAAAGCGCCTAAAGGCGTTGATACCCTCAAGGCATTTACCATCAACCTCGAACAGTTCAATGCAATGAAAGTTATTGCAAGGGAAGATACTTCAGTTCATGGCTTCAGAATCTACATGGGGCTGGATATAAAAACTCCGATCCGGATGGTGGTAGGTACAGGGAGCCCGGATAAAACCAAAAAAATCATTGTTACCAGTGATGTGAATTCGGGAGCCTGTCCGGACATCTGCGATAAATCAAGCCCGATCATGCAATAATCCCGGAGTTGCTCCTGTTGCTTTGGCTTATGCGGAGGCGTTTTCCTGATCAATGAACATCACCGGAACCTGGGCCGGGTTAAACATCAGCCGTTCGTTCCATGTTGAAAAGCTGACTCCTGAAGCATCCGGTTCCGGAAGAGTGGTGGTCATGATCATATCCGCCCTGTTTTCGATTGCATAAGCAATTACCTGGTTTGAAAAATCATTAATGGTTGCTGCCGTATTAATTGTGCAGGCTGTTTTCTGTTCCTGAAAGACCCGGGTCATCTGCAGTGTGATTCCTGCAAGGAGATGATTCCTTTCGGGGTTTTTTTCCAGTGCCTGGAACAAATGGATTTCCGAGTTGAACAGTTTGTTAAAAAGCAATGCCCACCTGATCAGGCAACGGGGTTCCAACTCCCCGGTTACAGGCAGCAAAACACGCCTGTATCCTTCTCCGAACAAGCGTTCCTGGACGATCAGCACCGGGCAGGCGGCGTCAAGCACGACCCGCAGGGCATGACTGCCGAACAAATGCTGCAGTCCCTGCTTTCCATGGGTCCCCATGACCATCATCGCCGGACTGACCTCTGCCGCCACTTTATTGACAACCTTAAAGAGGTTGCCCTCCCTGATCAGCGGGTCTATCTTTACCGCATATTTTTGTTCCCACTTCTCCTTGCATTGCAACAGATCCCGGCGGCTGTTTTGATTTGCCTCCTCCTCCTTATTATATATGGTACCTGGAATTATGCCCTGCACATGCAGCAGACAAACCCGGTAATGAAGCCGCCGGGCAAACTCAAGAGCATGAACAACAGCATTTTCTGCAACCACAGAAAAATCTGTAGGCACGAGGATTGCTTTGTCAACCCTGTTCAACTTTTTTACCTGGTTGGTCATGAAATGATGATTAGCCCTCCGCTCATTCTGTTAAAGCTATGCTCCGTCACCTCCTCCGGCACACAATACCGGGATCTGGTGTTCGTTCAGCAGCATGACCTCTTTATAGGGCTTTGCCAAAAAGGGATACTCCTCTGACGCAACAGACATCATCCAGATGGCATCAGCCCCGATTGAATGAGCATACTTCAATGTTTGCAAGGCATATCCCTGTGAAAAACCTTCCTGCTCCTCTTTTATCCTGACCATCCGCACACCCTGGTCTTCAAGCCTCCGGGTGGATTCACTGATGTTGGCCAGCATTTGTTTAGTCCATTCAAACCCCGGTTTATGTATGGAATAAAAGTGTACTTCCGGGTCATAGATGGCTGCAAAAAGCAATATTGCATCAACTGCCTGCTGAAAATTATCATGCCCCCCTACGGGAAGGACAATCCTGCTGAATGATTCAACCACCGGGGCGCCTTCCTGCACAACCAGCAGCGGGATCGGAACTTTAGCCACCAGTTTGAGCATATCGGTTCCAAACAGTTTTTGCCTGATGCCGCTGTAGCCATGCGTTCCAATGACCATGAGATCAAAATCCTTTTCCATCACCGTTTGAGGGATTATATCAAAAGGCTTTCCCTCTTTTACCAGCACTTCACATGCTATTCCGGAGTTTTGCCGGATCTTTTCGGCTTCGGTGTTCAATCTTTCCCCGGCATCGTATGCCAATTCTGATTTACCATCAATTACATGCAACAGGGTCAGAGAGGATCCTGCTTTCATGGAAATGACAATGGCCTGGCTGAGAGCCTGGTCTGCGGCTTTGGTAAAATCGGTGGGAACGATAATTTTATTTTTCATGAGTTGAGAAATGAGCTGTTAACTTACTTCAAAAATATAAAATTAACACCAATCATCAACACGTCTGAAATATTAATTGGTTCTCCGTACCGGGATTACCGCAATGGTCTGCGTAAAAATACGTAAGGTCGTCAGGTTAAAAAACCCAATCAAATCGGGCATTTCGGCGCTTGATTCCACCCTGCGCCACGGTGTAATTTTACATCATTAAAAAACAGCAATACTAACCCCAAAAAAAACAAAACAATGAAAACAACAAAGATTTTCTCGGTTCTCAGTCTCGCACTGATTTTCGCAGCGGTAACTTCAGTTTTTTCCGCAACCATCGGTACAAAAAACGATCCAACCGTTAACCCTGTCATCCGGTATCATGTCAACATCCAGTTAACACTTGAAAAACCGCTCTGCAATATCTGGCTGGTCAAGATCCTTGACGAGAATGGCAGGATGGTCGCTCCCGCAAAACCTTATATTCCGGGAGTGGTAGGTTACGACTTTTATGAAAAAGGCCCGGTAAAAGGTTCAAGGATAGCTGTACTGGTAAAATACAAGGGCGGAGACCACTATGTTTGCGAAACTGAACTCTTTACAGCGCCAGCCATCATTACCGGTCAATTTTTCAACGGCGAAACCTATCGCTTTGAACTCGCCCCGACCACGCTGGCCCCAAAGCCGTAAGGTTCAGGAGAGATCCTGCTTACCAGCAGGAATCTGAAAAACCGTCCCGGGGTACCGGGGCGGTTTTTTTTTACATGATCACCAGTTTGTTGCGCAGTGCGAAAATAACCAGGTTGATCACATTGGCGGAGCCTGTTTTCTGGAGAAGCTTATTCCTGTATCCCTCCACAGTACGCACGCTGAGAAATATTTTTTCTGCAATTTCATTGTTTGACAGCCCCTTGCATAACCAGCGCAGCACCTCCATCTCCTTGTCGCTGAAAGATATTTTTTCAACCGCATCGATCTGCCTGACTTTCTTGACCAGTAACCCCATGATCTCCTCGGAGTAATATTGCTGCCCGTCGGATACCCTGTTGATGGCCTTTTCAAAATCGGGGAGACCGGAAGTTTTTAAAATAAACCCATAAACCCCCTTTTCGACCATGGAATAAACATATTCCTCTTCGCCGAACATGCTTATCACGAGGATTTTCAGAGAAGGATCATACTTGAGGGCCTTTTCAGTGGCTTCAAGCCCGTCCATCACCGGCATCTGGATATCCATCAGCACAATATCCGGGGTAACTTTCTTCAGTTTTTCCAGGAAAATCGCCCCGTTCTCCGCTTCGCCAACCAGTTCCACGTCATCCATTTCACCAATCACCCTTTTCAGCCCTTCCCTGAAAACAGCATGATCTTCAACGATAAAAACCCTCTTTTTCTTTGTCATTTGCCGCGACTTTTTTCAACAAATAAAACCGCTACCGGTTCATTAGAATGCATGTTAACGATACCGGCATGCATCATGTTAAATGAGCCGAAAGATACACCTAATAATTTTTTTTTGCAACAGCAACACCTTTTTTATTTGTCGCTTACGTAAAAATACGCAGGATAATGTTGGGTAGGTACTTGCCATCAAACGTAAAATACGCTGTAAAATCAGGCATTTCAGCGCTTGATTTGACCATGCCGGCCGGTGTAATTTTACATCATCAAACACAAACAAATAACCCTAAAAAACAAAACCATGAAAACAACAAAATTTTTCTCAGCCCTCAGCTTCGCAATGATCTTTAGCGCCGCAACATTCGCTGCAACCATCGGCGGTGTTACAAAAAATGACCCGATCTCCATCAACCCGGTGGTCAACCATCATGTAAATGTTAACCTGACAATCGATAAAAGAATATGCAACTGGTACCTGGTTGAAATTCTTGACGGCCAGGGACGCCTGGTGGCTCCTGCCAAGAACTATGTGCCGGGTGTGTCGGCATATGATTTTTACGAACGGGGTCCTGCTTCCGGAGTCAGGATTGCCGTTTTGGTACTTGCTCCCATGAACAGCCATTTTATTTGTGAAACAGAGTTGTTTACCGCCCCGGCGATGATCTCCGGAAAATTTCTGCCCGGCCAGACCTATCGTTATGAACTGAACCCGCAATCACAACCTTTCAAGCAATAACCATCCCGGACCTTTTAAAACCACAGGAAGTAAAAGCCGCCCCGTAAGGGCGGTTTTTCTTTTTACATGTATTATATTTGCAGCAACCAAACGGACGATTATGAAATCAAAACTATTATCGACCATCTTGGGATGCACTCTTTTTTTCATGGCGCATGCTCAAAACACACCCTGCCTGACCGATTTTAATTACCTGGTCAAAAAAATCAGGACCGATTATCCCGGCTACCGTGACAAGGTTACGAAAAACACTGAAACGGATCTTGTTGCGCTGGAATCAAAACTGCGAAATAAGATCGCCGAACATCCCGATTCGTGCGGGAGGTACCTGAGAACTTATGTTGACTGGTTTAAGGACAACCATTTAGCTGTCAGACGCCTCTGGCAGGAGAACCAATCCGCGGCGGACCATCAGAAAGAGCCGGTGCGGCAGTTCATCCCACTGAACAACGATGCCATCTCCGGATTGGGCAGGAAAAAAGAGACCATCGAAGGCATCTGGGTTTCTTTCAGGGGTAAAATTGCCGTTGCAAAAAAAGCCGGCGAAGATAAATATTCCGGCATCGTCATCCGGTTCGACGGGTATGAACCGGGCCAGGTCATGTTTGAATTTATCCCCGGAAAGGGGAAGGAGTTTTCGGTGAAAAGCTACCCGGTCTACAACAATTTCGAACCGGTTGACGGCATTGCCTCCCTCCTGATGGAGGATAACATTTTCGAAATTCATGATGACAACAACCGGTTTGTGCGCCAGTCGGCCTCACCCGCATTTGACAAAGCGCTGCTATACTCCTATCAGCCTCAGTACCCCAATGGATCAAACATATATCCCATGGCTGCCTATTTGAATGACAGCACCTACTATCTCCGGATCACCAGTTTTGCCGATGACCTGACGGAGAAACTGATCAAACCTCACTGGAAGGAGATCATGGCCAGGCCCAACCTGATTATCGATATTAGGCACAATGGCGGGGGCCAGGATGAGTATTACCAGCTGCTGTTGTCGCTCATCTACACAACTCCCTATTTAAGCAAAGGGGTGGAGTGGTATGCCAGTGAAGGAAACATAGCCAATTTTGAGCAGGCGCTGAAGACAGGGGATGTGAGAAACGGGGAAGAGGGTGTCAAATGGATAAACTCCCTGCTTGCGGTCATGAAGAAAAACGTGGGAGGGTTCGTCGTTCATCCCATGATGGGAAGTGATGCGACTGTAAAAGAAGATACGGTTTATCCCACTCCGAAACGGGTCGGGATCATCATCGATGAGGGAAATGGCTCATCGGCCGAGCAGTTTATCCTGGACGCCAAAGAGAGTAAAAAGGTGATCCTGTTTGGCAACCATAATACGGCAGGGGTTCTTGATTATTCGAATTGTATAAGTGAGGATTTCCCATCCGGGAAATATGAACTTCAGTGGCCGATGACCAGGTCACGCAGGCTTCCCGAACACCCCATTGACAATATCGGCATCGCCCCGGATGTTGTGATTCCATATCCCGAAGCGAAACAACTCTTCGACAGGCTGGATGAGTGGGTCTATTTCGTGAAAAGCTACCTCGAACAACAGGGTTCTGACAATTGATGGTTATAACTCTTTGGTGATTCTTACCTCCGTTTTTCCTTTCCTGATCAGGAACTGAATTTTTGCGTCGATGAGGTTCACGCGATGGATGATGTTGCCGATACCCATCCCTCCCGGTTTGGTATTGATCTGCGAGACATCATACCCCTTGCCGTTGTCGGTATAGTTCAGCGTAAGCGCACCGTTCGCATATTTCAATTTCACCGTGGCGCAGGTTGCTCCGGCATGTTTGACGGTGTTGTTGATCAGTTCGCAGATGATCCGGTAAAAATGCAGCTCGGTTTGTTTCTGGAATCGACGCCCCTTCAGGTTCGAGATCAGGCTGATGGAGAAGATCCCCTCCTGCTGCATGGTGCCGGCAAAAGAGTTCAGGGCCGCTTCAAGTCCGAAATTTTCAATGAGACGGGGCATCAGGTTGTTGGCAACGATCCTCATTTTTGCAATGGCTTCCGCCAGTTGCCGGTGGCAAATGTCCAGGGTTTCCGCAAACTTTTCAGGTGTTTTTGAATGTCCCAGCATCCCCAGGTGCAACTTGATACTCGAAAGTGTGGGGCCGAGGTCGTCGTGCAGGTCGGCTGCAAATTGCTTGCGGTTTTTTTCTTCGGTTTCGATCACCCGGCTCAGGACATATTTCTCCAGGTGCTTTCTTTCTGTGATGTCGATCAGGATGGTCATCACCGCATCCTGCCCCTTGTATTTGAGTTTGCTGTTACGCAACAGGAAATTCCGGATCACAACCTTCCTGTTTTCTGTCCTGATCTCAAATTCTTCCTCCTCAACAAATGAATCGCCGGTGAGGTTTCTGAAAACAGCCATGTTTTTAGGATCGGCGGGGTCGGTTAAGAGATCGGCAACATTTTTCCCGATGATCTCATCCTTGTTAAAACCGGTAATTCCGAGGATCAGGTCATTTGCAAAAACCACCTTCCCGTCGATATGGATCAGGATCGGATTGGGGAGCTGGTTGACCAGGGTCCGGTACAGCACCTCACTTTCGCGCAGAGACTCTTCTGCCTGTTTGTTTTCAGTGAGATCTTTCAGCGTGTATACATCAAGATCGCGGTTTTCAAACGATGCGGTAATCCTTGAAACAAGGAAAGGGTTGATCATCCCGCTGCGGTTGCTGATATGTATTTCGCGGTTGTCGGCACTTCCCGTTATTCCCTTGAAAAGGAGACTCACCTCCGGTGAAAAGACAACGTCGATGTGCATGCCCGCCACGTCGCAGCCCGGCAGTGCCACCAGGTCGCAGAAAGCCTGGTTTGCCAGCACAAAACACTTTTTTTTATCCAGGGCGAATATCGGGTTTGGGATTGAATTAAAAATCGCGGGAAGAAATCCGGGCTCCTTGATCGCTTTCATGGGTGTGATGTTGCGTTGAATTTCCCTGCAAATTACAAAAAAAGAGGAATTAGCCTCTTTTTTCCTGGTCTCGGAAATTTGGTTTATTTTTACAGGCTGAGCTCCTGACATCAGAATAATCAAACAATATGAAAGAAAAATCGATCATCCTGTTTTTAACATTTGCGATGGCCTGCCAGTTGTATGGACAAAAAAACGATTTGAAACGGCTCGGGATCAACGGCAACGTCAAGTCGATCCATGAAAATTCCTACCAGCCTGAGGAGAAAGGCGGGAAAACAGTGAACGGCGACCCTGAGTTTTCCTATTACAACACCTTCAACAAATCGGGGAATAAAGTTGATGATATCAAGTACACCGCCAATGGAAAAACCGACAAGAAATATGTGTACAAATATGACAGCCTGGGCAGAAGGATTGAACAGAACCAATTGACGGCTGACGGAAGCCTGACCAGGAAAATCACCTATACTTATGATGAAAAGAGCCGCCTGGCAGAGGATAACAGTTTTGGTGCCGATGGAAAATTTGAAAAGAAATTCACCTATACCTACGACAACCTGGGAAATGTTGTGGAAGACAAGAGTTTTGACGCCGGCAACGCGCTGTTGAAACGATTTACCTATAAATATGACCGGGCAGGAAACAAAATTGAAAATGACCGGTACACCTCACAGGGTACGCTTGAGAAAACAGTAATTTACGGCTATGATAATAAGAGGAATGTAACCGAAGAGGTCTCGACCTCTCCCGACGGAAGCAAGATCACTTATACCTGGGTTTATGAATATGATCAGCAGGATAACTGGACCCGGAAGATAAAATATTTTGAAAAAAAGGCGCAAAACATCCTTGAAAGAAAGATCGAATATTATTGATGATCAACAACCATTCAGAAATACAACCATGAATCCAGCTCATTTGCATCTTGTTTTTACCCATTTGCCCATCGTAGGCCTTGGCTTTGCAATCATCCTGAACGGCATTGCACTCTTCAGAAAAAGTGAAGAACTTCAAAAGCTTACCCTCTGGTGCTACCTGCTTTTAGGAATTTTCGTCCTGCTTGCCTACATGACGGGGGATGACGCCGGAAAACTCATGCAAACCTATCCCGGCATTACGGAAGATGTGATAGAACCCCATGAAAATGCTGCGATGTTTTTCCTGATCGGCCTGCTGGCCACCTCCGCCTTGTCGATGGTCGGGTTGTATATGACAAAAACCCGGAAGGAGTTGCTGAAAAAGTTCACCCTCTCACTTCTCATCGGGGCTATCCTGGTGAGCGTTCTTGCAGTGATGACCGGTTCCACCGGCGGATCGATCCGCCACACTGAAATCAGGCAGGGGGAGTATAAAAAGGTGAACTGATTTTATACCTTTTTAGTCCTGTTTGATAATTTTTGCTGATTATTCAATTTGATCAGCTTCGCGGCCGAAAGCCTCTCAGGGATATCTTTTTGCTTAGAAATTGCCTATTTATTTGCAGCGATGGCACCGGGAAGCACCGAGATTCTCTGTTTTCTTCACCGGGTATGGTAAACAGACAAGCTGCCGTTAAATGAGAACAGGTACTACATAGAAATCATTGCGTAAAACTACGCAGCAAAACGCATCCTTTTACGTTGAATTTATGGTTTGAATACGCAGGAAAATCGGGTATTACAGCGCTTGATTCCCCCCTGCAAACGGGTGTAATTTTACATCATTAAAATATACACCAACCTCAAAAACAAAAAACCATGAAAACAACAAAATTTATCATCGCATTCAGTCTCGCACTGATCTTCTCAGCAGGGTTTAACGCTTTGTATGCCGGACAGCATGCAAAAAAAGATGTTCCAAGCGACACCAAAGCAGCAATGGTTGCCTATGTAGTAAGGATTAACAACCTGAACTACCTCGGGGAAAACGGCAACCGTTTTCTCATTATGATGACCGATGAAACCGGTCGTTTGATTGCACCTGCCCAGACTTTTCAGCCGGGTGTGTCGGATTACACTTTTTTTGAAGGCGGAACGGTGCGCGGCACCAGGGTTGCAAAAATGATGAAGCTCCCAATCGGGCCAAAATCCTTTTATATTCCCCCGACATCCCATAGCGGCGTCTTTTACGGGGGAGCCTGCTACCTGTTCATCATCAACCCCATCACCGCCGAGAGCGACGCCGGGACTGTCATTCAGTAAGCACAATCGCAAATACAGGCCATCTTTTAAAACCGTCCCGCACATCGGGGGCGGTTTTTTTTATTTACGGGACTACCGGTAAGGCTATGGTTCTATCCACAGCACCGAATTCCCGGTTCCGTATTCATTTTCTTCCCAGAGTTCGTTGGATGGATCGCGGATCCATTTATTGTCGACAATAAATTTATAGGTGTACTTTCCCGGTTTGAGGCAGACGGGAAACCACCACGTTCCCTGGCGAAGCTCCATCCGGTAACCGGTGGTACTCCAATTGTTGAAACTCCCTGAAACGATGGCCTTGTCGGCATCTGAATGCTGCTCCAGCCTGAACCAGTAATCGGGTTTCACGACAAGATAGGAATTGATGACGTCGCCCTCACCCACCGTATACGGGTTGGCCGGGTCGGTAATCCATTTACCATCGACAATAAACTTGTATTCATAGCTTCCCATGGCAAGCACATAGGGAAGCTGCCAGCCTCCGTGGGTTTTGTTCATCGATAATTCCTCCTTGTTCCAGTCGTTAAAGTTCCCGCTGACCACCACCTTCTCCGCCTTGGGAAATCCTTTCAGGGTGAAAAAGAGGGTGTCGCCGATGCCGAGGAAGGAATTTTCATGACCCCTGCCGTCGGGCCTCGTAACCTTATTCGCAGGATCGGTGATCCATTGCCCGTCGACGATAAACTTATAAGCATAGGTTCCTTCCCTTAGGTATAACGGCAACAACCAATTGCCGTGGAACCTGATCATTCGCAGCTCCTTCTCCTTCCACTGGTTGAAAGTGCCGGCAACAATCACCTGGTGTGCGCCGGGAAAACCGTTCAGGACGAATTTATAATTGTAGCAGAAAAAGATGTTGTTGTATCCCTGCTGGTTGTTATCTTCGCGCAGCTTGTTGTATGAATCGTTGACCCACTTCCCGTCGATGACGAACCTATAGAAATACTTCCCCTCCTTCAGGTTCAGGCTCACGGTCCAGCCGGAGTCACACGGCTGCATTGGGGTTTGAAGCGTGCTCCAGGCGTTGAATGATCCCGAGAGAAAGACCTTTTTCGCATTTTTTTGCCCGGGAAGGAAAAACCGCATCCAGCCGCCGGAAAGTTGCACGATGGTGTTCCGGGTAAGGCGGTTTACGCCATAAGTTACCGACTCCCTGTCCGGCGCTGAATTTTTTTTGATCCATTTGTCATCCAGCAGGAAAATCTTTTCCTTCGAATCCTCCCTGCCGGCAGATTTGCGTGGTTCCATGGAAAGTTCAATGCGCTGTGCGTCGAGCCTGCGGGTTTTCCATATTTTTCCACTGTCATTGATCGTTGGTTTTAATGCGAATGCACCGGAAAGGAGGGCGCTGTCGAGGTCGAACATCCGGGAGATCTCCCTGCGCTGCGAAGCGCTCCAACGCAGATCGAGCGTGAAGATGAGGCGTCCCTCTTCCACCCGGCAAACTTTTTTCGGGTCAAACTGGGCATGGGCCACGGAGGCCGTAACCAGCAAAATCAGCAACAAGACCGATGCAGTGCGGGTTCTCATTTAACTGCCTCCGTTAACAGGCTGATCCCCATCTCTTTTTTTATCAAATTAATACAAATCCTGCCTTTCGCAAAAAAATCAAATCCCAGCATTCCGTCGATGGAACATCCGTATTTCTGCGACATATCGGCCAGGCTGCAAACAATCGTTTCCATGGGGATCAGCTGCCTGTTTCCCATGGAAAAATCATGAAGTGTGCCGTAGAGCACCTCTCCCCTGTTCTCCCCTGCACCGCTGAGGCCTGACCGGTTGGTGATGGTGACAGCAGCCAGCACCTTTTTATTCGCATCGATGCTCAGCACATTGGATTCGGCGCCGGTATCGAGGCAAAAATCGAGGATTTTCCCGCCAATCACCGCCTTTACAAACATAACATTGCGATATTCTTCAATTTTCTGGATGATATCATATTTCACCTCCGGGGAAGGAGGGCCGATATGGCTGCCGTCTTTGTTGAGTTTGAAGATCTGCAGTTCATTGTCGCGGACATCGATCACCATCTCCATGTTTCTCAGCAGGCTCATGCCGAACAGCCCTAGAATTTTAACACCTCTCCGGTTTTCAAGATGCCCGAGAGAGATCACATCTGCCGAAACACCGGCATAGATGAACTCACCAACCACCAGCCGTTTCACAACCAGGCGCGCCACTGCATCCGTGGACCCGGTCACCCCGCCCCCCTCCTCATCGTCAAAGGTCATGGAACTCCGGAAATAGGTTTTATTCAGCACCAGGCCTGAAGCGCCGGTATCGAGGATGAAGTTGCCGCTTACGCTGTTGATGGTTCCTTCGAGCATCAGCAACCGCCCGGCCCTCTTCAGGGGGATGGTCGCCCCGACAACATTTCCCTGGTGGTCGCTGATCGGCTTGCAGGAGATGGAAACACTCCCGACAATCAACGGATCCCTTCCGCCACTCCCCGCGGAAGTTTTCACGGGAAGCAATGCCAGTGCGGAGAGCGTAACCAGGAGAATCATCGAGAGAATAGCCGGCCGGGGGGTCATGAAAAACGTTGTTGCATATCTGCTGCAAGTTAGTAAAAAGACGTGACGAGTGACAAGGGACAAATGACAAATGACAAGTGACGCGTGACGCGTGACGGGTGACGGGTGACGGGTCAGGCTTTTTTAGTACCTTTGCATGTTTTTTGATGAGATTGGCTTTATGAAAGATTTGCATGACGGAGTGACAAAATGTTTGCTGGTTCAAACGAAGTTTTCGGCTTACAGTTTCTGGAATTACCAGGAAGTTTGTGAAATGGTCGGGAAAAAATACCCGGCCGCCCCGCTGGGATTGCTCACGGTTGCAGCCCTTTTTCCGCAGCACTGGCAGTTCAGGCTGATCGACGAGAATGTGGAGCCACTGCTCGATGAACATATGCGATGGGCCGACCTTGTGTGCATCGGAGGAATGCTCCCTCAACAAAACAGCATGCTCAGCCTGATCACCAGGGCCCATTCACTGGGCGCGGTGGTGGTGGTTGGCGGGCCGGATCCCACCTCCCAGCCCGATCTTTATACGGAAGCCGATTTCCTCGTGCTCGGCGAAGGGGAAATTACGATCCCCATGTTCCTGAAAGACCTTAAAAACGGTGCGAAGAGCGGTAAATATCTCTCTGCCGACCGGGCCGACATGCTCCAGGCAGTGGTTCCCCGCTACGACCTGATCCGTTTCGACGATTATATCATGATCGGACTGCAATTCATCCGCGGATGTCCGTTCAACTGCGAGTTTTGCGATGTGATCGAACTTTACGGCCGCATTCCCCGGTTCAAGACAAATGAGCAGGTGCTGAAGGAACTCCAGTCGCTTTACGATCTTGGATACCGTGGCCACGTCGACATGGTGGACGATAACTTTATCGGGAACAAGAAAAAGGTCAAAGACCTGCTGCGCGAGATCATCGCCTGGACAAAGGCACGGAAATACCCCTTCTATTTTACGACCGAAGCGTCTGTTAACCTTGCCGATGACGACGAATTGCTTCAACTCATGAAGGATGCCGATTTCCGGTATGTCTTCCTGGGAATTGAAACCCCCGACAGCGAAACCCTCGCGCTTAACAATAAAAACCAGAACGTAAACAAGTCCATTGAGGATGCGGTGATGAAGATCATGTCGTATGGGATGGTCAGCAATGGCGGATATATCCTTGGATTCGACAGTGACCGTGCGCAGATTGCCGACCAGATGATCGGCTCCATCCAGGATTCGGGCATCTGCATGGCCATGATCGGATTGCTCTATGCCCTGCCGAACACCCAGCTTACCCGGAGGCTCATCATTGAAAAACGCCTGTTCCAGGCGCATTCCAAGTCGGTTTCCGATGGTGATATTGACCAGATGACGAGCGGGCTGAACTTCCTGACGCTCACTTCCCGTGTCGGCATCCTGAAGAATTATATCCGGATCATCGAAGCCATTTTCAAACCTTCGAATTATTACAAAAGGGTTGTTTACACCGGGTTGCATACCAAAACTGATTATAAACACAAACCTGATTTCAAAACCTGGCTGATCTACATGCGATCCTTCCTGAGGGTGTGCAAAAAAGCGGGGTTCTCAAAAGCTACCGGGTATTTTTACTGGAAAATGTTCTTCACCATTATTTTCCGGAATCCCAAAGGCATCGAACCGGCAGTAAACCTGGCCGCCATGTTCATTCACTTTCAGAAACAAAAAACATACATCGTTTCGGTTACGACGCAGATGATAGCCAGCATTGAAAAAACAGGGGAGCAGGCGTTTAATGAGAAGATGATGGGGGAGGGGTGACGATTTTCGATTTACGATTTACGATTTACGATTGATGCAGGTAGCACAAAAGTTCACTATCAAACATTTTTTTTATCATGGCAGAAATGATCGTGGAGCCTATTGAGAAATACGGGCTCAGCAAGGAATCGCGGCCCAAAATCCTGTTCTCAAAAATAGGGGTTGTAGGTTGCGGCAATGTGGGCCAGGAATTGGCAATTACGGCATCGAAACATGGCATAGAAGTAATTTTTCTCGAACTCAGCGAAGAGTTGGTCAGCCATTCTTTTGAAGAGATCCGGAAAGAGCTGGACCATGAGATCAACCATTGGGGACTTACCCCGGGGGAAAAAACGGCCATCCTTTCGAGGATAAAGGGAACCCTTTCATATGCTGATTTTCGCGACTGCGAGCTGGTGATCGAGACCGTCAAATCAAAACAGGGGCAACCAAGTTTTGATTTGCGGAAAGAGGTCTTTTTAAAAATCGAGCAAGAAGTAAGCACGGCGTGCATCATTGCAACAAACTCCTCGACCATTGTCGTAACTGAATTGTCAACCGAACTAAAACACAAGGAACGGTGCGTCAGCCTTCACATTTCCACCACGGCTCCCGGCGCCAGCGTGGTGGAGCTTGCAAAAGGGCTTCACACCTCCGATGAAGCGTATGAAAAAGTCATCAAGTTTGTAAAGCTCCTTGAAAAAATTTCCATTCCGGTAATGGAATCCCCAGGGCTGGTGAGCGTGAGGCTTTTCGTGGTATTGCTGAACGAGGCGTGTGAAACGCTGATGGAGGGCGTGAGTTCCCTGGAAAACATTGACCTTGCCATGCGCTCCTGTTTCAACATGCCGCTGGGGCCGTTTGAATTTGCCGACAAGGTGGGGCTGGACAAGGTTTGCCGCTGGATGGAAAACATTTACAGCGAATTCGGATCTTCGAGATATATTGCCTCCCCGATGATCAAGAAACTGGTGCGGGCAAACAGGCTTGGCAGGATCAGCGGCATCGGCTTTTATAAATATGACGCGGATGGGAACAAGGTTACCGAAGATGCCGTCTGACGGCTTTTTTCAATATAAAACCACTGAGGCACTAAGAACACTCAGGCGCACTCAGGCGGAGAAAAAACTCAATGATTTATGAATAGCCCTGGTCTTTCTAAGTGCCTCCGGGGTAAAAATCAAGATAATAGCGAATCATCATGAATATTCTCGTATTGAACTGTGGAAGCTCGTCCATCAAATACCAGCTTTTCAACATCGAAAAGCATCGGCTCTTTGCCAAGGGGATTGTTGAGAAAGTAGGTCTCAAAGGCTCGTTTTTAAAACATGAAAAAGAGAACGGCGACAAGGTAAAGCTCGAAGGCGAAGTAATTGACCATCAAACCGGCATCGAATATGTTCTCGGTGTGCTGATCAGCAAGGAGCACGGGTGCATCGGAACCCTGTCGGAGATTGATGCCATAGGGCACCGCATGGTGCATGGAGGGGAACGTTTCCAGGAGAGCAGCCTGATCACCGATGCCACTCTCAAAGATTTCAAGGCTTGCATCCCCCTTGCTCCGCTGCATAACCCTGCCAATTTAAAAGGGGTCCAGGCCATGCGGCATTTGTTGCCCAGGGTTCCGCAGGTGGCGGTATTCGACACCGCTTTCCACCAGACCATGCCTGCCCATGCCTACCTCTATGCCATTCCTTACTCCCTCTATAAAAAATACGGCATCCGCCGGTATGGATTTCATGGTACAAGTCATTACTACGTTGCACGCCGTGCCTGCGAGATCCTGGGGGTAAACATGGAATCGATGAAGATCATCACCTGTCACCTGGGGAATGGAACCTCCATGGCCGCCATTAAAAACGGCAAATCGATCGATACCTCCATGGGAATGACACCCGTGGAAGGGCTGATTATGGGAACCCGTTCCGGCGATATGGATCTCGGGGTACTCACCTTCGTAATGGAAAAAGAGGAACTGAATATCGCGGTTGCCAACACGCTGGTCAACAAACATAGCGGGATGCTGGGGATCACCGGTGTATCATCTGACATGCGCGAGATTGAAAAAGAGGCGGAAGCAGGAAATGAAAGAGCAATCCTTGGGCTGAACATGTTCCGCTACAGGATCAAAAAATATATCGGTGCCTATGCGGCCGCGCTTGGCGGACTTGACCTGCTCATTTTCACCGGCGGAATAGGCGAAAACGACCCGGTTACGCGTGAATTATGCTGTTCGGAACTGGAATACATGGGGCTCGAATTTGACGTGCAGAAAAATGCCGGTGTAAGGAGCAAAGAGATGCTGCTCAGCAAACCCGGCTCAAGAGTCAGCATCATGACAATTCCCACCAATGAAGAACTCGTTATAGCGGAACATACGCACAGGATCGTTTTGGCGTTGAAGGCATAAAGGATTTACGATTTACGATTGACGATTGACGATTGACGATTGACGATTTTTTATAGACGTTTTTGTTTGAAGCTGAATCGATAAAGTTGCCATGGCACCGACCGGTAGTTTCCTTAAAATATCCGCTATTTTTTTTCTGCTGCTGGCTTATTCTTTTTCCTTTTCGCAGGGCAGCTGGTCGCGGATCAATGTTCCGGCCACGCAGTCTTTAAAATCAGTATGCTTTGTCGACAGTCTTTACGGATGGGTGGCCGGAGATTCGGGTACCATCCTTCATACCGTCGACGGCGGGTTTACCTGGCTGCACCAGGACACCCATGCAGTGAACGACGTGCAGGATGTTTTTTTCCTGAACCGCAACCTGGGATGGGCCTCCGCCTATAATTTCACTACCAGCCCCTATGGCACAATTCTTCTGAAGACCACCAACGGAGGAGCCAGCTGGGAGAGCCATCCCTACCCGGTCGACAACATTTTCATCACCTGCATTCTTTTCAGGGATTCGCTGAACGGATGGATGGGCGGACAGCCGCACGCACTGGTAAAGACCACCGATGGAGGCATTACATGGGTGCAGGCAGCGATCGACACAAGTACCCTCGCATTCTTCCCGGTGCTGTGCATCCAGTTTTACAACGATAAGTTTGGTTATGCCAGCGGCGGAATGTTTGACATTGCCGGTGTAATATGGAATACTTCAAACGGGGGTGACCTGTGGCACGCCATGAATGCCTCCAGCGCCCCTGCGGATGAGGTTCACGGGCTGCATATTTTCGACTCCCTGCATGTGATGGGTGCCGGCGGGGATCCCGATTTCGGTTACGGAGTAGGCATGATCCAGACGTTCGATGGCGGGCTGAACTGGACCTACCACGAACTCGACATCCAGGGCAACGCCTATGACCTGGATTTCAGGAATGCACAGGAGGCTTGGGCCCCGCTCGGTCCAAGGAGAAAATTGATCTATAGCATGGATGCAGGCAACACCTGGACACAGATCACCTCGCCCGATTCGACAGCCATTTACGACATGACCTTCCCTGATTCCCTGCACGGGTTCGCTGTAGGAAGGGATGGGGCCGTGCTGAAATATCACCCGCCGGTGATTCCTGCTGTCGGGCCAGGGCTGTTGCCGGATAAAGATTTCATCCTGTACCAGAACATCCCGAACCCTGTGCATTCGGCCACCCTCTTCAGGTTCACAGTACCCTCCCCCGGGATGAATGAAACGATGTACAACGGCAAATCAACGCCCTCCCTGCAGCTGAAAGTTTACAATGCTTATGGAAAAGAGGTCGCCTCCATGGTAAATGAATTGCTGCCTCCCGGAGATCATGAAATTTCCTTCAACACAGAGGGGCTGCCCGGGGGTATTTACTTTTACCTGCTCCAGGTTTCCATCGATGGTCATCAGCAGTTGGTTGCCGGGCCCAGGAGGATGATTGTGATGAAATGAGGAGGCTTGCGTGACGGGTGACAGGTGACACGTGAGAGGTGAGGCTGACGGGATTAAAAAGAATAACCAAGGTTGAGGGAGAGATAATAGTTCCGGGGTGCGCCGGGTTCGTAAAACCGCTTTTCGGCTGAGTTGGCATTGATAAACCCGACATACGACTCATTGAAGATGTTATTAACCCCGCCGGAGGCCATGATGTTGAATTTGCCGAATTTCAGGTCGATGCCAATCAGCCCGTTCAAGAGGTCCCAGCCATTTGTTTTGTCGCTGTTTGCATTGTCCACCCAGATACCGCTGATGCCCTGGTAAGTTGCTTTTAGAAAAAGGTTGGCATGCTTGTTTATAGCATGAGACCATGCAAGGGAGAGGAACAAATTATTTTTGGGAACACCCGGTTCCGTATTGCCGGCAAAATCATGACCGGATTGTACCAGTGACCCGGTCGTATCGATTTCCATGACTCCGGCCGTATATTCGAGAAACCTGAAACGCGACAAGGTATAAGTCAGCCCAAAGTTAAACCCCCCGATAATTTCCAGTGTTGCGCCCAGTTCAACACCCAGCCTGCCGGTCTTGCCCCCATTGCCGTAATAGGTGTTTCCGGATAATTCGTATGGAAGAATTTGATTATTGATGCGGATATTGAAAAAAGTTGCCTCATACACAACCCGCCTTAGAAAATTCTTGTTGCTCCTGAAAAGGTCTCCCTTGATCCCAATTTCAAAATTCCGTGATACCTGCGGGCCAAGTTGCTGGTTAAAAAGGTAGGCCAGGTCGCTACTCTCCAGTTCATTGGGGGCAGGTGTGTCAATACTCCAACCGAAAGAGGTGTAAAAGACCATCGCCGGGGTTAGTTTGTAATCGAGCGCCAGCCTGGGTGAAAATGTATTGAAAAGTTTTTTGCCGGTGCGTGCCGGCAAGGTCTCTTCTGTCTGGTTGTAAGCCACATGGTCGTACCTGCCGGTGAGCAACACAAAGATCTTTTCTCTAATAATTTCGAGATTTTCTGTAATGTAACACCCCATATTGCCAATATTTTCGCTGACAACCTGTTCGATCTCACCGCCTTTGGAGCCATGGATGTTCCGGTAGAATTCGGTTCGCGCGGGTTGTGTGAGAAGATCGGCCCCGACCGAGAATTCATTGTGCCGTGAACCTAACATGGATTTATTTACATACCTGGCAATCAATCCAAATCCATACCTGTTGATTATCCGGTAATCGCTTGCTGCATGTTCAGAAAAATTGATGATGCCATAAGCCGTAACCTCGATCCCATTGTTCAGTTTTTCACCGAAAGTGGCTCCGTACCTTACGCCCACTCTTCCTTTGGCAGTGATTCTTTTTTCATCCAGGCTCACCGACAGGGGGTCGGCCTGCCAGGGATCAAGGGAAAATTCTTCCTTGGTCAGCGAACCGGGAAGTCTGGTGGCTCCACCAGCGAAATAGCACAGGATGGAAAGCCTGGTATGTGCGGTCGGAGTGGTTTCAAAGCTCATATTCAATATGTTCCGGTAGCCGGTGTTATGCTGCCTGTATCCATCATAATTGACATAGCTGTAGGAGGTGAGGAGCCGGCAGTTTGCACTCTTCAGCGCAGCTTTAAAACCGTTCTGGTGCAACCCGAACGAGCCAAACTGGTTGAACTGAACCACCGAAGGCCGGTTGAAATCAAGGTCGCTGATAAAGTTCGCCACCCCACCTGGAGCATTGGCATAGAGGGATGACTCATTCCCCTTGGCAATTTCAACCCGGCCGATCGAATTAAAATCGAGCGCATCCAACCGGGTTTGTCCATCGGGGTCCGATTCCGGAATATCATCCAGCAAGATAATAATTCCCCTCGCCCCGGTGTTCGACATGGTTCCATATCCCCGACCTGAGATCCTGATATCCTGGTCGCCATATGGTGATTGCACGAACAACCCGGGAACCGCGGAGAGGATCGCATCGGAACCGATTTTCCGGTCATACCGGTAGTTCTCTGCATTCAAACGGACTGCCGGGGATGGTATGTCGATGATTTTTTTTAAACCCCTTGTGGGAGTTTTCACAACCTCGTTCAATTCAAGGCGCAACGAATCCGTAGCCCTCGTGGCCGTAGCTGCATGCCTCATTTCCTGCGCATAAACAATCGCATTTCCAAAAAACATGTTTGCCGACAGGAGAAGTAAAAAAACAGATTTCATTGCACAAAGTTCGCAAAGTTTATGAATTAACCAGACCGGGTGTTATTTGCGATGATCCCTGCCAGAAAAGAGAGAGCCCGTGCCCGAAAATGTGTGAATCATGTAGCTTTTTCCCGCAATTGTGTAACAGTTCCGGCAAAAATGGAGAGTAACTTGCGAGGAAGTTGTAATTTTCCTCTCCACCAACATCGATAATTTGTTTTTTTCTATATTTTGGTAATTGAAAGCAACTTTACTCAAATGGAAATCTGCGAATCACCTATGCCTGTTGGGCTGCCATAACATTTCATGACCTTATCTACAATTATTTATATGAATACCAATTCGTTATAAAAAATAAAAAATCAAATGATTTAATATTAATTAGGCTGTTTATTTTTACCTTTGCATCCAAATAACTTTATCCTCATGAGAAAAAGACGGTTTTTCAGCTATATGATAATTTTTATGTTGAGCTGCATCACCTTTGAGCTTACGGCTCAGGTTAGTCTCAACAACACAAACATCAAATCATCGGGCAATGCCATGCTCGACATTTACTCCACCGACAAAGGGCTATTGATACCCCGTCTCAGTGAAGAGGCGCGCAATCTGATCCCCTCGCCGGCAACCGGGCTTTTAATCTACAACACTTCCACGAATCTCTTCAATTATTATAATGGAGATTACTGGTTTCACATTGAAACTGCATTTGTTACAGCCACCAAAGGAACGAACAGCCCGGGTGGTGGCGTTTCCATTTCCGCCCTCCCCAGCAAACTGCCTGACAATTCAGCCATGCTTGATGCAAGTGACCCGACCAGGGGGTTTTTGCTTACAAGAACAACGCAGGAATCAATTGTTTCTCCTGAGAATGGATTAATTATATATGATACCGTGACGCGGAACCTTAAATATTATTATGACTTTAACTGGTTCCCAGTATGCTCTGTCACCACCCTGGTTCACGCACCAACCGGCAGCCAGGATGCAGTAGGTGTCGCCATCAATACAACCGGGGCAAGTCCGCATCATTCGGCGATCTTAGATGTTTCATCTCCGGATAAGGGGACGCTGATCCCACGGCTTACTTCCGTGCAGCGTGACTCGGTGTTGCCGGTAACCGGCCTTACCATTTTCAACACAATCACAAAAGAAATTGAATATTATAACGGATCAGTGTGGCTGAGGATGAATATCATTTCACCTGCCTCGGTAACCATTTCAGCCAGCTCACTTACCGTTTGCGCCGGAACTTTGGTAACTTTTACGGCCTCACCTCTTCACGGAGGTCAACCACCATTGTACCAGTGGTTTGTAAACAGTTTACTCGTGTCCGGTGCAACCAATGCCACTTATTCTTATGCACCGGCCAACGATGATACAATCACCTGTGAAATGACCTCTACTTCACCCTGTGCCATCGGAAGTCCTGCCAAATCCAACGCGATTCACATGGCCGTCAATTCGCTTCTGACTGTCGGCATCTCGATCACACCATCCGCCAGCACTGTTTGCGCGGGAACCCCGGTTACTTTTAACAGCACTGTCATCAACGGAGGGCTCACACCCACATACCAATGGAAGGTTAACGGCATTGCGGTATCGGGCGCAACCAACGTTGCATACACCTACGAACCGCTGAATAACGATGCGATCACCTGTGTTGTGACCTCCAATGCAACCTGTGCAACCGGAAATCCGGCTACCTCAAACGTGGTAAACATGACTGTTAACCCGCTTTTGCCGGTGAGCATCTCCGTCACCCCTTCGGCAAATCCGGTTTGTGCCGGGATATCGGTAACCTTTAACACTTCTGTTGTCAATGGAGGACTTTCACCCGTTTACCAATGGATGGCAAATGGTTCGCCTGTTTCTGGTGCGACCAGCGCAACTTACACCTACAACCCGGTCAACCACGATGCGATCAGCTGTGTTGTGACCTCCGATGCAACCTGTGCCACAGGAAGTCCGGCCACCTCAAACGTGGTGACCATGACGGTCAATCCACTTTTGACGGTGAGTATCTCCATCTCTCCTTCGGCCAATCCTGTTTGTGCCGGAACAGCGGTAACCTTTGACATTTCTGTGACCAACGGAGGCGAGGCCCCCACCTTTCAATGGAGGGTAAACGGCTTGCCTGTGTCAGGTGCAACCAGCAATGCTTACACCTACGAGCCGCTTGACCATGACGCCATCACGTGTGTGTTGACCTCAGATGCCACCTGCGCAACAGGAAACCCGGCTACTTCAAACGTGGTGACCATGACGGTCAACCCGCTTTTACCCGTCAGCATATCCATATCTCCTTCGGCAAACCCGGTTTGCGCCGGAACATCGGTCATATTCAGTTCTGCCATCATCCATGGCGGTCCGGCCCCGGCATATCAATGGAAATTGAACGGAACCAATTTACCAGGAGCAACCAACACCACCTATACTTTTGTCGCAAATGATAATAACAATAACGATGAAATCTCCTGCGTGCTTGTTTCGAATGCAACCTGTGCAACCGGGAGCCCGGCCGTTTCAAACGTGGTGACAATGACGGTCAACCCGCTATTGCCGGTAAGCTTATCCATTTCACCTTCGGCAAACCCGGTGTGTGCGGGCATTACAGTTACATTCAGTGCCACCGAAGTTAACGGAGGCACTTCCCCCTCCTACCAATGGAAAGTAAACGGGTCGACCGTAACGGGCGCTACCAGTTCAACTTACTCCTATATCCCGGTTAACAATGACCATATCGTTTGTATCCTGACTTCCAGCGCAACCTGCCCAACGGGAAGTCCTGCTAATTCAAACATCGTGACCATGACGGTCAACCCGCTTTTACCGGTAAGCATATCCATTTCAGCCTCAGCGAACCCTGTTTGTTCGGGCACATCGGTCACATTCAGTTCAGCCATCATCCATGGCGGTTCTACGCCGGTATACCAGTGGAAACTGGACGGAGCAAATTTACCTGGAGCGACCAATGCCACTTATACTTTTGTGGCCGATGATAACAATGATAACAATACGATTTCGTGCGTCCTTATCTCTAACGCTACCTGTGCCACAGGGAGTCCGGCTGTTTCGAATGTGGTAACCATGACGGTCAACCCTCTTTTACCGGTAAGCGTTTCGGTTACACCCTCTGTAAATCCGGTATGTGCGGGCATCACGGTAACATTCAGTGCCACTGACGTCAACGGAGGCTCTACTCCTTCCTTCCTCTGGAAAGTAAACGGGTCGACCATAACAGGAGCTACCAGTTCAACCTATTCCTATATCCCTGTTAACAATGACCAGGTCATTTGTGTCCTGGCTTCCAATGCAACCTGTGCAACCGGGAGCCCGGCCGTTTCAAACGTGGTGACAATGACGGTCAACCCGCTTTTACCCGTCAGCATATCCATTTCTCCTTCGGCAAACCCCGTTTGTTCGGGAACATCGGTTACGTTCAGTTCTGTCATCATCCATGGCGGTTCTGTACCTGCATACCAGTGGAAGTTGAACGGAACAAATTTACCAGGAGCGACCAATGCCACCTATTCTTTTGTGGCGGCAGATAACAATGATAACAATACAATCTCATGTGTCCTTATCTCGAATGCTACCTGTGCAACAGGAAGCCCGGCTGTTTCAAACGTGGTGACTATGACGGTCAACCCGCTTTTACCCGTCAGCATATCCATTTCGCCTTCTGCAAACCCGGTTTGTTCTGGAACACCGGTTACCTTCAGTTCGGCCATCATCCATGGAGGCCCTGCGCCACTATACCAGTGGAAACTTAACGGAGCAAATTTACCCGGGGCAACCAATGCCACCTATTCTTTTACAGCGAATGATAACAACGATAACAATGAGTTCTCCTGCGTGGTTATTTCGAACGCAACCTGTGCAACAGGGAGCCCGGCCGTTTCAAACGTGGTAACCATGAAGGTCAACCCGCTTTTACCCGTCAGCATATCCATTTCACCGTCGGCAAACCCCGTTTGTTCTGGAACATCGGTTACCTTCAGTTCTGCCATCATCCATGGAGGCGCTGCGCCACTATACCAGTGGAAACTGAACGGAGCAAATTTGCCCGGGGCAACCAATACGACCTATACTTTTATTGCGAATGATAACAACGATAACAATGAGATCTCCTGCATGCTTGTTTCGAACGCAACCTGTGCAACAGGGAGTCCGGCTGTTTCAAACGTGGTAACGATGACGGTCAACCCGCTTTTACCTGTCAGCATTTCCATTTCACCGTCGGCAAACCCCGTTTGTTCGGGAACATCGGTCACCTTCAGTTCGGCCATCATCCATGGCGGCCCTGCGCCATTGTACCAGTGGAAACTGAACGGAGCGAATTTACCCGGTGCAACCAATGCCACCTATACTTTTACCGCGAATGATAACAACGATAACAATGAAATCTCCTGCGTTGTAATTTCGAATGCAACCTGTGCAACTGGAAGCCCGGCAGTTTCAAACGTGGTAACCATGAAGGTCAACCCACTTTTACCCGTCAGCATATCCATTTCACCCTCGGCCAACCAGGTTTGTGCCGGAACATCGGTTACCTTCAGCTCGGCCATCGTGAATGGCGGAATTCAGCCCCTGTATCAATGGAAGCTGAACGGAACCGCTATTTTGGGTGCCACTGCCAACTCTTATACCTATACTCCTCTCAACAACGATGCGATCAGCTGTGTTTTAACCTCCAATGCTACCTGCGCCACCGGAACCCCTGCCAGTTCAAATGTTGTAAGCATGGTGGTTAACCCGCTTTTACCCGTCAGCATAACTGTTACGCCCTCTGTAAACCCGGTATGTGCAGGCTTTGCGGTTACATTCAGTACAACCATCGTGAACGGAGGCTCTTCTCCTTCCTACCTCTGGAAAGTAAACGGTGCGATTATATCCGCGGCTACCAGTTCATCCTATTCCTATGTTCCTATAAACAATGACCAGGTAGTCTGTGTGCTTACTTCCAATGCCACCTGTGCGACAGGAACTCCGGCAACTTCGAACACAATCATCGTTTCAGTGACGCCTAATCCAACTGCCTCCATCACAATTGCAACGGCTGTTAACCCTGTATGTGCAGGAACTTCGGTGACTTTCACCTCCAGCATCACTGGCGGCGGTCCGACCCCGGGTTACCAATGGAAAGTCAATGGCATTAATGCCGGTACAGGAAACTTTACTTTTATCTATACCCCTTTGGCAAATGATGTGATCAGTTGTGTGCTGACTTCGAGCAGATCGTGTGTGACCGGAAGCCCGGCAACTTCAAACTCCATAACAATGGGTGTCAACCCGTTGCTTCCTGTCAGCCTGTCGGTTGCCCCTTCGGCCAACCCGGTTTGCGCGGGAACTCAGGTCACCTTCAGTACATCCATTGTAAATGGAGGAACACTTCCCCAGTACCAGTGGAAATTGAATGGAACGAATATTACCGGTGGAACAAATGCAACTTACACTTTTGTCCCATCAAACGGCAATGCCCTCTCCTGCGTGCTTACTTCCAACGCAATCTGTGCTACAGGAAGTCCGGCAACCTCAAACGTGGTAACCATGACGGTAAATCCAAATTTACCCGCCAGCATCACGATTGCCGCTTCGGCCAACCAGATTTGTGCAGGCACACTTGTTACGTTCAGTTCAACCATCATCAATGGCGGATCTGCACCCCAGTATCAATGGAAATCAGGCAGCACGAACATCACAGGAGCAACCAATGCCACTTATACGTTTGCTCCTGCAAATGGCAATGCCATCACATGCGTGCTTACCTCAAACGCAACCTGTGCCACCGGAAGTCCGGCCACCTCAAACGTGGTGACCATGATCGTCAATCCCCTGGCACCGGTCAGCATAAACATATCTCCTTCTGCCAATCCTGTTTGTCCGGGAACCCTGGTCAATTTCACATCATCCATCGGAAATGGCGGCTCTGCCCCAACCTACCAATGGAGTGTTAACGGGATGGCTGTCGCAGGGGCAACGAACACTACCTACTCCTATACGGTTGTTAACAGCGACATCATAACCTGCGTATTGACATCCAATGCGACGTGTGCGGTCGGTACTCCTGCCACCTCGAACACGGTTTCGATGACGGTCAATCCATTCCTTCCTGTCAGCATCACGATTGTTGCTTCGACACCCATCGTTACGGGAACCGATGTAACTTTCACGGCTACACCGGTAAACGGCGGACTTACACCCATTTACCAGTGGAAGGTCAATGGAGTCAATGCGGGGACGAACAGCAGTACTTTTACTTACACCCCGGCGATCATTGATCAGATCACCTGCGTACTCATCTCCAGCGCTTCGTGTGCCATCGGAACCCCTGCCACATCGAACACGATAATTATCACAGATGCTCCGCCAGTACCGGTGAGCATCACGATAACCCCATCTGCCAACCCGGTTTGCGCAGGCACCAGCGTTACCTTTACGGCCGCCCCCGTCAATGAAGGCGCAACGCCCGCTTACCAGTGGAAACTAGCCGGAGCGAATATAACCGGCGCAACAAATCCTACCTATTCCTATATTCCAGCCAACAACAATGCGATTTCCTGTGTGCTGACAAGTACCACCGGAACCGTGGCTACCTCCAATACGATCACCATTTCGGTCATCCCGCCGGTACCGGTCAGCGTTACGATTACGGCTTCTGTTTATGCAGTGGTCTCTGTGCCGGTCACCCCGGTCACATTTACGGCAACCCCTGTAAACGGTGGAACCAGCCCCGCATATCAATGGAAAGTAAATTCCGCCAATGTCGGAACAAACAGCAATACATTCACTTACAATCCCACGGATCATGACAAGGTAACCTGCGTTGTCACTTCCAACTACAATGCGACCTGTCTGTCAAACAATCCTGCAACCTCGAATACCATCATCATGATCGTCTATACCACAGGAACTCCCTGCAGTATCCCAACGATACAGTATGGCGGTCTGACGTACAACACCGTTCAAATAGGAACCCAATGCTGGCTGAGAGAGAACCTGAATATCGGTACCCTTATCAACACCACAGTGGAACAATCCAATAACAGCGTCCTCGAAAAATATTGTTACGGCAATAGCGAAATGAACTGCAATGTCTATGGTGGTTTATATCAATGGGCCGAGATGGTTCAATATTTAAACGGGGCGACCAATAACACAAACTGGAGCCCGGTGCCAACCGGAAACGTACAGGGAATCTGCCCTTCAGGGTGGCATATCCCGACAAACGATGAATGGCTGACGCTCACAACCGCCCTTGGCGGATTACCTTATGCCGGTGGTAAGCTCAAGGAAACATCATATTCACACTTTCTTTCTCCAAACGTGGGAGCTACCAATACCAGCGGATTTACGGCCCTTCCCGCCGGACTTCGCTGGAGTTCGGGTGGGTCGTATTACCTGAATACGGATGCCACCTTCTGGACTACCACAAGCGGCCTGGCAGCCACCGATATCTATGTAGGAGGGGCGAGCTATTCTGTTGTTTCGGCAGATGATGGCCAGTTCTACAAGGTTACCGGAGTATCTGTTCGCTGTCTTAAAAATTGATTATAAAACAGATGGGAAGAACCGACCTGTGCCGGATCACTGCCGGCCGGTCAGGTCAAGGATTCCATTGATGAATGTGAGTGGGTGCGGCGGATTGCCGGGAACATAGAGATCAACCTGATGGTTGGTTAAAAAGTTCCTGTCAAGCGCCGCACTTTCGCTGAATATTCCGCCACTGATGGCATCGGTTCCGGCCAGGATGACAAGTTTGGGCGATGGAATGGCATCGTGGCAAATCTCCAGGGCTTCGGTCATGTTCTGAGAGATAGGCCCGGTGATGACAATGCCATCGGCATGACGCGGCGATGCAACGAATTCAATTCCATAACGTCCCATGTCGAAGTTTACATTTCCGGCTGCATTCAACTCCATCTCGGCCGAATTATCCCCGGCTGCTGAAACCTGGCGAAGTTTCAGGGCATGCCTGAAAAAAGTGCGGATCTCCCTGCGTACCTTTTCGGGATCAAGTTTCACAGCCAGGTCGATGCCGGAACAAACTACAAGCCGCTCCCGGACATTGGAGGCAATTTTATGATCATTGGTAAACCTGATCTTCTCCGGAAGGGCAAATTCACATTCCCTGCAAAAAACACATTTGCCGAGGTCTATCGAACATGTCGCGCGGCCAGAACCAGGTAATAGGGCGTTCACGCCAATAGCATCCACCGGGCACAATTGCCTGACCATTTCCGCTTCAGCAACCGTGATATCCCCGCCGATGACAGGCCTGCCCCGGAAGATCGCGGGCAGAAACGTTTTCCGAAGGTCAGCGACAAATTGTTTGCCATGACTGCGGAAGATGTTAATTTCTTTAAAAGGCATTTTTAAGTTCAAATTTACAAGTCATTTCCGCAATAGCTGAGGTTGAAACTTTTGTTGCACAGCGGGAAATCCGATATCTCCTGGTTTCTCACGGCAAGTGCCAGGGCCATCCAGTTGTGGAAAGAAGGATCCTTGGCCTTGTAATGGATTATGTGTCCCGCAGAATCGGTCATCGCCACATGGCATATCTCTCCCCTCCATCCCTCAACCATCGATATAGCAAGTGATGACGGGGCAAGGGGCGGATCGTATGCAGGCTTTGATACCATTTTCGATTTTCGATTTTCGATTTTCAATTGCGGTGCCCCCTCAATCGTAAATCGTAAATCGTCAATCGTAAATTCTCTTATCAGCTCCCTGATCACCGCCATTGACTTTTCCACTTCCAGTTTGCGCAGCATGGCTCTTGACCAAACATCTCCCTTTTCGAGCATCACCGGTTCATAGAGTTGACCGGCGTAGGCTGAAAAAGGATGTGACCAGCGGATATCGCGGTACATCCCGCTGCTTTTTGCGGCCATACCCACAGCGCCGATCAGTGAAGCCTGCATGGTGGTAACCTTGCCCGTTCCTTCAAAACGACCAAGCACGCTGGGCAGCGAGAAAATCCTGTCGGTAACCTGGAGGTACCGCGCTTGGACATCGTCCAGGTTTTTCAGCACTTGTGAGCTGATATCATCAGTTAAGGGATAGTTGGTTCCCCCATGGCGGATCAATCCCTTTCCAAACCGGTTGCCGCACCAGAGCTGCGTTGTGTTGATGATGACGGTACGGAGGGCTTCGTTCACCACCTGGCCGAACTGGTAGGCGATGTCGGTGCAAAGCGCTGCCGTGTCGCCGATGTGCATGGCAATCCGTTCGAGTTCAAGGGCGATGATACGTTCTGCGGCCAGTTGTTCGGGAACATCGTATCCGGCAAGTGAGTCGATCAGGCCGGCATAGGCCAGTGCATGGCCAACCGCCGTATCACCTGCAATGCTTTCAGCCAAAACAGATTGTTTCAGTGTACCGGGTCTTTCAACAAACAACCGCTCAACCCCACGGTGCTGGTAACCCAAATGTATTTCAAGATGCAATACCAGTTCGCCATGGCAGATGAAACGAAAATGGCCCGGTTCAATGATGCCTGCATGAATGGGGCCTACGCCGACTTCATGGAGTTCGTCCCCGTCGATGGAATAGAAGGGATAATCATTCATTCCCTTTGACTGATCAGCCCTGTCGAAGGGAAACCGGATGGGTTTAAGCCAGGGATGGCCATGGAAACCGATCCCGAAATTTTCGTGGATCTCACGCTCGAACACATGAAACTGGAAATGCCTGGCAGTAAGCGCCTGCAGCGAAAGAGCGGGATCAAGGGGTTGTTCATGCGAACAGAGCAGGATGGCATGATTTTCATCAGCAGCCATGCAACAGATGAACTTGTATTTATCGGGCAGGGGAACCACGAAATAGGCCACACAATGGGTTCCCTCCTCCCCCATCAGCGAATCGAGAAACGCGGCAAAATCATCATAATTCAATACCGGGATGTCATCCAGAAGCACTTTCCCTGGGTTTGAAAACAATTCGATATACCTGTTGTCCTTCATTATTTCGGCAGTGCGTTGATGATCGATTCGATGAGTTGGCGGAATGGTGCAGGCTGAACAAAACAGATGAAAATGACCAGCCCGAATAAAAAATACTGGCTGGCCGATTGCCAGGGGTTGACCTTCTGAAGTTCATGCAAGGGTTTTTCACGCGGCTGCGAATATACGATATGCAACACCCTGGTGAGGAGCGCGTAAAGCACAAAACACAACAGCAAAGCTGTGACTGCGAGCAGCAGGTAATCCCGGGAACTTACCATGGCCTTCATCAGGTAGAGTTCGGAGATGAACATCCCCGACGGCGGGATGGCCGTGATGCAGAGAAAGCCAAGAAGCAAGGCTGTCGCCCCGGCCGGGTAAAGGGCCATGTAGTTGCCCGATTCGTCGAGTTTGTAAGTTCCCATAACCTTGTATGATTGCCCCATCTGGTAAAACAACCCGGCTTTGGTAAAAGAATGCAGCACGATGTGGAGGATGGCTGCATAGTAACCGAAGCCCCCCACTCCGAGGGCAATGGCGACAATTCCCATATTTTCAAGGCTGGAATAGGCCAGCATGCGTTTGTTGTGTTTGGCTTTGAGCATGTATCCGGCAGATACGAGCAGTGACAACACCCCCGACAGGATCAGCACATGGTTCATGAAAGGGAGGATGGTCGTGGCAGAGAAGAGAGCGTAAATGCGGAAAATGGCAAGAAAACCTACGTTCATCAGGGTGGTGGAGATGAATGCACTGATTGGAGGGGGAGATACGGTATGGGCATCCACCGTGACGGTATGCATCGGGAAAAGCCCCATCTTGGTGCTGTAACCCACCAGGACAAAAACAAAGGCGATTTTCAGGTAGAGAGGGTTGGCCATCCGCGCAATTTCGGTGATGCTGTCGAACGAGAGGTGCAGCAACCGTGCGTCATGCACCGTGAACCCGAGGAACAGGATGCCGAGATAAGCCAGGGCAATGCCGATAGAACAAACAAAGACATATTTCCAGGTCGCCTCCAGCGCCATGGGGGTGCGGTCGTGGTAGATGAGCGCAGCTACTGCCAGGGTAGTCGCCTCAACAAAGATCCACACGGTGGTCATCCCGTTTGCGATGTAGGCTCCCGACATGGCAGCCACGAGGGCGATGAGCGCCCCGTGATAGATGGCATATACCCGAGGCTTTGCATCCTTTACATAGATAAACCCGTGAAACACCGTGGTAATGGTCAGGATAGATAGAATGGAGAGCAATAAGACACCCAGCGGGTCGAAAGTGAAATAATCAAGGACCGTTTCTCCGAGGTGCAGCCAGCAATAGCCCGAAAACAGAATGTGAATGGTCACATACAGTACGGTAAGTATCCTTGCCAGTTGCTTGTTGTGAACCAGCCCGACCACAACCCCAATCAGCAGCGAAATCCCGAAAAACCCAACCAGTATATATTCAGCCTCCGCCATCTTTCAATTTTGAATTTTGCTATTTGGTATTTGAATTTTGCATTTCAATCATCCTTCAGCATCGTCAGTTCGTGTGCACTTTGTTTCAACCGCATGACAAATATTCCAAGGATCAGCACACTGACAAAGATATCGAGCAGGATGCCGATGTTGATCAGCATGGGCATCTCGCTGCCGATGGCCATGGAAAGCAACAGGACGGCATTCTCAATTACCAGGAAACCGACGAGGTGCGAAAATATCTTTTTGTGCGAAATGATCATGAACAGTCCGGTATACACCGCAAAAAAAGCCACGATAAAATATATCATGGTAGAAGGGGTTGTGTTCATGGAAAAGGAGACCACGATGCTCAGCAAAAGTCCTGCGGTGACAAAAATCAGGGAATAAAAACCCGGCATCGCTTTGTCGTGTACACGTGCCTCCCCGGTTCTGCTGATGATCCTGAACAGAAGGTATGGCACCACGATTACTTTGAATACCAGCGTTTCCAATGCGACGAAGATCAGGGTAGCCAGGGTGATGGCATGAAGTTCAAGGAATGACAAGGCGAAGAGCAGCACACCCTGGAAGCCGATCAGCCCGGCATAGATCGGGAAACGCTCCGTCATGCTGAGATAGATCAGCGTGATGGCGAAGACGATGACAAGCAGGATATTCATCTACCCGATCATTTTAAAGGTGATCAACAGCACCAGGATAAAGGCCACCAGGGCGATTGAACTCAGCGTAACGATAAACTGGGGGTTCCTGATAAGTTTTTTCCGCGCCCTGAAAGATTCCATCAATCCGATCAATGCCGCAAACACCACCTGTACCAAAAAATAGACCCCGACCTGCAACACCATCATCCATCCTGCTCCGCTGTGATTCATCATTCCCTTTTCCACGGTCATCAACCATTTCTCACCATTCACCAGGATTTGTCCGGCATCCACGGGTACTAAAAAGTTGGCGATCAGCAGTCCGTACATGGCAAATTTCAATGCTGTGCCAATTTGAACCAGCGCCAGGTCGAACCCGCTGTGGTCAAGAATCATCACCTCATGGATCATGGTCAGTTCAAGGTGCGTTTTCGGATCGTCAACCGGCATGCGACTGTTTTCGATCATGGCAATCTGGACCAGCAGGTAAACCGCGATAAACCCGATGATGAACGAATTATGGCCGGTAAACTGAAACGATTCAAAGATCTGCTGCATGGAGGTATGCCCGGTGAGCAACGCCAGGGTGCCAAACAGGATGAAGAAAGCCGGCTCAACCAGCATGGAGTAAAGTGCTTCGCGGTTGGCCCCCATCCCTTCAAAACTGCTCCCGGTATCCAGCGCACCCAGGATAAAGAGGAATTTCCCAAGGGCAAGGAGGTAGGCAAAGAGCACGAAGTCGCCGTCAAAACCAAAGTACGAAGGCATTCCCGGAAAGGGCAGCAGCATCAGGGCACAAATAACCGTACTCAAATAGATGGCAGGCGCCATACGAAAGATAAAGCTCGTGGTGGTGCTGAAAACGCTTCCCTTTCGCAGGAGAAGCAGGATGTTTTTCCAGGGTTGCAGGATACCGGGCCCTTTCCGCCCGCTGGCAATACTTTTCACGCGGAGGATGATCCCGGGGAAAAAGAGTGCGGTAACGATGGCCAGGAGAAATCCCATTACAACAGGTTCAGGTAAAGTAAGACAAAAATGATCAGCATGAAGACGAAGGCATACAAAATATAATGCTGGATATTCCCGGTTTGCAGCCTTGCAATTTTTTTCAATGCCAGCATGGAATAATCTGTAATCCTGCCAAGCGCCGTACGGAAAACATCCAGCGGACGCAATGCATAGGAGCGCCTGCCGGGAAAGATATCATCTTCGTGAATTTCGATGTAATCAACTTTTTTGGTAATAACCGGGTTTGCCAGTTCGGCAAAATTCGCGGCATAGGAAGTCGCTGTGTATTGTTGACGGGCAGTTCCGGCAGTGTAGCCACAACCCCAGGTAGGACCATAGGCGATTTTTTCCGGTTTCAGCACCCGGTTCCTGACCAGGAAGATGGCGGCGGCAACCAGGATCAGGATGACGCCCATGAGACTGATCTTTGAAAGTGCATGAATGAGCGGGACGACGACAGGGGCCGGGTCCACCTGGAATTGCACTCCGATCATGCCCATCAGGGGAGCCAGGAACAACATGGGGACCAACCCGATAAGCAGGATCATGGCAGCGATCAATAACTTCGGGAACAACATCCCTGGGGTAATGGCATTTTCGCCGACATGTATCGCTGACCTTTGCGAGCCTAAAAATGTGAGTCCGAAAGCTTTTGAAAAGCCAAAGAGGGCGAACCCGCCAATGAGGGCAAGGGCCATGATGGTCATCATCATCGACATGGTCTGGAACACCAATCCTGACTGCATGCCGGCAAAGAGTCCGTAGTAGATCAGGATTTCCGAGATAAACCCGTTAAGCGGAGGCAGTGCGCAGATAGCCATCGACCCGAAGAGGAACAACGCTGCCGTGCGAGGCATCTTGTGAATCAAACCACCCAATTGTTCAATGTTACGGGAATGCGTTGCCTGGTAAACCGAACCGGCGGCATAGAAAAGCAATGACTTGAAGAGAGAATGGTTGAGCACATGAAACAACCCTCCGCCAAATCCAAGGATCATCAGCGCCGGGTTGTGCGCTCCCATCCCAAGGGTCCCCAAACCCAGGCCCATGCCGATAATCCCGACGTTTTCGATCGTCGAATAGGCCAGGAGTTTTTTCAGGTCGGTTTGCACGATCGACATCATGATCCCGTACAACCCCGTAAGGGAGGCGATGATCATCATGATGATGCCGATGGTATAGGCATCCGATTGAATAAAGGTGAGGAGGCGGACGATGCCGAAGATCCCCATCTTGATCATCACGCCCGACATCACACCCGATACATGCGAAGGGGCGGCAGGATGCGCCTCGGGAAGCCAGGTGTGGAAAGGTACGAACCCTGCTTTCACGGCAAACCCGGCAAAGAAAAGGAAAAAAAGCGGGGCGTTGGCATGGCTGGCAAAGTAGAGCTGCAATCCTTCAAAACCAAATTGCCCGGTAGCTGCTTCGGCCAGCAGGAAGCCGATGATCAGCAGGACCAGTCCCACATGCATCTGGATAAGATAGTTGACGGCCGTTTTGAGGGTCGTCCGTTTTTCAGCCTCGAAAAGGATCAGCATGAACGATGAAACGGCCATCAGTTCCCATGCAATCAGGAAGGCAGTGCCATCGCGCAGCATCAGCACGCACAGCATGGAGAGGTGCAGCCAGACATAGCTGAAATAATGCAGGGCAAACTGTGCGTGGGTTTTGGTTGTCCTGTACGAACGGAGATAACCGTTTGAGTACAGCAACCCGGTGAGAACGGTAAAATTGGTGATTAAAATAAAAAAAGCGCTCAGGCTGTCAAGGGTAAAAACAATCGTACCCAGAAAACTGCCGGCAATAAAGGTTTGCGGCACACCGGCAGGATGAAGCAACGCCACTGACGCCGGAACCGATGTAAGCAGGATGATGCATGCCGTAACTGCAAGGGTATAAATGTAGCGCGCCCCGGGAGGCACAACCAGGATGAAAAACGAGAGGATAACCGGTGCGAGAATGGCAAAGTTTTCCATAGGAAAGTGCAAAGTAAAGGATTTTCGCGATACGTGGGGAAAAAACGTGACACGTGACACGTGACACGTGACGGGTAACGATGTAAAAAGCCGGAAACCCTCTATTTGGGATTCCGGCTTTTGTGACCCCTCCCGCTGGCCCTCTCCTTTTTTGGGGAGAGGGTTTTTCCCTCCCCCGTGGGGGAGGGTCATGGGAGGGGGTCTCCCTCTGGAGGGAGAATCAGGGAGGGGTTACCTCGTCTTCACCAACTTAATGGTTTCAACATATTCATCGGCAACCACTTTTACAAAGTAGAGGCCAACGGGAATGTTGGAGAAGTGGAATTCATGGCTCTTTTCGCCGATCATCTGTTCTGTCAGTACCTTTTCACCGGTCATGGAGTAGACTTCAACCTTCACTGAACCATAAACTTTTTCGCCCTTTTGCACAAGGGTGAAGTTGCCGCTGGTCGGGTTCGGGTAGAGCGTGAAATAAGCATGGGAAAGGTTTAGCTGAGGTCCATCCTGTCCGGTCGCTGCAGCAGTGATCGGAACGTTAGGATTGATGCAGTAAACCGTGGAAATGTAACCATGCATGTAGGCATTGTAGGCAACATGCGTTCCCGGTTCAAACAGGATGTTGTGGCCTGCGATAAAAGTGGCATTGCCATTGGGCGCTGAAACGATGAAGGTAGTAATTCCGCCGGCTACCGTGATGGTAGTGGAGGCATTGTAACAAACCGTACCGGATACAGTTCCTGTCACGGAGGTGTTGGCGCAAACTGGTAATGTTTGTCCGACGGTCCAGCTTCCGCTCTTCAGGCATCCATTCGCATCAGTTACCGTTACCACGTAAACACCCGGTGCCAGGGCACTGAGATCCTCGGTGGTGGCACTGTTGCTCCACAAATAGGTGTCGGCACCGGTTCCCCCGGTCACACTCAGGTTGATGCTGCCATCGCCGCCTGTCGGGCAGCTTGCATCAGTAATGGTAGCAGAAAGGGCAAGTGCGACTGGCTGGACAACTGTCCAGCTCCCTGACGCGGTGGTACTGGTTGCATCAGTCACCGTTACGGAATAGGCTCCTGCTGTTAAACCCATGATGTTGGCAGTAGTCGCTCCATTGCTCCATGCATAGGTATACGGGGTCGTACCGCCGGTCGTGATCGTCGTGATCGAACCATTGGAACCACCATTGCAGGGTAAATCGGTCACCGATCCGGTGAGGGAGAGTGATGACTGGAAAGAAACCGTAACTGTTTTTGTCCGTATGCAACCGGTTGCAGTTGCGATAGAAGAGGCCGTGTAGGTTCTCGTAACCGTTGGTTTTGAATAAACAGTTGCCAGGGGTTCTCCCAAATAAGGTGTGAAAGCAATGTTGTCGGAATAGAGGTCAGTAACAGGCGACCATGTGATGTTGGTTAGAGATGTACCGGTGACGGCAACATTGTCAATGCCCCAGAAATAATCCCATCCGCCATCATATTTAAACCTGATGTAGACGGTAGCCTGTCCTAAAGCTCCGGCCGGGAAGGCGATGTTATCCTGGACGAATGCTCCAACGGCACCTGCGTCGGCAACATATGTTTTCAAATTTGTCCAGTTTGTTCCATCCGTTGAATAATCAACTTTGGATGACGAACTGTTCCAGTTCAGATAATGAAAGAAACTCAGGCTTGCGGCAGAATAGCCGACGGTGCTGAATGAGGGTGACTGCAGGATGGTAGCGGTTGTCACACCACTGCCTGCCGCATCGCTGTTGGACATGTAAAACTGCGAATTGTCGTTGCTGTGCCAGGTGCCATAAGATGAATAAACATAACCATCCGGCCTGAGGGTCCATGCTGTAAGTGCCGCGTTCGTACCACCAGTGGAGTTGTTGATGGTTGTCCAGTTGTTTGTCGCTGCATTGAAGTTCTCGCCGAAGATCGTAACGCCTGTGACTTCACCGCCCGTGGCTGCCAGTGGCTGGATCGTCCCGGGGGTTATTACCGGTGCAGATGGCGTAATGACGATCGGAGCTGGTGAACCCAAAACCGTTACTATGGAAGTTGCAGTTATGGCACAACCGGTTGCTGCATCATTGGCAGTGACGGTATAGGTGGTGGTGGTTTCGGGATAAACAGTTTGTGAAGCCCCGTTGAGGTTTCCCGGCATCCAGTTATAGGTATAATTCAAATCGGTGCTGGTCACAGCAAGTGTACTCGGGCTTGCGGCACAAACAGAGGCAGGGGTTGCAGATGCAGTAATCGGGGTAGCCGGTAAAACATTTGCCACCACCATTTGCCTGGCTGAAACACATTCAGAACCAAAAGTCCAGTTGTACATCCCCATGAAATAGGTCTGATCATACCCGTTGGAAATAATATTGGCAACAGACGAAGTGTAAGGATATACGGCTCCCGAAGTGTTCCTGGTTATTCCTGAAGCGGGAAGGGTGCTTGTGTAGAGGTTGTAGGTTCCAGGTGTCGGCAGATCGTAATTGATCTGGATTTTCTGAGGGGTACTTCCTCCTGCAACGTTTGTAGTATAATTAATCGTGGCCAGCACGGTACCGCCGGTGGTGGAACCTGTGATAACCTTGATCACACCGGTCTCTCCCAATGCAACCGGGAAAATGTCAACCGATTTGATTGTGGTCGAAACCAGTGTTGTGAAATTTACATTCCATGCAACTGTCTGGGTTGTAATGGTTCCCCCCTGTGCAGTTGGTGAAACTGGCCCGACGGAAACAAGGCCCCCGGCGCCGCCTGATGATGCGACCCAATAGTCGGTCGTAGCACTGATGATGGGCGTTTTGTAAGTGGGTCCGGTCCTTAAGGTATCGCCACCGGAAGCTGCAGCGTACCATTTCAAGGTTCCGCTCCCTGAAGCGCCTAAAATCACGGTTCCCGTTCCGCAACGACTGCCGTCGGTCACAGTGTAAACCTGCGGATTGTTGACCACAAGGGTGTACTGCGGGGTGGAGCAAATTGCACCGGCACTGTTTTTAACAGTCAACTGGTAGTAAGTTGTCGTTGATATGGAAGGAGTTGTATAACCCAGGCTGGTTGCACCCAAAATGTCGTTGTAGGTGATGCCATCGGCAGAACTTTGCCACTGGAAGGTTGCATTGCCGTATCCTGTTGCTGGTGTCGGGCTGAAGATTGAACTCCCGGTAACACAAATCGATGCAGGAGCTGAAACAATGACAGGAGTTGGCAATATGGTTACCGTGGACTGGACGGTATTCGCACAGTTGGTAACAGCGTTTGAAGCAGAACAGGTATAGGTGGTCACAACCCCTGTAGCCGATTTTGCGTATACCGTCTTTGCATAGGTAAGTGCTACATAAGGCTGCTGACAGTTAAAATCGGTAAAGAGATTGGTGACCGGGCTCCATGTATACAAATCATAATTTGAGGCCGGGGAAGTAACCTCGAGCAGTGCAGCTGTATTGCCACATGCTGTCTGGCTGGCACTGATTGTTAAAACCGGAGGAGCATTTACCGTTGCCACAACCGCAGTGCGGGCACTGGAACATCCGGGGACATAATTAATGTACATCTGGGCCCTGGAGGTCATGGTTGCCGTGCCGGTTGTGGTTCCGCAAAGAACAACAGGTGTCTGGCTGTCGGCGCGATAGTAGGCCTGCGAGGCAAAAGCCGTGACATCATATTTCACGGTGGCTGAGGTACTGCCTGTATTGTTATTGCTCCAGCAGGTTTCGACGATGATGTTTGAACTGCCGTCCCAGGCAAATGGCGAACTGAAAGTGTAGGTGTTTAACCCAACGACCGGGGTCACGCTCGGCGCTGAATAAACGGTGGTCAGCCCGGTTTGCAGGGTGGTGGTCAACGCCGTCAATGCTGTATTTCCGATACTTAAATTAAAAGAGTTATAAACCGTACCTGCAGTGACCACATTGAATGCCAGGGCGTTTAAGTTACCGGCAGTCAATCCTGCACTGATCAGTTCAGACCCCAGGATCAAATACTGGCTTTTCTTGCCTCCGTAACTGTGATAGAAGGGGCTTTCATAACCTGTACTGGTGGATGCTCCTGCACCAACGATTGCACCTGCTGCAGGAGTTTCGGCTGCAACATAGTAGGTGGTTGTGGCACTGATAAAAGGTGTCGGGAAGGGAGAACCCGCACCAATATTGGTACCGCCTGTTAAGGCTGCATACCATTTGAGGTTACCGGTTCCCGTGGCATAAAGATCTACCGACCCCGTTCCGCAGCGGCTGCCCGGAGTGGTGGAGGTAACACTGTTTGTAAAGGTGATCTGAACCGGGTTGGAGGTCGCCGTGGCGGGTCCGTTCTGGCAGGTAACCACACAATGAAAATAGAGGGGAGCTGAAGGGACAAAGGTATAGATTGACGCATTGGCACCGGTAATATTGGTATAGGTGGAGCCGTTGTCAGAACTTTGCCATTGAAAGGAATTCCCTGTCCCGGTAATGTTGTTTTGCAGCGAGAGGGTAATACTCTGCCCGAAACAAAGATTATTGGCAGTCGTAAGGGTGTTTCCGGGATTCGGAGTGCTGCAGGTATAATTTGCTATGCCGTCGAATTCATCGGCGCCGATATCGGGGGCGGTACCAGTACCGGTATAACCGGCAGTACCCTGGCGTGCCTTGCCATCGTAATCATCGCTGACCAGGGCAACGGGAACTCCGCCGCTCTCAATGCCTGATGGAATGGTCGTACTGATATGCAGGTCGTAAGGTGTAGCAGCAACGTTCACAAAAAACGGAAGGAGACGGATGGACATGGCATCTCTCACAGGCCCGACCAATGTCTGGAAAGCGGCCATTGTGTATGGAGTTGTTCCATCAAAGTACACTGCATGCGTGGCATCTTCCGATGCTCCTGCATAGTAAGCATTGGCATTGGAGTTGGCAGAATAGGAAGGCAACCCGGCTATTACCGAACTTCTGCGGTAAGCAGCTGTAACACCGGTTCCCATGGGAACCGAAAGATTGACAAGAATGTTGTCCCTCATATCCAGGGTGGGAGTTGTGGAGGCATACAGGGCAGCACTTCCAAAAAGCGCACCGGTGCTTGCTCCGTTAAGGTAAACTGAATTGTAATATACACTTACGGTTGTGCCCCCGCCGACATAAATACCCGCCAGAGGAATGGCAGCATTCGCGGCCGGAGTTCTCAGGTCGCTGACAAAGTTATTGTAGACGTTAACAATGGTCCCCGATACGATGTTAATACCGTACACAATGCCCCCGGCGGCTCCCGAGGAGAGGTTGAAAATGTTGTTCCGGTAAATGGTCGGAGAACTGTTGGCTGCGTAGATTCCATATACAGGACCGCCCCCGATGGCTGAAAAGCCACTAATGGTATTTAAATATACGCTGCGCGTGCCGGTGGCTGTATTGGTGTAAATACCAAAAACCCCGCCAGTTCCTGAATTGGTGAAGGTGTTCAGCGTGTTGTTATAGTAGGTTTCGTTGTTGGGAGATGAAAGATCATAGATTCCATACATGGCATTGGCACCCGCGGCCATGTTCAGATTGTGAATGTTGTTATCATGAATGCTGAGGATGGCGGTACCACCGTATATGGCATACATCGCGCCCGAAACGGTTTTAGTGATATTTCCCACTTCATTGTTGTAAACATTGAAATATGTGGGGCTTCCCGCATAGATGCCATAAAACGAACCGGTATTCGGAACAGTGATGTTGGAAACAACGTTCCCCTCGATATTTACCGTATATGCCGCAGCTGAATTATAAATACCGTAAAAGATACCGGATGTTGCCGTTGTCCAGGTACAGTTCTGAATGGTATTCCTGCTGATGGTAATGGTATTGGCGGCGGCTGTTCCACCGGAAACATTTTCAATCACGGATATCTGGCTGGTTGTCGAGCCTCCGTTGATCGTAAGGGTGTTGCCGGTAATGGTCGCATTTGCGCTTACCGCCGTATTCAAATAAATCCCACGGAGGGTGGAAACGTGGTTCACGCCCGATCCGTTGTTGTTGTTAACAGTATTGTAAGAAACATTTAACGTGTACTGGGCAAGTGTTCTCACACCGGCTGCAGGGTTGGTAGCGGCAGCGGCGCCACCGTAATTGAGAATATAATTCCCGGTGAGTAAAGAGTTTCCTCCGACATCGTTGCCAAAATCACACAGCGTGAAAGGAGTAGCTCCTGCATAACCGATCAATGCAATGCCTATGTTGCAGTTTTGCAGGGTATTGCTGTAAAACATGTTGTAGGAGTTTGTTCCTGCGGCACTGGTAGGAACTGCGACTGTGGTCTGGGTGGTAACCAGCGAATTCATCACGTTGATGGCCCTTGAGCCGTCCACAGCTGGGGAGGTACCCGAAGCATTGTTGTTCCTGCTCAGGGTAACAACGCAATTTTTAATGGTATTGTACTGGCAACCATCGGTAGCGCTTGCCTTGAACATCGCATATCCGTACTCCATGGTAGCGGGGTTGACGGTGTTGGGATCATACAGGTCGATCCCGTCGATGGTCACATAATCGGAACCGACGAGGTTCCACATGCCATCCTGTATCGCGGTGCCCGGGGTACCGGTACCCGTGGTATAAGCTGTAATTAAAGGATTGGCACCACTCCCGCTTTTTTGAAAAACAATCGGATTTGCAAGTGTGCCTGTGGCCGTGACCGACAACGGGGCCGTAATGGTCTCTGTATAAGATGCGGCCACATTAAAAGTTACACCGCCGGAGCCTACCCCGGCGCTGTTCAACGCAGTAATCGCAGCGGAAATCGTTGCGTAATCATTCGCCCCGCCGGAGCCGGGGATGTTTTTAATCCCGGTAAGTTGCCCGAAAGTTGCGCTGGTAATTACCAGAGCAAGGGCCATAAGTAAAACATTTCTCATCATCGTTTTGTTTGGTATTTGGTTAGTAATAAAATCTCCGGGGAAATATGCTGCGCTCAATACTTCACTGAAAGGAGTGAAAAAGGCAATGATATGAAATTCTTGTGTCGTTTTGTGTTAAGATACTCAGCAACTGACACAATTTGCCTTTACGCATGAAGACAAGTGGGCAAATATAATAAAATTAGTGTTTAACTGTTAGGTTGCCTGATATTTTCAGGATTGCAAAGATCGGGGGAATGCGTGACACGTGACAAAATCGTGACACGTGACAAAACCGTGACACGTGACAAAAAACGTAACGGGTGACAAGGGCGGATTTCTCCGTCACCTGTCACCCGTCCCGCGTCACCTGTCACGCGTCACCTGTCACGCGTCACCTGTCACGATTACAAACCCTGTAGGCTACCTCGTCTTCACCAGTTTAATGGTTTCAACATAATCACCTGCAACCACTTTTACGAAGTAGAGGCCTACGGGAATGTTGGAGAAGTGGAATTCATGGCTCTTTTCGCCGATCATCTGTTCGGTCATCACCTTTTCGCCGGTCATGGAATAGACCTCCACCTTTACAGATCCATTAGCTTTTTCGCCCTTTTGCACGAGGGTGAAGTTTCCGCTGGTCGGGTTTGGGTAGAGTGTGAAAGATTCACGGGAAAGGTTCAGCTGTGGTTCATCCTTGCCGGTTGCTGCCGCAGTGACAGGTGCGGATGGATTTGTACAGAAATTCTGCGAAATGTAGCCGTTCATGTAAGCGCCATACTCCACATGCGTTCCCGGTTCAAACAGGATGTTCTGGCCTGCAATGAAGGTGGCATTGCCCCCCGGGGCTGAAACGATGAATGTTGATGTTCCGCCGGCAACTGTGATCGTGTTGTGGGCGTTGTAGCAAACCGTCGTGGATATTGTTCCGGTCACGGAGAGGTTGTCGCATACGGGGTCGGTAACGCCGACACTCCAGTTTCCGGTCACCTGGCAGCCGTTTGCATCGGTTACCGTTATCGTGTAGGTCGCGGGTGCCAGGCTGCCAAGATCTTCGGTGGTGGCACTGTTGCTCCATGCGTAAGTGTAGACAGGAGTTCCTCCGGTTACGGTGAGGTCGATGGTTCCGTTGCCGGCTGTAGGGCAGGTTGCTGCACCAACTGTTGCGGCAAGGCCGATGGCGTCAGGCTGGCTGACAGTCCTTTGACTCCTGGCATCGCAGCCATGGGCATCGGTCACCGTGATGTGATAAGTGCCTGCTGTCAATCCGCTGATATCCGGGGTGGTGGCTCCGTTGTTCCAGTAATAAGTATAAGGCGGTGTTCCGCCAATTGTGAAGAGGGTGGTTATGGCTCCGGTATTTCCTCCGGAACAGGTTTCATTTGTAACAGATCCCTGCCATGATACTTCGCCGGGCTCGCCAACGGTCCAGTTTCCGGTAATGACACACTGGTGTGCATCGGTAACGGTAACAGTATAGCCACCCGGACAAAGAGCACTGATGTTCTGCGTGGTTTCAAAATCGCTCCATGCATATGTATAGGGGGCTGTTCCGCCAACGGCGGATATATTAATGGCTCCGTCGCAATTGAAGGCACAGGAGACGTTGATTGCCGAGCCGCTCAGGGAGAGGGCTGCCGGTTCAGAAACCGTCCAGCTTCCAACGACAGTAGCAAGGGTCACATCCGAAACGGTCACAGTATAGGAACCTGCTGCCAATCCGCCGAGATTGGAAGTTGTTGCCCCGTTGCTCCACAAATAGGTATAAGGTGACGTGCCTCCGGTTACCATGGTGCTGATCGACCCGTTGGCCATCCCGTTGCAGCTGACATCAGTTTTGATTCCCGACAGGAAGAGCGCAGGGATATTGAAAGGAACCCCGTCAAATTCATCGGCTCCAAAATCGGGGGCTGTCCCCCCTCCGCGGTAGGATGGAACGGGACCCGGCCTGGAATCTCCGTCAATATCACTGGTAACGGCAGGAATAACCACACCGCCCGACTCCAGTTTTGTCGGTGACGATCCCATGTTCAGATGCAAATCAGCGGTTGGTGCACTGAGAAAATTGACTGTTATGGCGGTAAGGCTATTGCCGTCGCATGCTGAGGCGGTCTGCCATGCTGCAAATGGCTGGTCTCCCGACCAGTAGCCGATGGTAGCCGCATTGCCGTTGAGCACATTGTAATTGGAGGCATTGGCCCCCCATCCGGTGGAGCTGCTGATTGCCGCCCCGTAATTATTCGCCAGGGTATAATGTTTGCCTGTTCCCCCGGTCCGGGTATTGATGAAAATATTGTCCCGGGCATCGATGGTAAACAAGGTTGATGCGGTGGTTGAGAAATCCCCTCTCTGGAGGCACATGGAAGGCTGGGCGCCCGCAGTTACGGTTCCCTCGATGTTCACTGAGTTGTAATAAATTTTCAGGGTGGTGGCCGCCGAGGTAAGGTATTGCGACCAGATGCCGATAAAAGCAGTATTGGATGATTGTCCGTTCCCCAGGGAGATCATGTTGTTGTCGATGGTTGTATTTGCACTCCCTCCATCCCTTATGAAAATCCCTGTAGCTGTACCGGGAGCAGTAACTGAAACGGATGCACTTGCGTTGCTAAGCCCCCATATTCTGTTTTTTGAAACGGTAACGGAGGTAACTGGCGTATTGTAGACGATCCCGGCGAGGGTATATCCACTGGTACCTGCATTGGTCAGGCTTAGCCCGCTGATGGTGTTGTAGGATATTACCAGGTTGGTGCATCCTGCCGCCAGGATCCCGATTCCCGCCAGGCCGCCGCCGGAATAAGATGTGCCGCCCGAAGGTGATGTCATACTGCTGATCGTATTATAAGAGACGCTTGTCGTTCCCGCGGCTGCATATATTCCCCTGTAAAGGGCAAGGGAACCGGTTGAATTAAGATTCACGTTCCTGATGATGTTTGGCGAATTCACCGTTCCGATAGTGACTGTTCCTGTCTGGGCATTGCGGATTCCCTGGAAAAGGGAGGTACCCGAGGCGGTGCCAAAGGTGGTGCCCACATTGGAAAGGTTTGTCCCCGTGGTGAGATTCCCCATCCTGAGGTTCGGATTGGTAGTGTTGCCGATCGTGTTTCCTGATACGACAACCGTACCCCCGGCACCTTCGGTGTTGATTCCATTGATGCTCCCGGCAGTGGTGGTGGTGGCTCCCATCGCATCAAGATTCTGGAGGATGTTATTTTGAATCGTCACGGTATTTGAACTTGTCACATAGATGCCTGCAATGGCCCCGGCAGATATGGTGGTTGCGGTATAAATGCTGCTGGTCGCCGTTCCGATCATATTTCCTGCTGCAGTACCGATATTTACGTTACCGGATGAAACCCCGATCCCGCAAAAAACACCAAAGGTCGACGAGGTGCTGCTTGCAGTATACAATGCAAATCCGGCAATGGTATTGTTTTGAATGGATGACATGGCGCCTCCTGTTGTGAAGGCACAATTGATACCAACATATTTGGTTGCATTGGCAGCTCCCCCGACGGTGTATGACGATGGAAAAGTTCCGCCCAGCGAACCTGAAGTCAGGCCGATCATGTTGGTAGTTCCCGTCCCGCCTGAGTTTGCGTAGCCGATTATGTTTCCGGTAATGGTATATCCTGATCCGGTTGTAATGTTGATGCCGTTGTGTGTGCCTGCGGAACTATAGGTCCTGTTGGCGGTCTGATACAACCGGTTGCTGGTAATGGTCCAGGCTGAATTGTTGCTGTTGATATTCATCCCGCTGGTGGCTAAAGATGCATTGAAATAGTCGAAAATGTTGTTGTTTGTAATCGTATTGCCGCTGTTGTCAATGGCCGTACTGGTTCCGAACGAATAGATGCCGTTCAGCGGCAGGTTCGCACCTGCAGGCCCGATGTTGCAATTGCTGATGGTGTTGTTGTCGTTCCCGGTCACCGTTCCTCCGCCGAAATAGACCACCCCGAAAATGATGGTCGAACCCTGGAGCGAACAATTGGTAACCACGTTGTTGGTGGCATCTGCAAAAAAGCGGATGGTGCTGGCCGAAGAGGTGCCGGTGTTTGAGATGGTCAGGGAATTGCCACCCGCATTTAACCCGTCGATCGTAACGTTGTCGGCGCCGTTTAAATCGATCAGGTGACCTGAGATGGCTCCTGAAATGACCGCGACCCCCGATGGCTGAATTGAAACAGCGGTATAACTGGCCGATCCTCCGCTGGCATTCAGTGCCGCTGATGCTGTTTCAGTTGTGGTTCCTGTGATTGTGATGGCGATTATCCCGGTATGGGTGCCGTTATTGATGGCATCAAATGCCGCTTTTAGTGTTGCATATGACCCCGTGGGTATGCCCCCTGTAGCGGTAAGGCCAACCTGGGTAAAACCATTGGTTGCCGAAATAAAGGCGAGCAACAGCATCATGATGGTAAGCGCATAAACTTTTTTCATAGGTTCAGAACTCCTGACCTCGTCCAACAAAAATAAGTATTTCCACGGATTATGCCGCAAACAGGAAAAGCGGTAATTTTGCACTATGCAACTATTATTACCAATTTTCCCACCTGATACCACCCTGATAAACGCGAACGTGGGAGTATATGAACGAGATGGACTTGTTCAATATTTAGTCAATGGTTTACCAATATATTCACATTCAAAGGATGACAATGATGCCTTCCGGTATATAACCAGCAATTTTATTCATCAGGGTTTGTGCCGTAATGTTGGTATTGAACGTGCCTTTGGCGTGAGTGAAGACAGCGTAACCCGGGCTTTAAAGAAGTTTGAGACAAAGCAAAGC
>Ga0118677_10000248_pt1 | contig 115477 bp, 105 predicted proteins | sample AliMusrvi5mmetaG_FD_86154 | JGI IMG/M metagenome (GOLD analysis project Ga0118677, IMG submission 86154)
GGCCTACGGCCTGCAACATCTACACCAGAACAACAAGAGAAATTACTACGACGGCTCTATCTTATTTGGATCAATTAGTGGTATTGACAATGGGGAGTACTTTAAAGAGCTGACAGGGTTTGAGTATTTTAAAAGCAGATTCTCTGAACGCTTGCATAATAAGCAAGTCGAAACGTTTAATCTCAAAATAGATCAAAAGTGGTCCGATTTGTTTTGGGATTTATTTAAAGAGGATGAGGCCATTGACATTGCACAGAAGGTAGACGATGGATTCTTAAAGTTCTTCAGCTATATCACAGATTTACTCATTGCGTTAAATGGATTGAAAATTGGGGAAGGATCTGACATTTTTCAAAAGATACAAGATGTTTATTATGCTTGCGATGAAAATGTAGATTATTTATTTAACGTGCTGGACTTATTGGTATCAAACAGAAATGATAATCCTGAATATTATCAGTCTATATTTTACCGGGAACCTGAAAACTTTGACCCAAGTAAAACGAGGTTGTTCTTTGCAAAGCCCAACGTAGACTTGTTTAAAAAGTGTGCATTGGCATATGATCTGGATCAAAGAAATAATCCATTTTCAATTGGTGAGCAGTTGCTTCTTTATGCGTGTCTGCTTCATTTTGAGCATTTAGAGATGGATTTAGAAGATTTCGAAGTGCGCCTTCGTAAGCTTCGAAATCTGATTGCGAATTCTGAAGATACCGTTCGTAAAGAATACCTGCCGTCACTGCTTAAAACTGTGAAAGAACTTATTCTGAACAATGTAATAGATAGCGACTCAAAATTTTTTAGTAAGACGCAAATCCAGGAAGAAAAACAAAAGGATGTGTTCTTGGCGCAGAACCCCCATTTGCGTTCGATATTATACAAGCTTGAAGATCATCATTTATTGCAGGGATGTGTCGCCATCATAGGACTCACGCCAGATATAGATGTAATTGGCAATCAACTTCTTAGTGTTTTTGAACCGGGGTGTAAGTTTAAGGAAATTAGCCGCGCGTTATTCACTTTCGGAGATTATTCACAACAGGTTGGAGGAAATAAAAGGCTTATAGGCAATGCTTTTGAATCCACTTGGATAGAATTGTTTACACCTAGCAATAGGCGAGGTGATTTTGAAAATACAAAGACAGCCTTAAGAGGATTTCTGTTAGAACTGGTCAATAATCCTGCAGGATCCATTGAAAGCATTATTAAGTCATTCTTGGATTCTTATAAGAATGATCCAATGAAGCCAAAGGATTGGAAGTACTATTTTATCAAGTACGAAGATTTTAGACACCATCAGGATGGATTTTATCGCTGGGATGATCGAAGCGAACCCTATGAAAGTGTCATGATGTGTAGAACCCAAATGAACGGGCGACACTGGGATCCTGTTTTATTTACAATACAAAAAGATGTTGAGAGTTGTTTGAGAATGGAGGATTATGGAAATCCTTTAATCTTTTTCAAAGGAGTGATCTCCATCGAAATGACCAATCACAACGATCATTTTAAATTTACTGCAAATGAATCCAGTCATGAGAGTTTGGACTTTTTAGAAAAAGCGCATTTAAGTGGTTTGATTAATGATGAATACAAATACATGATACAACAGAGTGGTCAAGGATTGGATATAGAAGATCGGGTGGTGAAAGGTATTGAAATTGTTAAAGCGATGGAGGCGTTATGAAAAGAAGTCCGGTGTCAGTGACCTTACCCCGTTATATAGGCCAGTTATAAGTTAGGCCGTCAGTGCTTTTTGTGTGACGAGTTTTTGATCCATTTGAATCTGTTCTTTGAGGATACTCTGTGCAAATGCGTGAGGCGTTAAGCCGTTGAGCGAACTGTGCGGCCTGAAGTTGTTGTAGCCCGACTTCCAGTCCGCAATGTGCTCACGAACTTCTTTGAGCGTGCTAAACCAGTGTTCGTTGAGGAATTCATCTCTGATCTTGTCGTGAAAGCTCTCGACAAAAGGGTTCTGTGTCGGTTTGCCGGGGTCAATGAATATGTGGTTGACCCGGTCATTAACCCAATCATAAAGAGCTTTTCCGGTGAACTCAGGGCCATTGTCTGAACGTATGGACACTGGATAACCTCTAGATATGGCAACTGATTCAAGGATCTGTACAACACGAACGCCGCTTATTGATGTGTCTGCTTCAAGGGCAAGGCATTCTTTGCTGAACTCATCTATCAGTGAGAATATTTTAATCCTTCGCCCATTTGCCAGACGGTCGAAGATGAAATCCATGGCCCAGACTTGGTTGGGCGCTGTTGCCGGTGGCATTTGAATCCGTACCGCAGGGCGTTTCTTGCGTCGTTTGGTACGAAGTGACAATTCTTCTTCACGATAGATGCGTTCCGTACGCTTGTGATTTATTACCAGTTTTTCACGCCGCAGGACCACGTGCAGCATCGGGCTTCCCCAGCGGCGATACTTATGGGCCAGTTCTTTGAGTCTTTGGCGCAATGCTGTATCATCTTCCCTGGTTGCCCGGTACTGTACCGTTGACCGAGATAGACCGACCAGCACGCTGGCGCGCCGTTGACTTATCGGCCCAAAGCGCTGGGCGTATTCACATGCCGTACGCTTTGCCTTGGGCCTTAGAAGTTTTTTGAGAGCAGCTCTTTGAGTACTCGGTTATCAAGTGTTTGTTCGGCTACGATCTGCTTGAGCCGCCGGTTTTCTTCTTCAAGTTCTTTAAGTCGCCGGGCATCAGTCGAAGACATATTGCCGAATTTGTTCTTCCACTTGTAATACGTTGCGTCGCTGACACCGTATTTACGACACAAATCAGCGATGGGCATTCCGGCATCGGCTTCTTTGAGAATCCCCGTGATCTGTTCCGGGCTGTACCGTGACTTTCGCATGCTAATCCTCCCCTTCAGGGTAGTTTTAGCACTTCAGGACTCTACTTTCAACTGGCCCAGTTTTTGGGGAGAAGGTCATCAACACTATAGTTTTAATTTAAGTTCATCGGTGGCAAACTGTCCGCACTAAACGCTTTGGATGTTTGCCCGTCTATCATCAGTTTGAGGTAGATGCCGTAAGCTGGAAGGTTGACCAGATCGCTCTGGTTGAATACTGGATAAAATTCCTGCGCTATGACTTTTGCATCTTCTGACCCGGTCCTAAAGGTTATAAGAGTTCCGATATTTCCAAATATCGCTCTCATTATCCTTTCATCTATCTGGTGCATGTACTGATTGGCCAGAATAAGATTCAATCTGTATTTCCTGGCTTCGGATAAAATGTCGATGAATCCGGTCGTGGCGAAGCTCTGAAACTCATCAGCATACAAATAGAAGTCCTTCCTGTTCTCTTCCTTCATATCCTGCCTGGACAGCGCGGCCAAAGCAATTTTGGTAACAAGCATTGAACCCAGGAGAGAAGCTGAGTCCTCGCCGATCTTTCCTTTGGACAGGTTTACAATCAATATCTTCCTATTATCCATCACATCCCTGAGGTCAAAGCTGCTTTGTCTCTGGCCGACAATCTTCTTAATCACATTGTTATTAAGGAACTGTCCTATTTTGTTCTGAATAGGAGATAAAGCTTCGGCCTGCATACGTGCCGGATATTCGGCAAACTCATTGAGCCAGAAAGATTTAATTTCCGGCGACTTGATCCTGTCAATCAGTCTTTTTCTGAAATGAAAGTCATGAAGCATTCTCTGCAAGTCAATAAGGCTGGCTGTATTGAATTCAGCCAGAGTGGAAAGACTGTTCCTGAGAATATATTCCATTCTCGGCCCCCAGGAATCAATCCATATCTTTTTGAATACGCTTACGAGCGAAGATACTGTCAGAGCCGCCTGACTCCGGTTGGTTATCTCCAGAGGATTAAAACAAACAAGATTGTTTGTGTTTGTAGCATCAAGGTATATCAAATCTTCTATCCTGCTTTCAGGCATTGAGGCGATGATACTTTCCGCTAAATCTCCGTGAGGATCAAGTACCGCCAGTCCTTCACCGCTTAGTAAGTCCTGCTTTATCAGATTCAGTAGCAGCGTAGATTTACCCATACCCGTTTTTCCCATGACGTACATGTGGTAACGGCGATCTTTTCTCTTTATCCCGAAACTTTGTTTGTGGCCTCGGTGATTGGTTTCTGCAAACGTCGAGACTCTTTCTTCATTCATTAACAATAGTCTACAGCCCGGGAATCTATGTAGAAGATATGAAAATATGGCCTTTGCGTCATTTGGCGTTTAAGCCAATATTTCCTACCTTTTTCTATTGCTATTTTCATTTACCCTGAATGTATTGATTATGGGCAAAGATAATACACAGGCTGAAAATATTTTTAGTGAAGAGCAAATTACAGAATTCGTCAGTTATTATCATCTCTTAAAAAGAATTCATAATCGTCTTATAAGTGAAGGATATATTATTAAAGATGGTAAAATCAGTAAACCTGAAAATAGTAATGGCATTCAATTTATCAGTAAAATGTGATAGTGTTGAAAGCGATGAAAAACAAAGCAGAAAATAAACCGTATAAGGATAAATATTTGGTCTATAACAGAAAGAGCACTGATGACGCTGAAAACCAGAAAAACTCCTTAATTTATCAGGAAAACGCTAATCTAAGTTTTTCTAAAAGAGATAATCTATCAATAGCCCAAGAGTTTACTTTGGCGAACTTTTGCAAAAATGGAATCATTAATGAAAGTCACTCAGGTTATAAGGAAGATGACAATTTTGATATCAATAAAGACGGTTCCGTCCAGTATAAAATTGATAGACCGAAATTTTTTAGGCTTGTTCAATTGTTAAAGAAGAAAGAATTTAAGGGTGCAATATTCCTATGTTGGGACAGGGCCAGCCGCAATAAACAGGATGACGTGATATTGAAAAAGTTAATGAAGCTTGGCTGCGATATCAGGTTTTCTCAGGCCCAATACGACAAAACAAGTTCTGGTGATTTGCATATGGACATAGATGGTATGTTTGCCGCCCATTACTCAAGGGTTATCAGCGAAAAAGTAAAATTAGCAATAGCAAAATTAAGGAACGAGGGTAAATGCGTTTATGTTGCCCCTTTGGGTTATATTGATAAAGGATCGGACAATAAACCGATTGATATTGAACGCGCTCCTATTGTCAAAAGGATATTTGATCTATATGCAACAGGCGGCTGGAGTTTCTCGCAGTTAAGCAAATGGGCTAATGAGCATGGATTGACTACAAAGCCTGTCAGAAGAAATAGGTCAAAAGATGAAATTCTATCCAATGTTTCCAAAGAACAAATATCCAGAATATCGAATCCGACGACCATAAAGACCATAGAAAATATTCTCAAGAATCCTTTTTATGCAGGAAAAGTAAAATCAGGAGACAGTTTTATTGATGGAATACATCAGCCGCTGATTGATATCGCGTTGTTTAATAGTGTGCAAGAAGTTTTGAAGTCAAAAAATGTTTCAATTCATTACATTGACAAGAAATTTACGACATATAGAGGATTGATTCGATGTTCTTGTGGAAGAGCATATTCGGGCTACGAGCAAAAAGGCATAATTTATTATCGCACAAGATGTGCCTCGGCCTGCGCTAACCCGGACAAAAATCTCAAAGAGGATTATGTTCATGATCAAATTCAAGTTCTGATGGATCGGATATATTTTTCTGACAAGGAAGTGAAAGAAATCGAGGAAAGAGCTCATGTTGGGCTGGGTAATATTTCAAATAAAAGAGATAAGGAGTTAGACGATCTCAATACTCAACAAAAAAGAGTTTTCGCTGATTTGGACTATATCATCAAAAATCGTATTACTCTTCTTAGAACTAATTCTATGACGCCTGAAAGTCTGAAAACTGAAGAAAATAAATTGAATGTGCAATTGACTGAAATAAATAAAAAAATGGCCGTCTATGCAGAGGCCGCCCAAGAAATGTTGGAATATGTAATGAGTTTTTCCGAACTCGTAAAAAGCGCGAGATTATACTACAAACACGCTCTTGATAGTGAAAAGAGAGAAATGGTTGCAATGATGTTTACCGAACTGGTATTCCATAACGGAAAGCTAGTAAAATACAGTGCAAAAGACGGTTTTGACGCGCTTTTGAGGCGTCCTGTCCTATCTGGCTCCCCAGATTACATATTTACCGAACTCTATACTATCTATCCATCAGTAAGAATTAGCATGAATGCAATAAAAAATGAAATACATCTTTTTAAATCAATAATAAAAGCCATTGCTATTTAACTGGGATGGAGTTAATGATGACACTAAGGAAGGAATGATCTAATATTTTCACACTGTAATACAAATATCCTAATAAAAAAGGGAGTATCATATTTCAGATACTCCCTTGGTGTGTCAGCTATAAAAGAACTCCATTGCCGACCATGTGTAGAAATACACATTGCCGTTTGTATAGTACCTGTAATCTTTAGGAAACCTCCTCATCCTGATTTTTGTTGTCTCATCAACATCGCATGCCCGTAGAAAATCTTCTCGGTTAATCTCCTTCGCATTCTCAATGACGGACGATAATAATTCAAAATACTTGAAAGGATCGTCAACGCAATTTCCGATGCAGGCTTTCATTGATTCGCCTCCTGTAAAATTCTGTCAATCACTGCATGACCGCCTTTGTATAGCTCTGGATACACAACGCGTTCTCCCGATGAAGTAATCGCAATAACACATTCCTTTTTGAATTTAGGATTGAGTTGTTTCTCATCAATCCATTTTCTGATTGCGTCCGCTTCACCAATGAAGTTATAGCAGGCATTTCCCGAGAAGGTTGATCCCTCCGAATCAACCTTGAATGGCTGGATTTCGCCTTCAAAAGCAGCACCGTCCCATTCTTCAAGCGGTGCAGTTTGGTATGACCTCTTTACGGCAGGGAGCAGATATAGTTTGCGCTTGCCGAGCGGCTGTATGATGACATCAAACCTCGTCACATCCGCCTTGTTCTCTCTGAATCCTTTTACCTCAAACTGCGCTTTTGACGTGATGGCAATCAGCTCATTGATCACATACGTCGTGTAAAACAGGCCTTCTTTAAAAATACCTTTCATGGACTTTCTCCTTGAATAAAATATGCGGCAGATGTTACCCCTCTCTTATAACTTCGACCTCTTGATCAAAGAACACCCTTTTCTTTCATGGACAGATATGTCCCGTTGTATCCCACGATGATATGATCCAACAGAACGATCTGCATAAGCTCACTTGCTTTTTTCAGCATCTTAGTGGCCTCGATGTCCTGTGGCGAAGGCGTCGGGTCTCCTGTTGGATGGTTGTGGAACAAGACGATTGCCTCCGCGTTACAAAGCATCGCCGCTTTGAAGACTTCTCTTGTATTGATCGGTGCATAACTTGTCGTTCCTTTTGCCACCTCTTCGATCCCGATGACGTTATTTCTGACATCCAGGAGCACCATAACAAGATATTCCCGGTCAAAAGACTGCATTTCCTTTTTTATGCACTCAACCACTGCATGAGGGCAATTGGTATGTTCAAGTTTTGCCCGGGATTCTCTTACAACCCGCAATCTGATCAGGTATTTCTTGTACAAACTTTCCATGTCATCCTCCCTTGGATATTTTCTCAAAAACAATCTCTGTCAATGCCGTCCTGATACCAATCCTCGTCAATCACATTTTTACCTTCGGGATAGATGTTTAGAGACTCAACATCTCCAATGCAATCGCCGCATATGAGCCCGAAATCGGTCAGATAAGCTGTCTTGATCGCACCCCCTTGCGTATCTATCAATACCGTGTTACAATAATTACAAACCCTCACTTCTCCCTCGCGAACATTAACTTCAATAGCCTCATCTTCTGGAACATTGAAGTGTTTTTTTGCGGATTTCATCCGAGCGGTTTTTTCATATGTTTAATCCTCCCTTTATTAATTTCTCTTTCTCGACCTGCGGCAATTAAAACCCCGGAAGAGGTTTCTTAAAAGACGGGAATTTATGGCTTTTTGGACACTTGGCGTATAAGCCATTTTCTCCCGTCTTATGCCGGCATCATAATTCGTTTAAATTGAACACCATGATCAATGAGCGACAAAGACCAAAGATACGGAACAGACTCCGCTATTGCAGAACGACGATGAATCTCAAACAAAAAGAACTGGCTTTCCTGATGGATCTGGAGCCAACTCAGATTTCGAAATGGGAACAGAATCTCAGATTGCCTGGCATTTATAATGCCGTCGGTCTGGCGGTTGCCACCGGTCGCATGGTCGATGAGGTGTTTTTTGATTACAGAAAAGAGTGGCAGGAAAGAATTCAGCAAAGACGCAAATTGCTACTCAGTCCGGTTGGCAGAGAATTGATGAAAAGTTATTCACAGAGGATGACGGAAAAGTAGAAAAAAGCGCGCAACGTTATCGTTAACGATAACGATTAATAACGTAACGATTAATACATAAAAACGTTAACGATATGAATATAAAGAAGAACGAAATACAACCTGACTCCGCTTTACAAAGAGAGGTGCTGGCAAGAGAAATATCGATGGGATTAGGGGATATGATGAATTTAAAATATTATCAACTCATAACGAAGAAATATCCCGAACGGATATTAAGAGATATTTACAATCACGTGAGGCTGATTCCGCAAAGTCAGATCAAAAAATCAAAAGGCGCATTATTCAATTATCTTTTACAAAAGCATGACAAAGACAATCATCGCAATTAATCCCGGAACCAGATACTGGGGTATCAGTATCTTTCAGGGCAGAGACTTGGTGACTTTCGCAGTCAAGACATTTGCAGATAGAGGTTCAGTTAAACACAGAACCAAAGCAGCCAAACTGGCTTTTCTCTCTTTATTCGACAAGTATGTTCCAGACATACTTGTCATCGAGAAGCCATTTTGCTTTTGGAGCAAGCAGTCAAGATTTCTCAGTAAAATAACCGAAGAGATCAGAAACTCTGCCAGAATGCAGAGAATGAAAGTTTGCGAATACTCCCCAAAAACTGTAAGAAAAGTTATCTGCAATGATGAAAATGCCAAGAAGACAGATACAGCGAAAATAATCTGCTCAGCGAACTATTATCCTGAACTCGAAATCTTTCAGGGAAAGAGAAACAAAGAAAATTACTGGGGACGCATGTTTGACAGCATTGGACTTGGCATTTGTTATTTAAATATGAATAAGAAACATTAATGCCCATATTTGGTATAATATAGCGGGTAATGCGTTAGGGGAATGATATTTTCCAAAGGAGATTATCAATGGCCGTTACTTTGAAGAAAGAGGTAGTTGTTGATCGTTGGTCCATGGTTGTTGAGGAAGCACAGGGAAAGGCTGAAGAAGTCTTCAAAGATACCGAGAATCTGATCCAAAAGTCAGAAATTCCCGGAGTGACATCTGAAAGAGTGAAGGCCAATCCCGGCCTTCTTGCCGGAGTTTTCGGAAATGAAAGAGCTTTTATCAGAGTCGTCAATAAAAATTTGAAGCGTTATGAGATGTTCATCGGTGTCAGGGATTACGGAAAGAATCTTGACCTATCATGGTATCTGACGTATGAACCGGGCATGATAGCTGGGCTTATCTCTATCGTAACATCCCGCTTATTCCCCGGAAGAGCATGGACTCCAAAATTAAACTTATTTCAGCAGCAGGATTTGACAGCTTATACAACTGTTATTCATCATTGCTTTCTTCAGTCTATCGAAAAAATAACTAAAGGTCAGTCAATCGACAAAAAATCGAAAGGCTTTTTGGGAATCTCTTAATCCGGTCCGGAGAAATGAATGAGTTTCTGGTCGTTCTGTTTGGATTTCTTCGGGGTGAGCAGCTCCGATCAGGTTGAAAAGAAGTCTGGTCCTCCCTGCATGCGGGATGAAGCGATACCCGACACATTCAATCTTGGCTGGCATTATTCCGAAGATAAGAATGAATATCAGCTGGCCAAGATTTCCAATAATGACCGGAATTCACACTTCTATGTCATAGGTTCTACCGGCACCGGCAAATCAAAATTCCTTCAATATCTGATTTTGCAGGATATTCTGGAAGGCAGAGGAGTCGGGATCATTGACCCGCACGGTGATCTGATTGAAGACGTTAAAATCCTCCTGGCCAGGGCTTTCAAAGGTGAATTTGAAGAATCACTGGCTGATCAAGTAATCATAATTGACCCCACCGATCCAAATCAAACAGTTACATTCAATCCTCTGGAAAAACTTCCCGGAATTTCAGCCGCAGAACAGGCTAACGAATTAGTCTGTTCATTTAAAAAGATATGGGCCGACTCCTGGGGCGTGAGAATGGAAGACCTGATGAGGAATTCTCTCATAGCTCTTTCAGAGGCTGAACTTACCCTGGTTGAACTTTCATCTTTTCTCACAGACAGAAATTTCCGTGAAGTTGTTTTGGAAAGGGTAAGTAATCCCGTAGCAAAAGAATATTTTCAACGGTTCAATGTATTGACCGACAGGGGGCAGATACCCTGGATCGAACCTATAATGAACAAAATAAACGCCGTCTTTTGCGATGACAGAATCAAACAGATATTTTCATCGACAAAAAGCTCGTTCAATTTGAGGGAAGCGATGGATGATGGCAAAGTGCTTCTCATCAAGCTGGACAAAGGAAGACTCAAGGATTCCGCTAATCTTTTGGGCAGTCTTCTTATGGCTAAAATCCAGATGGCAGCTTTTTCCAGATCGGATATCGAACAGAAAAAAAGAGTTCCGTTTTATCTCTATATTGATGAATTCCAGAATTTTGCCAATGATTCGTTTGCCCTTATTCTTTCCGAAGCCAGAAAGTACGGATTGTATCTCACGATGGTTCACCAGAGCTTGTCTCAAATACCAGAAGAGCTCAGAGACCTGATATTAAGCTGCGCTGGAATCCAGATATATTTCAGGCTTGGACGACAGGACGCTCAGCTTCTTGCCAAAGAAGCGTTCGCTTATTCAGGAAGTTGGGAGAGATGGATAGGAGCTCTTCAAAATCTCGATCCGAGAATCTGTTATATTAAAAATAAAATTCAGGGCGGAATCACTCATGTGAACGCGATGCCGATAGAATCCGCAGCCGAACTTTTAGAAATGGAAGAAAGCGATTGTCAGAAGTATATGGATAGTTTGCCTTTTGGGAAAAATTATCTTGTAGAAAGAAAAACACTAACTTTGCTTTCCGGAGAGAGACGCGGACTGATCAATAAAGAGATCGGAGAAAGGCGCAAGAAAGAAAAGATATTTAAACCTGATGAGGAAGTGTTTTCTCCCAAACAGGACAAAGTCCCGAAATTTGAAGTCGTCAAAGAAAATATACGGATTAAAGAGTCCATATCTGAAGATAATATTGATATAACTGGCATAAAGGAACCAAAAGACAAGAGCCAAACCCAACATCAGTACTTGCAGAATCTTATAAAGAAAATGGCAGAAGAAAAAGGATACAAGGCAGTCATTGAACAGCCGACACCTGACGGGCAGGGCAGAGTTGACGTGAGCCTTGAAAGAAACGGCAGAAGAATCGCCTGCGAGATTTCAGTAACAACAAATAGTGAACACGAGTTTTCCAATATAGAAAAGTGCCTAAATGCCGGATATGAAAAAGTGATTTTGTGTTCTCCTGATAAAAAGAATCTGGATAAGGTGCGAACACTGGTGATGGATAAGCTGGAAGATGCAGGGATAGAAAAGGTCACATTCTTTGAACCTGAAGACATCGTATTTTATTTTGAAAACGAGATTGCTCAGGAGCTGAGCAATGAATCAAGAGTAAAAGGCTACAAAGTGAAGGTGAATTACCAGCCGTTGAATCATGCCGACAAGAAAACCAAACGGGAAGCCGTATCTCACGTGCTCTTGGGAGCGTTGCGAAGGATGAAGAGCAAGAGTTGAAAGAAGTGAATATTAAGCAAGGAGATCAAAAATGTCGTATGCCATGCAGGTATTTGTTTCTTCTCAGTGTTATGAACTTCGCGATTTACGATCAGTCATCCGTGACTTTCTTCTTAAGCAGCAAATAAATCCGCAGCTTAGTGATGATATAGACTTTCCTACTGAACCTGGCAAAATACCCTACGTGACATGTTTGCAAACTTTAGAAGAATGTCCACTTGTAATTGGAATAATTGAAAAAGCATATGGAACGAGTTATGTAGACTGGGGCCAATATAAGGAATATTCAGGTTTAAGTCCAACACATGCAGAATTGCGCCATACCATCACAACGGGCAAGACACTATTGCTCTATGTCAACAAAGCTACCATGGCACAATATGTTGAGTGGTGCTCTGATCAACAAATTTATGAAAAAGCAATTCATAAGCACGGTCCAGATATTAAGACATTGAAATTAATACATGAGCTTAAGCATTTGAATCCGGCTCCGTACATAATGCAATATAGTGATGCTGCTGAAGTCATACAATCGTTGGAAGGTAAATTACTTAACGAAATATGTAAGTCGTTCAAAAATTACGAACGGAAAAATCGCGATCAAGTAGGATATATAGTTGACCAAGTGCTTAATTCAGATATAGAGATACAGCAAAAAGTTCACGAAAAACTCAATCCGATTTTAGTAAAAGAATACGAAGATCTGAAATCAAAGCACAAAGAGCTAGAAACGAAATTGACAGAAGTTGAGCGTACGCAGGATTCTCTAGAAAAAATACAGACAGAAAAGGTGACAATTGAAAAACGCATTAACGCCCTGCAAGAGCAGTTGAATATTTCACGAATTATGCTGGCCAGTGCTGCTGTTCGAGATACGCGTTGGCTTGAGCGAATCAGAACACAACTAATGCCAAAACAGAATTCTCGGGTTCCGTTTCATAATGACGCTGAAGTTGCAATACGTGGATATCATTGTTCAAATATGCGCGGCAAACCTAAACTACTTGCGGTTACATGGGCTCAACTACCATATAATGAAAACGGATTACATCGCGGGTATAAGGCAGGATTGATTTTTAATGGTTCGGAATTCTCACCAGGAATTACATGGGCACAACGACAAAAAGATAAAACTACTGATCAAATCCGCTGGTTATTACCCAATATATATTTTGGCGATTATCTTGAGGTTTCGACTGGCGAAGATCCCGATGAAACGCCGTTGTGTTATCGTGGGAGTGAATTTGCTGTCAGAAATCCTCAAGGAGAGCTATCGGATTGGATAGAGTTCTCATTCTCATTTGATGATCAAAAACTAAAATCTATCATGATGCAGAATGCTGAAGAGGGGCATCATAAAGTACATTGTAATGATAATCAGGGTGCCATTGAACCACTGAGAAAAGCAATGGTATTTTCTCAGTTTTTGATAGGGGGAAACTCCGAGGAAACAATAAAACTTCGCAATGAATGGAATGACGCATTAGATAACGCTACTAGGGCAAAGCTTAGATTTCGCGAAGGCACACGAATTTGTGTAATTTCTGGCACGTATTCAAAACAAACAGGAGTAATTGAAAAAATTGGACTCCGACAGTCTACCAAGCACTACTGGATAAAACCTGATAATGGCGATCCGCTCTTTCCAGCAGGAGATGATGAGGTTGATATTCTTAATATTTGATAGTATGTTCATAGTTTAATAAGAGTTGAAAAATTTATTTAGTTTATCTTTCATCCTTTTTGTCGGTTTATGCAGTTCTTTTTCCCAATCGGAAACGGTTCCAGGGTCAATGTTCAGTAGTGCGGCGAATTTCCTGTGGCTCAGTCCGGATAGTCTGCGGTAGAATATGAGTTTGTCTTTCAGGGTTTTGAACTCAGTATCAAAGGGGTTATAGCCCAGAAATTTAATGATCTTTGGAAAGAATGATATTATGGGGAAAGACCGGTGGTTCTCCCAACCATTTATAGACATGGTATCCGAACCTATCATTTGAGCGACATCCTTTTGAAGAAGCTTCAAATCGAGTCTTCTTTTTCTGATATGATCTCCCAAGGTTTCAAGGATTTTAGGATATGATGAATCCATTAGTTTTTGAGAGTGAAGTGTTATCCTGCCGAAAGGCAACGCATACATGCAAGTGCGGCAATTATGGCCACGCGGAGAAGAAGTGCCTGTGTAACCCGTTTCAAATAAAAAAGTATCAGGCGAGAATATCCGGGCCTTTGCTGGACCGCATTGATATTCATTTGGAGATTCCGTCCCTCAAAGTATCTGAATTAATCAATGACTCAGCAGTCCCCGGCGAGTCATCGGCAAATATCAGAGAGCGCGTTATCGAGGCGCGCAAAAAGCAAAAAGATAGATTTGCGGGTACAAAAATTCATTGTAACGCCCAGATGAGCTCCCGTCACCTTAAAAAATATTGCTGCCTGAATCCTGAAAATAAGGATCTTATGCGCGCCGCCATAGGAAAGTTCGGGTTTTCAGGAAGAGCGTATGATAGAATCTTGAAAGTCAGCCGCACCATCGCCGACCTTGAGGGGAGCCCCGAAATAAAAAAAACTCATATAGCTGAAGCAATCAATTACCGCCATATGGACAGAGACGGATAAATTTTTGTGCAGGATTAGAGGGATTTTTCCCGTCATTTCCGTCGATCTACAACCCCTTTTGTAAACCTCATTTCAAAAAACTATTGACAACTACGCGCTCATGCATTAGAGTATAGTGCAACCAAAAGAAGCAAGCAGGCGTACCTAAAATCTAATAGTAGGCTGCCCGGCAAAATAATAAAATAAAAGCCCGGCAGCCACTTTTTTGTGTAGGGACCAGAGTGCTGTTTTTGGGCAAGGGGTTGTTTCGGCCGGGTGGTATCAGAGAGGGTTTTTTTCAGGGACGCCAACGCGCCGCGGGTATAGCGGCGGGGTTGGCGTTAATTTTTTGATGATGACGATGCAGTATTTCTTTATTTGTCCTGCGGCATCCGGCAGGTCGTAGAAAAAGGTGTCTTCATGGCGCCCGCCTAACAAAGACATAGTTTTATATGCTGTTTTGATGTCTTCGGCGCCCATAATCGATTGTTCTGTTTTGTACAGCAGCACATAGCCCCCCACTGCGGCAAGGGGGAGAGCAAACTCAAGGTTGGGGATAAGCTTCGCCACTGCCCGCGACAGGACAAAGGCGTACTGTTCGCGATGAGCGCGATCCTGTCCGATAGTTTCCAGGCGGTCGTTGAGTATGGTGAAATCTATATCTGTCTGTGCGCGTATATGTTCAAGAAATGTGCATTTTTTAGTAATCGATTCTACCAGCGTCAGCGCAATCCCGGGGCAGGCAAGTTTGACGGGGATGCCGGGAAATCCGGCGCCGGTGCCGATGTCTATGACCGGAGAAGGGATTGCGGCAGTATCGTTTGCGGGGGGGAGTTTTTTTATGACCGATAGGCCGGCGAGTGAGTCGGCGAAATGGCGCCAGAGCAGTTCTTCATCGCTTTTAAACGAAACAAGATTGAACTTTTCGTTCCATTCCTTGAGCTGTGTCAGCAGCAGTGTGAATTGTTGTTCCGCTCCGGGGGTAAGGGTGATGGAAAAAGTGTCGCGGAGATAGTCCTTCCACATATTCCACTGGTCCATCCTTAAACTTCCTTTGCGGTGCCGGTGCAGGCCTTTACGCACACCCCGCAGATCATTTGTCCGATGCGTTGTATTTTAGTAAATTCCTTTAATTGAACATGACAGGCCTCGCGGTCAAACCCCGTATCGGCTATCGCTGAGGCGGGACAGATCTCAACGCACTGCCGGCAGGTGCCGCAGTTGCCGGGGATTGCGCTATCCGTTGTCAACGGCGCATCGGTAAGAATAGAAACATAGCGAACATGGCTGCCGTAGCGTGGGTTGACCATCAAATTGTTCCTGCCGTACCAGCCGTGCCCGGCGAGGCGGGCAATCTCGCGGTGGGAAACAGAGCCGAGCTGTTTCTCCCAGTCCATCATCTGCGATGCGGGGATGGGGAAAGCGTCAAAACCCTGGTTTTGTATCCACGCGGTTATTTTTAAGGCGGTCTGATCAAGCAGAATATTCGTCCGCTGATAATGAAAATAGTATATCTGATTGGGCATATCGACGACGGTGTCCAGCACAGATCGGGACAATCGGAATCCCAGGGAAATCCCGAAAGGGAACTTCTTGATAGTGTTTTCCGGTAATAGAAACGAGTCGCGAATCGGCAGTATGTCGGCAACGCCAAACAGCGCCATTCCTTCGCGGTGCGCTAAATCTTTTAGGGCAGTATAGTTTTTTTGATGCACGCTACCCTCTCATTTCGCATATCGCAGTTTTAGGAAAATAACGAACAGAACGAACCCAAAAGTAATGACATTGGCAATGATTATCGGCAGTGAACTCGTGAATATGCCGTACATCATCCACAACAGCGATCCCGCTGCCAGTATGCCGTAGGTCTGCATAGAAACATCATGAGCGGATTTGGAGCGCAGTATTTTCATCGCCTGCGGGACAAACGAAACAGTTGTCAAAAAGCCGGCGCAATAGCCCAATACTTCAATCATGTTTTTTCATCCCTTTCAATTTTGCAAGATACAGCATGACCACAACGATGTCTGCCGGCGAGATACCCGGGATTCGTTGTGCCTGACCAAGCGTTTCCGGTTTGACGATCTTTAGCTTTTGACGGGCTTCCGTAAGCAAACTGGGAATCGCGTCATAATCAAAATCAGGCGGGATGCGCCGAGATTCCATGGCGCGCAGTTTCGCCGCCTCCTGTTTTTGCTGCTTAATATATCCCTCATATTTCTGTTCTATGTGAATTTCATCGTCAAGCTGTTCCTGTGTCCAGGGGGACATATCCGCCGGTTCAGGGACATCCTTGCCCGCCAGTTTTTGTGCGAGGGTTTCCCGATAGGAACAGAATTTCGTATACATTGTATCAGAAATAAGTCCGATTTTATAGCCATGGTCCATCAAGCGCATATCAGCGTTGCCGGAACGCAGCGTCAGGCGGTATTCCGCGCGGGAGGTAAACATCCGGTAGGGTTCATCTACGCCTTTGGTTACTATGTCATCTATCAACACGCCGATATAGGCCTCGTCTCGTGACAAGATAAGCGGTTGCTCGCCGGTTAGTTTTAGCCCGGCGTTAATGCCGGCGATAAGTCCCTGCGCCGCCGCTTCTTCGTAGCCGGTAGTGCCGTTGATTTGTCCGGCGAAGTAAAGGTTTTCGATGGTTTTAGTTTCCAGGGACGCTTTCAGTTGTGTCGGCGGACAAAAATCGTATTCTATGGCGTATCCGTACCGCATGATAACGGCGTTTTCAAGCCCCGCAATGGAGTGGACGATTTGTTCCTGCACATCCGCCGGCAAACTGGTCGATATGCCGTTGACATACATTTCCGCCGTGTTAAATCCTTCCGGTTCCAAGAAAACCTGGTGGCGCGTACGGTCAGCAAACCGGACCACTTTGTCTTCTATCGACGGACAGTAACGGGGGCCGACGCCCTTAATTATTCCGGCGTACAGCGGTGAGCGGTCAAGGTTGGCGCGGATAATGTCGTGCGTCGCTTCGTTGGTATAGGTAAGCCAGCAGGGAAGCTGGCGGTGTGCTGTCTGCCATGTTTTGCGGTCGGTAAAATGGGAAAAGGGAATCGGTGGGACATCGCCCGGCTGTTCCTGGGTGCGCGTGTAATCAACGCTGTTGCCGTTGATGCGAGGCGGTGTCCCGGTTTTAAGGCGTTTTATTTCAAACCCAAGATCAGTGAGTGAATGCGACAAACTGTCGGCGGGGAATTCGCCGAACCTGCCGCCGGGGAACTGGGTCAATCCCACATGGATGACCCCGCGCAAAAAGGTGCCGGTTGTAATGATAACGGCGTCGGCAAATATGCTGGTGTTGATTTTTAGCTCAACGCCGGTTGCCCGGGTTCCGTCAACAAGAATGCGTATCGCTTCACCCTGGATGATATCAAGATTTTTTGTTTTTTCAAGCGAAGCTTTCATCAATAGATGATACAGCTTCTTGTCGCATTGCGCGCGCGGGGACCAGACTGCTGCCCCGCGGGACATATTGAGCATACGGAATTGAAGCCCCGCCGTGTCCGTTGTCCATGCCATCTCGCCGCCCAGCGCATCAATCTCGCGGACAATCTGCCCTTTGGCTATGCCGCCGATGGCCGGATTGCACGACATTTGAGCGATGGCGTCCAACTGCAGCGTAACGAGTGCCGTTTTAAACCCGCGCCTGCTCGCTGCCAGCGCTGCCTCGCACCCCGCATGCCCCGCCCCGACGACGATAATATCGTATTTATTCATAGTATTGATGTGCAACTTGCAGCGGATTGTTAATCAAAAAAACCGTATCGAATGATGCACCGCAGAGTCGATATTCCATCTTTCCAGCCGATCTTTTTGCCTTCTTTGTATGTCCGGCGTGAATATGAGATAGGAACTTCACATATCCGGCACTTGAGCTTGGCAATTTTTGCCGTGACTTCTGGATCAAAACCGAACCGGTTTTCAACGAGCTGTAAACGATTGATAATCTCATGGCGAAAAACCTTGTACCCGACTGTGATGTCGGACAGATTGAGTCCCGTTGTCGTGTTGGAACTTACGGTTAGCAAGCGGGTACACAGAAAATGCCAATAATACTTATCTCGGCGTACGCCGTTACCAGGAAATCGTGATCCGTAAACAACATCTGCTTTTCCGTCAATAATAGGCATGAGCATGGCGGGGTAATCGGTGGTTGAATATTCAAGATCGGCGTTCTGAATCAAAAAAATATCGCCGGTTGCCCGGACAAACCCGGCCCGCAGTGCCGCTCCCTTGCCACGGTTGTGCGGTTGAGTCACAATAATAACAGATGGGTGCGTTACTGACGCCAGGCGGGTTGCCGTGCCGTCAGTTGAGCCGTCGTCGATAACAATAATTTCTTTGTCTGGGGGGAAAGGTGCCGTTGCCACCCGGTCTATTGTTTCGAGAATTCGCTCCTGTTCGTTATACACAGGGATAATAATCGATATTTTCATGAGCTTCAGTTGCCTTTTCCGATACGATACTATTGCAGAACAAGATGCTCTATTACGGGATGCATATATCACTCATTTCAGTGCCGTTTTTTGCTGTTCTTTTCTGAAGGGGTTCTTTTCCACGAACACTGGTTGGCGTGTGAATGGATTAACGCCTGTCCAGTACATTACTGTCGACCAAGTCGACGGCGTAGGGGTAAATATTTGAATCTGTTCCGGCTGCATTTTCAGTTCGCGCTGTGCGAATTCCTTTAAACGCTGCATGTCGTTCATGGTACAGCCCGGGTGTGCCGCAATAAAATAGTAGGTCATGAATTGACGTTTGTTAAAGCGCTCGTTTGCGTTCTTAAAGAGCGCGATAAATTTTTTCAAGGGCACCGTGTTCGGTTTACCCATTGCCTGCAGTACCGGCTCAACAATGTGTTCCGGTGCGATCTTCATTTGTCCGGAAACATGATGCTCGACGATTGCATCGACATATTCCTGCCCTGATTTCTCGTCTTCCAACACCATGTCGTAGCGTATGCCCGAACCGACAAACACTTTCTTGACACCGGGGATTCCGCGCAATTTTTTCAACAGGTTAAGTTGTTTGCGGTGGTCGATCGGCATCATTCTGCAGGGCGCGGGGAACAGGCACCGTTTATCACCGCAGTCGCCGATGGTAATTTTTTTCTCGCATTCAATGCCGTACATATTTGCCGTCGGCCCGCCTACATCGGAAATATAGCCCGTAAATCCGGGGAGCTGTGTAATCCCCTGCACTTCCTTGATGATGGATTGTTCACTGCGGGAAGTCACCGTTCTCCCCTGGTGCACGGCAATCGCGCAAAAATTACATTCGCCGTAACAGCCCCGATGCGTGGTTACCGAGAAATTGATCGTTTCAAGCGCCGTTACTTTCCCGCGATTTTTGTATGCGGGATGATGGGCTCGCGTATAGGGGAGGTCATATATTTCGTCAAGTTCGGCTGTAGTCAGGTGCGGTTGCGGCGGATTTTGCACCAGATAGCGGTCACCGTGTTTTTGACATAGGCCGCGCGCGGTTAAAGGGTCGGTATTATGATAGAATGCCCTAAATGATTCTGTAAATTCATTTTTGTCAGTAGATGCTTTTTCAAATGACGGCAATTCGATATAGTGCGGGGGTATTTCAGCGGCGATGTAGCAGATACCTCTGATAGAAGACAGCAGTGCGCCCAGCGGCGCGTTTGTGCCCGTTTTTTCCGGTGTGTTGACGGTGTCGCCGGCGGCTTGCAGTTTTGTTGCCAGCTCAAGAGCCGCTTTCTCGCCCATGCCGTATATGATGGCGTCAGCTTTCGCATCGAACAAAACTGAGCGCCGTATCTTGTCATTCCAAAAATCATAGTGGGCGATTCGGCGCAAGCTTGCCTCTATGCCGCCGAGCACGATGGGTCGGGTAGTTTTGAAATGTTTACGGATAAGATTGGTATAGGCAATGCTTGCTCGGTCCGGCCGGCGTATGTTTATCCCGCCCGGGGTCAGGTCATCTTGTTTGCGGTATTTTTTTGTGGGCGTATAATTGGAAACCATGGAGTCGATTGCGCCGGCTGTCACGCCCCAGAACAAAGCGGGCTCGCCCAGCTGCCGGATGTCGGCAGGCGTGTTGATATCCGGCTGGGAAATAATGCCGACTTTAAACCCGTGGCTGACCAAATAATTGCCGATGACGGCCGTGCCGATAAACGGACTGTCGATATAGGCGTCGCCCGTCACAATGATAATATCAAGTGACTGCCAGCCGAGCAGGGAAGCTTCTTCTTTTGTTGTTGGTAGAAACATAATTCACCGTTAACGGTCATTCCCGAATGCCTCTGTCGGGGACATGATTTTTCGATTGTTACTATCAGGGCACATCCGGATGGGAAAAAAGGTAAACGACTTATCAGAAGGTCAGTGTGCGCCTTTGTCAGGGATCACATACACAAAAACACCGGCGGAAGGAGAGGGATTTGAACCCCCGTTAGAGCAAGCCCTAAACTGGTTTTCAAGACCAGCGCCTTAAACCGCTCGGCCATCCTTCCAAATTGCAAATTATCAACAATTATCAATATTTTTATGTATGACAACAAATGACACGGAATGACAAGAAAAGACATTAAATGAACATTGAAATGGCACAAATTTGGCACAAGTACTGTTCCTCTTGGCAAATCTGCATGCCACTCTCTCCTGTGTAATATATTTTACCTTTTCTTGCCACGTAATACAAATTGCTTTTGCTAAGATCAACTTAAAAAAGTAGCGCATGATTTGCCCCCTTTCATTTTACACATTAAATTTGAAAATCCCGGGAAAAATCTCTTAACCATAAATTCATGGATTCTTTATTCTATATTCAGTATGGAATAGTATACTTACCCCATGAGTAATAAATATTCTTTCCATAAACTTACCGCGATCCTGACGCTCGGGGCATTCTCGTTCTCATCTATTCTTGCCGAACCACTCTTAAGCGTTACCAGTATTGTCGAAGACCGCGCGAAAGAGGTGTCTCTGTCCGCAAAGATCAACCAGGAGACGCTCCCTCTTAACCTTGGCAGGATCGTAGAAAGTGCTTCGAACGGATCGGACGCTCTGGTCATACTTGTTCAAGACCTGCATTGCCATCCGCAGGTCCAGAAGAATATTGCCGGCATTCTCGCCTATTTTGAAGGACAGCATCATCTCTCGGGGATCTTTGCCGAAGGCGCGCCGGCGGGAAAGGTAGATACGACGCTGCTTACGACGCTCCCCGACAAAAAAATACAGGCTCAGGTTTTGAAGGATTTTCTGGAGAAGGGACTTATAAGCGGAGTGGAGTATTACGCCGTTACCGCGGCCCCGGACAAGCTGTACGGCCTTGAACAATGGGATGTGTATCAATCCAATCTTGCCCGGATCAAGAAAATATTTTCAGAGCAAGCTGACGCGCCCCGCGTGACCCTCGAGCTGTCATCGCGCGTTCGAGAATTGAAAGAGCGCTATTGTTCCCGCAAGGCTAAACGGATCGAGAGATTTGTCGATGCGTATATCGCGGACGTTCCGGCGAACTACAAACGGATCTACAGCCTGGCGCGCAAGGTAAACACCGATGTGAAGGAATATCCTAATTTTTACCGATATTTGCAGATCGCGGAGCGCAAGAAAGCCATCCGCGAGCACCAGCTTAACAAGGAGTTAAAAAGCTACCTCAAGGATTTGCGGGGTATCGTCCCCTTTGCTATCTTCCAGCAGCTTACCAGCAAATTGCGCGACACCGGGTCTAACGACTCCTACCGATCCCTGGTTGAAGTGGCGAATATATATACACCCGAGTTGAGCGTATACTATCCTCAGTTGGCCAATTTTTTTCAAGTCATACAGCTCAATCATCGTGTTAACCCCATCAACCTTGTGTTGGAGGAACGTGATTTTAAACGGGACCTGCTTGCCCGATATGCGGCCAGTCCCCTGGAAAGGGAAATACTGTTCATCGATGAGATGGCCCGTCGGCTCAATGACTATGCGGCCCTTAAGATGTCCCCGGAGGAATTCAAATATTTTTCCCGCAATAAAGGCCCGTTCAAAGCCCTGCTCGTCAAGTACTTTGGATATGAGGATGTGAAAGACGCAGTGGCCCTGATCGATAACGATGACCTGAACCAGTATTTTACGACAAATCTCAACCGCGACACTATCTTCCTCAACAACTTGACCCGGAACATCGGCGCTCTCCCGCTGTCAACCGATCCTTTTCGGGCAACCCGCGACGAAAACCTGCTCGGCAGACTGGATAGTTTCAAAACTATGTATGTTGCGATAACCGGCGGATTCCATGCCGACCTGGCCGCCCAATTGGATCGTGCGGGCATTTCGTACGTAAGCATCGTGCCGAACGTGACCCAGAACTATGACGAAACGATCTACCGAAAACTGCTCGCCGGGAAACTCAATATCGCTGATATCGCCTCCTCAGCTTTCGCGCCGGCGCTTCTCGCCCTGGGTATGGAGCCGGGAACACTCAACGCATTTCTCTGGAAGTGGTACAAGGACGCGGTCAGCGGCGGTTTTTCTCCCCGCAGCGTGTATGAAGATATTAAGGGATGGATAGACGCGAACCACATTATGGCGTCTGTTTCGGTAAAAGAAGATGAGGCTGCGGGCACGTATGTTCTGGAGATCAATGGGCAAGAATACCCCTTTGCCCGTACAAACGGCGCCGGGTACGAGCCGGTCGCAGTTCCCGACGGATCAGCGTTTGATGCAGATGCGGACGGCGATCCGTCTTTCGCTGAAGCAGTATTCACACTTCCCGTTCCACCGGCCCCTACTATCAGGAAACCCGTGTCCGGCCGCAATAAAAGCGGGTTAGCTGCAATTCTAAAAAACGTGCGCACTACTCTCTATCTGCGGGGTTTCTGGCCCTTGTCGCTGCCGAAAATTGATCTTTCGAAAGGAAAGATACTTTTGTTCATCACGGCTCTTTATCTTGCGTTCAGCATGGCGGTGATGCCGTTCACATCGAATACGGCGCATGCCGCTGCTTTGAATCCTCGTACGCCTTCCGTACAGGTATACAATGATCCACTGTATGGATCACCCCATTCGGTCTCAGACATTACGGCCGTCCAGATATCCGGGAACTCCCCGCGCAGTCCAGCGCGATCAGCAACCCTTGCGCCGGCAGCTCCTGTCATGCCGGGATCAGCCGTCGCGCAGGCAAAGGCTCCCGGTGTACGGGATCCGGCAACAGCATTGCGCGGAGCGGGGGTGTATCATGAAGCTGATAGTGGTATTCCTTCTGGTTATTTGAACATATATACTGATCCTGCGGACCCGGACGTGCATTTTTTGACGTCACGAGACAGGATGATCTATCTCATGCAGATCCATGGAACCGTGTACCAGTTTGCTTTCTATGGTACCGAAGGCCAGATGGTAAGAGCCGCGGGGATTATCGGTAATGACTCTGATCATAATGACACTGTCGGCCCGGCAAATGCCCGGATATGGAACATAGACACAGACAAACGAATGGGCGGCAGGTTGTATGAAGGCCGGGGTGTGCTGGTGCCGTTGGCAGATCCCGGTTTGATCGGTAATCCGGACGCGATCCTCGCGGCGGAGGATTTTTTCGGCCAGCCCGGGGTCACCGCGCGCGTAACGGGCAAAACAACAATAGTGTATATAAACGGCAAGGAGTACGTGTATGTTCCGGGCGCGTTGTCGATCGACTGGATCACGGGGGAAATGGATTTGACGCCCACGCCGGCCGACGTGTTCGATCCCATCGCCGCGCCGAAGGTCAAGCTGATAGAAATTCAGAGTTCGCAGGTTGCCGGGTACACCAAAGTGTATTATGATCAGCACCGGTCAAACTCCGGCGTATGGATGAGCCCTGACGGAAAAATGATGGTCAGGGAATTGGATGGCCATTTTTACGATGTGGGCAATATGGGGTATGACGCGTTGATGCTCGATGAAATAGGGATGAAAGGCAACGACCGTGACAGTGACGGACGCATTGATCCGCCGTATGCAAAAGCCGCCCTGTTGAACAATCATATTTACCACGGCTGTGGCAAGCTTGTCCCGGTGTTGGAGGACATTACCGATCCTGCCGTCCAGTATTCTGAGTATGCTGTAGAGGATATATACGCGGAACCAGGAATTGAAACGAGGGTTGTAAGCTATCGCCTGCCTGGTGGTACTATCAATGTCACCCAGGTTAAATACCACGGTGTTTGGTATCGTTATATCCCGGGAGAATTCAATCGCCCTCCTGCCGCAACTGCTGCGGCAACTCAGAGCCCCGCTCAACAAACCGCCGCGGCTCAGCCGACTGCACAAGCACAGCTTTCCGCGCAACCGGGAGGAATTGCCCCGGCTCAACAACCACAGACTCCCGCACAATCAGGGGTTATTGCCCCGACTCAGCAACCACAACAAGCGGTGGTTCAGGCACCCGCGCAACCCGGGGCTGTTGCTCCGGCCGCAGTCAACAACGGGGCCTGGTTCAACAACATCATCAATTATCTCCAGAATAAGTTCGCCTGGGTCATCGGCGCGGCGCTGATCGTTACAGCGATGATATTTGGAAAGCTTAGAAATAAAAAAGACGTGATCGGAAACATTGCTGATGCGCCTGAGGGCCCTCTGCCGGACTACTCCCCGAACGAGAAGTATTTGCGGAGCGAATACCAGGCAGCCTTTGACGCGCTCGAGGGCGAAATGCCTGATTTGATCATGGTCATGACAGATAATAATCCCGCAAAGGCTCAATGGTGCAGGGAGTATTTCGGCAGCAGGCAGGGAGCTCTCAAAGAAGTCCCGTTCGAGGTGGTGAGCGCGCCGGGACAAGATACCGGCCGTACGTTGATGGAGGTATTCAATACGCTGCGGCAGGAGAAGTTTGAAGAACTTGCTGTACGCTATCCCGCCTTGCGCGGCAAGAGGCCGGATCAACTTTCTGTGGTCATTTTGAATGTTGACGGGCTTGACCTTAACACCTTCAGTCGTTCTCTCCCGGCAACAGCACGGGGAAAAACTATTACACCGCTTGATCTTTCCCTGGCCAACGGCATTCGTTCCACACAGAAACTGCGGGAACAGGGGCGGGGAGGGATGGTTGTCATGAATCCCGGCGCCGCCTATGTGGGGCCGATGACCCGTACGGGAGACATCACCCTGGTTGGCGCCAATGTCAGCTACGAACAAATGCTGCAGCAGCAGCTGCCGCTTATGATCAATAATGGTCGGGTTCGCAAACTCTACCATAAATTTAACGACACCCAGATCGAGAACGCGCTGGAAAAAACAGCCCTCACCGGCATGTACCACCTGAGCAACATGAAGCTTAAACAGATGCAAACGTTTACCGGGAACATGATCCTGAGCTTTGATACCCCCGCCAAATACCAGCAGTTCATGGAGTTCGCGGAGATCGTGTGTGCCCAGGTGAACGCCACGTACCGCAACAAATCACCGCCGCAGTTCGATATGTTCACTCATCTTTTGATCCCTCTGGTCATGAACTCCAACGGTGAAAATCCCACCGGATTTTTTATAAAACTTCGTGATGCCTTCGGCGATGAGAACGACCGCGACTTCTATAAAGATTTCTACCAGGACCTGTTCCTCTTGTACCGCCGGTTGTTCCCTCAGCACTTCAAGAATATTCAGATGACCGCCTTTGTGCCATCTGACGCGGTATATACTCCCATCTCTGATGCAAACCATCCCTCCGTCTCGTCTACGCGGGACCAACTGCTTTCATTACAGCATGCTTCTCAGGAAGCCGCGCCCGCGCCTCCCGCCATAACCAGTAAAAAACTGCAAATAAGAAATATTCTCATCTTTTCCCTCACCAGCATGGCGGTCGCGCTGGTTATCAACGGTATCGCCCTCGCGGTGATACCCGCCGGCGCGGCGCTGCTGATGATCAAAGGCAGGCCGTCGAACAAGCTGCGGTTTTCGGACGCTTTCGTTTTCAGCGCGGCCCTTCTTTCGGTAACGCTGGCGGCGGCAGGAGTGTTGCAGCTTGCGTTATTGGTCGCCGGTTCAACGCTGGTAGTTTTGATCAGCACCTTCCTTAACGGCCGGAGACAGCAACGCAGCAGGGCGGCGGCGCTTGCCTTTACGCCCTCTGCACCCTCGCGTGTTCAGCATACGGAAAACAGCGAAAGTAGCACTACCGCGGGTGTTTCCACTCCTCTTGACAAGTCTCGTGAACTGATTGAGGAGTGGGGCCAGCTTCTGCTTAATATTAAAGCGAGCGCGCAAGACTATGACAGTATGTTGTTAAAGGCTAAAAAGGTAATGCAGCTGACGCTCCTTTCAAAAAAATCATTCGGCCCCAATACTCGGCCTACCGCAATGCTATACCGGCGGTTGGCTGAGCTTGCCCTTGAAACTGAGCGCCGGATCGCCGTTGAACGGCAAGATACCCCGTTGCCAAAGAGTGAACTCGGGGCGCTGGATCCTCTGCGCGATCAGTTCGTCAGCGTGCATCTTTACGCCATTGAGTATCTTCACGCGCTGGATTTCTCCGCAAACCTGGAAACGCTTTCCAGCTACATCTATCATAAGCAAAACTGGATGGAGCGTTCAGGACTCATGCCCCTTAACCGGTTGATCCATGGTATGACGCGGGGCATTTCGGTCTCACGCCGGTCGCTCCAGGAACAGACCCGGCGCGTGGCAGGCATCGGAAATTTCATCGTTGGTCCCGATAATCCTCTCTATGATCATTCCGTTACCGCGGCCGAAATAAACGAGTATGTTCACAGTCTTATCAGCAAGAATTCCCGTTATAATGTCGGGATATTTGAGTCATGGTACAACCGCAAAGGACTGCAGAGGACCATATCGATCGTGACCGGGTTGCAATCCCTGCTGGTAGCAGTACCCGTACTTTTGACCGGGAATGTCGGCATGCTGGCTGCCTACGGCGGCACAGCGGGTTTTATCGTTATCGGGATCCTTATTCCTCTGGCGACAGGATTGGGATTAAAGATATACCTGCATTGGCACTTCATACGCAAGGGTAGTAACAACTCGTTCTACGAGGCGCATACACAGGCATCAAGCCGTCTCCTGACCGGTTCTCCGGCATTGAAAACGTCGCTCGAGCGGGCTATCTCCCGCAAAGGTCGTTTGAGCGAAGCACAGAATATCATCGTCAAGAAGGAAGAAAACGGAAAAACGATCTTTGATGTCGCTCAGGGGTGCCTTGATGAATGGGAAGATATTCTGCAGCAGTCCGCGGGTTCTGCGCTCACAGAAAATGATCTGCGCAGAATCAGGGACAACGCGCTGGAGGTAATGCGAGTCCTGCCGTTGACCGCTGCGTCGCTCCAGTCTCCCACTATCGAACAAACGGTCTTTGTGTACAATAGATTCATTGAGCTGACGGAAAAAACTTCAGTGATGATACTGGTGCTTGACGAAACAACGAAAAACGAAGCCGGTCCGGAAATATCTTCCATAAAAGAGATATATGAGTACGCCATCGAATATTTTTCCATTTTGGAACAAGCGACAAATATTGCCATATTATCTACGTACCGGATTCCAAAAAATGCGCCGTGGTACATACTGGAGCGGCTACATGTAATGGATCTGGTTCGCATATTATTCTTCATAGGCCCCGGGATCACCGTTTCGAAAAACCGGATTTTCTCCTCGCTGGCGCGTCTGACAACATTGGGCAACACCATTAAGCCCGGGCTCTATGCGAATTCTACTTCGAGTATAGCCGTCGGAATATCCCGGGACATTGAGGCCCAGCGCAACAGTGAGTATTTTGAAGTCGGCATAACTGATCTTTGGAAAGTTAGTAAGATGCTCCGAAAGTTCCAGCCAATCGCCGTTTTGATCGTTCCGGCGCTGGAAATGGTTTTCTTTTCCATGCCGCTGACCTGGTCGGTTTTTGTATCATTTTTTGTGATGGGGCTTGGCCTCTCGCTGGTGTTTCACTGGGTACCTATCCTGAGTAATTGGTTGGGAATAAAATACGTGCCTCATAAAAAGCTTTTGGCCGCGTTGAGCGCAGTATCGCCCGAAGGCAATGTTCACTCCGCCCGGGATGCCATTTTGCAAAAAGAATACGATGAACTAAGTTCAGTCATGGATCCGGGAAAAACGATGCCGGACCTGGTGCTGGTCATGACCGGGTCAAACAACCAGCAGCAAGGTTTCATGGACTATTTTGAGGCTAACATGCCCGCGTCGCTCTCTCCTGTTCCCTGTGGGTTCATCTCCACTTCAGGGGAGGGAACGGGCAGGCCAATCCTTGACGCGTTCGATTTCTTCGCGTCGGTCCGCTGGGAGGAACTGAGGGATCGTTACCCTCAGCTTAAGGGTAAAGATGTCTCTGATCTCAGGATAGTTGTTATCAATGTTGACGGCTCGGACCGGGACACATTAAGCCAGCCTCTCCCGCTGCAAGTCGACGGTAAAGAGCTGACCCCGCTGGACCTTGCGCTGTATAACGGGGTGCGGGCGGTCCAAGGCCTGGCCCAGGAGAACCGCGCCGGTATGGTTATTCAGGATCCCAGTACCGTCTACCTGGGCCCCCTGAAGCGGACGGGCGACATTACTATGATCGGTTCGACGGTGGGGTATGGCCAGATGCTGGAACAGGGATCGACCCTTCTGTTGAGGGATTTTAATTCCGGCAGGGTGCGCAAACTTTTTCACGCGTATGATGACGCCAAGATCCAGAACATGCTGGCAAAGAAAACGCTGCGCGGGCTGTATCAGTTAGATAATAAAAATGTGGGACAGATGCAGGCGCTTACGGGTGATATGATCATCAGTTTTGACGAAGCCGCGAAGTTCGAAAAGTTCATGAAGTTTTTTACCCTGGTGCGCAAGCAGGTTATACTGCCGTATCGCGGGCAGGCCCCGCCTGATTTCGACTTTATCCTGCACCTGATGATACCGTATGTCATGCTTTACAATAAAGATGATCCGATGGGCATGTACGCGAAGCTGGAAGAAACCTTCGCGGCGTTCGGCGACCGCAACCACTTCGAAGAGTTTTATTGGGATCTGTTCAGGTTGTATGAAGATCTGTACGCAGCCATTGGCAATGGTATCGAGATCAACGCGTCCATCGGGACGGAATCTGTCTTTACGAGTATATACTGCCAGCCGGGTAGAGGCCAGAATGCTTTAGAAGAACAGCTGGGCCGCCTGTCAAACGTCACCGATTCGGGCAGCGCCCGGCCGCGGCGCTTCACTCAATTTGGTTCCCCGCGCGATCGGGGCCGGGGAAAACCGGGTGGAAATAATTTGATCGCTCTGCAGCCTTCTTTAAGTGAAGAAGAGGAAGCCTTTACGCGAAAAAAACGGGACGTCAACGCCATTTTTCTGACTGTTTCACAAGCCCTTCCTAATTCGAACATTTCCATTACGGCTGAACTTGAGAAAATTAAGGATGAAGGACAGCTTTCGCGGTATATTTCCAGGGTTATCAGCGGTCTGGACACGTATCTGCGCCCCCGCGCGAAAGATCCCGTCATCATTGACGCCATACAACGGTTGGGATCTATCGTGACTGAATTGACGAAAACAAAAATTGTTCCAATTTCGGGTCAAGGCCGCGCCCTTGGCTCGCGGGGTTCTGAGAATATGTCAGCTTCGCGGCCGCGGCCGGATGCCCCGGGCCTGCCGGCCAGCGAGTTGAACGAACAAAAACGTTTGGTTCTCGAACAGCTAAAAGAATTGGGCGTTCTGAGGGCGCGCGAGGGCGGCATACCGGCGAGCCTAATGAGATACAGCGTTGAAACCATTAAACGGCGCGCGGCGGTCCTGATGGCGCAGGGACAACCTTTAAACACCTCAACCATCCGTACTCAGGAGACGCGTGAACAAGCGAAAGAGCTTGCCCGCCTTGAAGCGGCAAAGAGCGCGGGCACGTATGATGAATCCGACTTTAGTCACGCCGTGCGTTCCGCGGGGGAAATGCTGCAGAAAATACAGAACCCTCTGGTCCTGCCCGCGATAGTGAAGCATGAGATCGCGCAGGGGTTATCGACTGAAGATCAGAAGTGGCTCACGTCGCGCGCCCCTTTGCTCGCGGAAAGATCGGCGGTATTCGTCATGAGCGGTACCGATGATACCGCGATCGCTCAGATGCGCGGTTGTGCCGTTCTTGGGATGAACGTCATCGGCGTTTCTCTACTTGAACCGGACGCTTCGCGTGAACAGCTGAGAGGGTACGCGTACGATGATGGCCGGGGGCAGTGGAAAAACTATATGATAAATGTCCCCGTTGAAGGGGTGGACGTCGGGGTAAAAGTCTGGGCCGAACCGCGCTGGAATGATTCAAACCCCCTGGTGGTGCTGCATCTGGAATTGTTATCTGAGCAAGAACAGATGACTCCTCGGGCTAAGGATATTGCCCGCCTCATGGCGGTGAACAGCCCTGATGATCCGGAACGCAAGACATATGAACAGATACTGCGCGGCCGGGGCGCCTTGTCCGTTATCTCTGAGGGGCGTCCAGAATTTAAAGAGTGGGTTACGAGCTTTGATCTGCCGCACAAGGATTTTAGTGTCGCGGTGGTGCAGATGAACGGCGCGGACAGTATCTTCGCGTCGCCGCGAGCTGTTGACGATGGTTATACCAGCGACATGGAACTCAACAAAATAGTGTATAGCCTTAACCTGTACAATGGCGATGTTGTCACTGCAAAGGCCATGGACAGAAAGACAGCGGAGCGGGTGGGTGTGCCCGCGAACCTTTTGGAATATTTCGCGGGAGATGTGGACCGGATAAAAGCGGGACTGGTAACCGCGGATGTTTCGAGTTTTGTATCGGATAGCGAAGGTTCTTCAATGAAATTTTACCTCCTCTATCCGGAGTGGAATGGAACGGTATACGAATGCAGTTCCCTGAGTATGGCTGATTCTCCCGTCGCTATGGCGAAACGCTATATCGAAGAGATGTGGATGCCGGCCCAGCCCCTTAAAATTGCCGTACCCGCTCCGGAAAGGACCGGTGTTTCCTCCCGGCAGGCGCAGGCAGCATCACGGTTGGCTCCGGTAGTCAAACTTCACTCGTTAACCGACCTTGGCCGTATCGCGGCACGCATTAAAATGGAAACACCGGACGTTAACACAATCCTTCTGGAGCCTTTCTCGCTGCGGATAACCGCTGAAGATCACCTGTATGGAACGATAAGCGGCTACTGCGTCGATCCCGGGCTTGTCGACTGGAATACCGAAATAGCGCGCCTCGGCCTTGCCGGAAACGCCCGCGCGGACCTTTCTCGCGTATTGGAAAGCGCTGAGCCCTCGCAGAACATCGGCGAAATGGCGCAGGAACTAAATCGCTTCTATGTGGCGCTGCAATGCTATCAGGCTCTCATGAAAAATATGCAGTTTAAAAATGAGTTTGAGCAATTCGTGAACAACCCCGAGTACGGCAGGGAAAGCGTTAATGCCGCCCGCTATCTTATGGCATACCGTATAATGGGAATGCCGCCCGCGAGCGCGCAGGAGATCACCGGCATTGCCAACGACCCCCGCAATCAGCAAAAGTGGCAGTTGTACGTTTCCGTATTCGCCTATATGTTTTTTGTCGCTCGCAACCAACTGCGCGCGGAGGTGGCTGCCGCTCATCAAAAAAATATCAACGTGCTCTTTGATTATTCAGTTCTTACCGCTCGAAATTCAGCGGACGTCGTCTATCACGAAAGTTTTTTTAGCGAGAACAACGACAAGATTCTTATCTCTCCGGTTGTTGACGGCAAGATGCGCGGCGAGTTTGTCCTCAATAACGGCCGTTTGGATCCTGAAAACGGGTACGCTCCCACGAGCGCGGCGCTTCAGTACTGGATGCGAGAGTTCGGCTTTGACGGCGTCAAGATCTCCGGGATCAGTGCCTACGAAAGCGTCAGGGACGCCTATAATTCACCCACGGTGTTTTTTGCCCGGCTTGCCGGCGCGGCGCGCGGCGTGAAGCACGACGCGATCCTGGTCGTTGAACCGTTTATGGACCAGCGGCATGGCCACAACAGCAGCGGACTGGTTGACGCGTACACCCTCATTGATGTTACCGACAGGAATCAGTTGAATCGTCAGCGCATGAGTGACGAGATCGGCCGCCGGGGAAAAATATGGCTCCGCGTTTTGCCTTCAAATAAACATGTCTCAGACGCGTATGTGGACATGTGTAAACAGGCCCGGGAAGCGTCGCTGTCAGATTACGTCAGTTTCCCCCTAGAACAGGAAGAAGGGGAGTATACAGACATAATCGGTTTCCTTCGCTCTATCATTGGGGACGCTGTTATGGGTAGTGAGCCGGTCAACGAGAAAGGCTATTTCGATCAAGGATACGCGCAGTGCGGCGCCCTGCGCATTCCGGCATCCGCTCTCACGGCGCTCCAGACACGGCCCGTCGAAGAGTTTACTCTCCGCTCTCAAATTGGAACGGACACGCTCATGGATCTCCGGGTGCCCGGTTTGGCGGTACTGGGCGTGGCCTATCAGTTCTTAAAATCGGCGGGAGACCCGGGCAAACGATCACTGGTCCACCACAGCCGCAATGACGATTTCTTTATCAAAGCGTTCGATGTGTTAGCGCGCGCCGGCGTCACTGAAAAAACCGCTCCGGAAATATGGGCGTACTTGAACAGCCTCCACAGCCGGGCGCTGGCTTCGCCTGATGATGAAATGAAGGTAAACCGCACCATAGAGTTGTTCGGGTTCATGCAGGCGCTCCAGGAAGCGGTTTCTTATGCCGCTTATGTCAGTCGGGGAGGCACAGAACGGAGTGTTGATAAAAAAGTGTTCAAAAAACTGTTGGCTGCCGCCGATTCGTTTATCGCGCAAAAAGTCGATGGTGCCACCGAGATTGTGGCCGGATATCCGTGGTTCGCCGAAAGCAGGAGCAGAGACATTTTTACCAGTATGTCCGGCATCCTGCTGGCTACCGGGCGTTCCGCTGAAGCCCGTGAGATGTTTGAATTCTTCGCCGCTCATCAACAGGGCGACGGTCTTATGCCGAACCGTATCCTAGCTGACGGAAAAGCAGAGTACAACACCGCGGATGGTTCTTTGTGGTATATAGAAGCGCTTGAGCAATATTATCAGCGCACTGGAGACAAAGAATTTATCATAAAGATGCAGCCCGTGGTAAACCGCATCATAGAATGCTATGCCCGTCCGCAGGGAGATATCCGTTTGGATACAGATGGGCTGGTGGTAACGCCTGCCCAGTGGACGTGGATGACTGCCGCTCCTCAGGGAATTACTTTCACGCCGCGAAACGGGAAAGCGGTGGAGATTCAGGCTCTGTTCTACAATGCGCTGGCTATCGTGGCCGATATTAACCGGTTGGCGCACGACCAAGCTCAGGCCGCCCAATGCGAAGAATTAAAAGCACGGGTAGGACAGGCTGTCAATACTCGATTCTTTGAAGAAGGAAGAGACTATCCCGCTGATGTGGTAGACGGTGATTCGCGCGGAAACGCTATTCGCCCAAACGCGGTCTTTCTGCTATCTCTCAGCAAAGTGGATGATCTGCTCCGTCAGGAACGCAAGGAAGCAATACTGAAAACTTTGGAAGAAGAATTGCTTACCCCGTACGGCGTGCGGACGTTATCGCCGCGCGATGAGCAATACACCGGTATGTATGACACGTTCCTGCCTCAAGAGATTAAAGACCGTGCCTATCATCAGGGCACGGCGTGGCCGTTCTTGATCGCTCATTACGCCCGTGCCAAGGCTAAGGTCAGGTCACAGGACAAAAATACTAAAAGGGAGATACTTTCCTCTATTAACAATCTGGTGCATATTCTGATAGCGAACAACACGCTCCCCGAGTTGTTCAGCGGCGATGAACCTCAAACGCCGGGCGGCGCGGTATCTCAGGCCTGGTCCGTGGCCGCGCTGCTTGAAGTGTATGATCTGCTCAAAGATTCATCCAAGCATTTCGCCCTGGTCACCGATCGCGACTTCGATGACGCCACCAACCCCGAGATCTACAAACACCTGTTCGGCGCCGGATAAATAGTTAGTGTTTTCTGTAATTGAATACGAAAGTGTGGTTATCGTTCGAGAGGCGAATTTCCTGAAGTGAATGTTCCCGTTTGGATGAGTTCTTCGATTTTAAAAACACCGAGTTTTCTGCCTTTGAGAAATCCAGCCCACGCCGATTCTGCCAGTACGCCGCTTTCTCTCAGGTCGAACAGCCATTCGTCTGCATGTTCGATAGGACCCGCCGGATTGATGCCGGCATGAACATCCTGGAGCCATTCTCTATTAAGCTCTTCGTGTGTACCGACCGCCGGCGCAGTCAGGATGGGTAGGCCGAGCGCGCAATAGAACGATAGTTCGCTTGGTTTTGTCCAGAGAACATCCGTGGATCGCAAAACAGCGTTGAACTGTTTGAGATACGAGTATACGTTTTCATGGTAAATGATCTCGATGCGGTCCCCGAAGAAACGCGACAAATCCAGGGAACAGATATACCGGATAAACTGCTCATAGACCTCCCGGTGAATGCCCGCCGAAAGGTATACCCGTACCCGGCCCTCCGCTATTTTATGACGCAAACTGCGCAGAATTCTCTGCGCCATGCCCGCCTGCGCTCCTGATCCACCGACCGCGAAGGTCAGGGTTAAACAGTCGGGTAATTGTTCCGGTGACGGGGAATTCCCTAGAAAATAATCAATCGATCTTTTATGGATATTATAAAAGTTGTTTTTTGGGTCCAGCCTCATAAGCCGGCCTAGCACATCACCTTTGAGTATTCCAAGATCCTCTTTGGACCCGATATTCTCTTTGGGGAGAGGAAATCCCGTCAAAAAAATATTTGCTTCCGGGACGCCGTATAGCAGGAGCCGCTTTTTTACTTGTGAGCAGGGGGCTAGATAGCGAATACCGCTTGCGCGGGGATCGCGAGGAACCCAGATGCGATTGATATCTGCATCGCAGAGCAGCAGATAATTATTTTGATCCTTATCGGCGAAGTGGTCGGCTGCTATGGCGGACGCGTAAAAGGTATGAATAGCCGGGGCGCTTTCCCGCCGCAGCGTGTCGACGACCGTTGCGCATAATCCCTTTTGTTTGATCAATTTCTCAAGATGCTTGACTCCGAAGGTGGGCGTCGACAAATCAAGCACGGGGTACATGGGAGGGATTGCCTGGGCACGATGCAGAAGCCAGAGAAATATTTTCCCTAGGACCGGCAGTTCGCCCGCTTTTGACATGAAATAATACAGTGAACGCACTTTCTCCCACATCCTGTATTCACCGTGCCCGCACAAATCGCGGGAGCCGTCGATGAGAATGTTCCCAATAGCGATATCCCGCAGTGTGTAGGCGGCCCGGGTATGCCCAAGGCCCATGAGGACAGTGATTACGAACGCTTTTCCCCGGCACCGGAGATGTGCGCAGTGATGGCCGGTGGGGTTACTTAAGCGAGCCGGCATGATTGTATTGGTCGGCGATAATGACGCTGTTGTCCGGAAGACGTGTGCCGCGCGGTATGATAACGATTCCGTTGATAATATGGAACGGAGAATGGTCATCGTTCTTGACGAACACATCTTCGTCGGGACAACCGATGATGCGGGAACCTTTGCCGATCACGACATTCTTGTCGATGATCGCGCGCTTAATGGTAACTCCGCGTTGGATGCCGTAATTTTCGATCGGCCCGCCGGCAGCGGTCTGTTGAGTGTCATTGCCCATGATTACGGCTTCATCGATGGCACACCCGCTGTGCACATAAGTCCGTATGCCGACGATACTTCTTTGGATATGGGAAGAATGGATAATGGACCCTTCGCATATGATGGCCTTATCGATACGGCTGTCGAAGATCTTGGGAGGCGTCAGTGATCGTTGATGCGTATAGATCGGCATGGCGGCATCATAGAAAGAGAACGGAGGATTTTCTCCAGCCAACTGCATGCTGGTGTTAAAATACGACGAAATTGTGCCGATATCTTCCCAATACCCTTCGAATTCATAGGCGTATATTCGATGCGTTGATATGATCTGCGGGAAAATGCCTTTTCCGAAATCGTGCTGCTCGCTGTTTTTCAAAACATCGAGGAGAACATGTTTGTTAAATATATAGAGCCCCATGGAACCGAGAATGTCCTTGCCGTCGCTATGGGCCTGGGGAAGCCGGAATTTTTTAATGATGTCTGGGTCTTCGGGTTTTTCATGAAAATCAATGATCCTTTTGTCCCCACCCACGCGAATGATGCCGCTTTTGGAAGCATCGCTGTCAGGCATGCGCAAGCACGACAGGGTAACGTCGGCGTTCTTTTCGATATGCTGTTCGAGTATCTTGGTAAGATCGACGCGGAAAAGCTGGTCGCCGGAAAGAATGAACACATAATCCGCGTCCAGCCCTTCGAGATACCGTATGCTCTGGCGAACGGCATCAGCTGTGCCTTGCGCGTAGTCATAGTTCGTCGGGCTTTGCTCCGCCGCCAGGATCTCAACGAAACGGCTGCCGAACGTATCGAATCGGTACGTTCTGGTGATATGCCGGTTGAGCCCGGCGCTTAAGAACTGCGTTAATACATAAATCATGCCGATGCCGGAATTGATGCAGTTGCTGATGGGAATGTCGATCAGGCGGTATTTCCCGCCCACCGATACCGCGGGCTTACAGCGGGATTTTGTCAACGGATACAGGCGCGACCCTCTGCCGCCGCCCAAGATAAGCGCGACTGTTTTATTACTCATGATCGAACGGGTGTCCTGTGATTTCATGAAGCGCTCCTCTCTATGATCCTGCTCTTGTCGCCGATAGTTATGCTGCGTCCGCGCCAGCGGACGATCGAACTGAAGATGGGGACGAAATAGATGATACCAAGCAGCAGGTCTTTAACTACAATGGCCAGCGGATACGCCGCGATGATCCACAGCTTTCTCCGGTCCAATTCGTTAACGACCCGGAAGTTCACGTATTCCAGCAGCATCTTACCTGCATAGGCGGCCGCGAACAGTTGTATGCCGTCACGGCCGAGAATAATTGCCGCGAAGAGAGCGATAAATAACGGATTTATCAGTATCTCCAGCAGATATATCTTCCTGTCGATATGGTATCTCATCTTCGCCCAACGGCTGGCCCTTGCGCAAAATGACCGGACGGTGGTCGTGCTATTGTAATTGGTGATCCACGTAAAATTAGTGGATAGGGGAATGCCGGCGCGCGTATAGACATCACCCATGCAATAATCTTCGGCCAGGTATTCCTTGAAATACCCGAATCCGCCAAACGTGTTCAAAGCGTCTCTTTCGATCAACATGGACTTTCCCACAATGATCGGCCTGCTAAATAAACGCCAGGCAGTGATAACGTTAGGTGATACAAAAAAGTTGATATACGCGTTCTCCATAAGGCTGCCCACGGTTCCGCTGCCGCCGCCGGTGATGGGCGAAAAAACGATCTTGGATCCTTTAGCGGCGTACTCGCCGACCAGCATATTAAGCGAATCGGGCAGAACCCGGGTATTTGAATCGCTGACCCAATAGAGTTCCCCATGGGAATCAGCCGCCATTTTCTCTAACGTTTCTATCTTGGGATTAAGTATTTTGTGTGTGCCCGTATCAACTATCCTGGTGGGAATGTGACGGTATTTCTGCTGTATTTCCCGCAGAAAGCCGACCACTTCATCTTGCAGAGAATCAACGCCAAACACTATTTCATAACGGGGATAATCCAGCGTGTAGAAGCTTTCCAGGTTATCGCCAAGTCCATCTTCAAAATTCTTTATTGGTTTTAAAATACTTACTCTAGGGTAATAGGACAAAGGAGGGGTATCCGAAGCCCGTGCCCTTTTGCATTGGACGGTTTGCAAGGTGTAGAGCACAAGGACGCTAAACGACACAGCAAGAATGATAACAAAAGCGGTCAATAACATGCTTGAATTATAGCGCTTTACTGTTATCTTAAAATAAAGATTATGTTAGGTTTGTATTAAGCCGGGAACGAGGCAAGGGGCGGCAGGTGGTTCGAAGGATAGACTAGGGAATGACTTTAAGATCCGCCGAACCGTCTTCCTGTATGATATACAGATATGAAGGATGGTTATTCCAGCAGCCGATGTTAATATATTCACAATTATCCTGCTTGAGCTTGTAGACAAAGTGGGTATGTCCGCATATGATGACATCACTGTTCTTTTTCTTCGCATACGCAATGGCATATTCCCCGATCTGTTCGGTCATGCGCATCCAATTATCAGCAAATTTAAAAAGCATTTGATCAAAAAAGTGTGATGATACATAGCGCTGCAGCGATGTGTAGAACGCTGCCAGAAGCCTTCCTAAATAATCATTGCTGGTTATAAAACTGTCGAATTGATGCCCGTGGAGCGCGATGAACTTTCGTCCGTTCACTTCCCACTCATGCTCTTTGAGCGCCGGGATGCCGATCAACTGAGCCATGAAATGAAAGAATTTGATATCGTGGTTGCCTTCAAGCCAGACGACTTCCACTCCCCGCCGCGAAATTTTCCCGATATGTTCAAGCAGTTCCCAGTGGGAGCTGGTAAGGTTGCGGAAATTCAGGTCCTCGAACATATCCCCGGCGATAATAAGCCGCTTGAAACGATACTCTTTGAGCGTGCACAGCAGATCATACGCCCGGCTCATCGGCGATCCGAGATGAACGTCAGAAAACAAGATGGTATTTACTGTGGTGATCGTATTCATGGTGTCTGCGCTGGTTTTGGCCATCATTGTCCCCTTGTATCAATTATCTAAAAAAATATCAATAGTTTGCGAGAGGAGGGGGCGCTGCTGCAGCTCGCGAGAGAGGTGCTGATGTATTTCACGCCTTTTCGTTAGGCAGCAAGGGCAGTTTTCGATGAGTGATCGGCTGAAGTGGGCTGATCTTGAAAGTTAGTGTTTTCTCATCTTTTTTGCCGTTCTTTTGCGCATTATAGTATACACCATTGCTCTTAACTGACTACTCGTTAGAAGGAAGTTTTGTCTTTACCCAAACGAGGAATCTTTCTGTGTGCTTCATGATCTCTAAAGCGTCTGGAGCATTACATAGAGTATCCATGTATTCAACCAGGGTTTTCTTTCTTATTACAGCCAAGGCATGTTTTGCCTGGGCCGTGCCGTCTGGTATAAGCTCAATCAAAAGCCCAACCGCATCCTCATGGTTCTGGCTTGAACTTACTACGCCATGACGGTAAACAAGGACCGCGTCAATCCCGGAAATAATCGCGTGTATTCCATTTAACGCGGCCGCATCATAATTATGATCATCATAGCACTGTTTCATAACTGCGCTGAACTGCTGCGCCTTCTTGAAGTAATTAATGTACGAAGTCTTGTCCCTTCCTTTACGCGGTCTTTTACCTACCATTGATAAACTCCTCCGGAGATCTGCCGGATACCACTTTGCCCGACAAAATCCTTGAAAATAGTGTTTTGTTGGTCTTGTATTTGACTTTTAGTTCAGCGATCGTCATTACGATAGGCGACAATCGGTTCCCCGTTTGTTCATAAAACCTTAGTTCTGCGTCAGAAAGGAAGTCGTTTATTAAATTGCTTTCACTCTCGTTCTTGGTAAGGATGAAAATATCTACATCGCTTGCCGGTCTTTCCTCGCCCTTAGCCGAGCTCCCGAACACAACTACTGACAACATATTACTGGTTTTTTCCAGAAAAATTGCCTTTAATACGTCGTCCAGCAACTTCCCTTCTTTCTGAAAGAGCGTATGTAGTACATCCTTTACCAGCACGTTCTTCTCGTTGAGGGAAAACACATATGCGCCGCCTACGCGCTTTTTTATCACTATTCCATGGGCATTAAGGTCATCAAGGTTGCGGTAAACCTGCATATGCGATATTTTGGAAAAACGCGCAAGTTCCCGTCCGGTCATTTCCGGCCTGGTTTCAAAAAGGAATCTCAGCAGCCGTACCTTTGTCGGCTGCGAAAATATCGTATCGAGATAATTTTTAAACTGCATAGCACCCTCTGTATAATATTTGTTCCATGTGTAACATATAGTATACAATAATTATATTCGTGTCAATAGATTGTTTAAAGTTGATCGTAGGATATTATTCATATTCGTTTCGGATTGGAAATCGTGGGTTAGCGTCGCGGGGCTTACCAACAGATCTGGGGAGTAGTTTTGGAGGGATTTTTGTAAAATATCAGTCCCTGACGCGAGACTATGGCACAAATTTGGCACAAGCTGCTAAATGTTACGATGAATTCTAAACGCAAAACTCATTGTAAATTCAATGGAAGTAGAATGATTTTTGCTCCCGGTACGGTAACACGTACGCTGATTTTCAAGACCAGCGCCTTAAACCGCTCGGCCATCCTTCCATTATTTCATTAACACATAAATTATAGCAATCTTTCAAGCGGCGGGCAAGGCAAGGCTATAACAAAAGAATGATTCTTTGGTGGAAAGATTATTCAAAGGCATTTCTGGCACAGAAATCCCCGTATTTGCGCGCGGTGTATTTTTTGTGTAAACTATTTGTGTCAGTGCTCAGTGGAAATACCTTTTTAGCTGTACTGCGGTTCTGGTCACCAACATTCCTTCCGTATCATTGCATTATCTCTGCATCCCCGGCGGTTATGCCGGAGAGCAATCGGAGCGCATATTATTACTAATTCATCTCATGTTTCGACACGCCCATGGTTCCCATTCTTCATCCTGTTCCTGCTTGTGTTGTTTCATGCCACCGCCAATTACTGTTGGTTGATTCTAGACAAAAGCGTGCCATATTCTGATCTGGGATATCATCTCAACGGGGCGCTTACTATTTTAGATCGTGCAGGCAACAATCCCTTGTTGATGGTTTGGTACGGGGCGCACTACATAGTTAACGGATTTTATCCCGCATTGTTTCATACTGTCATGGCCGCAAGTAAGGCCATGTTTGGCCGCTCGATTGTCAGTGCGGCGATGGCGAACACGCCTTTTATCGCACTGCTGCTCGTGTCTGTTTATTTTGCGGGAAAAAAGATTGCCGGGAAAACTGCGGGGATGCTTGCCGCGTTTTTGGTTATGTTCTATCCGCATGTTCACGCGCTGTCCCGCCTGCCGCTACCTGACTTTGCGCTGACGGCTATGGTTGCCGTTAGTTTCTGTCTTTTGTTGTACACTGAAGGTTTTACGCGGACTGTCCCTTCGTTGTTGTTTGGTCTGTCGCTCGGTCTTGGAATGTTTACCAAAATGACCTTTGCAGCTTTTTTGTCAGGTCCGCTTGCATTTACTGTGGGTGTAATATTGTTCGAAGGGCGCTTGCGAAATAAACGAGTGATATTCAATACGATAAGCGCTATTGCCTTGGGCGCGGGTATAAGTGCACTGTGGTATATTCCGCATGTTGGTTCATATTGGCCAAATTATGAGCGTTCCATCTTTGAAGATGGTAAGATGTTTGGCTGCCCGCCCGTGTTTTCGGTTGATTCATTGTTGTATTATGCTCGCATGCTTGCCATCGAACAATTACAGCCTTTCTTCCTCGGATTGTTCTGTCTGGGTAGTGTTGCCTGGCTTGTGCGGGTAGGCGAGCGGAAGTACAAAGCTTTGCTTGCATTTTCCATCGCCGTCACCTATACCATCTTTTTTTTGATATTTACCAAGGAGAGTAAATCGCCCCTGCCGTATCTGGTGTATTTTTCATTGATTAGCTCAATCGGCATCGTGGGTCTGATGCGTAGGCCTTTGCGTCATCGGATGATATCGCTGATATGTCTCGTTGGTCTTGTCGGTTACGCAACGGAGGTGTTTGGGATTCAGTTCGCCTGGCTGCAATCCCCCGTCGCCTTGTTGTTCAATCTCCGCTGCGGTTCACCGTTTTACAGCTCGATGCAGCCGGTTACTGAGAGCATATCCTTTGAGCCGGTTATACACATGGTCCAACAGCTTGCAGGGAAGCGAGGCGATATTCGGATCGAGCTCTACGGTTTCGATGATAATCGATATTTTAACGAAGCGGCCTGGAAACACGCCTGCCACCTGAAGAATCTCCGCTGGCAGGTGTTCGAAATGCCGCCCCGCAGGTTTTGGTTGACGCCGGATATTATTCTGACAACTGTCCCGCCGGAGTCAAAATTATTGAGCAGTATCGCGGGCAAATACCACGTGGAGAGAAAATTCAAGCTGCCGAATGGCAAAGATGGATACGCATTTGTCCTCAATGATATTACCGCACCGCCACAACAACGATGATGCCGCTCCCTTCCCGTTTTTATCCCAGTCATTAAAAAAGTCCTACCGTCGTTTCAAGGGACAAGGTGGTGGGTAATTGCGCTGTCAGTGCTGATTCCTCCGTGTTTGTATAATCCTATTTGCCGGGCTGTTGGTTGAAGCGATATCAAATATATAGTATAATCAACAATCGTAAGAAGCGTGGAGAGGTTGCCTAGTTGGCTTAAGGCAGTGGTTTGCTAAACCGCCATACGGGTTTATACCCGTATCGAGGGTTCGAATCCCTCCCTCTCCGCCACTGTTCGTTTTTGTGAAATCGGAAGAAACAGCTTCGTCGCAAAGCCCCTCGGCATAGTATTTCCCGACTGGTTGGCGTCATTAAGAAAGATACTGAAAGAAACTCCTAATTTTTTTGTTAGGGATTTTTTATCCCCTATATCAATGCGCATCTGGGACATACATCCAAAACTTTTGTGCCGCAGACATTTGCTCGCCGAACATCGCGAACTGCATGGTCTGTGGAATATTTTAACGAAACATAAAGGCAAGGGCGGCTATTCACGCCATCCTGAAACCTTGCGCTGGGCAGGCAAACAAAAAGCCCTCTACAATCGGCATGAGAAATTAATCACAGAGTTTGAACGCCGTCTATATCAGCATCACACGCCGCTTGATAAAAGTTTTGCCACCGGCTCTGGCAGTCAGCGCGTTTTCATTAACACCGTCAGCGAGCAAAAAATAATTCTTAATAGAAAGCCGTGTGAATGCCAGATTCCGGTGAGTCAGGCAGAATGTAAGCCCGTCTGTGGTTCTGTGCGCCGGGGTTGACTGCGCCGGTAGGGAAATATTTTCAGATGATTATCCTTGAGGAATATATAATTCCATGGTAGAAGCATTTCCGCATCCTCTTGCTTTTCTTGATGTTGAAACAACCGGGTTGTGGGCGGCACGCAACGATAAAGTGTGCGAGATTGCGATATTGCGTCTTGATAAAAGCGGGATCACCGAATGGCAGACGCTTATCAACCCGGGCAGACCTATCCCGCCTGAAATCAGTTCCATCAACGGCATAACCGATCATATGGTGAAGGATTCTCCGCGGTTCTCCGCGGTGACCGACACCATCCTGTCGTTAATCGAAGACGCTGTTGTGGTGTGCCACAACGCACCGTTTGATCTTGGATTTCTGACGGTAGAATTTGCCGCGTGCCAATTATCGTTTCCGCGTTGCCCCATTGTTGACACCCTAACCATCGCTCGCCGCCATTTTTCTTTTCCTTCCAATACATTATCCAACATCGCCACCCATTTAAACATTCCCATGACCGCCAAACACCGCGCACTTGCGGATGTTAACACCACCTACCATATTTTCAACCATTTCCGTTCTGTTGTTAACATTGCCCACTTATTGCCGCCCGGCATGCATGAATGATTTTTTGCGGATTTTTTTGTGATTTATCCTCTTGACAACGAAAAACGCATAATGTATAACTATGGCAAGTAATACCAAAGCAAGCAACAGGGTGATAGAATATGGAAAATTCCGGCGGTCACAAAGAGTTCAAACAAGTGATGGATATTATGGAATTATCCGCGTACCTGGGCATTGGAAAATCGAAAATATATAATCTTATCCGGCACAAGAAAATTCCCGCCTCCCAGATCGGCCGGCAGTATCGTTTTTCAAAAGATGTCATAGATTCATGGCTTAAAGAGCGCATTATAACCACCAGAAATGAGCCGACGCTTCCCTTGTCCGATGAAGACAGCAAGTAGAAGGGGACGGACCGGCGCAGAAAAATAGCGGTAGCTGGGTTGGAAAATTTAAAAAGAGAGGGGGTGAAGTAAAATGGCAGAAAAAGTGGCAAAAGCTGGAGTGAAACGGCAGGACGGTTATCTCTACTTCCTCGATAAAGCTGGCGATGTCTCCCGGGTGAAAATGGCTCGCGGTGGCAAAAAGGGCGGCAAAGCCGAGAAGGTAACGAAAGTCGGTGTGAAGAAAGAAGATGGGTATCTTTACTTCATCGATAAAGCCGGCGATGTTTCTCGCGCGAAGATGGTTCGTCGCGGAGGAAAATCCAAGGTTAAAGCAAAAGCAAAAAAGAAAAAATAAGTGCCTGGTGAGGGACCTTGAACCGCGGCAACGCGACAGGGGATTGCACCTCAGCAACTGTTTCAATACACATAAAAAAGAGTCTCGCTTAGGCGGGGCTCTTTTTTATTGTGCTCAGACAGTGGGATATTAATCAATGCCGATGACTTTATAGAAAAGTTCGAGATTAGATACTGAGGGAACTGCTTTTACTTCCTTGATCTTTCTCAGGAATATCGAGCGGACCAATAAACGGAGAATGCCGGAAAGCAGAAAAATGCTTAAAATGCTGTTGCCCAAAATAGGCGGTAGACGGCCGACAAGCAGTCCGCCCAGCGCGGCGCCGAAGAAAATGCCCAGGCCGTTGACGAGATTAAAGTAAGCGATGCACCGCACGCGTTTTTCTTCCGATACCGCGTCAAAGATAAAGTTTGACACCGCCAGGTTGAACCCGCCCCAGGCGAACCCCGCTACAATTTGAATGAGCACTAAATACCAGACAGCGGATGAAAAAAGCCACAGTACCGGGACTATGGGCAAAATCAGCGAGGTAAATTGTATCACGCGGATACAACCGGCTTTGTCGGTATATGTCCCCCATGCCGATAAGCTGGCAAGCAGAGCAATGTTGGGCGTGACCATGACGGCGACAAAGGTTAAATAATTAAAGTGCAGGTCCCTGAGCATGTAGACGCTGAAAAACGGCGATGAAAGATTGACGGCGAACGCGATGAACCCCGTAAAAAAAACAAATTTTGCGAAATTGCTTTGCCGGGCCCGGGAAACGAAATCCCAGAACGAAAATGTCGCCCCTGTTTGTGGGGTTAACCGCGGTTCGTACATTTTGCGGATATACCCCCAGGAAATGAAGCGGGCGATCATGGCGGCTGTAAAAAGAACGCCGAAGCCGGTTATGCTTTCGCGCGGGAATACGTACAGGGTGTAGCCCCCAGCCGCTGTCGCGGCAAGTGTTATAATTCCCAGGACTTTTTGGCGCCATGAAAAATACTTGCCCCGCTTGTTGTGCGGTAGGTATTGACCCATGATGCTGCCCCAAGCCGGCGCCACTGCGGCGTTGCAGACGGTATACGCGGTAACGGCCGCGATAAGCCAGGGGAGGGGGTTTACAGCGAACAGGTGCGGAACGAGAATGATGGGAAGAAACAGGACGGCCTGAGCGAACACGCCGATCAGTATAAATCGGCGCCGGCCCATTTTTTCCGTCAGGGCAGGTGACTGCAGTTGAAACAGCGCTGCCGCCAGTCCGGGCAGGGAGGTTAACAGTCCTATCTGGAAATTGGTTGCTTTGAGCGCCAGGGCAAACGGCGCGAAATAGGCGTCACCCAGCCCGAACATTACGGAATAAAAGGTGCCGTCCAAGAATGAGACGCGTAAGCTGGTGCGGATTTTGTTTTTCATGAACGGGAACTACATTTTTTCAGGGGCCGAAACGCCGAGGAGATTGAGAGCAGTGGTAATGGTTTTTGCGACGCCGCTGACCAATGCCAGCCGCGCGCGGGTAAGAGCGGGATCGTCGGTCAGAACGCGGCACTGCTCATAAAACTTATGATACAAATCGGCAATTTCCATGAGAAACGCCGTCACATGGTGCGGGCTGTTCGTTTTAATGCACAGGTCTAATGTATCATCGAGTAAGGCAATTTTTTTCAAAAGGTTCCGTTCGGCGGCGGTGGTCAAGAGAGCGGTAACCCCAACATCAAACACAAACGGTTCTGTGGTGCGCGTTTCGTATTCGCGGAAAATAGAACAACATCGGGCATGGACATACTGCACATAAAATACCGGATTTTCGCTTGATTGTTTTTTTGCCAGTTCCAGGTCGAATTCAAGTGGCGAGTCCGGCGCTCGCAGCATGAAGAAAAACCGGCACGCGTCGCGGCCGACTTCGTTGACCACTGCTTCAAGTGTTTCAAATTCTCCCGACCGCGTTGACATCGAAACCGGCACGCCGTTGCGCGAAAGGGAAACAAGCTGGTAGAGAACAATGGTAAGCGCGGCGGGATTCCTGCCGAGCGCCGTTATGGCCGCTTTCATGCGTGCGACATATCCATGATGGTCGGCGCCCCACAGATTGATAAGGGAGGTATAGCCCCGTCCAAGTTTGTTTTTGTGGTAGGCGATATCTGAGGCAAGATAGGTGTATCTGCCGTCGGAACGCCGCAAAACCCGGTCTTTGTCGTCACCGTATCTGGTCGATGCAAACCAGAGCGCCCCATCTTGTTCAAACGCCATGCCGGCAGTTTTTAATTCTTCGCAGATCCCCGGCACCTGCCCGACAATAGTCGATTCTTCAAACCAGCTGTCAAAGCGCACATCGAAACGGACCAGGTCCTGCTCGATGGTTGCCGTAAGCGCCGTAAGAGCGGCTTCTTTGAAATTGATAGAGGCGGCAGGAATTTTCCGGTCAATGAGCGTTTGCGCGATATCTTTAATGTAATCGCCTTTGTAACCGTCATCAGGAAAAGCGACTGTTTCGTCGGAGAGCTGGCGGTAGCGGACCTCGAGCGATGTGCCCAGCATCAACATCTGATTGCCGACATTGTTGAGGTAATATTCGCGCGTAATATCGTAGCCAAGGTATTCATATATCCGCGCCAGACAATCCCCGATGGCTGCGCCCCGTCCATGGCCGATGTGCAGGGGTCCGGTAGGATTTGCCGAAACAAATTCAATGAGAATCTTTTGAGAAGAACTGCGAACCGGTTTTTTCCCGGCAATCACATCGGCAAGATGGGCATGCAGAACGGTGTCCGCGATATGGATATTTAAAAACCCTGCACCGGCGATGTCAACTTTTTTTATGTAATCGCACAGGCGTGTCTCAATGAGGGTTGCCAGTTCCTGGGCAACCGCCCGGGGCGCCAGTTTAAGGGGTTTGGCAATCAGGAGCGCAATATTGCACGCCAAGTCGCAGGCGATTCCCTTGGGGGGTTCATCGAGCGCGTACACAGGCAACACATCGCCACTCCGATTTTTTAACCAGTCAGACAGAAGAATATCCAATTTCCCGCGAATAGTTGCTTTCAGCATAGAGTGTTATTATATCTTTATGAGTGGTTTTGTCAAGCGCAATTATATTTGATAAAATTCTTTAAGGGTGAATGGCAATCCGCAGAGGACGATTGATATTTTTCTGATGGTGTTCTCATGGTCAAAGGAATGTATATTTTTAAAAAAATAATAGTTTTTTTGATAGGAACAGTTGTTACGATTATCCTTCCATTCGTATGCCTGGAGATGTTTCTTCGGGTGTATCCTATTCTTGTCCGTCCATTTGCCACCACCACAGATGTTGGCCTCTATGTAGTTGGAGAATCTACTGGGTTTGGGGAACCGTTTGGGCCTCAGATATCATACCCAAAAATAATTTCATTTATGTTCAATGATTCTCTGGGAGGGGTGCCAATCTCTATCGTCAACCTCAGCCAATCAGGATCGAAAACGCGTAGGCAATATGAGCGATTGCGGCGACAGTTGTACCTGCATCCCCCTTCAAAAAATGATTAATTAAGTGATAGAAAGACCAACAAAATTATGTAGTGTTTTGCAATGTCTACAAAAGCGATTGACATTATTAAATTATTTATGTACACTATTGCTATAGACATTATGAAATATAAAATAAAAAAGCATATTATCGTCACAAATCGTCAGGGACTGCATTTGCGGGAAGCAGCGGGACTCGTTGATATTTGCAAGAAATACAATTCATCGGTCACGATATCCTGTCGCGATTGCAAGAAGGTTGATGCCTGCTCGATTTTGAATGTCCTGATGCTGGGCGCCCGCCGCGGAGACACATTAACTATTACTGCAAACGGCAAAGATGCCGATGAGGTGGTCTTTAAAATTCATGAATACTTTTTGCAAGGGGGAGGGATATAAACTATGAGGAGGTATACTGTATGATGAGAACCTTCGAGCGTTGAAGTAGACACGGATAAGGTGTATAATAAACGAAATGAAAAAATGCGGGGAATAATCCCGCTACATTAAGGAGATCATCGTGAGCAAAATTGACGCAAAACTTAAACTTGAATCAATTGCACTTCATGGCGGACAGGAAGCTGACCCGACAACCGGATCGCGCGCAGTACCTATTTATCAGACAACATCGTATCAATTCAAAGATACCGACCATGCCGCGCGGCTGTTCGGTTTGGCTGAATTCGGCAACATTTACACCCGCCTGATGAACCCCACCACCGATGTGCTGGAAAAACGGATTGCGCTTCTTGACGGCGGCGCTGCGGCGCTGGCGGTGGCAAGCGGGCAGTCGGCGATTTCACTGTCGCTTCTCAACATCGCGCAGGCCGGCGACGAGATCGTTTCCGCGGACAACCTCTACGGCGGCACATACAATTTATTTCATCATACCTTTAAACGCTTTGGCATTACGGTCAAGTTCGTGAAATCAAGCGATCTTGTTGCGTTTGAGAAAGCGATTACCTCAAAGACGAAGGCGATTTATGCGGAGTCAATCGGCAACCCGAAGCTGGATATCGCCGATATCGAAGGGCTTTCAAAGATAGCGCACAAGAACGGGATTCCGCTCATTATAGACAACACAGTTACGCCGTACCTCATCCGTCCGATTGATCACGGCGCGGACATCGTGGTCTATTCTGCCACGAAATTCATTGGCGGGCACGGCACATCGTTGGGCGGGCTCATTGTGGATTCAGGAAAATTCGATTGGACCAACGGGAAATTTCCGCTTATAGCTGATCCTGAACCCAGTTATCACGGCACTAAGTTCGTGGAAGCATTGAAACCTATCGGGAATATTGCATACATTATTAAAGCGCGTGTTATTTTATTGCGCGACCTGGGCCCGGCGTTATCGCCGTTTAATTCGTTCCTGTTCCTGCAGGGACTGGAAACGCTGCATCTACGCATGGTCCGTCATTCAGAGAATGCGCTGGCAGTGGCAAAACATCTGGAGAAACATCCGGCGGTCAGCTGGGTGAACTATCCGGGACTCGACAAGAGTCCGGAAAAAGCGAAAGCCAATAAGTATGCGCCCAAGGGTGCGGGAGCCATTATTGGTTTTGGCATTAAAGGGGGGGCTGAAGCGGGGAAGAAATTCATTAACGCGCTCGAGCTGGTATCGCATCTTGCCAATGTAGGCGATGCGAAATCGCTGGCAATTCATCCGGCCACTACTACTCATCAGCAACTTTCGACAGAAGAGCAGGTGGCTACCGGCGTGACGCCCGACTTCATCCGTTTGTCAATCGGCATCGAACATGTCGATGACATTATCGCCGATCTTAATCAGGCGTTGTCAAAAGCAATAGCGTAACTCTACCAAGTGTTTGCGGATTCTTGAATTCTCGCGTTCGTGAGAAGAACGAATCACCTCAGGAACGCGGGGATTCAAGGACGCAATTTAAAAAGGAGGATATCATGAGCAGAATATTTAGCGACATTACGAAAACAATCGGCAACACTCCGCTGGTGAAAATCAACAAGCTTGCGCAGGGTATTTCAGCCACACTGCTGGCGAAAGTGGAATCATTTAACCCGCTCTCCAGCGTCAAAGATCGTTTGGGGCTCGCGCTTATCGAGGATGCGGAAAAAAGAGGCGTGCTCAATAAAGATTCAGTAATCGTTGAACCGACCAGCGGCAATACCGGTATCGCGCTGGCGTTTATTGCCGCGGCGAAAGGATACCGGTTGATCCTGACGATGCCTGAGACCATGAGCGTTGAACGGCGTCAGCTGCTTAAAATATTCGGCGCCGAACTCGTTCTGACGGAAGGTCCCAAAGGCATGAGTGGAGCTATTGCCCGGGCGGAAGAATTGATTAAGACCACGCCGAACGCTGTGCTGTTGCAGCAGTTCACCAATCCCGCTAATCCGGCAATCCACCGCGCAACCACGGCTGAGGAAATCTGGAAGGACACTGATGGCGCGGTTGATATCGTTGTCTGCGGTGTCGGCACCGGCGGCACTATTACCGGCGTCGGAGAAGTATTGAAAACGCGTAAACCCGGCATAAAGATCATCGCTGTCGAGCCGAAAGATTCTCCGGTGCTTTCCGGCGGAAAACCCGGCCCGCACAAGATACAAGGTATTGGCGCGGGATTTGTGCCGAAAGTATACAATCCGGCTATCGTCGATGAGATAATTCAGGTGAGTAACGAAGATGCCGGCATTACGGCACGCGCGGCAGCGAAATCCGAGGGTCTTCTGGTCGGCATTTCCTGCGGTGCAGCGTTGTGGGCAGCGTTGGCAGTCGCCCGTCGCCCCGAAAACAAAGGAAAAACCATCGTTGTGGTCCTGCCCGATACCGGGGAACGCTATTTGTCCACCTGGTTGTTTCAGGATTGATATCGACGGTGCAGGTTGTATCCTTCATAAAAAAAATGCTTTAATATCTCAACATGAAAATATCGTTTAAGGGCGATTACGCCCTCAAGATTATACTTGACCTGGCGCTCCATTTCGATCGGGGTACTATTCCCATCAAGGAGATATCCAAACGGCAGGATATCCCCGAACGCTTTTTGGAGCAGATTGTCACTATGCTTAAGGGGGCCGGATATGTCAAAACCGTGCGCGGCCCCCGCGGCGGCATCGGTCTGATTAAAAAGCCAGCCGACATAACGCTGGGCGCGGTCATCCGCCATATGGAAGGGCCGACATCGCCGATTGCGTGTGTCAGTAAGACGGGACATTCGCCGTGCGGATTCGAAAGCAGATGTGCGTTGCGGTGTGTTTTTGAAGAGGTACGCATAAAGACCAACGATATCGTCGATCATACGACATTCCAGGATTTGGTGGATAAAACGCATCACCTTGACGCAACCCGTACCATGGATTATTTTATTTAAACTGGGATTTGGGCGTTGCCCCGCGGTGTGACATGAATGAAGACAGCAATGTGATGCTGGCGTTCAAAAAGGGCGACGAACAGTCCTTTATCACCCTGCTGGGAAAATATACTCCTCGCATCGTCAACTATCTGTACCGCACCACCGGAAACGCTGCAGACGCCGAGGACCTTGCCCAGGAAGTTTTTGCGCGCGTGTACGCCGCCGCCCCCCGCTACGAACCAACCGCCCGATTTTCCACCTGGCTCTATACCATTGCCACCAACATCTACCGCGATTATATCCGCAAGCAATCCCATGCGCCAACCGCCATTCAAGCGACCGATAGTGACGGAGAATCAACAACGCCTGAGGCGTATGACCGTCGCGAGAAATCACTGGAAAAAATAGTCGAAGACCTTCATCGGGATGTGCAGATACACGCCTGTCTCCAGTTGCTTCCCGAAACGCAGCGCATTGCACTCACGCTGAAAATATACGAAAATGCATCGTACGAGGAAATAGCCGAGATACTGCATACAACCGTTCCTGCCGTTGAATCACTTCTTTTCCGCGCCCGCCAGCAGCTAAAAAAGCAGTTGTCAGATTAATTTCGTTCCATCACCGCAAGTTTTTTGCCTTTCATGCGTTTAACTAAGTAGGACAGCAAAGGAGCGCATATGAATTGCACTGATAGTGAACGATTACTAACCCGCTTAATTGACAATGAACTGGATGCAAAAGCCGCCGCGGAAATGCGCCGGCATATTAATGAATGCCCGGCCTGCTCCGCTCAGTGTGCGGCAGAGACCCGGCTACGGACCCGCTTGATGCAATTAAATACTCTCTCTGCGTCACCGGATTTTCGCGCCCGGTTCTGGCAGCGCGTGAGCTCGGACAGCGTTGATGCGATGCCCCTATGGCGCACCATTACGCGATGGGTTATGCCTGTTTCAATAACTTTTTCATCACTTATAGCTTTGTTCGTTATTACCATGAGCGTTTCGCCGATACTCTACGCCGCCGGCACCGGCAGGGACCGTCATGAAGCAATCGCCGCGGCGTGTTCTACTTTTGCCGGATGGAGAGGGTCGTCGGTATCGGGATTGATAAATTTTTCCTGTTTCTGCGATCGCTGTACAATGCCCGCCTGCAAACAGTGCGGGTCACAAGAAAAATGCGCCTGTAATCATTAATGAAGGAGGATGAACCATGCTGAAAAGGTATCCGTTGGCGGTCATGAGTTTAATCATCGGCTTATTATCGTTCGTCCATTTGTTCGGGTTGGAGAAAGCGGTGCTGGCGGTTATTGCGGGAAAACTCGCGCTTGACGATGCTACCCAGAACACCGGTAAACCACGGACAATGGCCGTGATAGGGTTGACGCTGGGAATTGCTTACATCATTATTCTTGCCGCTATTGCGGTTACTAAAGGATTAAAAGGAGTATAACATGAACGGGAAAAGTATTGTTTCAGCGATGGTGGCAGTAGTGCTCATTATCGGCGCCGGGTCAGTCGGCATGGTTGCCGCCGCTTCAAAAAAAGCAGTCGTGGCTGCGGCAGTTGTGTATTCCTGCCCGATGCATCCCGAAGTGGTCAGCGACAAACCCGGCAAGTGCTGGAAATGCGGCATGGCGTTGGTTGCTGCGCAGGCAATAAAAAAAACACCGGAGGAAAAAGCAGCGTTTACCTGCTCGATGTGTAAGGGCGTCAGCAGTGGCCAGTCAGGAAAATGTCCGAAATGCGGGATGATGCTTGTCGAAAATAAAGCGCCTGGTGCGCCGGCAACGACCGAAAATACCGTCGATCAAAAGGAACTCTTTTACTGTCCGCATTGCGCTGACAAGCCCAACGCAATCCCGGGCGCGTGTCCCCATTGCGGTATGCCGTTGGTACATTTTGCCGGAGAAAAAAATATCAAAAAATAGAACTGCATATGAACTTGAAAATAGCTTGTTCCGTCATGGCGTGTCTGTGCGCAAGTATTTCGCTGAGTTCGGCTGCGGAGAGCGCTGGGCTTGATGTGTTGATAGCGGCCGCAAAAACCGCGCATCCCGCAGTGGTTGCCGCGCGGGAAAAATGGCGTGCTGCGCAGTGTCGCACTGCGCAGTCCCGCAGCTGGGACCAGCCAAAACTTACCCTCGAATACTGGGGCGTTCCCGAAGGCAGTTTGAATATATCCGACGCTCCCGAGAAAATGTACGGTATTAATCAGGTGCTGCCGTTCCCCGGAAAAATCCGGGCACGCTCGTCTGGCGCCGCTCAGGCGGAAGTTGCGGCGCAGTGGGAATACGCCGCGACTGTCGCGGATGTTGCCGCCCAGATTAAAAATGCGTACGCCGAATATTACTACGCAGTTCGCTCGGTACATATTTATGCCGCGGCGGCAGACATCATGAACAATATTTCTGCAGTAGCCGAATCGCGGTATGCGACGGGAACGGTCGCACAAAGCGATCTTTTGAGGACACAGATTGAAACTGAAAAAATGCATGCCATGCTGCTGACCGCTCGTCAGGAAAAAGGGGCCATTGCCGTGCAGTTGCAGATTCTTTCGGGTAGTGCCGAACCCGTCATTGAAGAACCGCCACTGTTAGACACTGCGGCGCCGCTGTTGTCCTGGGAGCAGGTACAGCAACATCTTGCATCCGGTAATCCCGCGTTGGGGAAAGCGTCAGCTGATATGGCTGGAGCCCAGTTTTCCCGGCGGTCGGCTGTGCTGGCATATTATCCCGACCTTGATATTACCGTTAAACGAAAAACGCTCAACGGAGAATGGGCAGGCAGTGATATTATGGTGGGCGTTATCCTGCCGTTATGGTATGGGAAACAGTCCGCGCTGTACGCGGAGTCGGGGCACGCGTTGACTGCGGCAGCGGCTGAAAAAAGCGCTATTGAACGGCAAGTAACCGCCGCGGCAAAACAGGTTTTGACCCAGCTGTCATCGACGCGTCAGTTGGCGGAACTCTACGCCGGCAGCATTGTCCCCAAATCCCGCACCGTGTTGAACATTACGCAAACCGCTTTTATTGCCGGCCGTGCGAATGTAGCCGATCTTCTTGAAGCAGTGCGCTCTTATACCGATTTTTCTCTTGCACAGGAACAGTATCGCGTGCAGTATCTAAAATATTTAGCCGAACTTGAACGCAGTATGGGTGCCGGAATTTAGGTTTTAGACCGGCGGGGATGCCATGAAGAACAAAATCTTTTTGTTGGCGCTGATCATTCTTTCTCTGAGCATTGTTGCCTGCACACCGCGGGAAACCGGCGGTCGCCGGGAGCCTGTGGCGTCAAAAGCGGTAGTCAGTTATACCTGTCCGATGCATCCCCGTTATATTTCCGATAAGCCGGGCGACTGCCCTATTTGCGGCATGTCCCTTGTCCTTGTTACCCCGTCGCTATCGACGGACAAAAAAATATCGGGCATTATGGCGGTAACGATTCCTCTTCAACGGCAGAAAGAGATTGGATTGCGCACAGTGGTTGTGGGGCAGCGTTTGCTTTCCCGCCGTATTCGCGCGCCGGGGACCGTCGATTCTGCCGGCGATGGTGCGCAATGGGTATACGCCTCTGTTCCCGAAAACGATAGCGTCTCTATCAGTTCAGGAAGCGTTGCTCGCGTTTCATTTTCTGTTGATGGGCGGCAAACATACGCCGGCAGAGTCGTTGCTGTTGCGCCTGCGATAAATGGTGTTTCCCGCAGTGTTGCAGTCCGGATTCTTATTACTGATACAAGCGCGACGCTTACCCCCGGTGGCTACGGAACGGTCGAGTTCATCGTTCCTCTGGGAACTCATCTGGCAGTCCCGGCTGATGCGGTGATAGATACCGGCAGCCGGTGTATGGTGTATGTCGTTACGGGGAACGAAACCTTCGGAGCACGCACAATCGTTGCAACGCGCAGTAACGATGCGTGGTATACGGTAGTTTCCGGACTCTCGGCGGGAGAGGCGGTTGTTACCAACGCCGCTTTTCTCGTTGATTCCGAAAGTCGCTTACAGGCGGGATTGAAGGATACATAATATGATAGAAAAAATTATTGACTGGTCTGTTAAAAATAAAGCGTTTGTGCTCCTTGGCGTTATATTCGCTGTGGTGTGGGGTGTGTGGTGCATCAAAAATATTCCGCTCGACGCTATCCCGGATCTCACTGATACGCAGGTGATTCTGTCCGCTCGCTGGGACCGGCCGCCGCAGGTGATCGAAGATCAGGTAACCTTTCCCGTTGTTTCGGCGCTCCTGGGCGCCCCCAAGGTCAAGGACATTCGCGCGGTTTCCGACTATGGCTATGCGTTTGTCTACATCATCTTTGAAGACGGCACGGACATGTACTGGGCGCGGTCGCGCGTTACGGAATACCTTTCCAAGATTACCCAGCAGTTGCCCGCAGGGGCGAAGCTGGAGCTCGGACCCGATGCCAGCGGTGTCGGCTGGATATATGAATACGCTCTGGTTGATGAGACACGCCGCCACTCGATTGACGAACTCAGGGCTTTCCAGGATTGGAACCTGAAATTCGCGCTGGGTTCGGTCAAAGGCGTTGCCGAAGTTGCTTCGATCGGTGGTTCCGTGCGTCAGTATCAAATCGAGGTTGACCCGACGGCGCTGAGTGCGTACCGGATACCGCTTGCCGATGTCATCAAAGCGGTGAAAATGTCCAATCAGGAAACCGGCGCGCGTCTGCTTGAATTTTCCGGGACCGAATATATGGTGACGGTCAAAGGATATCTAGCATCCCTCAAGGATATCGAGAATACTGTCATCAAAGTTGATAGTAACGGCGCACCGGTCACCATCAAAAATATCGCGCGGGTGTCAATTGGCGGCGATCAGCGGCGCGGGGTATTGGATTTTGACGGTACCGGCGAGACCGTCGGCGGCATCGTCGTGATGCGTTCTGGTGAGAACGCTTTGCATACCATCCGCCGGGTGAAAGAACAGTTGGCGCGGATTCACATGCCTGAGGGCGTGAAAGTGGTCGCGGCGTACGACCGCTCAGAACTTATTATCAAAGCTGTCGGGACGCTGAGAAAGAAACTCATTGAGGAAATGATAGTCGTCGCCCTGATTATCCTGTTGTTTTTGCGCCACATACCCTCGGCCATTATTCCAATCATCACTCTGCCCATAGCGGCAGTCATCGCGTTTATCCCGATGTATTACATGAAACTGACATCCAATATCATGTCGCTGGGCGGCATTGCTATCGCTATCGGCGCCATGGTGGACGCCGCCATTGTCGTCGTTGAGAACGCGCATAAAGAAATCGCGCGGTGGCAGGATGAAGGCCGACACGGTGATTATCGTACCGTGCTGGTCAACGCTATAAAGGAAGTCGCCCGACCGTCATTTTTTTCGCTGATTGTTATAGCGGTCGCGTTTATTCCGATATTTTCTCTCGAAGGCATTGAGGGCCGGATGTTTACGCCCTTGGCGTTCACCAAAAATTTTGCGATGCTCTTTGCGGCTCTGCTTGCCATTACGCTCGATCCGGTTCTCCGCATGCTTTTCACGCGGATGGAACCGTATACATTTTCACCGCGGCGGATTTCCTCCGTGATGAATGCCGTAGTGGTCGGCACCATTGAGTCCGAGGAAAAGCATGGCATATCCCGCTTCTTGTTCCGCGTGTACGGGCCCGTGGTTGATTTTGTTTTAAAAAAACCAAAACAGGTCATTGCCGGGGCGGTCATCGTTTTTCTTGCGACGGTCCCATTGTTTTTCCACATTGGACGGGAGTTTATGCCGCCGTTAAATGAAGGAAGTATTCTGTATATGCCGACAACATTGCCGGGCATATCTGTTACCCAGGCCAATGAACTTCTGCGGGCGCAGGACACGCTGTTGTGCTCATTTCCGGAAGTTGTCCATGTGTTCGGCAAAGCGGGACGCGCCGATACTGCGACGGATCCCGCACCGCTTTCCATGATGGAAACGACCGTTTTATTGAAACCCCAAGACCAGTGGCGGGCGAAAGAACGGTGGTATGGATTTTTGCCCGGGTTCCTGAAACCGCCGCTCCGCCTTATCTGGCCGGACAGGATTTCATGGGAAGAGCTTATCGGTCTGATGGATAAAAAACTTACCCTGCCCGGACAGGTCAACGCATGGACGATGCCGATTAAGGGGCGTATCGATATGCTGACCACCGGCGTGCGTACGCCGGTCGGCATCAAGATATACGGCGACGACTTGACGGTCATCGAGCGCATCGGCGCCGATATAGAGCGTCAGCTGGCATCACTTAAAGGAACGCGCAGTGTCCTTGCCGAGCGGACTGCGGGTGGATATTTCGCAAATATAACGATGGACCGGGTAGCATTGGCGCGGTACGGATTATCGGTGGATGATGTTCAGTCGACGCTTGCCGCTGCGGTCGGCGGTGAGACGGTCACCCAGACGGTGGAAGGCCGGCGGCGGTTTCCCGTCAGCGTGCGCTATCCCCGGGCTTTGCGCGATACGACCGAGGCTGTTGCGCAAACCTTGATTGCGACGCCCGGCGGGGCTCAGATACCGTTGTCGGCGGTGGCAACCATCCGCCGTGAAACGGGGCCCGGCATGATTCGCGACGAAAACGGGCAACTTACGGGCTATGTGTATGTCGATGTCGCCGGCCGCGACCTCGGCAGTTATGTCGAGGAAGCGAAAACGATAGTCGAAAAAACGATTCAACTGCCGGCGGGATACCGCATTGCGTTCAGCGGTCAGTACGAACTGATGCAGCGCGTCAAAAGCCGCATGATGGTTGTGGTACCCCTTACGCTGTTCATTATTTTTATTCTTCTGTACTTCAACACGCGGTCATATGTAAAGACAGGCATCATTCTTATGGCGGTGCCGTTCTCTCTTATCGGCGCTGTGTGGGCAATATATCTTTTGGGGTACAATATTTCTATCGGCGTATGGTCGGGCATCATTGCATTGCTGGGCGTCGATGCGGAGACGGGTATTTTTATGTTGTTATATTTAGACCTTTCCTACAATGAGCGGGAGAAAAAGGGATTACTGCGCACACAGGACGATCTTAAGGCCGCTATACATCACGGGGCAGTCAAGCGCATCCGGCCGAAATTGATGACGGCGGCCGTCTTGTTTTTAGGGTTGCTGCCCATCCTTTGGGCGCAAAGCCACGAGATTGGGGCGGATGTCATGAAGCGAATCGCCGCTCCCATGGTGGGGGGTATCGGCACATCGTTCCTCATGGAATTACTGGTATATCCCGCCGTATATTTCCTGTGGAAATCAAAAAAATTCCCCCGATAAATTGAATTTTCAAAAGGGATGTTGTAGCTGCAGAGCTTGCTCTGCCGGTGGTGATTCCACTGTATAAAACCTTACGGCGGCGAAGCAAGCTTCGCGGCTACGCACAATCACAAAATTTCATAAATGGTTGTAATTTATTGTTGACAGAACGGCTTGATTGTGTTATAATCCTACTAAGTCGATGGTAATAATAGATTAACTATGAATACACTGGGTATTATTCAAACAAAAGAAATTACTTTTGCTCAGCCGCCGGATGAATTGATACTTGAATCCGGACAAAAGCTGGGGCCTGTCACCGTTGCGTATGAAACATACGGCACGCTTAATGCCGCCAAATCAAACGCGATACTGGTGACCCATGCCTTTTCCGGCGATGCGCATGCCGCGGGTTATCATGAAGGCGAAGAAAAACCTGGCTGGTGGGACGCGATGATCGGTCCCGGCAAAGCATTTGATACTGATAAATATTTTGTTATTTCATCGAATGTTATAGGTGGATGCAAGGGCAGCACCGGTCCGGCTTCGATCAATCCGGCAACCGGAAAACCATACGGTCTTGATTTTCCCATTATCACCATTCCCGATATGGTTCATGCGCAAAAACGCCTCATTGACCATCTGGGCATTGACACGCTTCTCAGCGTCGCGGGCGGCTCCATGGGGGGTATGCAGGCGTTGCAGTGGGCGGTAAGCTATCCGGAAAAAATCCGTTCGGCGATTCCTATTGCAACAACCCTTAAACATTCGCCCCAGCAAATAGCATTCGACGAGGTTGGACGCCAGGCCATCATGGCCGATCCTGACTGGCACGAAGGCGACTACTACGGCAAGGCGCATCCTGAACGCGGCCTTGCCATCGCGCGGATGGTTGGCCATATTACCTATATGAGCGATCAGTCGATGGAGGAAAAATTTTCCCGTCGCCGCAAAGAAAACGATTATGCCTTCAGTTTCAAGTCGGACTTTGAAGTGGAAGGATATTTGCGCTATCGCGGCGACACATTCGTTAAGCGCTTCGATGCGAACTCGTATCTGTACATCACCAAGGCAATGGACTATTTTGATGTGGCTGGGAAAAAATTCATTGCCGCCGACAAAAAAGTAGACGCTCAGTTTCTGATATTATCTTTTCAGTCGGACTGGTTGTATCCGTCTTATCAGAGCCGTGATATCGCCAACGAGTTGCGCATGCGCAGTATCGATGTGACGTATTGCGAGATAAAATCAACCTATGGGCACGACGCATTTCTTCTGGAAGTGGATGCGGAAACGCATCTCATAAAACATTTCCTGGAAAAAGTAAGCCAGCAAAAAAAATCGCCAACGGTCTGATGCAATCACAACACGCATGATAGGGAAAGTATAAAGCTATGGCAGAAATTCGATACGACCATCAGGTTATTTCCGGCATCATTGAGACCGGGTCAAAAGTCCTCGATCTTGGGTGCGGCGGGGGCGATTTGCTCAAATATCTGGTAGATACGAAAAATGTCCAGGCCCAGGGAATAGAACTCGATGAAGAAGCCATTCACCGGTGCGTTGCCAAGGGCCTGAGCGTTTACCACAGCGATATTGATTCAGGGCTCAAGGGCTATCCGGACAAAACCTTTGACTATGTCATTCTTAATCAGAGTTTACAGCAGGTAAAAAATATCGATTATGTGACTGATGAATCTCTGCGGGTGGGGAAAAAAGTCATCGTAGGGTTCCCTAATTTTGCTTTCATTGCCAGCCGCAGTACCCTGTTTTTCCAAGGCCGAGTGCCGATTACCGCGTCACTGCCGTACGAGTGGCACAACACCCCCAATCTGCGGTTCCTGAGCATCGATGATTTCGAGTACTATTGCGAGCAAAAAAAGAGTCAAGTCATAGATCGTCGCTATATCGGTGTGCCCCTGCTGGCCGAAGCATTCCCCAACCTCTTCGCTGAAAGCGCTATATTCCTGATCACCGCTACCCCCGAATAAATAAAAATATCGTTGTTCCTTACATGCTGATGCGTTCTCTTTGTGAAAAAAGGTCTTTTTGACAAAGGAATAATAATAGTTTAGAATGACTTTCTTGCTTACTCGTACCATTTACTATTTAATAATAGTATGTGCTATGGTGATGTGTGAATTGCTTAGGGGCAAATAAGGGGTATGTTCGTTCGATTACCGGTTCGATAGTAACGAGCGACATGTTTAAACTATGCGTACGATACTTTTGCTTGCCATTGCAGTTGGATTGGGATATTGGATAGTCACGGACACCATGAACAATGGGAAGTTGGAGCAGGCTCTCGATACATATTTATCTCCGGCCAATGCCGCTTCAGTCGAATATTTCTGGGCTGGTGCTTTGAGTATTATTGGTCATACTCCGGCTGCATTGTATCGCAATCGGCGGGTCATCCAGAAACATCCCGATTCTCTCTATGCGCCGCTTGCTTGGGTAGACATAATTGACCTGCTCGATGCTCAGCATGACCGCGCAGGTGTTTTTCGTGAGGCTGATCAGTTCGTTGCCGCATATCCCCAACATCCCAAGGTCGCCTATGTGCGCAAAAAAGTTAATGTTCTGCAAAGCGGTATTTAATTGCGCATGAATAATACAGCACACAGGTTTTTTGGCTTGTCGCATCGGGCCCGCGGTATTCTCATCATTGCACTGGCATTGCTGTGCGCCGGTTCTCTTTCAGCTTCCTATGTTCTCACGCTCGGGACATTCGCGAAATCTGATGCTGAAGCGTTGCATCAGCGGTTGGCGACGCGCGGTTATCCGGTGTTTCTGTTATACGGTGAAACATACGAAGTGCGCATGGGCAATTTTGACACCCGCGAGAAGGCCGAAGCGATGGCTGAAAAACTGCGTGCCGAAGAAAAGATTATAGCGGGCGTAGCCGAGGAAGGGGATCTCGGTCAATATGAGTTTACCCTGGACGATTCAAACGAACCGGGCAGAGAGGTCAATGCAGACACGCGGAAATCGTATGATGATCCGCGGGCCCAGAAGATTGTCTCGCTGGGATTGGATTTGTTCGGGCGCCCCTACAAATACGGGGGGACTTCGGTCGGCAAGGGAATAGATTGTTCGTATTTTGTTCAGGTAATCTTTCGGGAGCTCGGTATATCCTTGCCGCGGACTTCTCGTGATCAGTCCTTGTGCGGAACGGCAGTTGAGCGCGCGGACCTGCAAGTCGGCGATTTATTATTTTTTCAAAAAACATATCGATATAAACAAAAAAATCAAAACCGGCGCCGTGCGATAGTCCGTATTAATCATGTGGGTATTTATATCGGCAATCATGAATTTATTCACGCGACGATCAATGTCAAACGAGTGACTATTTCAAATATTGATGAACCATACTTTGTCAAACGCTACGCGGGAGCCCGCCGTGTCCTGTCGGATAAATAATTACTATGGATTTTGAACAGCGCGCTATTCTAACGATTCATCTGATACCCGAAATCGGTCCGCGGCGGATGCAGCGCTTGATAGGGCACTTCGGTTCCGCTGTCGCAGTACTTAAGGCAACAGCGGCGGAAGTGCGGGGAGTTGAAGAAATTCCCACCGATCTCGCGGCCCGCATCGCTTTTGCCGCGCGCGATATCGATGTTGACGGGGAGATTGCGGCGGCAGACAAAATCGGTGCGCGTATTTTTACTTTTATTGATGCGGGATATCCCGCCCAGCTGAAAAATTTGAGTGATTTTCCGTCAGTTATCTATGTGCTTGGCTCGATTGAGTCGTGCGATGCATTAGGGGTTGCCGTGGTCGGTACGCGACGCTCGACACCCTACGGCCGAACGGTTGCCGCTCAGTTTGCCGGGGCCTTTGCCCGCGGCGGGATAACGACGATTTCCGGACTCGCGCGCGGGATTGATACGGAAGTTCATCAATCTTCGATTGACGCCGGCGGCAGGACCATCGCGGTTCTGGGCAATGGGTTCAATCACCATTATCCTCCTGAAAATAAACATTTGGAAGAAAAAATTGCTGCGCATGGCGCTCTGGTAACCGAATTCTCCCTGGGTTCATTTCCTGACCGCATTCATTTCCCGCTGCGCAATCGGATTATCTCCGGGCTCAGTTGCGCGACGGTCGTCGTTGAGGCGGGTATAAAAAGCGGGGCGCTGATAACGGCCCGTTATGCGGCTGATCAGGGAAAAGATGTGTTCGCCGTTCCCGGCCCGATTTCATCGGAGTATTCCAAAGGGCCTCACTATTTGCTTAAATCGGGAGCCCGGCTTGCTGAAACGCCGGAAGATGTCATTGAAGAACTGCGGGCATCCGGAGAGCTGTTCCCTGTGCCCCGTCGTTTTCGGGAAAAAGCGGTACCGCTGGAGTCGCTGGATGAACAGGGGAAAAAATTACTGGCGTTAATCGACGCCGAGTTTAACGGCGTGTCGATTGATTATCTTACCGAATCATGCGGGCTGTTGTCCGGAGATCTTGCTCAGCAGCTGCTGGATCTTGAACTCAAAGGGCTCATCCGGGGACTTCCGGGGAAAATGTATGTGCGTCAGGCAGAGAATTGACAGAGGGACGAGAAAAAAGAAATTAACGGGAGATACTTTCATGGCGAAATACCTGGTCATTGTCGAGTCACCGACTAAAGAAAAAACAATCTCAAAGATTTTGGGGCCTGACTATGCGGTGAAAAGTTCCTACGGCCATATCCGCGACCTACCCAAAAGCCAGCTGGGTATTGATGTAGATAACGGATTCACGCCGAAGTATCTCAATATTGCGAAGGCAAAAAAAATTCTGCCGGAACTCAAAAAGCTCAGCGCGAAGGCAACAACGGTCTATCTGGCTACCGACTATGACCGCGAAGGGGAAGCTATTGCCTGGCACTTAAAAGAAGCTATCGGGTTACCCGCTGCCAAATTTAAACGGATTACCTTCCATGAAATTACCCCGGAGGCGATCAAGGGGTCGCTGACACATCCGCGGAGCATTGACATGGATCTTGTCGACGCTCAGCAGGCCCGCCGGGTGTTGGACCGGTTGGTCGGGTATAAATTGTCGCCGTTGTTGTGGAAAAAAGTGAAATCAGGGACCTCCGCCGGCCGCGTCCAGTCGGTTGCCGTGCGTATGATTTGCGACCGCGAAGAGGAAATAGAAAAGTTCAAACCGCAAGAATATTGGTCACTGGCGGCGAAGCTGGCAAAACGCGACGAAAAAGCAGCTGAGTTTACGGCGATGCTGGTGGCGCACGAAGGGAAAAAATACGATAAGCTTGATTTGAACAATAAAATACTGATGGATGGCATTGTCGGTGAATTGAGCAAAGCGTCCTACACGGTATCGTCAATAGAACGCAAAGAGCGGCGCCGCCAGCCCTATGCGCCGTACACGACTTCTACTATCCAGCAGGACGCTTCCCGCCGTATATATTTTTCCGCGGCGAAAACCATGAAGATTGCCCAGCAGTTGTATGAAGGTATCTCTCTCGGCAGTGAGGGTTCGGTGGGGTTAATTACCTATATGCGTACGGATTCCGTCAGTATCGCTGAGCCGGCCCGCAAAGAAGCGCGGCAATACATCGAGAAAACATTCGGCAAGACATTCGTGCCTGAAAAAGCACGCATGTACAAGACAAAGACAAAGGGCGCGCAGGAAGCGCATGAGGCCATCCGTCCCACCTCCGCTGTCAGGGCGCCCCGAGATGTTAAGCAATATCTTTCTGCGGACGAATATAAGTTGTATGAACTGATTTGGTGCCGGTTTCTGGCAAGCCAGATGACCGATGCCGTGTATGATACCGTCAGCGCCGATATCACGGCAAAAACATATGTATTCCGGGCATCGGGGAGCACGCTGAAATTCGACGGTTTTCTCAAAGTGTACGACATGGTGAAAGCTGAAGAAGCGGATGACGAAGAGGAAAAAACCGCGGTCCTGCCGCCTTTGTCGGAAAAGGAACTGCTTAATCTTATCGAGCTTCTGCCCGCGCAGCATTTTACGGAACCCCCACCGCGCTTTAACGAAGCAAGTCTCATAAAAACCCTGGAAGAACACGGTATCGGCCGTCCGTCGACATACGCGCCTATCATCAACACGATTGTCCAGCGTAATTATGTGCGCCTTGAATCCCGGCGGTTTTTCCCGACTTCCTTGGGCAAGGTGGTTAACGATGTCATGAAAACCCATTTTGCTCAAATTGTCGATGTGGCCTTTACCGCAGCCTTAGAAGAAAAACTTGACCGTGTTGCTGAAGGAAAATCACCGTGGGCAAAAGTTATCGAAGAGTTTTATGGACCGCTAAAGAAGGATATTGCTGCCGCCGAGGTCAATCTTGTCCGGCAAAAGATCGAGCCGCAAAAAACGGATGAAGTGTGCCCAAAGTGCGGCAAACCGATGGTTTTGCGTGACAGCTGGCGCGGTCAATTTCTTGCGTGTTCCGGTTATCCGGAATGCAAAACGACATTCTCTGTTGATAAAGAGGGGAAGAAAATAGTGAAGCCCCCGCCGGAAGTTACCTCGTTTACCTGTGAAAAATGCGGCAAGGCGATGCTTAAAAGAATCAGTAAGCGCGGCCCCTTTTTGGCGTGTTCCGGGTTTCCCAAGTGCCGCAATATCAAACCCTGGCGCGAAGACGGGCAGGATGCAGCAGCAGTTGTCCCGCCGCCGGAGAAATAGTATTTTCGTATGGAACGGGCATCAGTCATCACTGAAAAATATTTACAGTATTTGCGGGCTGAACGAAACTATTCGTTTCATACCGTTCGCGCGTACCGCGTTGATATAACGGAATTCTTTTCATTTCTCGCTCAGCGGTATCCCGCCGCAAAGCTCACGGATTGCGACCGCCTTATTCTGCGGGATTATTTTGTGTTTTTGCAGGAGCGTCGCCTGAAGCGGTCATCAGTAGTCCGCAAGATAGCTGCGGTGCGTTCATTGTTTAAATACCAGGTCCAGGAAGGCGTTGTCTCCGCAAATCCTTTTCGTCATCTTGCCACCCCGAAGACCGATAAAAAGATTCCCGTGTTTTTGTCCGAAGAAGAGATTCGTTCGTTATTCGCCTTGCCGGAAATTTTGCTGCGCGACCGCGCGATGCTGGAGCTCTTATATTGCGGCGGCATCCGTATTGAAGAATTGGTGGGTTTGACGATTCCTGACATTGATTTTATCAGCGGGACCATGCGGGTCTGGGGTAAAGGGAATAAAGAGCGGGTGGTTCCTGTCGGGGATCAGTGTCTGGGAGTAGTGCGCGAATATATAGCGGGACGCCGCGGGAAATCTTCCGGTGGGGCGGCATTATTTATCAATAAAAGCGGCGAACGGATTTCCGTCAGGGGCGCGCGCAAGGCGCTGCATCGTTGGTTTGCGATTGCTCAATTCAACAAAAAAGTGAGCCCGCATACCCTGCGTCATAGTTTTGCCACGCACCTGCTGGACCGGGGTTGCGATTTGCGCAGCGTTCAGGAAATGCTGGGCCACAAAAGTTTAGCCACAACGCAAATATATACCCATGTGACGGCAGCCAGCCTAAAAAAAGTTTACGACAAAGCGCATCCGCGGGCATAGATTTTCTTGTTGTTCCCAGGGAAGTCAGTGGGCATGTAGTTCGAGGATGACGGTCATGCGATAGGACTATGCAATGATATTAATAGTGAGGTGTTATGCACGATAGTGTGCGGTTGTTGATGGAAGAGACGGATTGCGAGCAGGGCGAAGCAGAGCTTGCCCTTGAACTTGCCGGCAATGATCTTGAGCAGGCGATCAAAACCATCGGTAGTTTGCTACGCCATATTTATGCGTTGAAAGGTAAGTTTTCTTTCCCGCAAAAAAATCTCTATGGATTGTTACTGGTAGTCATAAATACCAAAACGCAGGAAATCTACCGGTTGCGCTCCGTTGTTTCCTACAATCCCGCGCTCTATGAAAATCCACCGTCAATGGATTGGTTTACTCTTGAAAAACGGATATTTACCTACCGTCTCGACCAGGGCAGTTTGCCTGATTTTACTCAGGAGTTTGAAGAGCGCTTGCGGTCATGCTTGATTGGCAATAAGGATATTTTTCATCAGTTCAACATAGACACCGTATCAAATCTTTTTACTCACTTTTTTGAGTCTGAGGGCGGCACGGTCAGTTTGGCGGCTGAAGAACTTAACTTGACTCAATTTCGTCAGCTGCCGAGCGACATGAACGCCATTGACAACAAAGCGACCGTTCTTGAAACCGATGTGGGCATTGTTTTTCTGACGGTGACGCTTGAGGATGAAGAATCAGGGCGGGAAGTCAGCCGGTTAGCGCAGGGCGATGTAATCATTGCCCGCATTACCGATACGCGGGATATAGCCCATTACCTCGCGCATTTAGTTGGAGCTAAAAAAGGAGGGGAGATGATCCCTCTGCCGGCGTCAATAAAAAAAATATCGATAGCAGGAGATATGGTTGAAGTTCAGGTGTATTTTGCGCCGAATATTATCGGGGTTGCTCACCTTAAAACTGATATGCGGGTAAAAACAGTTGATCCGCATCCTCAGTCATGGTGGAAAAAAATGATTCCCTGGGAATAGGCGGTTGGAAGTGATTAAGCTTTTTTGGTCGTTTTTATTTGTATCTTCCGCTTGCGGGCTTTTTCGAGTTTTTTTATCTCAGCCCACTGCCGTACTACCTCATCCGCAGTTTTTAATTTCTTCCCGCTGAACACATGCGGATGGCGCCGAATCAACTTTTCTGAAATGCCTTGAATCACATCCGCAACGGTAAATAGTTTTTTTTCAGCGGCTAACTGGCTATGAAACATAATCTGCAGTAATACATCGCCCAGCTCTTCTTGAAGGTTTTCCCAATCATTCTTGCGGACAGCAGTCCTCACTTCGCGCGCTTCAGAAAACAGGTAAGGAAGAAGTGATTGATGGGTTTGATGTTTGTCCCATGGGCATCCCCGTGGTCCGCGCAGTCGCTCCATAATGACCACTAAATCCTCGAACAATTTTCCTGATCGTTGTGTTTTTTTCATGGATTCTCCGATTGACTTTTTCCCTAGTAAATGGTATATTTTTTTTTGAAAGAAAACAAGATTTTTTAAAGCGAGAATGTGTCCTGGTTCTATCGTTGGCGGCAAGACAATGCGCAGCTGTTGTTGAACGATTTTTCTTCCGGGAGCGTACATGGGAAACAAGATGCGGGTGCTGATCATCGATGATGATCCGGATGTTCTTGATTTTCTCAAAGCATTTTTTGTCAGCATTAATCATGAAGTTGTGACCAGCTTGACCGCTCAGGACGGGATGAAATCTCTGGTGTCGGTAACGCCAGATCTTGTCCTGCTTGATATTATGATGCCGCAGAAAAACGGGCTGGAGATGCTCCGAGAGATAAAGGCGTTGGATAAAGATGTCCCGGTGGTCATGATTACGGCGTACAAGGATGCTGAACGGGTTATCGAGGCGTTTCGTCTCGGGGCCAAGGATTGCTTGCTCAAACCGTTTAACTTAGATTACATAAAAAATACGGTTATTCCCCGCGTTAAGATCCGCCCTAAATAGTAGTGTCGCGTTGTTGTCCGAGTCCCTTCTTTTTTGTCTCGCAATATTTGTTGCACGCCGAGGTGGTGGAACTGGCAGACACGCAGGTCTCAGAAGCCTGTGACCGCAAGGTTGTGCGAGTTCAAATCTCGCCCTCGGCATACTAATAAAATGAAGTGCCTCGGCAGAACGGGCGCTTTTTTTATTGGTGTAAGAATTTGCCGGCGCAATAATAAAATGCTTTAAATATGCGTGACAGTATGGGCTAAACCGCTATGGAAAAAAAGACCGTAACAACCAATCGCAGGGCTTTTCATGATTATGCTATCCTCGAGACATTTGAGGCGGGGATGATGCTGGCCGGGTACGAAGTGAAGTCACTGCGTAACGGGGACGCGAACCTGACCGATGGCATGGTGCGGTTCTGGAGGGACGAGGCGTTCCTTGAAGGGGTTCACATTGCGCCCTATGCTCAGCAATCGACGCATATCATTGATTATGATCCCCGCCGGCGGCGCAAGCTGCTGATGCACCGGCAGCAGATTGTCCGGCTTGCCACGCGCGTCAGAGAAAAGGGATTGACGGTCGTGCCGCTTGAATTGTATTTTTCGCCCCGCGGGATAGCAAAGGTTTCAATCGGGCTCGCCAAGGGGAAAAAGACCGTAGATAAACGAGAGAGTCTCAAAAAGCGAGATATAGAGAAGGAAACCCGACGGGAAATGGGCGCGCGCCGCTAACAGATGTTTTTTGAACACGCCTCGGGAAGAGGCGTTATGACGGCGGGAGGATGTTCGATAACAAGCATCTTCTTCCATTGACCGGCTCGAAACCGCAGCAAAAACACAATACCGATAACGATAGTGTAGGCTGTTCCCAGCGTCCATGCGGCGTACATGCCGGCGTGGAATACGGTAATGGCCAGATACATCGGCACTATTAAAATCCCCACCGAACAAACCCCGATGGTTTTCATGACAAAATGAGTATCGCCTGCCCCCTTTATTGCTGACGCAAAAATTATATTCATCGCATCGAACAACGAATATACTGCGATAAAACGCAGGAGCACCGTTATGGTATGCTGCATGTCTACAAATGCGGTGAACGATGATTTCGCCGCGAAGGGTGCGATAAATACTGACGGGAAGCATACGAACAACGCACTGACAAAAAACATATACGCGAATGAAATATGGAACGCGGTATAGGCCGATTTTTCGGCGATATCAGGCCGCTTCCTGCCGAGATATTGCCCCACTAAAATGGAAGCTGCGATTCCCGATCCAATCATTGGCATAAAGATCAATGTGTTGATGTTGAATGCGATACTGCTGGCGGCCAGCGCGGTGGTCCCCAGTGCGCCCATGATCATAATAAATGCCGTAAATCCGGCGATATCGATGAAGAACTGGACGCCGTTGGGAAATCCGAATTTGAGCAGTCGCCATAGCAAAGTTTGGCTTATCCGCCAAGAACCGAATGCGTATTGCGAACGGTTTTTTTCAAAGATAATGCAGGCAAGGTAAAGAAAAAATGCGGTTGCCCCGGCTGCGACGGTAGCAACGCCCGCCCCGAATATTCCCCATCGGGGGAATCCCCCATTACCGAATATCAAAAGATAGTCCAGAACAATATTGACGCCCATGGAGACGCAATTAACCCACATGACCGTCCATGTCCTGCCGCGCCCCGCATAGAACCCCGCCATCACCGCCGCCCCCAGAGGGAAGAACGATCCGTAGCACAGCGTTCTAAAGAAAATGACTTCGTTCTCCATCACCTCAGGCGGGTGATGGACGGCGGAAAAAATAGTGTGTGCCCACGGCGCCGCTCCGGCAATCAGTATGCCGCCCAGGAGGGATAGATACAGGCCTTGCCACAAAACCGGGCCGATGCGTTTGCGTTGACCGGCGCCGTAATACTGGGCTACAAAAGTATCCACATAGGTGACCGTTCCCAGAAACAATGTGAGTATCATGAAATTGAGCATCCCGGCAGGCATAGCGGCGGCGATTGCCGCCGGAGAATACCAGGTAAGGAACATGCGGTCGATAAAATGCTGCAGTGACCACGACCCCGTGCTCAAAATCAGCGGAGCGGCGATAACAATAAATTCCCGATACCCGCCTTCGGCGGACCATCGACTGCGTAATACATCCCGTATTTTTCTGTACATAAGCGGTAAAATAATATATCATTTATGAGAGATAATAAGGAAGCGCCTGCAGGAAAATTAAGTCCTTCTGCGTCAAAATAATGCGCAAAGGGAATACCTATAATGCCATCCTTTAAACAAGGAGTGCGGGTGCGGAATATTTTGCGGACGCCGCGCCATTAACCGTATGAATCGCCGTCAGTTTTTTAATCAGTGCGCCGTGCATGGGGACAGTCGTCCTGATCTGCAGCACTCTGCCCTCATTAAGAACTTTTTACTTCCTCTTTTTAAACTCAAAAAAAATCAGTCAGTGCTCGATGTCGGGACGGGGACGGGGACACTGCTTCCCTATTTGCGGGCAATGACGGGGAAAAGGGCGTCCATTGTCGGGCTCGATTTTTCGCCGGGCATGCTGGAAAGAGCCCGTGAACAATATGCACGGCCGTTTACTTTTGTGTGCGCACCAGCCCATGATATGCCGTTTTCAACGGCATCCTTTGACGCCGTGGTTTCGCTGGATGTATTCCCGCATTTTCAGGACAAATTAGCCGCCCTCAATGAATGTCGCCGTGTACTCAAAGACGGCGGAAAACTGATTATCGCGCATACCGGTAGCCGAGGCAGAATAAATGCCCGCCTTCAAAAAATCGGCGGTCCCCTTGCCAGTGATACCATCCCGTCTGACGATGTGATGATGAACCTATTGCTCAAAGCAGGATTTAGCAAAGTGAAAATTCGTGCCAAAAAGAATATTCATTATAGCGAGGCCTTCAAACCGCGCGCCGGAGAACTGCCGCCCGGAAAACCAACCGCAATCAGGCATGTCGCCTGTGCTCAGTGCTGTCACTGCGGCGGGTGTGCGGGGAGATTGCTGTGAAATATCTGCAGCTTGTTGTCGGCGGTGCGGTGGGGACGCTGGCCCGCTATACGCTGGCAGGAATCGTGTACCGGGTTTTGGGGACGGATTTCCCCTATGGAACGCTGGTGGTGAATCTTTCCGGATGTTTGTTCATTGGAGTGCTGGCGGCAGTCGCTGAGACGAAGTTTGCTCTCTCTGCTGACCTGCGCATGTTACTGATGATTGGGTTTTGCGGTGCGTTTACGACATTTTCGACTTTTATTTTTGAAACCAATGCCTTGATGGCAGATGGGGAATTCTTGCGTGCCTCAGCAAATGTGCTGGTCAGCGTTATTGCGGGACTGGTATTGTTCCGGCTGGGGATGATTATCGGAAAGCTCATATAGCGTTGTATTTTTGGGAGGAGGCCGTATGAAAATTCCGGCAGCAGGGCAATTGTTGCGCATTTTTATAGGCGAACAGGATCGATGGAAGGGGAAACCGTTGTATGAAGAAATTGTGCTGCTGGCCCGCAAAAACAATATGGCCGGAGCGACAGCCATAAAAGGGTTCATGGGTTTCGGGTGTAAAAGCCATATGCATACGGCAAAGCTTCTCCGGTTATCTGAGGATTTGCCGGTCATTATCGAGATTGTCGACAGTGAGGATAAGATCAATCAGTTTTTGCCGCTTCTCGACATCATGGTTCCGGAGGGATTGATTACTCTTGAGAAGGCGAACATAGTCATGTATCGGGGAGCAAAAGAACAATAAAGCGATGAACATTCCAGGAAAGGGCAGGGAACGGACAGTAACCGGGACCCGCTCAAAGGAGGCAACATGTTTGGTTTAGGATTTCAGGAAGTTCTTCTTCTGTTGTTGATCGCGCTGTTACTGTTTGGAGCAAAACGCTTGCCTGATGTCGGTAAAGCGTTGGGTAATTCTATCCGGGAATTCAAGAAAGCGATGCAGGGTGATGATTCGACATCTGAAAAAAAAGGCGATGGAGAAAAAAAATAGTTTCGTGCCCATCATGCCGCTGATGGACCATCTCGACGAATTGCGCCGCCGGCTTTTCTGGTGTCTGGGCGTCGTGGGCGTTGCCGCCGGCGCGTCGATGTATGGGGTGCAGCCGATTATCGAATTATTAAAACATGCCGGGCGCATCACTGAACCGTTAATTCTTATTAAGCCGACAGAAATCGTTTCTATTTATGTAAAAATTTCCCTGGCAGCTGGGACAGTGATTGCGAGTCCCGTCATTGCGTGGCATACCGGAAAATTTCTTAGCCCCGCTGTCAACGATCATCTCAAGAAAATGTTTTTGTGGTGGATTGTTTCTTTGTTTTTTTTGTTTGCTGCCGGTGTCGCTTTTGCTTACTTTGTCATGATTCCCGTCGGCTATGGGTTTCTTATGAACCTGGCTCGGTCGGTCGCGACGCCGATGATTACGCTGAACAACTATATTTCATTTACGCTGGCAATTCTGGTGATGGGGGGATTGGTGTTTGAAATGCCTGCAGTTGCCGCAGTGTTGGGAAAAGCCGGCATCATAACCGCCGGCATGCTGCGGGCTCGGCGCAGAGAAGCCATATTTGGTCTTGCCATAGCGGCCGCAGTTATAACGCCGACGACCGATATATTTAATATGCTGGTTTTTTTCATTCCGATGCTGGTGCTTTACGAGGTGAGTATTCTGGTTGTTTCCTGTCAGCGCCCGCATCAGACAATTGAATCTTACGGAGGAGATAATGGATATAAAAAAGTTTAGTGCGCTTATTGCAACTCGTTTTTCGCGGGCGTCATTTTTGAAAATGACCGCTGCCGCGCTGGGGACTTTGGCGCTTCCGCCGTTATTCGGCCGCACGGGCGTTCTGCATGCTTCTACGGTGCTTGCGCCGCGCGCCCCTAAAACAATATCAACGATATGCGATCTTGCCGTAGCTCGCGGCCCTGAACCGGGTGCGGCAACGCGCTCGGCCGTCAATGCGCTCGGCGGTATGGGGAAATTTGTAAAAAAAGGGATGGTGGTGGTGGTCAAACCCAACATTGCGTGGGACAGAACGCCGGAACAGGGGGCGACCACGCATCCGGCGGTCGTTGCCGCTCTGGTGCGCATGAGTTTTGAGGCCGGCGCAAAAACGGTTAAAGTATTTGATTTTACCTGCAACGAAGCGCGGCGAACCTATGAAAACAGCGGTATTGCTGCTGCGGCGAAACAAGCCGGTGCCGCTGTCAATTATGTCGATGACTGGAAATTTTTTCCCGGTCAATTCCCGCCGGGAGCTGTGATGAAGGATTGGCTTATGTACCGCGACGCGGTAGAGTGTGATTGTTTTATCAATGCTCCGGTCGCCAAACATCACAGTTTGACACGGGTAACGCTTTCAATAAAAAATTTAATGGGCGTATGCGGCAACGACCGCGGCCGGATGCATCAGGATATCGCGCCAAAAATTGTTGAGGTCCTTGCATTCATGAAACCTGAACTGACGGTCATCGACGCTTCCCGGATATTACTGCGTAACGGCCCGAGCGGCGGCAATATGAGCGATGTCAAACGGGTGGATACAATCATTGCTTCGGCGGATCCTGTGCTCGCTGACGCTTACGCAACGACATTGTTTGGCATTGCTCCTCATGAAATAGGTCATATAAAACTTGCGGCGGAACGCAAACTGGGGAGCATGAACCTTGCAACCGCAAAAATCAGAACAGTAAATGCCTGATGCTTATTCTGCGCCGTATCGTTCAAACCGCCTGTGCAGTTTTTTTTATCGTCGTAGTGTGGACGACGCGCTATCCCTTGGACCATTTTCTCAACCCCGCAGTACTTTTTAAAATAGATCCTCTGGTCATGATTATGACCTCTATCGCTGAGCGGATAATTTTGCCCGGCATTGTATTTGCCGTTATGACACTTGCGGCAACATTCGTCTTGGGACGGGTTTTTTGCGGGTGGGTATGTCCGCTCGGTGCGGTTTCTGATTTTTGGGTTTTCTTGACGGACCGGCTGCGGTTGCTGCTTCGCCTGCCGGTAAAAGATTTTTTAATGCCCCGCGGCAGATTCATCAAATATGCGGGACTCGGTTTATGTGCTCTCTTGGCTGTAGGGGGAATTCAATTCGTCTGGCTCTTTGACCCGCTGACCATATTCGTCCGCAGCGTTTCCTTTGGGGTTATCCCGCCGGCGAACGCGCTGTTTGAAAGTATTTCCGCAAAGCTCATACCGGCGACAAACTACTATCCCCCGGTGGAAGTTGCCTACCACTGGCTGAAAGAAGCGATGTTTGATCCGCGCCGGCTTTTGTTCCCGCACGCCCCCGTTATTTCCACGATTTTTGTCGTGATACTTGCGGCAGCCGTTATGGTGCGGCGGTTCTGGTGCAGATATCTGTGCCCGCTGGGCGGGATGCTGGCACTGGTTGCCGCACATTCATTGCTTAAGCGCGTTTCTCCGCCGTGCGCGGTTTCTTGCGGGATGTGCAAGGATGATTGCCGCATGGGTGCTATTGCCGATGATAATTCTTATAACGCTTCCGAGTGTATTGTTTGTCTTGACTGTGTCAAAAAGTGTTCGGGGGATACATCATCGTTTTCATTTGACCGCCACAAGATTGTACAATCGGCGCCACTGCCATCCGCACACGGCATTTCCCGCGCGCAATTTTTTGCCTGGAGCGGGGTGTCGCTGGGACTTTTGGCGTCGTCGTGCGCAAAACCGTTTTTACGCAACCGCGTGCGCGCCGTTATCCGGCCGCCGGCAGCGCTCCCCGAAGCTGAATTTGTTCAGCGGTGCGTGCGTTGCGGGAACTGCATGAAAGTATGCATTACTAACGGGCTGCAACCGGTTGTGCTTGAAAGCGGTTCTGAAGGGATATGGACGCCGAAAATGGACCCATCCATCGGATACTGCGAATATAAATGCACGCTGTGCGGGCGAGTATGTCCGACGGGTGCGATCCCTCCGTTGACGGTTGAGCAAAAGGTGCGCACTCACATGGGTGTGGCGAATATCGCGCGTGACCGCTGTATCCCGTGGGCGACCGGCCGGCAATGCCTGGTGTGCGAGGAACATTGCCCGATACCCCAAAAAGCTATTCAAATCAGGGAAATGATGCATCTGGGGCAAAAAGTACTGCTCCCGTTCGTCGACGCCGATGCGTGCGTGGGGTGCACGCTGTGCCAGCATGTGTGCCCGGTTTTGCCCCGCAAGGCCATTGAGGTATCCCCGGTATGAAGCGGTCTTCTTTTTTCATGCATGTATTTCCTTGTATATCGACAGGCAGAGGAATTCTGGGGAAGGTTCCCTGGGTCGCAGTTCTTTTTTTCTGTTCATTTTGCTGGGCGCGGACTTCGGAGCGGGTTGAATTTCCCGTCAATGAATCAACCGTGGTCGAGCGGCAATTTTTTGGCGAACTCGACTCTGGCCGACTTAAGAGTTTTTCTGAAGCCGATGCTTTTCTTGTCGCCTCAGGTATAACCGGTTCAGGAGCATTCGCGTCCTATCGATACCGGTTTGACGCTATCCGTCGTCAGGCTTCAGCGGCAGTCAAAGGCGAACGCGATGTTGCAGTTCGGGGTCGCAAACTGTTGACATGGCTGCATGCCCATGTGTTTAAAAAATACTGCAGCGATGCAAGCACGGTAGACCGGATACTGGACCGCGGGGAATTCAACTGCCTTGCATCGAGCGTATTCTACGCCGTTCTTGCCAGGGATCTTCGCATTCCGGTCACCGGGCTGCTGGTCCCGGACCATGCTCTCTGTGTGGTTATGACGGCATCTGGTCCGGTGGATGTTGAGACAGGCGTCCGGTCAGGATTCAATATCTCCGAAGAGGGAAAAAGTGAACTTAATAAAATTACTGGTTTTGAGTATGCGCGTTTTGGTTCCCGCCGGGCAGTGAGCGTCCTGCAGTTAATCGGCGAGGTATATGCAAACCGCGCGGTCCAGCTGGCGTCATCTTCCCGGAACGACACGCAACTTCTGGCGTTGTATAAGAAGGCCTTCTATTTCAATCCTTCATCGCTGTTTTTCGCCCGCAATATCGCTGCGTGCCTTAACAACCGCATTGTCGATTCTTTCAACAGCAAGAACTACGCGGCAGCGGAAGAATATATACGGCAAGGTCGGCGGTTCGATCCGCAGGATGAAAATTTTATATCCCAACAGATCTATTGGTATTCGGTTATGGCCAATAACGAAGTGGCAGCGGGGCGGTATCAGGAAGGGATTGACCGTACCAAAAAAGCATTGCGCACGTATCCCGGCGCGATCAGACTTCACCAGTCACTTGCTCATCTGTATGTGTCCTGGGCCCATGTTTTTTCAACACAAGAGAACTATGATGCGGCATTGAATATCCTGACGGCAGGCAGGAATGATATCCCTAATGATACGACCATTTCCTACAACCTGCGCACAGCGTTTTACAACAAAGCGGTACAATGCTATAATACCGATAATTTCAAAGACGCAATCATTGTCTGCGATCAGGCGCTTCTGTTTTTCCCGGGGGATGCGGAAATAGTGCGCCTGCGCCAGTCAGCAGGGAATGGGAAAAAACAATGACACAAAACCAGGAGCTGACATGCATAAAATAAGTATGATGACTTTTCTAATTATTCTTCTTTTAAGCAGCGGAGTGTGTGCCGTCACGCCCTGTCAATTATTTGTTATCGAGCGCAGCAAGAATGCCAACCTCGTGATTTACGAGGCCCAGCTTGATGACGCGGGAACCATACTGCCCACGACCCCCGTTGTTGCGTATTGGAAGCTCAACGCAACCACCGGCGGGAAGGAAGCGTTGGGTATGTTGGACAAAAAGGCCTACGGATTCTCCGTCAATAAAGAGGGGGACATATACCGGATGGTGCTGGCTCCTGTCAAGAAACGGCCGATTCTGCTGGTAAATGACGGCAATACCGTTCGGGCACAGATGGTCATCGGCGAACAACAGTCGTGGCTTTCTAAAGTATATGTCAAGGCGAAAGAGGGCGCATTTTTGCCCACGGTGCAATATTTTGAATTATTTGGGACCGCTGTCGCGGGTGGCCAAACAACATATGAAAAGATAGTGCCATGAAAATTCTCTTTGATTTGTTTCCGGTAATATTATTCTTTATTGCCTTTAAAGTGAAAGGCATTTATGTTGCGACCGCTGTAGCCATTGCCGCTGCAGTTCTTCAGGTGGTCTATTCATGGGTGCGTTATAAAAAAGTGGACACCATGGCATGGGTTGGCATGGGGGTATTGGTAGTTTTTGGCGGTTCGACATTACTGTTGCACAACGAGATGTTCATCAAATGGAAGCCGACGATTCTTTACTGGATATTTTCGTTAACTATTTTAATTGGTTACGCGGTGATGAAGAAGAATATAATCCGGACACTCATGCACAAACAAATTGTGCTTCCTGAGAATATTTGGACGAAAATGAATCTCGCGTGGGGAATATTTTTTGCTGTGCTGGGTGCGATAAATCTGGGTGTGGCCTACACGTGCACCACCGCAACATGGGTAAACTTCAAATTGTTCGGTATCATGGGAATCATGCTGGTATTTATCGTTTTACAGGCCTTACTGATGGCTCCGTATATCAAAGATAACGCCCCTGCCGCGGAAAAATAATCAACGACAAAGGAGTTCCCCGATGGAACCATTGACGAAAACAGCCGCTTGGAAAGCATTGAACGATCATTATCAGGAGATAAAGGCAACGCATCTGCGGGATTTCTTTACCGATAAAACACGCGTTGCAAAATTGTCTCTGCGTGTTGACGGACTGGGCATGCAGGTCGATTATTCCAAGAACCGCGTTACGGCTGAAACGATGGATATGCTCTGCGATCTTGCCTGGGCGAGCGGGGTGAAAGAATACGCGCACCGGATGTTCAACGGCGAGAAAATCAACTGGACGGAAAAACGGGCAGTTCTGCATACTGCTCTGCGTAATCGCTCCAATCGCCCGATAGTGGTTGACGGCAAGGATGTGATGCCGGAAATCAACCGGGTTCTGGAGAAAATGAAGAAGTTTTCAGGCGACCTGCGCTCCGGCGTCTGGCGCGGGGCGACCGGCGAAAAAATAACCGCCATCGTCAATATCGGCATCGGCGGGTCTGATCTCGGACCAAAAATGGTGTATGAGTCCCTCAAGCATTACGCTGACGGGCCGGATGTCTTTTTTGTTTCGAACATTGATGGCGCTGATATGGACGAGACACTGAAAAAACTTAACCCTGCGGTAACCCTGTTCATCGTTGCCTCAAAAACATTCACGACGCTTGAAACAATCACGAATGCCCGCACCGCCCGCGCATGGCTGGTAAAGAAGCTTGGCGAAAAAGCTGTGCGCAATCATTTCGTCGCGTTGTCGACCAACAAACAGAAAGTTGAAGAATTCGGTATCGATGCGGCGAATATGTTTGAGTTCTGGGATTTTGTCGGTGGCCGGTATTCCCTCTGGTCGGCGATAGGGCTTCCTGTCGCCTGCGCGGTCGGATTCACCCGTTTTGAAGAACTGCTTGACGGCGCGCACGCAATGGATGAGCATTTTTTAACCACCGCATTCGATAAGAACCTGCCGGTTATCATGGCACTTCTGGGTATTTGGTACAACAATTTTTTTGATGCGGGAACCTGCGCGGTTTTGCCGTACAGTCAATATCTCTCCCGTCTGCCGGCGTATCTGCAGCAGGCCGACATGGAATCAAACGGCAAGACTGTTGATCACGAGGGAACCCGGGTCAACTATCAGACTGGCCCCGTGATTTGGGGTGAACCGGGCACCAACGGTCAACATTCGTTCTATCAGCTTATCCACCAGGGAACAAAACTGATTCCCGCCGACTTCATCGGATTCATCAATCCGCCCGTACGGGTCGGGGACCATCACGAAAAACTGATGGCGAACTTTTTTGCCCAGCCCGAAGCACTGGCGTTTGGTTTAGAAAAAGAAAAGGTAATCGAACAACTTAAAGCAGTCGGTGCATCGTCAGAAGACATCGCTTTGCTCGCACCTCATAAGGTCTTCGAGGGCAACAAGCCCACAACCACAATCCTCATAGATGAACTGACCCCGCGCACAATTGGTTCGCTGATAGCGCTCTATGAACACAAGATCTTCGTTCAGGGTGTCATCTGGCGTCTCAACAGTTTTGATCAGTGGGGCGTTCAGCTCGGTAAAGTACTCGCCGATGTCATCCTTCCGGAACTTTCCGGCGGCGGAAAAACACCGCATGATGCTTCCACCGCGTCACTAATAGACAGCTACAACACCCGGAAGAAATAGATTCATATTCTTTCTTTGCATTCGTTTCAATGCCCGTCAAGACAAGCGTGCGCCCTGCCTGCGATCCGATACTATGCCATAAGCGAGGAACCCATGGAAAAACTCTTGAGCATGCCGATAAAGGAAGTGTTGACGCAGTATCCGAATGTTGGCAAAATTCTTCAGGACTATGGTGTCGGTTGCGTGTCCTGCGGGGTGGGTACATGTCTGCTTAAAGATGTTGTACATATACATTCTTTGTCAAAAGATGAAGATGCCGAGCTTATGTACCGGATCGAAAAAGAGGTCTATCCGGATAGAGATATCGTTCCGCCTGCGGCCCCCGCGGCAAAAAAAGGAGCGCCCCAAAGCAGAAAATCTTCACGCCCGATAAAATGTCTTGTGGATGAGCATGTCACCATCATGAAACTGGTTAACCTGATACCTGTCCTGGCAGAGACAACCGATATTTCAACCGCCGCGGGGAAACAGCTGATTATGGATGCCGTAGAATTTATCCGCTCGTTCGCGGACACATTCCATCACATGAAGGAAGAGGATATTTTATTTCACTACTGCGATCATCAGTCGGATATCATACAGGCGATGCTTAAAGATCATGATACGGCAAGAGGGTATATACGAGCGGCTGTCCACGCCCTTGAAATCAACGACAAGGACGGTGTTTCATCGAATCTTGTGGCATACGCAAAATTATTGACTGAGCATATCAAGAAGGAAGACGAGATACTCTATCCTTGGATTGACAGGCAGTTAACTCCCTTGCAGACCGCGGAGATGTTCTTGAAATTTAACGAAGTAGAGGGAAAATCAGATGCCGCTGTTGCAAAATGCGTAGCATTTGCCGATACGGCCGGAGAAAAAATAATCGCACAAAAAGCGGTTGACGGAGAAAGTCATAAAGGATAACTGACTACGGTGTGTCAGGATGCAGATGCGGATGGGAATGAACGGTGTCTTTATGTTCATGACGGTGGATGTGCAGGAGATTGTTTTTCTTTAGAAATTCGTCGTCGGCCAAGACGGTTTCTGGTCTGCCTGAGCTGATTATTTTCCTGCTTTTGTCGAATAAATATACGGTGTCGGAAATCTCGCTGATGATGTGCAAGTCGTGCGTTGCGGTGATGATCGTTTTTCCCTGACTGCTCGCCAGCGTTATCAAATCGACAATATGCCGCGTGGTCAGGGGGTCGAGTCCCGCCGTAGGCTCGTCGAGCAATATGATATCAGGGTCAATCGCCCATACCGCTGCGATAGCTGCTTTTCTCTTTTCGCCGATGCTCAGCTGATGCGGTGCGCGGTCCAGCAGGTCGGTAATTTCAAGCAATTCAGCAAGCACGGTTAAGCGCTTGAGTGTTTCTTCCATAGATACCCCCAATTGCAGAGGGCCGAAAACAATATCTTCTTTTACAGTCGGGCAAAACAACTGCACATCAGGGTTCTGAAAAACAAAGCCGATTTTTTTCCGAAAGAATTGTGCATACTTTTCATCCTGCAACGCATCCTCAGTCAATTCCCTGCCAAATGCCTCTATCCTGCCTGCATCGGGGAAAATCAATCCGTCCAGTAAGGATAAAAGCGTTGATTTTCCTGTTCCGTTGGCACCGATGACAGCGATTTTCTCGCCTGCCGTAACAGTAAGATCTATCCCGCACAGAGCAGGGAATTTCCCCGCATGCGCATAATGAACATTCCGTAATGCAAAGATTGTGTTGCTCATATGCTTTCTCTCAATATACCGCGAACGACAGTGTAGATATTGCCGCCGCGGCGGTTATCCATGCCCAGTCGCGCAGGGTAGTTTTAAATTCGTGGAGCACCTGCGGTTCGCCTCTGTAACCTCGGGATAGCATGGCTGAATACACCTGATTATTCAAATGGTATGACCGTATCCAGAGATTGGTTATGCTCCATGTTGCTATTTCACGGCCTTTTTTGTGCTTGATGTTTGTTCCGGCTCTGCTTTTGATTGCCAGATGGGTATGTTCGATTATCTCGACAAAAAGATATATGTAGCGGTAACACATTCCCAGCGTCATGACAAACAACTGCGGTATTTTCAGTATGCGCAGCACCTTCAGGAGTTCGGTATGTTTCGTGGTTAACGAGAGCAGGATGACCAGGGATACAGAGGTGGCGACGCGCATAACAAACAGCGTGGCGCCGGAGAGCCCTTCCCGCGTAATCGTTACGGGATGATGCAGCAAAGTGAACATAAAAACCGGGTGTCCCGGGGTAACAAAATTAAAGACCGCCGGTACGGCGATAAAGAGCGAAAAGAGGGGGATAAAAAACCAGGTTCTTTTGATGAAAAAAAGCAGGTTTATTTTTGAGCAGGCCGCTAAGAGCAGGCAGAATGTGTACAGCCAGACGAGAACAGCCGTATCCCTGACAAAAAGCACGGCAATAATCAATAGCAAAATCGCGGCTACATTAATCCGGGGGTCTCTGGATTGAAGAAACCCCTTTTTGAGCGCGTAGGCATCAGCATAGAGTGCATCTTTGAAAAAAGACAAAGCGCTCATAAGCGTATGCTCGATGAAGTTATGTTTTATTGATAAAATCTTTGTGCTCCTGCTCGCTATTTTTTTCCTGACAATAATTTTCCCAAGACGATAGTTATGGCCGCCACAATGCCGATACCTGTCACGGCGGAAATTATGTACCCGGCACTGAGGTGTAGTATACCTTTTTGACTCCATCCCTTACAGACATAGCCGACCATAGGCGCATCCCATATTGCAGATAATTTCTCCAATCCCCGTGGAACATAGCCGATAAGCGCTTGTAGTTCACCAACGCCCCACTCGCCCCACGCGGGTCCTGCTTTCAACAGAGCGGGTAACAGTAATCCCAGAGGAGAAAGGACAATTAAAATAACGATGAGCAGTGCTAATTTAGCGGTTGTTTTCATATTGTATTACGCAGAAAATATTTAATTTATTGGTTAAGAGTCAGTAGTTCCAGGTCTTGTTTTTGGAGGTATTTAACCACCAGTGCAGTGACGATTGCCTCTATCCAGCCGAAAACAAGGAGATGTTCCCCCGACATAGTTGTTATGGCTACTTTCAACCCATACGGGCAATACAGAGGTTGTCCTGCGGCGGTATGATACAGCAGCGGCTGTAATCCGAACTCAATGCCGGCGCATAAAGCCGCGGCGTTGATGCCGATATACGCCGCAACGCCGGCTGCGAACACGGTTCGAGTAGAATTGGCCGCTGCCCGGATGCGTAAGAACCGGTACGCGTAGTACCCGGCAAACACCGATACGAACGCCATATTGAAGCAGTTTGCCCCGATGGCGGTTATCCCGCCATCGCCGAACAAAAGCGCCTGAACGACCAGTGCTACCGTTATGGCGATCGTCGCCGCCCAAGGTCCCAGCAGTATAGCGACCAAAACGCCGCCTACCGCGTGACCTGTCGACCCGCCGGGAATGGGCACATTGAACATCATAATCACAAAACTAAACGCTGCCCCGATCGCCAGCAGGGGCACTTGCTTGGCTTTCAAGGTTTTCTTAACCATTTTGGAACAGACCATCCAAACCGGCACCATCGCCGCATAGAAAAATCCGCTGGTCGCCGGCCCTAAATAACCGTCAGGAATATGCATAGGAATCTCTCTGAAGAAAACTAAATTGCCGCTTCTTTGTATGGCTGACCATGCACTCTATATCTGTGACCGAAAAAATTATATTATTTTTACTGCCAGTAGCGCCCACGAATGTCCCTGCTGAGCTTGTTGTTCAACGCTGAATCCTGCGCGCTGAAGCTCAGCGGTTGCCTGAGGAAGAGAAAGGGCATATTTTACAATTCTGCCGTCAGTAAAATAGTTTCCCGTAAAAGGCATGTAATACCCCGCTGATCTTCCCGACAAAAATGCGAAAAGTTTGCCAATCTTTGCCGTAAGCGGTTCTGCAGTTGTTGCCGCGTGGCCACTGCATGAAACCAGCAATTTGCCTCCCGCATCGAGATGGGTGGCGAGATTATTATAGATTTTTTTTCGGGGTTTTCCCGCCGGCACCGCCGTGATGATATCCGCAGCGATAATAGTGTTGAAATGCGCAACTCCTGTGTCATGCAACAATGGCAGCAGTGTTACGGATATGCCTTTGCGTGAAAGACGCATGCCCTCTTCTGAAAACCCGCCCCCCAGATGTGCGTCTGCAGTTGTGTACAGTGGCGGGGTTTTCCCCATAGGCAATACTTGTTGCGCTGCTGAGGCCCTATCACGCCACCCGTCGATTTCATCGATGATGCTGGTGTTGAGAAAATAATTATCTGCGGTACTCTTTCGCCACTGCACGGTCAATAATGCATACGCGGTACTGATAATAGTGAGCACTGTTTTTGTCAGGGCAAACAGGTGTGCATGCAAGCACCCCAGAAGCGCAGCGCATCCACTGAGGCGTTTCCCGATAGCGGTATCAATGGTTATTCCAACCGGGAGGCATCTTTTCTTGACGCAGATTACTTTGCCAATAACTGTTTCAAAAAAAATCGGTTTACCATCAGTATATATGTTGTTGTCGCCCCGGGTGACATAGGAACACGAATCACCCTGGTTAATAATGTTTAGCACCCTATGTGTCATACAATCTTCCGATGGCGCGGGTGTCCACACAATGATATCGCCGGTGGTTATTTCATTCTGAAGTGTCTTGCGAACAAAGATGGTGTCACCAAGGGAGAATAAAGGCCGCATGCTGCCCGAAACAACCTGAAATTCAGTAATTTCACCTGGTTGTAATGATTGAAGTTTAAGTTTTCGGGCGATGTCAAAAAATATTTTTTGTTTCATATTCCCGCATGTCGGTATCGTGGTTTTTTGCTTCTATGGTTGTGTGGTATTATATCATTTTACTGACAGAAAAAATACTGAAAGCGCTCTGCTTGACAAAATTTATTGTATGTGCTATATTACTTCCAAGGCCAGTGATGTCCTCAAATCAATGTTGATGATTTGGGGATTTTTTTATTTACAGGGGATGGTTTCTGGTAGTTCAGGGCAGGTGTAAAGACAAAGGCGTCTTTTTAAAAGTCGACGACGACTAATCGTCTCAGAAAAGATGGAATGTCATTACCGATGCAGCATGAAAGGAAATAGTATGAAAAAATCATTAGTTGTCCCGCTCTTTGCACTGGGTATTATTATGGCTTCGTTGAGCTCCATGTACGCTTCACCTTCGACACAGGTCTGGAATCCTTCCACGGATATTCAGGCGAAGGGGTCGTTTCATCTCAACTACGACAACTATGTCAATGACAGGGTTAATCTGGCGTATTATGGCATCGAATACGGCGCCATAAAGAATCTGGAGGTCGGGTTTGACATTAATATCAATCAGATATCCAACAGCCCGGCGGCAAATGCGTATCCGTTGTATGGTAATGTGAAATACGGGTTGCCTGAAGGGAAGCTGATGCCGGCGATTGCCGGCGGTGTCATGAGTGTCGGAACGAAAATGACGGAGAACGACGCTGCCGGCATTCAGGTCAACGGCACGGATCTGAACATTTTCTACGCGCTTGTTGCAAAGACATTTGATCGCGTGGGAAGATTCTCGGCTGGGGGATACAGCGGTAACGATAAATTGCTCATTGACGAGACCGGTGCGAAAGCCAACAGCGGAGCAATCGTGAGCTGGGACAAGGCGCTGACCGATAAAATATGGGCTTCAGTCGATTATTCATCGGGCAGTTCCAGTTATGGTTTCCTGGCAGTGGGCGCTTCGTACGCTTTCGCCGCCAATACCAGCGTCATATGCGGGTACCTTGTTCCCAATAACTATAAAGTGAACACGTCAGGCAATCAGTTCACCACGCAGCTGGATATCAATTTCTAAGGAAGAGAGGTATACACCAATGAAAAAAATATGGTTATTGTTGAGTTTGTTGGGATTTTTTACACTCGCGCCTCTGGCGATGCTTATTGCGGACGAAACGCCAGTGCCGCAGGGGATTGTGCCTGCTGCCGTGACGGCAGTTGTTCAAGTCCCGGTTGTGCCCGCGGCGCCGAAGATTGATTCCGGCGATACGGCGTGGATACTGACATCGTCAGCGCTTGTTATGCTGATGACCCTGCCGGGATTGGCGCTCTTTTACGGCGGGCTGGTCAGAAGGAAAAATGTACTCAGTATCCTGATGCAATGCAGCGTGGCGATCGGCGTCATCAGCGTGCAATGGGTCTTGTTCGGGTATAGTTTGGCTTTTCACCCGGGGACAGGATTTTGGGGAGGGTTTCAATGGATGGGTCTGCACGGCGTTGGACTGGAACCGTACGCGGACTATTCGGCGACTATCCCTCATCAGTTGTTCATGATATTTCAGGCCATGTTTGCCGTTATTACCCCGGCGCTGATAATCGGGGCGTTTGCCGAGCGCATGAAGTTTTCCGCGTTCGTCCTTTTCATCCTCCTGTGGGCGACATTCGTTTATGACCCGATTGCACACTGGGTGTGGGGCATGGGCGGCTGGTTACGGGGTATGGGTACGCTGGATTTCGCCGGCGGAACAGTCGTTCATATCAATGCCGGGATTGCGGCGATCGTAACGGCTCTTTTCATCGGCAGACGCAAGGGATACGGACAAACCGTTCCCCCGCATAATCTGCCGTTTACCGTTATTGGGGCGGGCTTGCTGTGGTTCGGATGGTTCGGGTTTAACTCCGGTTCGGCGCTTGCGGCTAACGGCTTGGCGGTCAGTGCTTTTGTCGTTACAAACACTGCGGCGGCTGCGGCAGGCGTGGTGTGGGCGTTTATCGAATGGTTTCATAACGGCAAACCGACAACCCTGGGATTTGCGACCGGCGCGGTAGCGGGGCTTGTGGCCATAACTCCGGCGTCAGGATTTGTTGATGTCATGGGCGCTCTTGCCATCGGCGCCGGCGTCAGCGTATTCTGCTTTATCATGGTTGCCATGGTGAAGCCGAAGTTCGGATATGACGATTCCTTGGACGCGTTTGGCGTGCACGGCATCGGCGGTATCTGGGGAGCGCTTGCCACGGGATTGTTCGCGACGAAAGCGGTTAATGCTGCCGGCGCAGACGGTCTGTTTTACGGCAACCCCATGCAGTTCATCATTCAGCTTAAAGCGGTCGCCGTGACAGTCGTTTACAGTGCCGTTGCAACGCTGATCATTTACAAGCTGGTTGATGTGCTGGTTGGCGTTCGCATCGAAGAAAAAGATGAACTTAAGGGATTAGATCTGACGGAACATCGCGAAGCCGGTTACACCGTGCTTGAATAAGCGAGAATCTATTATATTCCCGGGGAGGGAACAATGAAACTGGTTATTGCCATCATACAGCCGCATAAGTTAGAAGATGTTAAAGCGGAATTATATAAAGCCGATATCAATTTGATAACGGTCAGCGAGGTGCTCGGACACGGCCGTCAGATGGGCGTGACGGAAGTGTATCGCGGCGTCAAAGAGACGGGGAACCTGCTCCGCAAGGTCCGCCTTGAGATTGGGGTAAACGATACCTTTCTTCAGCCGACCATCGACGCCATCATCAAGGGCGCGCGTTCCAGCGAGGTGGGCGACGGGAAGATATTCGTTCTCGACATGAAGGAGTGTATCCGTATCAGCTCCGGCGAAAAAGGCCCGGTTGCCATCGGATAGAGAACACGATATAGATACTCACAAGCTGCCTGGTGTGTTAATCACATCAGGCAGCTTTTTTATTGGACAAATATGATTGTAAATTACTTTTAATGATTCTAACAACAATAGCAGTTGTAGCCGCAGAGCTTGCTCTGCCGCCGTTGTTGTTAGGGCGGACTTTCACGACAGCGAAGCAAGCTTCGCAGCTACAGGACAAAACTACTGATGATTCTTTTTGTAAGAAATTGACACTTAAAACTTGAAAATGGTATTATGCTTCACCTGGCAATAAGAACTGACTATATATAACACGATGCAGTGTTGGGAACAAAGCCGTTCCATAACTAATCAAAATCATGGGGGATTGGTATGATTAATTCTGGAGATACGGCTTTTATTATTATAGCGACGGGCCTCGTCATGCTTATGACGCCGGGGCTCGCTTTTTTTTATGGCGGGATGGTGCGCCGCAAGAATGTACTGGGCGTTCTGATGCAGTGTTTTGCGATGCTCTGTGTCATCAGTATCCAGTGGATATTGTTTGGCTATAGTTTGTCGTTTGCCCCCGGTAACGGATTTATTGGCGGGTTGCAATGGGCGGGGCTTGCGGGGGTCGGTTCGCAGCCGTATCCGGCATATGCGGCCACCGTTCCCCACCAAGCGTTCATGATTTTTCAGGCGATGTTCGCGGTTATCACCCCGGCACTGATTATTGGCGCATTTGCCGAGCGTATGAAGTTTTCCGCTTTCCTGCTTTTTAGCATTTTATGGGCGACGCTGGTGTACGATCCCGTTGCGCACTGGGTGTGGGGTGTTGGCGGATGGCTCAAAGCTCTGGGTGTAATCGATTTCGCCGGAGGTATTGTTGTGCATACTACGGCTGGGATTGCGGCTCTGGTAACCGCACTTGTTATCGGGCATCGCAAGGGATACGCCAACAAACCGGTGCCGCCGCACAATCTGCCGTTTACGGCACTCGGCGCGGCGCTCTTATGGTTCGGCTGGTTTGGATTTAATGCCGGCTCGGCTCTTTCCGCCAATGGAATTGCCGTCAATGCGTTTGTGGTTACCAATACCGCCGCGGCAGCAGCAGGCCTCATGTGGGCGCTTATGGAATGGTGGTATACCGGCAAGCCGACCACCTTTGGTATTGTTACCGGTTCGATAGCGGGACTGGCGACGGTTACGCCGGCGTCCGGATTTGTCTCCCCGCTGTCGGCGATAATCATTGGCGCATGTGCCAGCGCGGTTTGTTTCATCTCTGTCGGCATTATTAAGCCGAAGCTTGGCTATGACGATTCTCTCGATGCGTTCGGCGTGCACGGGGTCGGCGGTATTTCAGGGACAATCATGGCGGGTATTTTTGCGTCAAGCGCCGTCAATGCAGGTGGGCCGAATGGTTTATTGTTCGGTAATCCTCATCAACTGTTCATTCAGTGCATTGCAGTTCTGGTAGTTTCTTTGTACACTTTTGCCGTGACCTACGGTATTTACACATTCGTCGATATGATTATCGGCGTGCGCGTTACGGAGAAGGACGAAGCAATGGGACTGGACCTTACGCAGCATAGAGAAGGGGCTTATACTGTTCTTGAATAGTACGGGAGAATACCATGAAAATGATTGTTGCGATTATTCAGCCGTACAAGTTGGAAGAAGTAAAAAAAGCGTTGTATGCAGTCGAAGTTAATTTGATTACCGTCAGTGAAGTTCTGGGGCACGGTCGGCAGTGCGGGGTGACGGAAGTGTACCGCGGCGTCAAAGAGACCGGCAATCTGTTGCGCAAGATCCAGCTTGAGATTGCGGTCAACGATGAGTTTCTCGAACGGACCATCACCGCAATCATTGGTGCCGCCCGGACGGGCGAGGTGGGTGACGGGAAGATTTTTGTGACGAACATCGAAGAGTGTGTCCGGATACGCACCGGCGAGCGCGGGTCAGTCGCTATCGGCTGATTTTTATCGCATACATAGTACACAAAGAACTGCCAGGATATTTATATCCTGGCAGTTCTTTGCTTTATATGGATTTTCGATTGATGTGTTTTATGCCGGTTCTTGAAAGGCGTATACGGTGAAGATGCACAATTCAATGTCTGGTTTGTTCCATGCGTCTGGTTCAAGACCTGCTTTTTGCCGGCAGAGTTCGTCCATGAAGTCTTTTTTCGATGAGAAATGCTCCCACACTTGCGGGAGGAACAATCCGCTGTGCATGCCCTTGCGGACGGCGACGCCGTGTGTATTCTGCAGTATCTCGGCGGGATTAAAAATTCGCTTCATCGGTGATAATACCGATATCTCGATGCGGATTTCCTTCAGCTCTGCAGCAGTTACCGGCGGGAAGCGGTAATCTTCGACGGCGGCAGCGACAGCCATCCGGCTGACGGCGGTCTGCAGTGGCGCTTCAGGTTCGGTTGTTCCGATACAGCCGCGGAGGTCACCGTTTTTTGTGAGGGTGACAAACACCGCAGCTGATTCTTTGAGCTGATTATCGGTAGAAGCGAACGCGGGAAGTTTCCCGGTTAAGAGAAAGTGTTCGATGGACGCGCGAGCGGTATGGAACAATACGGACTGATTTTCCGGCGCTATGGAAAAATTTTTCATGTCAATCTCCTTGTCGTTCTCAGCAATACTGCGGACTGTGTCATCACTTTGATGACAGTTCCCATGACTCTTCGCCGAGCAATATTTCTATATCCCGGGTAAATGGCGGGGTGAATGCAACGGTCATGGCGGTTTCTATGGAATACTCGCCGTATCCGGGGACGGCAACATCGATGATAACCGGCGATTTTCCGGGATGTGTTTCCACGATTGATTTAATTTTTTCAAGCAGTTCATCTTCAAGTCCGGGGGTTGATATCTTAAGGCGGATAGTGCCGATGACCGGCGTCAGGCGCTGTTTTGCCTCATCAAGCGACATAATCTCCTCTGCCAGCATTTCCGTCGATCCGTCGCGACCTGACAGCTTGCCTTTGACAACGACGACGGTGTTGGGGACAATATAGCGGGCAAGTCCGTTAGCGTAACTCTTGGGGAAAACGACTACTTCAACTTCTCCGTGAAGGTCTTCCAGTTTAAACCGCGCATAGGGTTCTTTTTTTTCCTTAGTCACCAGTTTTTTCGCGCTGGCAATCATGCCGGCAAGGCGTACCATCGGTGACGAGCGGGGGTCGGCCGCTCCGGGTGGTAGCTTGTCGAGGCGGTATTGAGAATATGCCAGTAAATCGTGTTGATGGGGAGAAAGCGGATGTCCGGAAAGATAGAAACCCAGCACCTCTTTTTCTTGCGTGAGGGCGTCGTGTTCCGTCAACGGCGCCGCGGCGGGGGTGGCAGTGGGCGCTACGGTAACAATCGCGGCTTCATCGAACAAAAGGCCTTGGCCGATGGCAGTATCTTTCTGTTGTGACGCTGCCCGGCCGATGGATGAGTCCAACTGTGCTGTCAGCGTTGCGCGAATTGCCGTATAGGGTTTACCAAAAGAGTCGCAGGCGCCGGCTTTGATCAATGATTCAAGTGCCTTGCGGTTAGTTGCCTTTGAATCTATCCTGCCGATAAAATCTTCCCAATTCTTAAACGATCCCTTTAGTTTCCGGGCCTGCACGATCGATTCAGCCGCGCCGGCGCCGACATTTTTTATCGCGACCAGCCCGAACCGGATGGCGGCGCCTTCCCGGGAAAATTGTTCAAACGAAGTTTGTATGTCAGGCGGCAGAATAGGGATGCCCATACTTTCTGCGTCGTGAATGTATCCGACAATCTTGCTTTCTTCATCTTCTTTAACGACGGCGGAATGGCCGATTTCCGCGTTGAGCAGCGCGGTCATATATTCCTGCGGGTAATTGGCTTTCAGGAACGCTGTCCGGTAGGAAAGCATGCCGTAGGCGGCTGCATGGGATTTATTGAATCCGTATCCGCCGAATTGAACAATCTGGTCGAACACCTTTTCAGCGAGCTTCTTTTCAATCTTATTCTTGCCGGCGCCCGTGATAAAATTGTCGCGCTGTTTTTCGATTTCTTCCGGTATTTTTTTGCTCATTGCCTTACGCAGTCCGTCGGCCTGACCGGCGCTGAATCCAGCCATGTCCGTGGCGATGCGCATCACTTGTTCCTGATACAAAATGACGCCATAGGTGTCTTTGATGATCGGTTCAAGCACCGCATGGTCGTAGGTAACTTGTTTTTTTCCGTGTTTTCGTCCGACAAAAAGGTCGATCATCCCGGCGCCCATCGGTCCCGGTCGGTACAGAGAGATAAGGGCGATGATATCCTCAATTGTGGTGGGTATAAGCTTGCGCAGGAGGTCGCGCATGCCTTTTGATTCGAGCTGGAACACGCCCAGCGTTTTTGCATTATGGAACAGTTTGTAGGTCGCCTCGTCGTTTAACGGCGCTTTTTCGAGGTCAAAAGCGGGGGTTTTTTCGCGTATCAGCCGTACCGCGTCGTCAATGACGGTCAGCGTGCGCAGCCCGAGAAAGTCGACTTTCAGCAACCCCAGTTTCGGCAAAATATTGCCGTCGTACTGAGTTGTTATGACATCCTTGGCGCCTTTGGCGAGCGGCGAATATTTGGTGATGCGCTCGTTGGCTATCACCATGCCGGCTGCATGGACGCCGGTATGGCGTTTGAGTCCTTCGAGTTTCTGGCTTGTCACCAGCAGTTGTCTGACCCGTTCATCGGATTGCGAAAGGGTTCTCAGTTCGGGTGTTGTTTGCAGAGCGGCGTACACATTGGCTCCGGGCGGGATAAGGTTGGCGATGCGGGTGGTTTCCTGCGGCGTAAATCCCATCACTCGGCCGACATCGCGTATAACCAGCCGCGCCTGCATCGATCCAAAGGTAATGATCTGTGCGCAATTTTCCGCGCCATACTTGTTGATGACATATTCAATAACGCGATCCCGTCCCGTATCGGCGAAATCAATGTCCAGGTCGGGCATTGACCGACGGTCGGGATTGAGGAACCGTTCAAAGAGGAGTCCGTAGTGCAGCGGGCAAATGTCCGTAATGCCCAGCGCGTATGCGACGATCGAGCCGGCACCCGACCCGCGTCCGGGCCCGACAGGGATGCCCTGCGATTTAGCGTAATGGATGAAATCCCAGACAATAAGAAAGTACGCCGCGAAGCCCATGCGGTTGATGATGCTCAGCTCGTGCGCCAGCCGTTGTTCATGTTCTTTGTTCACGCTGGGGTAGCGTTTTTGCAGCCCTTCGCGGCACAGTTTTTCGAGGAATTTTTCGGCGGTGGTGCCTTTGGGTACCGGATAGTTGGGCAGTAACAGTTGGTCGAAGCTGATTTCAAGATTTGATTTTTCCGCGATGACCAGCGTATTTTTGATTGCCTCGGGGATGTAGGAGAATATTTTTTTCATTTCATCCGGTGAGCGGTAGTAAAACTGATCGGATGAAAATTTCATGCGGCCCGGATCGCTGACATTTTTGCCGGTGCCGATACATAACAGAATATCCTGGTCATACGCGTCGGCTTGGCGCAGGTAATGGCAATCGTTGGTCGCGACCAGCGGTATACCTGTTTTTTCGGAGAGCTCCATCAGGTGCGGAATGATCCGTTTCTGGTCTTCCATCCCGTTGTCCATTACTTCCAGATAATAATTGTCCGCACCCATGAGGTCGCGGTAGGAAAGCGCGATACGCTCGGCGTCGTCTGTTTTTCCTTTTAACAGCGCCGAAGCTACTTCACCCGCCAGGCATCCGGACAGGGCTATGATGCCGGTATGATGTTTTTCAAGCAGTTCGCGGTCGATGCGGGGCTTGTAGTAAAACCCTTCAAGAAATCCCTTGCTGACCATTTCCATCAAGTTCTGATAACCCGTAAGGTCCTTGGCAAGCAATGTAAGGTGATGATAATGCTCGGCGCTGCCGCCTTTTTCTGATTTTTTTTCGAAGCGCGAACCCGGAGCGACATAGGCTTCACAGCCGATGATTGGTTTTATCCCGGATTCCCGGCAGGCACTGTAAAACTCGACTGCGCCGTACATATTTCCGTGGTCGGTTATCGCCAGCGCCGGCATTTTAAATTCTTTGCCGATTACCTGCATGAGTTCCGCGGGCTTGTCTTTATCGTCGGTAATCCGACAGGCGCCGTCCAGAAGCGAGTATTCAGTATGATTATGCAAATGCACAAATTCCGCGCGCACCATAGTTTTGTCAACCTCTATTATATAGTTGTGTGGTTCATTATAATAAACCAACAAATATTAAGCAATGCTGTGTGAAGCGCTCCTACTGCTTTAACCAGAACGGGAGGGTAATCAATTGCATGGCGACGATGGCGAGGAACGCATTGGGTATGCCCCAGGCGGGGATGAGTATGATGCCGAAAATCAGCGCGGTAACGGCGGCACCCATAGCTTGGGAGGCGTAGATGGAAACGCCGGAGCGATTGTTGATCAGGGGAAACTGGTATCCCAAAAGAAATCCTGAGCCCGCAACAAATCCTGCGTGCACCGCAAGTGGCTGAGGGCGGGTCATCAGCAGGCATCCTGCCATAGCCCACAGGGCGAACAAAAGTTCTGTGTCTAACAGGGGAAGGCGGAACCGCGATTTCGTCATAACCCCTGCCCCGCATGCCCGCGCGGCCAAGAAAAGGGCGACCGCCATGCCTAGCCAATGATACAGGGTGCCATGAACAACTTGAAAACTCCAGAGGGTGGACAGAAATAATCCCATCGTAACTGCGCCCGATGAAAACGCGGCGCCGGTAAGGCCTGTGCGGAGATACACCAGCCACAATAACAGTAGCGCCAGTATTGTCCATGCATACCGCATGACCGTTGTATATATTGCCGTTGTTTGGGGCCGAGCTGTTGATTGCCGATACAGCAGTCCCCGCAACAATCCGTGAGGCGTGAAATCTCGGTTGCGATAGTTTTTTTCCGGCAAAGATTTGAACTGATCGTACAGCCACGCGGTTTTTTCCGGGTCCAGTGTGCGAAGAAGGTATTCCTTAGACAGAAAAATCGGTTTTACCGCAAGCTGCTTAATGCGTCCGGCAACAATGACCGCCGGCGGCAACGGGGTGGAAGAAGCGATGAATATATTGTTTTGCCCGGCGACGATGTGAACATCGGAAAATATTGCGTGAGCGGCTGTCCATAAAGAATAATTAAGGTTGGTCATGACGGAGTCAAGATACACCAGCGCCCCGGGCGCCCTGAACGCTATCACGCCGGATTCATTAAGGGAGTGTTTCGTTGCGCGGAAAAATTCTTCCGTATAATATCGGTTGAGCCCCGCAGTTGTCGAATACGGCAGATTGATATATATCAGATCGAAACGGCTGTCAGTTGAAGAAAGAAACTTTCTGGCATCGGTAATGAGTGCCGGTACCGCAGGGGCGAGTGTAGTTGCGGCAAGAAAATTATTTTCAATATAGGTAATCTTTTCAATAGGTTCACGGCAGAGATACGGCAGTATCGGAGCGGCGCTGCCGATGACCAGAACAGTTTTCGCGTGATGCTGGAACAGATACGGGATATAGGCAAATGACTCCGAGAATACCGCATTTTCGTCCGGCATTGAAGCCAAGGGAATGCCGTTTGAAAATGCGTGCAGTTCTCCGTTTCGTTCGGCGATAACGGCATGTCCGTAGGGTGAATAATGGGAAGCAATGATTCTGTATCCGGGAAAAGAGCTCAGGGCGAGGGTTGCGCTATCGATGGTTTTCGCTCCCCAGAAAAGCCCCGCCATAACGACTATGATGCCGGCAACCGCCATTGTTCTCAGGCGGGTTAGCCGACCGATGAATAGCTGTTGCGTCAGAAGTAAAAAGATTGGTATCGCCAGACAAACCGACAGCACCATCAGTACCGCGTTGTTCATTGGCAGCATCAAATAGGTGAAGATAATTCCGCCAATGAGATAGCCACTTGCTTCAGAAAAATAGGCAGTTCTGATGTTTCCGGCGCAGGCGTATTGAAATCCGAAGAGTATGCCGAGCGGAACGAACAACGCGAGAGAGCATGCCGGAACAATGATCAGCGATAGTCCCGTGTCGGGGATGGTTGCCGCTATGGGGCGCAGGAACCGAATGCCCAGAAAAATAACCGGCAGAAGCCCTGTTGCGAAAATGAGCGGATAGCGCATAGCGTTCGTCGCCGACAACCGGTCCTTGTGTTTCGCGCTCAACAGGCTGCCGGCGGCTGTGCCCGTCAAGCAATAGAAGAATACCATGGCAATGGATAGCTCATTTCCCCGGAAAACAATCAGCATCTCCCGCAAGAGTATGGCTTGTGCAATAACGGCTACACATCCGCTGAAACCACATGCAAGCGCAAACAGGTATTTTCCCATGCACCACAGTATACCTTAAAAGGCGCTCGAGTTCAAAACGATATCTCGGTGATTGTTGCGGTAAAATCAAGGGGAATATGATAGGCGGCCACAACCGCCGGATTGTTGACATCAATTTTCAAAAAAGATAAGATAACACAAAATACGGTATTGACGGGACGAGGGAAAAATGACTACTAAACACTGGTGCGTTGTAGGTGCGATACTTTTGAGCATGGCATTGCCTCTGGGCGCAACGCCGACGGGATTTACCATTGATACGCCGACGACTGAAGTGCTGGATTACGGCAGTTATCATTTGGGATTCAGGCTTTTTTCCGACGGCGGTATTTTGACCCGCATGAATTTCGGTGTTTTTAAAATTGTCAATCTGGGCATTGGTTGGGAAGTTGACAAAGTCATCGGCGCGCAGAATATGGTCGTGGGGCCGCCCGCACTGTACTTAAAAGTAAAACCATTCAATGGCGGCATGATCCTGCCGGCACTGGCATTGGGTTACGACGGACAGGGATATTTTTGGAACAAAGATGCACGGGAGTTCACCCAGAAAGAAAAAGGCATTTTTGTGGTGATGGGCCGCGAATATTTTGTGCCGGGGCTGGAACTGAGCTTTGGCGCGAACATGAATGATTTTACCACCAATAAAGTATTCGGATTTACCAGCGCCAGTCTTAATATCGAAGATGATTTTTATTTTCTCGCCGAGTACGACAATGTCAATAATTTCCCGGATGCCCGTCTTAACGCCGGTATCCGGTTTTTTGTTGCTCCGGCCGTTGGCATCGACATAGCTGCACGCGATATTGTCGGCGCCGGCCGCGTTGTCGAGCGGGTTGTCGCCATTAATTATTCCGGAAAATTCTAACTATATGATAGACGAAATCGAAACGATCACCCTCGAGTTTGAAAAACCCCTGCGGGAACTTGAAATCCAGATTGCGGATTTGCAAACCGCCAGCCAGTCGGGCGTAGCGGACAGCGTTCCCGCACTCGGTGTTTTGGAAGAAAAATACCGGGCGCTGCGCGGCGAGATTTACGGGTCGCTGACTCCGTGGCAGCGCGTACAGCTGGCTCGTCATCCCCAACGCCCGTACATGATGGACTATGTCAACGCTCTGTTTACTGATTTTGTCGAACTGCACGGCGACCGGTCCTACGGCGACGATAAATCGATTGTTGCCGGGATGGCTGTTATAGACGGGAAACCGGTTGTCGTCATCGGCCAGCAGAAAGGCCGTAATCTGCACGAAAATATCGGCCGCAATTTCGCTATGGCGCATCCGGAAGGATACCGCAAAGCGTTGCGGGTGATGAAATTTGCCGAAAAATTCAATAAGCCGGTTATCACCTTTATAGACACTCCCGGCGCCTATCCCGGAATTGCCGCTGAAGAACGCGGTCAGGCGGAAGCTATCGCCCGGAATTTGCGTGAAATGGCCAGTTTGAAAATACCGGTCATCAGCATCGTCATCGGCGAGGGCGGGTCCGGCGGAGCGCTCGGCATCGGGATTGCCAACCGGATTTTGATGCTCGAGAATGCGTATTATTCCGTTATATCGCCGGAAGGGTGCGCGGCAATACTTTTTCGCGATGCCACGCGGGCGCAGGATGCGGCAACGGCGCTCAAAATAACGGCGGAAGACCTGGTGCGCTCGGGAGTTGTGGACGAAATAATCAAAGAACCGCTGGGCGGCGCTCATCGTGATTTTGCGACAACAACTGAGAATGTCAAACAGGTTCTGTTAAAACATTTAAGTGCCTTAAACGCGATGTCGCCGCAGGAGTTGGAGCAGGCGCGTTATGCAAAATTCAGAAATATGGGCGTGTACACGGAAGAAGCCGTGCCGGCGCCGATTAAAATTAAAAAGAAAAAAACAAAATAACTGCCCTGCACGGCAGCAGCAGTGAAAGCGAGGAAGAAGATGTCATTAGTACCCATGAAGCAGATTCTCGACGAGGCACGGAAAAAAGGATATGGCGTTGGTGCGTTCAATGTCAACAATATGGAGCAGGTACAGGCGATTATGGCCGCCGCGCAGAAAACGAAATCACCGGTGATCATTCAGGCAAGCCGGGGCGCGCTGAAATACAGTAACTTTACCTATCTCAAACACCTGATGCTGGCAGCGGTTGAAGAAAATCCGAATATTCCGATGGCGATGCATCTGGATCACGGCAATTCGCTGGATTCCGTTAAGAAGGCGATATCGCTGGGTTTCTCGTCAGTTATGATAGACGGTTCGCTTTTGGAAGATGGTAAAACAGCTTCGGATTACGACTATAATGTGAAGGTTACGCGCTCCGTCGTGGAATACGCGCATCAGTATGGCGTGACCGTCGAAGGTGAGATCGGGACGCTGGGCGGTATCGAAGACGGCGTCGGATCGGGATCCATCCATCTTACCGACCCTGCTGAAGCGAAAAGATTTGTCGACGCGACCGGTCTTGATGCGCTGGCAATCGCCATCGGGACATCCCACGGCGCCTATAAATTCAAAGGGTCGACGAACCTCGCATTCAATGTCCTCAAAGAAGTACGCGCGCTGATTACTATTCCCCTGGTACTTCACGGTGCATCTTCCGTCCCCAAGGAATTAATCGACGCCGTCAATCAATACGGAGGGAAAATGCCGGGAGCGACCGGGGTCCCCATGAAAGAACTGCAGGAAGCCATTACGCTGGGCGTATCGAAAATCAATGTTGATACCGATGGTCGCTTGGCGATCACCGCGGCAATTCGCAAGGTATTTGCTACTGAGCCGGAAAAGTTTGATCCGCGCGATTATCTGGGACCTGCCCGGGACACTCTGACGGGAATTATTGCCGGAAAGATGAATGATTTTGGCACTGCGGGGCACGCAAGCGATTATCAACCGTTGTCTTTGGCTGACATGAAAAAAGTTTATGCCAAATAACTGTTGACAAAGTATAGGGTGTCTGCTATAATTCCTTTGAAGAATGATTGCAATAACAATAATTTTGGGGAGGTGATGAGTCCCTCATGCGTGCGTAGTCGCCGTAAAAAAATAATAGGAGGCAAACAACATGTCAAAGTATGAAGTTAAAGAGATTGCTGTTATGTCCATTATCAAAAATTTCCCCATTGTGTTCGGTATCCTCGGCGCGGTCATCGGTATCTTTACATTTTTTCTGTTCCCGACTGAAATTGCTCGTAATCTTTCATTCGGCGCCCGTCTCTTGTCGTGGCTGATTTTCGTCGTTCTCTACACCTTGATCATGGTTCTCGGGCTTATGCTGATTTCCTGGTTGTATAATTGGGTGGTTGGCAAAGTCGGCGGCGTGGTCATCGGACTTGAACAGCACGAAGATTAATTTTATTATCAGTTAGCATAACGGTTGTGTCATGGCTGGCAACAGCCGTGGCACAGCCGTTTTTGTTGTTTCTTTTACTATTAGTATTATAAAGGCGACTTATTAACCACACTAACTATCATGACACTCCGTACTAAATTTTCTCTGTCGGCCTCAATCCTCATTGTGGGCATTATTCTGGGGATATCGGTCAATATCTTTATTGCGCAGAAAAAATTTCTTGCCGATCAGCTCGAAGAGAGCCGCAGTCGTATTTTCCGGGACTTCATTTATACCTGCAGCGAAGCGCTGGTTGTCAAAGATGAGATACAGGTCTTTAACACCACCAAATCAATCATCAAAACGCATAATCCCGCAATTGTATATGCCGGCTATCTTTCTGCGACCGATACCGCATTTTTCAGCACACGCGATCAGGAGCAGATGGAGGGATTAAAAATGCGGATGGTTCGCGCTGAGATGGCGGGCACGGATGATTATACTGCGTCTACCGGCGAGATGATCCGGGAATTCGGCATGCCTTTTTATATCAAAGAGCGCTATGCCGGGACGATCCGGGCCGGGTTTTCTCAAAGCTACTTTGATGAGCAGGTCAAGGAAGGTCTTTCTGCTATCACCCGCAAGATTCAGGGCGTTGCGATAATCGCTCTGCTTATCGGCATTTTGGCTGCAAACGCCTTGGCGTTTTATCTCAACAAGCCCATCCGGGAGCTGGCTTCCGCAGCCGACGATATCGGGCAAGGGAATCTAAACCGGAAGGTGGAGATTGATCGCGACGACGAGCTCGGAAAACTGGGGCGTGCGTTTAACGAGATGGTGCGAAAATTGCGCGAGCTCGACGAGCTAAAAGACGGATTTGTTTCCAGTGTTTCCCATGAATTGCGGTCGCCGCTGGCAGCCATTGACGGTTATTGCGATTATCTTATAGAAGGACTCGAAAGAAATCTGGCAAGAGAAAAACAGGAAAAAAGTTTGCGGATCATGAAGGATGCCACGGTGCGCCTGACAAATTTTATCAATAATATCTTGGACATCGCCAAGATAAAGGCAGGCCGGTTTGAGTTGCGGCGGATGCCGGTCAACATTACCGAACTCTCCCAGGAGATCGTCGCGTTGTTTGCGTCTCTTGCGGCCCAGCAGAAAAAGACCGTTACCATGGACATGACGGATGCTTTACCGAATCTTGACGCCGATCCTGAAAAAATCAAGCAGGTTATTACCAATCTTATCGGCAATTCATTGAAATTTACGCCGGAAAATGCATCGATCACCATTAGTGCTCACCTGGCTTCAAATCCTCACTTTGTGGAAGTATGGGTCACTGATACGGGTGTGGGAATCCCGGCGGACGCCGTGGATAAAGTGTTTGAAAAATTTTATCAGGTAAAAGAAAGCGAAATGAAAAAGCCCCCGGGAACGGGACTGGGCTTGGCGATTGTTTCCGAGATTGTGCGGTTGCATGACGGCAAGATATGGGTTGAAAGTAAACTGGGTGTCGGATCAGTATTCAAGTTTACTTTGCCTGTTTGGAAAAATACATAATCATGGTAAAAATACTGGTTGTCGATGACGAAGCCCCACTGCGCGAAATGCTGCGCGATGTGCTTGAGATGGCCGACTTCGAGGTGGAGACCGCCGATAATGGTGCGCTGGGTCTTGAGAAACTGCGTTCTTCTCCCCCTGATTTGATGTTGCTGGACTGTTCCATGCCGGTTATGGACGGCTATGAAACGCTCGAACATATGCGCCGGGATACGATGCTGGTCAACATGCCGGTTATTATGCTGACCGTCTTAAGCGGCGAACAGAACGAGATTAAGGGATTGCGGTACGGCGTGGATGATTATATTACAAAGCCCTTTAAACCGTCGGTACTGCTTGCCAGGGTCCGCAGGGTCTTGGTCAGGAAAAAGCTCAATATCAGCGCCAATCCGCTGACAGAACTGGCGGGGAACGCCATGATCAAGGCAGAAGTTGAAAAACGGTTGGCTGCCGGATCCGCGTTCGCTATGGTGTACATCGACCTCAATCATTTCAAGAGTTTCAACGATAAATACGGATTTCTCCGCGGGGATGAAATCATCAAACATACGGCAGGCGTGCTTACCCGTGCGGTGAAGTCGCAGGGCGAGAAGGGTGATTTTGTCGGACATATTGGCGGGGATGATTTTATCGTGGTGACAACGCCGGAGAAAGCGCCGGTTATCTGCCGGTCAGTCATTGCGGAATTTGATTCTTCTGTACCGGCATTTTATAATCAGGAGGATCGCGCTCTTGGCTATATCATGGCGGTTGACCGCACTAACACGGTCCATAAATTTTCGCTTATGACCATATCTCTGGCGGTGGTATCCACTCAGAATCAGCCGGTGAAATGCTATGCGGAGCTGGCCGAGATTGCGGCGGGATTAAAAAAACGGGCAAAAGAAGCGAATGCCAGCGCATGGGTTTCCAATACCAATGAAAAAATATAAAATTCTCGCCATTGATGATTCTCCTGAATTTATCGAAACCGTCAAGGCGGTGTTTCTCCTGTCGGACATGGAAGTGATCGCTGCGTACGGCGGCCGGGAAGGTCTCGAGAAAATTTATGCGGAGTCTCCGGATATTGTGCTCTTGGACTGCATGATGCCTGACATGGACGGATATGCCGTCATAAAGCTCATGCGGGATGACCCTGTTTTGTATAATCTTCCGGTCATAATGCTGACAGCCAGGAACGGCGAAAGTGATGAAATCAAAGGGTTATCATTCGGCATTGACGATTATGTCGTCAAACCGTTTAATCCGACGGTTCTTGTCGCCCGTGTGAAGGCTATACTTGACCGCAAGGCGCAGAGCACCAACGCCAATCCCTTGACATTCCTGGCAGGGAATCTGGTGATTAAAGACAATGCTGAGAAAAAAATAGCCGCGGGCATTCCGTTTGCCATGATGTACATCGATCTCAATGATTTCAAGAGCTACAACGATCGGTACGGGTTTGAGCGCGGCGACGGGGTGATTAAACATACCGCCTCGGTTTTGATCAAAGCGGTCGCAGAGTGCGGGCAGAAAGAAGATTTCATCGGGCACATAGGGGGTGATGATTTTATTATTCTCACGACACCGGACCACTATGCGGCGCTTGCCGATCGGATTATTGCCTATTTCGATGAAAGCATTGTTCAGTTCTATGATGTGGAAGACCGGAGCAGAGGATACATTGTGTCGGTCGACCGCAGAAATACCATCAAACAATTTTCATTTATGACCATTTCGGTAGCCATTATTTCGACGGCTCAGACCAGAATAGTTCATTACGGACAGTTGAGCGAGATTGCAATGGAACTCAAAAAATTGGCAAAAAAATCTAACACGAGCACGGCGCTCGTGGACAGGCGGAAATGATGATTCTAAAAAAGATTGTCGTGGTTGACGATGACGAACACATCCGCAGTCTGGTAACCGATATCCTGGAGCGCGAGAAGTACATGGTTATTGCCTGTTCAGACACCGAGGAGGGCTATAAACGCATTGTTAAGTCTCAGCCCGATTTGGTAATTCTGGATGTTAAAATGCCGCGCATCGGGGGCATTGAACTGTGCCGAATGATGCGTGAAAATCCGGCTGTCAAAAATATCCCCGTCATCATGCTGACGGTCGAATCATCGGAAACGGATAAAGTTATCGGGCTTGAAGTCGGCGCCGACGACTATATTACGAAGCCGTTCTCGGGCAGGGAACTGATGGCACGGGTAAAATCCCTGATGCGCCGGGCTACGCGGACCGACGATGTAGAAATTATTAAAGTCGACGGCTTGGAGATGAACATGGTATCCCGGACGGTAGTGCTCAACAAAAAAGAAGTTGAACTGCGTCCCAAAGAATTTGATTTGCTGCAGCTGTTCATTCAAAAACCGAATGTGGTGTTGTCACGCGAGTATATTCTTGAAAATGTATTTGAATGCCAGGCCATGATCACCACCCGGACGATTGATACGCACATTAAAAATCTGCGTCACGCCCTCGGATCATGGGGGAAAAAGATTTCCACCATGTTCGGCCGGGGATTTAAGTTCGTTCCCGAAAACAAGAAATGAAAAAACGAGCCAAAAAAAAATCATCCCGTCATGAACCTCAAAAGAAACGGTTGACCGCCCGGGCGGTCAGTGCTTTGTCTCAGGAACACGAGCGGCTGGTTGCCGCCATCGCCGCCAAATATCACACCTATTTTCCCAGCATCGCGTTGGATGAACTCATTGCTGAGGGAAATCGCGGTCTTTTGGAAGCGGCAAAACGGTACGATCCATATCGGAAGGTTAAGTTCTCGACATATGCCTGGTTTTGGATCATGAAGAACATGAAAGAATATGTGACGGAAGATGTGGCTATCATAGATATTCCGCGAGCTATTATCAGCGATGTCCGCAGGGTGACGGCGACCATGGACAGCGCCGCAAAACAGGGAAAAAAGATTTCTCCGTCAGCAATCGCGCGGCAGTTGGACATGCCGGTCGATGAAGTGCGCGGTCTTCTCAGAGATCGGGGAACCATTACCCGCGTGATGTCCATCGACAAATATCTTAACGACGAGGACCGGACGCAGACCATCGCCGATGTTCTCGTCGATCCGTCAGATTCTTCCGGACCCGCGGTGTTCGACGCCTCAGCGGCTTCCGCCGGTGTCAGGGATGTTATTGACCATTTGTCTCCCATGGAACGAGCAGTTGTCGAATTGCGTTTCGGAATGCGGGGCGCCGCGCCGTTGAAGCTCAATGAAACCGCAAAAAAACTGAAATTGAGTGCGGCAAAAGTAAGGGATATCGAATCAATCGCGCGGTTAAAGCTCAGAAAACTCTTACGGGATCACCATGACAATGCGTAATATAATAACCATTCTTTTGCTGGGTACCTGCACAGCATTCGCCGCGGCCGGACAGACAGGCCGCACTGCGGCTGATTATCTTAATCTAATGCCCAACGCCCGCGCAGCAGCTATGGGGGACGGCACGATCGCACTGCTGGCTGACGAACCGTCCAGCGTCATGGTCAATCCCGCCGCCCTGGCTGGAGTCACCCGCCCGTGGATGGCGTTTCATTACCTCGCTCTGCCGGGGGATATTCCGTATAATTTCACCAGTTTTTGCATACCGTCCTCTGTGGGTGCCTTGGGGGCGTCGCTTATTTATGTGCCATACGGATCGTCGGCCGGATACGACGCTACTGGGGCGTCAATCGATGTGCCGTCGAGTTATGATTCGGCTGTAATGATTAGCGGCGCGATACCCATCGCCGCGCAATTGCCGGTGTACAAGGAGTACGGTTATCTGGGTGCGTCGCTGAAATTCATGCACGAAGCCCTCGCCTATTATTCGACCGAGGCAATCGCCCTGGACCTTGGCGCCATTATTAATATGCCCTTGGTGCCGGGATTGACCGCGGGAGCCACCTATAAGAACATAGGCACCGGTATGAAATTTGTCACTGAGGACAACAGTTTGCCCGCAGGGGTCAGTTACGGTATGGCCTATCATAATCCTTCGTGGTGGGATATGATTGCCACCGTCGATTCTCTGGCAGCGGCAAACGGTCCCGCACGGATGGCTGCGGGTCTGAGCATCTCGCCCGTTTATTTTTTGACGATGCGCACGGGCTACCGCGATGACGCAGATTCCCTGGTTAGCGGCATACGTCTGGGGCTGGGGCTTCGGTTCGGCAGTTTTTCACTTGATTACGCCTTTACGCCCATCAATTATTTTTCTCCGAAGCATACCCTGAGCGTGTGTATGTCCATCGGGGGGCTCACGCGGATGGATACGGCCTCGGATTATTATTTGAATCAACATTTCCGGCAAGCCTGCGAACAATACTACAAAAAAGATTATATCGCCGCGCGTCAGCGGTTCGAGGAAATACTTTCCATTTATCCCGATCATTTGCCGTCGCAGAAATATCTGACAAAGATAATCTCGGCGGTTGAAGCCGCTGATCAGCGCAAGCAGGATGCGGTTGAAGAGTGGCTGGTCAAGGCCGACGATGCGTTCGAGAAAAAGGATCTTATTACTGCCGGAAAATATTATAACCGGGTACTAAAAATTTCGATGAACAGCGGTATGGCCCAGGGTGGTATTGACCGTATCCGACAGATGATCGCCGAAGTGAAACGGGAAAATGATCGGCAGGAGAACCAGGTAGTCATCAATAAAATATGGAAACGCGCGCTTGCCCGTTTTCACAAAGGCGATTATGTAAGGGCCAAGGATGATTTCAAGGATATTCTGTATATCGACCCGAAACACACCGAGTCGAAAAAATATCTCGTCGAAATCGACAACCAGCTGACGAAAATAGCCGCCGCGCGTATCAACGAACTTTTTGATCAGGGCATGAAATTGTACAAAAGCGGCAATTACGCCGAGGCGATAAAGTATTTCGATGCGGTATTTATTGCGGCGCCCCACCGCCTTGATGCGCAGGATCTTTCGCTTAAGGCGCAGGAGTCGATTAGCGCCGCTCAGCTCAAACTTCACGATTCCGCGGTAGCCAAGGAACAGGACCTGAACCGCAGCGAAATGGCAGCATTGTTCGATAAAGCGCTCAAATATTACGAAAAAGCCAATTATGAGACGGCTTTGACATGGTTCACCAAAAGTGAAACGTTTGCGTCAGAGCATGAGTTTACCGAATTCCGGGAAAGCGCCCGTAATTATCTGACGTTGGTCAAAAACACGCTGGCGGAGAAACACTATAAGCGCGGCTTTAATTACGCCCGCGGCAACGATATTGAGCGGGCTGCCGAAGAATATAAAAAGGCGCTCGAGTATGAGCCCACCAACACATCGGCGCAGATAGAACTTGACCGTATCAGCGACGATATCGCCCAGCGGTATTTCGAACGCGGTATGGAATTCTTTTCACTCAATCAGATGGATAAAGCACGGGAAATGTTTAAAAAATCGCTGTCGTATCAGCCCGATAAGGCCGAGTCGCAACGGGCGCTGGAACGGATAAAATAAGGGACATCTGATTAACAAATCCCCCTTAGTCCCCCTTTGTCAAAGGGGGAGAGAGGCGCGGATGTGAACATGCGGGAACATGAAGGATATTTTATGAAAAGATTTGTTTTTCTTGCGGCGGCGTTTATGGCAATAAGCACGGTGTGTCACGCCGATGTAATCGCGTACCCCAATCCGTGGATTCCTGAAGATACCCACTCATTGCGCGGGAATCTTGCCGATGGAATCACATTTGCTGCAGGGAAAGGTGTTCCTATCAGCGGCGCGTGCGATATTTCTATCTATACTATTTCGGGGAATCTGGTCAGTCATCGTGCGCTGGGCGCTTCCGATGCGAAAAAGTGGATGGGTAAAAACGACAACGATAATGGAAAATATGTCGCCAGTGGCGTCTATCTATGGGTCGTCAAAACAGCCCAAGAAACCAAAACAGGCAAAATAGTCGTCGTCCGGTAATCCCCCTGTTTATGCCCGTTCCACTGTCTTTGCATTATCTTTATGGGGCGGGAGTTGCGTCCGCCTTATTGTCATTCCCGAGGGTGTAATAGGGAATATGGTGTTGGTGTTTTATTTTGAGAAGAACCATATCCCCGATAGAATCACTCGGGGATGACAAGCAAGCGAGACAGTCGGAGAAGACAAGCAGGCGAGACATTCGGTGATAACGAACGAGAGCGAAACATTCGGTAGTGGCAGTGCAAAATCAGTTACTTAACGGAGCAGATATGAAACGCACTCATTATTGTGGAGCAGTCAAGGTTTCAGATATCGGGACGACGGTGAATGTGTGCGGTTGGGTGCATGCGCGTCGCGATCATGGCGGCGTAGTTTTTATTGATTTGCGCGATCGCGAAGGGATTGTTCAGGTTGTTTTTCACCCGGAAAACAAAGATATTTTCTCCGTTGCAGAAAAACTGCGCAGTGAGTTTGTCGTGGAAATCGTCGGTATAGTGCGCCAGCGGCCGGCGGGTACCGAAAATCCCCATATGTTGACCGGTCAGGTCGAAGTGGTCTCTGACGCTATCACCATCATCAACAGCGCGCCGGGCCTCCCGTTTGAAATTTCTGATTTTTCCGATGTTTCTGAAGATATCCGCCTGAAGTACCGGTATCTTGATCTCCGGAAACCGAAAATAATGAAGCATTTTCTTGTCCGCCACAAACTTCTTCAGGCAACCCGCAAACATCTTGATGCACAGGGATTCATTGAAGTGGAGACGCCGATGCTGGGCAAAACCACGCCTGAAGGCGCCCGGGAATTTATCGTTCCCTCGCGGCTCAACGAGGGACATTTTTTCGCTTTACCGCAATCTCCGCAGATTTATAAACAGATATTGATGGTGGCGGGCTTCGACAAATATTTTCAGATTGTCCGCTGCTTCCGTGACGAGGATTTGCGCGCCGACCGTCAACCCGAGTTTACCCAGATAGATCTTGAACTTTCTTTTGTCGATGAGCAGGATGTCATGAAGGCGACCGAGGAAATGGTTGCGACGCTGCTTAAGGAAGTGTTTGAACGGGATGTTGTTACGCCGTTTCCGCGCCTGTCCTACGCTGAAGCCATGTTGCGGTATGGTTCCGATAAACCGGATACACGCTTTGCGCTTGAGATAGTTGATTTGTCAGCGGATGTCGCTTCTTGCGGTTTTAAGGTGTTTGCCGAGGCCGTTGCCAAGGGCGGTGTTGTGCGGGGTCTGCGCGTGCCTGCCGGCGGGGTATTTTCCCGTTCGGAGATTGATGGATTGACCGCTTTTGTCGGCCAATACGGTGCGCGGGGGCTTGCGTGGATGAAGGTGACGGACAAAGGCCTTGAATCAAATATCGTCAAGTTTTTTTCACCCGCGGAGCTTTCTGTGATACAGACAAAAATGGTTGCCGGCGTGGGCGACCTGTTGCTGTTCCTGGCAGATACCCCGAAAGTGGCTGCCGAAGGGTTGGGTGCGTTACGGATGAAAATTGCGCGGCAGTTGAATCTTATTGACGCGACGAAATTTAATTTCCTTTGGGTTGTCGATTTCCCACTGGTGGAATGGGACGCTGATGAAAAACGCTGGAACGCCATGCATCATCCTTTCACTTCCCCTAAAACGGAAGACCTTGCACTTTTGAACGATCCTTCATCGCCGGCGGCAGGGAATATTCGCGCACGGGCGTACGACATTGTTCTAAACGGGGTGGAGCTCGGCGGCGGTTCCATCCGTATCCATCAGCAGGACATTCAGAAAAAAATGTTTGCGTTCCTTAATATCGGCGAGGTTGAATCACAGGAAAAGTTTGGCTATCTTCTTGAGGCCTTGTCATTCGGCGCACCGCCGCACGGTGGTATCGCGCTCGGGTTCGATCGGTTCTGCGCCCTGCTCATGGGGGAAGAATCCATCCGTGAAGTTATCGCGTTCCCGAAAACCCAGAAGGCGGCCTGCCCGCTGACAAACGCCCCGGGAGTGGTCAGCGAGCGCCAACTAAAAGAGCTGGGCATTAAACTAAAAGAAACAGCACAACCGCAGTAACAACAATAGATTGTCATTCCCGAGGGTGTAATCGGGAATATGGTGTTGGTGTTTTTTGCAAAGAACCATATCCCCGATAGAATCATTCGGGGATGACAGACGCAAGCGAATCATTCGGGGAATGTTCAATGTTGTGTGACATCTTCAAACAAAAAAAATTCATTATAACGGCTGAATTGTTCCCGCCGAAAGGGACCGATATCACGGACCTTATGCGCCGTGCCGATCTTATAGGACAGCTCGTTGACGGGATAAATGTGACCGATAACCAGCGGGCCTCTATGCGCTTGGGGTCAATCGCCGTGTGCCGTTTGCTCAAAGAGCGCGGGTACCGTCCCATCATGCAGATGACCTGCCGCGACCGCAACCGTCTCGCTCTTCAGTCGGATTTACTCAGTGCTTTCGTGCTGGGGATTGACGATATTCTTATGTTAAGCGGCGATCATCCCCGTGCAGGTGAATATACTGAACTCAGCGGTGTGTATGATCTCGACCCCGTTCAGCTGATTGCTGCCGCGCGCGGTCTTGAGTCGGGCGTAGACCTTGCGGGCAAAAAACTCAAAGGGGCGCCGAAGTTTTGCATCGGTGCCGTCGTCAACCCCACCTCGACGCCGCAGGAGCTCCAGATTCTGATGCTGCAGAAAAAGATTGCCGCGGGTGCGCAATTTTTTCAGACGCAAACAATCTTTGATGTTGAACAATATAAACGGTTTCACGAAAAAATAAATCATTTCCCGGCGAAGGTCCTTCCCGGCGTTACCCTGCTGAAATCCCCCGCGTTTGTCGCGTTTATGCAGGCCCTACCCGGCGTTACCATCCCGCCGGCGTTCGTTGATCGGATAAAAAACGCTGCGGACCCTCTTGCCGAGGGCATCGAGATTTGCGCTGAAACCATTCGGGAGCTCAAAACCTTCACCGCAGGCGTCCACATCATGGCCATCGGTATGGAGCAATACATCCCCGAAATCCTGGCAAAAGTGTAATCCGTCCAATAATTAAACACATATAAAGGCACCTTACTGAAATGCTTGAACTGTCGCTGATTATTATCATTCTTCTTGTCCTTGTCCTCCCGGTGGCTATATCCGCGGTGGAGCGACAGTTGGAATTGTTTCTGTTTGTTATGGGGATTGTCGCTGTTTCGCTGACACATGCGCTCGGCACGGCGCCTGTATGGAGCGGACAGCTATTCAAAGAAATTATCAAAGATCCTTTGCCTATTACCGTGGCGGTGCTGGTGGCCGGAATGCTGGTATGGCGGTTTCGTCAAAACATAACGGGCGCAATCGTTGCGGCGCATATGCGTGTGGGGTTCAGATTATTTGTCTTTCTGCTGGTGGTCACACTGGGGTTGGTGTCCAGTGTGATTACTGCTATAATGGCTGCCATTGTTCTGGTCGAAGTGGTAAGCGCGATTGGCTACAGTAAACAGGTTGAAGCGAAGTTGGTGGTGCTCGGATGTTTTTCAATCGGGCTGGGCGCAGCCCTGACGCCCATCGGCGAGCCGCTGTCCACCATCTGTATTGCGAAACTCAGGGGCGAGCCGTATCATGCGGATTTTTTCTTCCTTCTGCGTCATATCGGCCTATGGGTGATGCCGGGCATACTGGCAATCGGCGCTCTGGCAGCACTCCTTGAACCGTCGGCGCCGCACGAACAATCGCAGGGCGGGTATCGAGAAGAAAAGTTCGAGACTCTGCGCGACATCGTTACGCGGGCGGGAAAAGTATATGTGTTCATTGCCGCGTTGATACTGCTGGGAGCCGGGTTTAAGCCGGTCATTGATCGGTACATAATCGGACTGCCTACTGCCGCACTGTACTGGTTAAATACTATTTCGGCGGTTGTCGATAACGCCACATTGACCGCCGCGGAAATCAGCCCGCTGATGCATCCCGATCAGTTGCGCGCGATACTCTTGGGCTTATTGATTGCCGGCGGGATGTTGATACCGGGGAATATTCCCAACATTATTTGTGCCGGGCGGTTGAAGATAAAAAGCAGGGATTGGGCGCGTATCGGTGTGCCGGTGGGATTAGGGATTATGGTTGTTTATTTTATACTACTCGAGGTAATCACATGAATCAGGTCAACAAAAACAATTGCGATTTGCAAACATTCGGGACTGTCGTCGGGTTCCGGGAAGATGTCAAAGTTCTCGACTGTACGGTCCGGGACGGCGGGCTTATCAATAGCCACCATTTCGACGATGGATTTGTCAAGGCGGTATATGCAACCTGCGTTGCTGCCGGTATTCATTATATGGAGCTTGGGTATAAAGGGTCTAAAAAAATATTCGCTCCCGCAAAGTACGGTATTTGGAAATACTGCGATGAAGACGACATTCGCCGGATTGTCGGTGACAACAAAACGGGCACCAAGCTTTCCGTCATGGCTGATGTGGAGCGGACGGACTATCACACCGATATTCTGCCGAAGAACAAAAGCGTCATCGACCTCATTCGTGTGGCGACCTATATTCATCAAATCCCGACCGCTATTGACATGATAAAAGACGCTCACGACAAGGGTTATGAAACTACCGTGAACCTGATGGCGGTATCCATCGTCAGCGACAAGGATCTCTATGACGCCCTCGAGCTGTTCGTCACCAGCCCCGTTGATACCATCTATCTGGTGGACAGTTTTGGCTCATTTTTCCCCAAACAGGTGCGGGAGATGACCGCCAAGTTCCGGGAAATAGTTAAAGGCACGGATAAACAAATCGGTATTCATGCTCACAACAATCAACAATTGGCGTACGCCAACACCATTGACGCGCTTATTTACGGAGCCAGTTTATTGGATGTCACCATCAACGGGATGGGTCGGGGCGCCGGCAATTGCCCGATGGAGCTTCTGCTCGGATTTCTAAAAAATCCCCGCTTTGATCTCCGCCCGGTGCTCGAATGCATACAAAAAACTTTCGTGCCCCTGCGTCATCAAATGAAGTGGGGCTACGCCATCCCGTATATGATCGGTGGCCAGCTCAATCAACATCCCCGTGCCGCAATCGAGGTAGTAGAAGGTCAGCATCCTGACGATTTTCTCGCATTCTACGACCGGGTGATTCAGGAAGAATCCTAATTTTTTAATCCGCTTTTTTTCTGTCGGGCAATGACAATAATCCGTATGCGAATAATAGTTTCATGCTGAAGGGGGAGTATATGAATAAGATACTAATGTTGCGCATAGTAAATCTTTTATTGCTGATAACCTTTGCGGTAATGGCGGCGACCGGCATATTTTTTAGCATGGAGATACGGGTTCCCTTTATGAAAACCCTGCTGGCAATCCATGAATTTTTCGGATTGCTGATGGTTGGTTTGGTTATCGCCCATATCAGCTTAAACTGGGGCTGGATAAAAGCAAATTTTCTAAAAAAGCGTAACATCCCCGGTAAAACGACGCTGTAAAGCGAAAACACAACAACGGGGTCAGTCATTGAACTGGGCGATAGATTTGACGGATGACGGCGAAGCCTGGACGGTTCACAGGGAAAATTAAGAGGTTTAATTCCCATTTCAAGGATTGATGCCATTGATTTTTAATTGTTGTTGTGTATGTTGGGGTTCCCCTGCAGGGATTCTTGAAAGATACACCATAAACCATGTCGGGAAAATGCCCAAAAAGTGCTATAATATACTCTTCATTTAAGAAATGATGCCGTTGCTGGAGAGGTGTCCGAGTGGTTGAAGGAGCTGGTCTCGAAAACCAGTGTGCCCTTCCGGGTACCGTGGGTTCAAATCCCACCCTCTCCGCCAGAAATTCTTATGAAAAAACTACTGTTCTTCCTTCTTGTCCTGGCCCTTTCTTCTTCCGTTGGTGAAACGGTTGATTTTAAAAGCGGGACTGTTGTGTTGTCCGGGGATACGCTGGCGCTTGCTGTTGATTTGAATAATCCGTTTGACCCCACCATTAATCAATTAACGCGATTCGTATTTACTTCAAAAGGCAAAGACCGCACGGTACAATTGCGCGTTTTCACCGTTTCCGGTGAACTGGTGCAGGAATGGCCTGAGCAGACAGCATCGCAGGATGTTGTATATACGCAGGATTGGGACGGGAAAAATTTCGCCGGGGATATCGTTGCCCGCGGTATGTATCTGGTCAACCTCAAGGATTCCGCTGAGCCGCGGGGGGTAACGCGGCGGCTGGCGGTCATCAAACAACCATGAAATCCACGCTAACGGCAGTAATCATCGGTGTCCTTTTTTTTGCGGTACTGCCGGCCGGCGCAACCGGTACCGGGACAACTGCAGCCGATTTTTCCAAAATAGCCGTCGGTGCTCGTCCGGCTGGGATGGGCGAAGCGTTCGTGGCCGTTGCCGATGAATCAAGCGGCATGTTCTATAATCCCGCCGGGCTCGGATTTCTCGGGTCAGCTGAAATTCAGGCGATGCATTCACTGTGGTTGGGGGAACTCAGCTATTCTTATCTGGGATATTGTCAGCCGGTTAAAGCCAGTACATTCGGGTTGGGCGTGCAGTATCTCGGCGCTCCATCCACGCCGAAGATAGTCAATGGTACGAGTGTCGGTGATTTTAATTATTATGATGCGGCTGCCAATTTGCTGTATGCGTATCGCCTATCAGACCGGTTCGCTTTCGGGATGGTGGCGCGGGGCATTCAGAGTCAGATAGACGCTTCAGCGATGACGGCGTTTACGGGGGATTTCGGGTTGCTGTTTCGCACAAAAGCTGAAGGGTTTTCATTTGGGCTTGCCGGACAAAATCTTTCAGGTGATATGGGCGTGGACGCACTGCCAGTTACCTATCGCGCCGGCATGGCTTTCAAGACCAGCTTAACCGATAATTTTTCCGATATTCTTCTTTCGATGGAGGCCGGGCAATCGGGCAGAGATCCGATGTACTATGCTGTCGGGCTGGAAGAATGGAGCGGGAAAATGATTGGTCTGCGCGTTGGTTATAAATACATTGCTGATGAAAGAACCCGCACCGCTCTTGACTTGCTTGCTCCCTGGCGTGCGGGAGTAAGTTTTCGGTTCAGCACATTGCAGTTGGATTACGCCTATCAGCCATTCTCGATGATGGGGGACGCCCATCGCCTCTCGCTTTCATGGCGACCCGGCGGATGGACGACGAAGTACAAGCAGGTGCCCATGGAATTAACCGTTTCCCCGCGGATATTCTCGCCGAACAATAAGGGAGCCACAGACAGCGTTTCTTTTGTCCCCGCAGTAAAGGTCATCAAAAATATCAGGGAATGGGCATTGACGATCCGGGACAGGTCCAATACGCCGGTCAAAATATTTTCCGGCAAAGGACGCCTGCCGGCAATGCTGACATGGGAAGGGCAGACCACCGAGGGGAGTTATGTCGGCGAAGGGCAATATTATGCGCAGTTTAGTGTTGATGGCGACGGCCGCAAGCAGGCGGTTTCGGATGTTGTTGAAATCGTTGCTGACTTGACGCCGCCGGCAGTATCTCTGCAAGTGTCTAACGAAACGCTTTCGCCGGGCGGCGAGGGACTGCATGAGGGAACAACTTTTTATATTTCGGCGACCGACCTTAACGGTATCGATGCATGGGTTTTGCAAATTAACAATGCCCGCGGAAAGCCGGTCAAAATATTCAAATCATCTTCAGATAAGCCGGCGGCAATTTACTGGGACGGTACGGACGATTACTACAACGCAGTCGTTCCCAACGCTGTGTATACGGCGCTGCTTTCGGCTACGGACAAAGCCGGTAATTATTCTACTGCACTGGTGATGTGTACCGTCTCCGTTGCGCCGATAGTCAAGGAAGTCGTCAAGGAAGTCAAAGTAACGGAAACGAAAAAGGGGTTGGTCATCAATCTGTCCAGCCAGGTATTATTTGATGCGGGTAAATCCGCATTGAAATCGGAAGGCAGCAAAGCACTCAATGAAGTCGTTGCTATCCTTCAGGCTTATCCCGACAATCAGGTGCTCATTGAAGGATACTCAGACGCAACCGGCAATCGCAAGAAGAATATCGAAATCTCCCAGGCCCGCGCCGATAATGTGACCAATTATTTTGTCAAACAGGGCGTTGCATCGTCGCGTCTCACATCCCGCGGATTCGGCGCGGACCAGCCGATCGCCTCAAACGCCACCGCCGCGGGCCGCGCGCAGAATCGCCGTGTCGAGATAACCATCATCAAACAACCGTAACCCACGCCCGTTTTCCTCCACATTGAGAGGTTTTGTGAAGCATATTGTCCGCATTATTCTTATATTCTTTCTTTTGGTTGCCGCATCATTGGCGGTCGTGGTTGTTGCGGTAAAGCTTTATTTTCCTCCTGCGAAAATTGTTCACTATATCCAAACCGGCTCCCTTGGTTTCATTGGCCGCACAGTGAAAATAGGTCGTTTGTCATATGGATTTAAGGGAGTGGCTATTCGCGATTTTTCCATCTCAAACCCGTTGAATTTTTCTTCAGGAACATTTTTGTCCCTTGATTCACTTTTCATCGGTTATGCGTGGCACCCGCTCCGGCCGCTGATAAGCGGTCGTGCCGGCGGGGTTTCGTTTGAAACTGCGATTACCTGGGACTCCGGTGAGCAGGCACTGCAATTTCAATCGATGCGAATATTCACCGGTGACAAACTGCTCATAAGTTCCGGAACAATCAGCAATATGAGTGATTTCAACCATTTGAGATACCGTTTTTCGATTGCCGGCGACCGGCAGGTTCTCGATCGCATGTTAGAGCTGTTCCCGGCGTTGTCCTCATTTCAGTACGGCGACACCGCCACAGTAAGCTTTGCCATCGAAGGGTCCCCCGAAGGTATAAAACTCACCCGAAAAGATTGGCCCAACCATCAATCTCAGTAGCCCTGTTGTGCCACCTCTCGTGGCGTTGATATATGTCGTTGTAGCTGCAGAGCTTGCTCTGCCGGTGTTGAAGTAGCATTCTGTGATACCAAAGGCGGCGAAGCAAGCTTCGCAGCTCCAAGGCATTCATCAATACCTTGCCAATTTGTTGGATTGCGGTGGAAAACAGAGATAAAAAATGGTACAATCAGCATTCGTCATTGGTTTACGGGGAGAGGTGTCCGAGTTGGTTTAAGGAGCACGCCTGGAAAGTGTGTGTACTAGCAATGGTACCGTGGGTTCGAATCCCACCCTCTCCGCCATTCATGGCGATACCGGTTAGCAGATTGATAAGTTGCAAGAAAAAATCTATAATAACGACTGTAATGCAGTGAGTGTTTTAGTCGGTCCGTGCAAAAGGAGGT